>ERZ772858.689-NODE-689-length-42000-cov-6.251663_pt1 | contig 42000 bp, 39 predicted proteins | sample MGYA00512136_ERZ772858 | MGnify/ENA primary metagenome ERZ772858 (study PRJEB29015, sample SAMEA2737726) | human gut metagenome | biome: human gut; feature: human-associated habitat; material: faeces | place: China | collected 2012 ...
ACACCCTTCCGCCCCGTTGACGAAAGGTTTCCGCTCTTTTGACAGGCTCACATGACCCTCCCCGGTAAACACCGGGGAGGGTCATGTATCGTATTTATCTCAGAGCTGTACAGATTCAACATTCCATATGGAATCTTCTCACCAACCCCTCCGACCGGCCGCCCTCTCCGTTCAGTGCTTTCCCAGCCACTGGCGCAGGCCCTCCCAAAGCTCCACCGCCCGGAACCGCAGGACGTAGCCGCCGTCCTCCTCGGTGATGAGGGACAGATCCTCCTCCCCCAAGCCGCCGGAGACGGCCGTCTCCTGAAAGTCGCAGGCGGCAGTGGTACACAGGGGTGGGAACACCACGCACCACCAGTTTTTCCCGGCTCCCTCCCCGATGACCACCCGCAGAGCCAGATACTCCCCGGAGGGTAATGCAAAGCCGTCATACTCCCGTGTAGGAAACTCCGTCTCCTCCAACCTGGTGCTGACGGTGTATCGGCTGCCTTGAGCGGCGATCTCCTCCGCCGCCGTCTGCTGCAGCCGGGGCAGCGCCTCGGCGAGACGCTGCCGGGCCTCCTCCATGTCTCCCGACTGGCGCAGGATGTCCTCCGCCAGCACCAGCACCCGATCCCGCACCCGCAGCTTCAGGGCCTGATCCGCCTCGCTGTCGGAATTGGCGATGACGTGGAGTCGGATGACCTTCTGCTCCAGCGCATCCTGCCGCTGGAGGGTGCAGACCCCCCACAGCAAAGCCGCCGCCACTGCCAGCAGCAGCGCCGCCTCCCATGTATGTAATTTATTTCCAGTTTTCTTCCGCATAGGAAACACCTCTCCGTGTCGTTGATTTTTGCACGGAAGGATGAAAGCACCGTCCCATGCAGCTTATCTGCATTGTGGACGGTGCTTTTGCGTTTTATACCGGTACGGAAAAATTTTGGACGATCACAGGACAAAGCCGGGACAAAATCACGACCTCTTTTTTCTTCCTTTTTGTCCGCTGGACGTCCGATAAATGTCCAGAAAAATGTCCAGAGAAATGCCTAAAAGGATATCAGGCCGCCGTCGGGCAAATTACCCCCGTCCCACGCAGCGGACAAAGGGGACCTCGGTCATAGCCGCTGCGGATGACCGGGCAGCTTCCTCCTGAGAAAAAATTCCCACCACGGCGGAGCCGGAGCCGCTCATGCAGGCCGCCCCCGCCCCCAAGGTCAGAAGTCTGTCCCGGATGGCAAAAATCTCACTCCCCGGCGGCAGCACCTGTTCAAAGACGTTGCCGATCCGGGAGAAGATCTCCGCCAGATCCCGGCGCTGTAAGGCATCCATCATCCGGCGGGTGTCCGGGTGGACCGCCATCCCCGCCTCATCCAGCCGGCGGTACATCTCCGCCGTGGAGAAGGATACCTGCGGCTTGCACACAACGAACCAGCACTCCGGCAGCGCCCGCAGGGACAGCAGCTGCTCTCCCTTCCCCTGCACCAGCACCGTGCCGCCCCGGACACAGTAGGGGACGTCACTGCCCAACTCCATGCCCATGCGTTCCAGCGCCTCCATGGGCAGCTCCGGGGCGTACAGCTTCCGCAGGCCACGCAGCACAGCGGCAGCGTCGCTGCTGCCGCCGCCCAACCCCGCCTGAGAGGGGATACTCTTTTCCAAGGTAATATGCAGGCCATCGCAGGCCACGCCTGTGGTGCGGAAGAACACCTCCGCCGCCCGCCACGCCAGATTGCTCCCGTCGGCGGGGATCGCCGCATCGTCGCAGGTCAGGGAGATGCCCTCCCCTGTGCCGCTCTCCATCGTCACCGTATCGTACAGCGCCACGCTCTGCATCACCGAGACTACCTCGTGATAGCCGTCGGGGCGTCTGGCCCCCACATCCAGCGTCAGGTTCACCTTGGCGGGCGCCAATTCTTGCCGCTTCATGCCGCTCCCTCACTCTCCTTGTTCTCCCGAGGATTATATCACAGGTCATGCGGAAATTCCATAGTGAGAAGGAAATTCGTGAAAAATGGTCAAGACTCCGATCCAAAAGGGTCGGAGTCTTGTGGTATGACCGTCGAAATGCCGGGCCTTTCTTAAAAGTCTTCGCCTTTCCCGCTTCCGGAGGTGAGGGCATTCCCCTTATGGTTCCCCGCTTTTTGTGGGATGGCGCACACATTGCCGCCCTTCGGCAGCGGGCAGACCGGTGTCTTTCAGGACGCTGGCCCCCGGTTTACGGTATTTCGCTCTCTGGGAGATCAGACCAGTACGACCCTGTGGAACACCTTCTTACCCTTGCGGATGATGACGCCATCGCCGGTGAACTGCTCACAGCCCAAGGCTTCGTCAATGGACTCCACCTTCCGGTCGTTGACGCTGACGCCGCCCTGCTGCACCAGACGGCGGGCCTCGCCCTTGCTGGCGCACAGGCCGCAGCGGACCATCAGGTTCAGAATATTGATCTGCCCGCCTCCCAGATCGTCGTTGGTCAGCTCCGTGGTGGGCATATGGGCGGCGTCGCCGGCACCAGAGAACAGGGCCTTGGAGGCCTGACGGGCCTTGTCGGCCTCCTCGTCGCCGTGGACCAGCTTCGTCAGCTCATAGGCCAGAATGTCCTTGGCCTCGTTGAGCTTTGCACCCTCCCAGCCGGCCATCTCGTCGATCTGCTCCAGAGGCAGGAAGGTCAGCATCCGGATGCACTTGAGCACATCGGCATCCGCCACGTTGCGCCAGTACTGATAGAACTCGAAGGGACTGGTCTTGTTGGGATCCAGCCACACGGCGTTGCCGGCGGTCTTGCCCATCTTGTTGCCCTGAGAGTCCGTCAGCAGGGTGATGGTCATGGCGTGGGCATCCTTGCCCAGCTTGCGGCGGATCAGCTCCGTGCCGCCCAGCATATTGCTCCACTGGTCGTTACCGCCGAACTGCATATTGCAGCCGTTGTGCTGGAACATATAGTAGAAGTCGTAGCTCTGCATGATCATGTAGTTGAACTCCAGGAAGCTCAGGCCCTTCTCCATGCGCTGCTTATAGCACTCGGCCCGCAGCATATTGTTGACGGAGAAGCAGGCACCTACCTCACGCAGCAGATCCACGTAATTCAGCTTCAGCAGCCAGTCGGCGTTGTTGAGCATGACGGCCTTGCCCTCGCCGAACTCGATAAAGCGCTCCATCTGGCGCTTGAAGCACTCGGCGTTGTGGTCGATATCCTCCTTGGTGAGCATCTTCCGCATATCGGTGCGGCCGGAGGGGTCACCGATCATGGTGGTGCCGCCGCCGATAAGGGCGATGGGCTTGTTGCCCGCCATCTGCAGGCGCTTCATCAGGGTCAGGGCCATGAAATGACCCGCCGTCAGAGAGTCCGCCGTGCAGTCAAAGCCGATGTAGAAGGTAGCCTTGCCGTTGTTGATCATCTCACGGATCTCTTCCTCGTTGGTGACCTGTGCGATCAGGCCACGGGCCACCAGCTCTTCATAAATTCCCATAGTTGTTCTTTCCTTTCTCCTTTATGTGGGATGTGATCGGGCGCAGGGGGAAAAGAAAACGCCCCCTGTCCGCAGACAGAGGGCGATGTATCATCGCTGTACCACCTCAGCTTCGCCGCTCCCTCACGGAAGGCGGCCTCATGGAGTGCCATCACACTCCGCCGCTGTAACGGGCGGACCCGACCGTGCCTACTGGCCCCTGAAGGGCGTTGGGACGGCTGCTCCGGGATGTATTCGCAGCGACGCTCCTCTCCTCTTTTCACCGGACAGAGGCTCTCTGGGCAGGCAGCAGGCGCTGTTACTTGTTCCCTTCCTTGCAGTAGCTTTTGTAGTTGCTGTGAGGACATTATAGGGGGTATCGGCGGGTTTGTCAAGCCCTATTCCAGCGTGCGCTTGAAATCCTCCGCCGCAGACAGCAGCTCCTCCGCCCCCTCCAGCATGGTGGGGGTGATATGGGCGCCGCCGGTGAGGCGGGCCAGCTCCTGCCGCCGCTGGGCCCGATCCAGCCGCCGTACATGGGTAAAGGTGCGGCCGTCGGTGACGCCCTTCTCCACGGAGAAATGGGTATCGGCCATGGCGGCCAGCTGGGGCAGATGGGTGACGCACAGCACCTGCTTGGTGCGGCTGATGCGGGCCATCTTCTCCGCCACCTTCTGAGCGGCCCGGCCGGAGACGCCGGTATCCACCTCGTCAAAGACCATGGTGCCTACCCGGTCCTGCTCCGACAGAACGTTCTTCATGGCCAGCATGATGCGGGCCAGCTCGCCGCCGGAGGCGATCTTCTGGATGGGGCGCAGCTCCTCGCCCACGTTGGCGGACATGAGGAAGCGCACGGCGTCCATTCCGGACTCAGACAGGGGCTGGGGCTGGAAGTCGATGGCGAAGCGGATGCGACCCATATCCAGTTGGCGAAGCTCCGTGAGGATCTGCTCCTCCAGCCGCTCTGCCGCCTGATGGCGGGCCTTGGACAGCTCCTCCGCCGCAGATTGGGCAGCAGACAGGGCCTTCTTCTCCAGCTGCTGCAGATGCAGCAGGGTGTCGCCGGCGTCCTCTATGGCGTCCAGCTCCTTGGTGCTGCGGTCCAGATAGGCCAGCATACTCTCTACATCCGGGCCATATTTCTTTTTCAGCCGATACAGCTGATCCAGACGGCCCTCCACCTCGTCCAGCTCCTGCGGGGAGAAGTCGAAGGCGTCCCGCTTGTCCTGCACGGTGTAGGCCAGATCGTAAACCTCGCTGTACACTGCCTCCAGCCGCTGGTACAACTCCTCGAAGCTGTCGTCCAGACGGCGGATGGGTTCCAGAGCGCTCTGGGCCTGCCGCAGCAGGGCCAGTGCGCCGCTGGTGCTGTCGTCGCCGCTGAGGCAGAAGTCCGCCTCGGAGACGGCGGACATGAATTTTTCGCCGTTGCGCAGCAGGTTGCGGCGGGAGGTCAGCTCCTCCTCCTCGCCGGGCCTCAGCTTGGCCCGCTGAAGCTCCTGGATCTGGTAGCGCAGAGTATCCATGCGGCGGGCCTTCTCCGCCTCGTCCATTTGCAGGGCGTGCATCTGACGGCGGATATCCGTCAGCTTGGCGTATTTCTCCCGATAGGCGGTCAGCAGCGGCTCGGTGCGGCCGAAGCTGTCCAGATACAGCAGGTGCTGCTCCTCGTCCAGCAGCTGCTGGCCGTCGTGCTGACCGTGGATGTTCAGCAGGCGGCTGCCCAAGGCACGCAGCTGCGTCACCGTGACGGGGCGGCTGCCCACCCGGCAGACGTTTTTACCGTCGGCGTGGATCTCCCGCTGCAGCAGCAGCTCCTCATCCCATGTGATGCCCAAGTCCTCCCCTACCTCCGGCGGGATGCCGGTGAAGCAGGCGCTGACGTAGGCCTTGTCGGCCCCGGTGCGGATCAGGTCACGGGAGGTGCGCTGACCCAGCACGGCACTCAGCGAGTCAATGACGATGGATTTACCGGCGCCGGTCTCACCGGTGAGGGCGTTGAAGCCCGGCTCAAAGGTGATATCCGCCCGGTCGATGATGGCGATATTTTCGATATGGAGCAATTCCAGCATCTGTCATCCCTCCGTACAGGCGCTGTTTCAGCGCAGCATCTCCTTGATCTCGTCGGCAAACTCCGCCGCTGCGGCGTTGTCACGCAGCACCAGCAGGACGGTGTCGTCCCCCGCCAGAGACCCCACCAGATAGGGAACCTCCATGCCGTCCAGCGCAGCGGCGGCGCCGTTGGCCAGACCCGGCATGGTCTTGATGACCACCAGATTCTGGGCGTAGTCCACGCTGAGGACACCCTCCCGGAAGATGGTACGCAGGCGGTCGGCAAAGTTCAGCTTTGTCCGATGGGCGGACACGGCATAGCGATAGCGGCCCTGCCCTACCGGCTCCTTGATGAGGTGCAGCTCCTTGATATCCCGTGAAATGGTGGCCTGTGTGCTGCGGATGCCCCGCTCCTGAAGCCGTTCCAGCAGCTGTTCCTGTGTCTCCACCGTCTCCTCGGCAATGATCTGCAGCAGCTGCTCCTGACGCTGATTTTTCATGCTTTTGTGACCTCCCCGCCCATTTTCTTATCCAAAATCTCGCAGAAGCTCTTCTTGGACAGCCGCACCAGCTTTGTGGTGTATCTGGAGGTGCTGACACGCACCTGATCGTTGTTTTTCAGAGAGAACGCCTTGCCGCCGTCCACGGACAGGTAGACGAACTTGCGGTTGGCGTCCGGGGCCTCCACGGTGATGACGTGCTCCGGTGAGAGAACGTAGCTGCTGGAGCGGGTGGAGTGGGGGCAGATGGGGGTCAGCAGCAGGTTCCGGGCCGTGGGCTCCACGATGGGGCCGCCGGCGGCCATGGAGTAGCCGGTGGATCCGGTGGGGGTGCTGGCGATAATGCCGTCGCCGCCGACCTTGGTGAGCTGGCCCTCCTCTGTAAAGATATTCAGCCTTACAACCCTTGCAATGGAGCCCTTGGAGATGACGGCGTCGTTGAGGGCGATGTTGTTATACACGGACTTGCCGCCCCGGAGGACGGACACGTCCAGCATCATCCGGGACTCCACGTCGAAGCTCCAGTCCGCCAGATCCCGCAGGCGGTCCAACTCGTCCACCTCCAGTTCCGACATGAATCCCAGACTCCCCAGATTCACGCCCAGCACCGGGACGCTGTGCAGCGCCACCGTCCGGGCCAGATGCAGAATGGTGCCGTCGCCGCCGAAGGCGATGAGCAGATCCGCCGAGCGGATCTCCTGATGCAGCGGGGTGATACGCAGGCCCAGCTCCGCACCATAGCCCTCCCGCTGGAAGGGTAGGCACACCACCGTCTGAAAATGCAGGGCATCCAGCAGCTTTTTGGCCTCCTTGCACACCCGCAGCTCGCTATCCCGATAGGGATTGGGGCAGAGGATCACTTTTTTCATATCTACTCCTCCTCAGTCCTTCAGCTGACTGTGCGACTCCGCCACCAGTGTCGGTAGGTCAAAGCTGCCGTCCGGCTCATCGCACTTCTTCAAATAGCCAAGATATTCGATGTTCCCCTCCGGTCCACGGATAGGAGAATAAGTGATTCCAAGCACTGTAAAGTGACTCTCCTTGGCATGGGTCAGGAAGTGCTCCAGCACTTCGAGATGTACAGCAGGGTCCCGTACCACACCTTTTTTGCCTACCTTTTCCCGACCGGCCTCGAACTGGGGCTTGATGAGGCAGGCGATCTCACCCCCCTGCCGCAGCAGGCCGTACAGTGCCGGGAAGATCAGCTTCAGGGAGATGAAGGACACGTCGATACTGGCAAAGTCCAGTGGATCGGGAATCTGCTCCGGGGTCAGATACCGGGCGTTGGTGCGCTCCATGCACACCACACGGGGATCGCTGCGGAGCTTCCAGTCCAGCTGGCCGTAGCCCACGTCCACGGAATAGACCTTCCGGGCGCCGTTTTGCAGCATACAGTCCGTAAAGCCCCCGGTGGAGGCGCCGATGTCGGCGCAGATCTTATCGGTCAGGGTGATGGGAAAGGTCTTCATGGCCTTTTCCAGCTTTAATCCGCCCCGGCTCACATAAGGCAGAGCGTGGCCTCGGACCTCGATGGGGGCATCACTCAGCACCGCCGTGCCGGGCTTATCCACCCGCTGGCCCGCCACGAACACGTGGCCCGCCATGATGACGGCCTGTGCCTTCTGGCGGCTCTCCGCCAGGCCACGCTCCGTCAGGAGTACGTCCAGCCTTGTTTTATTGCTCATGCACAGCCTCCTCTGCCGCAGCGGCGACGCCCTCAGCGTCCAGTCCGCAGAGATGACGCAGCTCCGCTACACTGCCCTGTGGGATAAAGCGGTCGCCTGTATTTTTCAGCACCAGTCGCCGGGGGGCCATGCCCAGCTGGGCCATGACGGCCGCCACCCGCTGGCCCACGCAACCGGTCTCCACGCAGTCCTCCAGCACCAGCAGACGCTTCGTGCCGGTCAAAGCCGTGCGGATGGTCTCCGGGGACAAAGGGGCAATGGTGCTGAGCTTCAGCACCTGAGCGGAGATACCCCGCTGCGCCAGCAGATCAGCGGCGGACAGGGCTTCGTTGATGAGGGTGCCGTAGGTCAGGAGGGTGATATCCGTCCCCGGACGCAGGCAGGCGATGGCCTCATCGCTGCGATCCTCCTGATAGGCCCCCTCCCCGCCACGGGGATAGCGCACCGCCACGGGACCGGTCTCCTCCTGCACCGCACGGCGCAGCATGGTCCGCAGTTCGGCAAAGCTGGCGGGGCAGAACACCTTCATGCCCGGCACCTGCGACAGGTACATCACGTCGAAGCAGCCGTGGTGGGTCTCGCCGTCGGCCCCCACCAGTCCGGCCCGGTCCACCCCCAGCACCACATGAAGCCCACTGAGGGCCACATCATGCAGCAGCATATCATAGCCACGCTGCAGAAAGCTGGAGTACACCGCCAGCACCGGCACAAGGCCCTGCTTGGCCATACCCGCCGCCGTGGCCACGGCGTGGCCCTCGGCAATGCCCACATCGAAAAAGCGGCTGGGGTAGGTCTTGGAGAATTTCGTCAGCCCCGTACCGTCCACCATGGCGGCAGTCAGGGCGCAGATGCGGCGGTCCTCCCCCGCCAGTCGGGTCAGTGTCTCACCGAAGACGGAGGAAAAACTGGGTGCGGCGGGCTTGCCGCTGTCGGTGCGGACATCGAAGGGTCCAATGCCGTGGAACCGGCCGGGATCCGCCTCGGCGGGGCCGTAGCCCTGCCCCTTCACGGTATGGACATGGAGCAGCACCGGACAGCGGAGATCTTTAGCCTCCCGCAGCATCCGGGTCAGCTGGACCACATCGTGGCCGTCCACCGGCCCCATATACGTAAAGCCCATGTTTTCAAACAGGGTGCTGCCGGGAAGCAGGGACTTTTTCAATGCCGTTTTCACGTCGTGGCTGACGGAATAGAGCCTCTGCCCCGTCTGGGAGGACTCCAACACCTGCCGGTAGCGCTTTTTAAAGGCGTAGTAGCCGGGCTTGCTGCGCAGGCGTGACAAATGCCGGGACATCCCGCCCACATTGGGGTCGATGGACATCCCGTTATCGTTCAAAATCACGATCATAGGCTCGTGAGAGGCCCCGGCGTCATTCAGTCCCTCGAAGCTCAGACCGCCGCCCAAGGCTCCGTCGCCGATCAGGGCCAGCACCTGATAGTGCTGGTGCAGCAGCGTCCGGGCCCGTGCCATGCCCAAGGCCACGGACACGGAGTTGGAGGCGTGGCCGGCGATGAAGGCGTCGTGGGGGCTTTCCCACGGCTTGGGGAAGCCGGAGAGGCCGCCCAGCTGGCGCAGGGTGCCAAACAGCTCCCGCCGTCCGGTGAGGGCCTTGTGGACGTAGCACTGGTGGCCCACGTCGAACACCAGACGGTCCTGCGACGTGTCGAATACCCGGTGGATGGCCACCGTCAGCTCCACCACGCCCAGATTGGACGCCAGATGCCCGCCTGTCCGTGACACCTGCTCCAGCAGGAAGGTGCGCAGCTCACGGCACAGCAGGCGGGCCTGTTCATCGTTCAGTTTCCTCACATCGGAGGGGTCATGTATCTGTTCCAACAGCAAGTTGATCGCTCCATTTCATCGGTAAAGATGCAGGGTATGCATGAGCCGGGCCACCCGGTACACCACGCCGGTACACTCGTTGATGGCCACCGTCTTTCCCAGCGCCTTGCCGCCGATGGTGATACCGGAGATCAGCGCCGTCACGGCGATGGAGATAAGAATGGAGGTAGTGCTCAGGTCCTTCTGCAGCTCCACCACGATGACAGCCGCCGTGGAGCCGCTGACGATGCCGCAGATGTCGCCCACCACGTCGTTGCAGAAGGAGCTGACCTGATTGGCGTTTTTCAGCAGACGGATGGCCTCCTTGGCGCCCTTTTCCTTGTGGGCCGCCATGGAGTGGAAGGGCTTGGGATCGGCGGCGGTGACGGCCACGCCGATCATATCAAACACGATGCCGAGGGCGATGAACACCGCCAGCACGATGATGGCCACGGCGTAGCCGGTCCCCTCCAGCGCAGTGGAGGAGAAAAAGCTCAGCAGCGCCGACAGCGCCACCGCCAGCAGAAAGACCCGCAGCGCCCAGCTGCAGCCGCTTTTCTTCTTGTTCTTACTCTTGCTCTTTCCCTTATTTCTATCGGTTTTATCGCTTTCGCTCAAAGGAATATCCCTCTCTTTGCTTTGCAAAAATGTAGATGCTTCATAAGAAAATACTGAACAGGGCAGCGCCGAGGGTTAATCTTGCGGCTTAGGTACGGGTAGGATTTCCCCACAGCACACCTCTCGTTGCCGATCAGGCGGTTTCCCGTTCGGTGCTGCGCCATGATGTTACCGGTCATGAAACCCGACTGCCACTTAGTCCGCACTGCAATCCCCCCTGCGCCCCTGTGGGACAGCCTAGGTGATTTCCACAGCAGTCAAACCGTCTCTTAGCCTCTTTTGCAGGCAGGGTTTCGAGAGAATCAACACGCTGCCCCTGGCCAGGGGCAGTGGTGCTTCCACTTCCCTATCTACCCTACCCACGCAAGGCAGGCTACTCTGCACACAGCGTTCACGGCACAAGGCCGGGTAGCACCGCATTGCAGGTTCATAATCTGCCTCGTACACAAGTCGCTTGACCACAAAGGGAGTACGCCTGTGCACAACAGCAGGTCTCCACAGAGGCAGGGTCGGGTCCTCCATGCCATTGGAGGGCGCCCCACCACCGCAGATGCGGGGGCTCCCGCATCTCCTCCCAGCACCCACCCCAAACTGGGCGTAAGCAGCAGGCACCAGGAGTTTCACAGTTGTGCCCTTAAAAGGATTTTTAGGCCCTTCTTAGAAGACGGCAGATCTGACTAGGATACTGCGCCGCTGTTCAGTGATTCAATATATTATCATACTTCCGCCGAATTTACAACTGATTTATGCAAGATATTCCGTATATTTTAAGTCATCCGGGGAAAAATCGGCCGTTAAGAAATTTACAAGCCCCGGAGGAAGGGCCTCCGGGGCTTCAGCGTGTCGAAAAAGTCTTTTCGCCACGCTGTAGCATTTTTCAGAGCTTCAAAAAGCTCTGAAAAATGGGGATCATCATCGTGCAGGACACCCTTCCGGGTTTCCCGCACACACCCTTCCGCCCCGTTGACGAAAGGTTTCTTCTTTTTGACAGGCTCAAGCCCCGGAGGAGAGGCCTCCGGGGCTTACCTTACCTCACCGACAGGCGGCGGGTCAGTGCCTCGTCCGGTACGGCGTAGATCGTCTGATAGGTGGTATAGACTACCATGCCGGGCTTCCCCCCGGCGGGCTTTTTCACGAATTTCACCGGGGTATAATCCACCGGCACCTTGCCGCCCTCCCGGCCCTGAGAATAGTAGGCGGCCAGCGAAGCGGCCTCCTCAATGCTCCGGCGGTCCGGCTCTGTGCCGCCGGTGCAGAGGATCACATGGGAGCCGTGGATCTTTTGGGTGTGGAACCAGATATCCCGGCGGTCGGCGTCCTTGCACGTCAGCTTGTCGTTCTGGCGGTTGCTGCGGCCCACCAGAATCCGCAGGCCCGCCGTGGAGCGGAACTCCCGTGGACGGGAGGCCCGCTGGAAGCCGGGCTGCTTTTTGCCCCGGCCCCGAAGGTAGCCGCCCTCCGTCAGCTCGGTACGGATGTCGTTGAAGTCCTGCTCCAGCTCCGCCTGCTGCAGCTCCTGCACCACGCTCTCCAGATAGGAGAGCTCCTGCCGGCCCTTTTCCAGCTGCTCCGTCAGGATGCGCTCCGCCGTCTTGGCCTTGGCATACTGCTTGAAATAGCGGGCGGCGTTCTGCTGAGGCGTCAGCAGCGGATCCAGACGGATATCCAGCTGGGGGCAGCCCTCCTCGTAGTAGTTCTCCGCCGTCAGGCAGGTCATGCCCCGCTCCATGCGGTAGAGGTTGGCGGTGATGAGCTCACCGGCCAGTCGCAGAGGCTCCCGGTCCCGTGCGGCGGCGTACTCCTTCTCCTGAAGGGCCAGCTTCCGGCGGACACGATCCCGTGCGGCGGTGGCGGCCTTCATCAGGTCCTGCCCCTTCTGGCGAACACGGTCCGCCTGTTCCCGGCCCTGATAGAAGTCATCCAGCAGTTGGGCGAAGGTGTCGTAGGTGCGGCAGGTGGCCGAGGGTCCGTACTGGGTCACGGGGAAATAGGAAAAGTCCGCCGGTCGGCCCTCACGCTCCAGCAGCTGCGGGAGAAAGCGGCCCTCCTGCACCTGCTGCTGCCATGTGTGGAAAGTCTGCCACAGGGTGTCGGGGTCGGTGCTGCGGGCGTCCGTCTCGCCGCAGGTGCGGCAGACCAACTCCCGTGCCAGCAGGGGCGGAATGGCGGTGAAGGTGTCCATGAGCCAGCGGTCCAGCGGACTGTCCTCCGGGCGCCGGGCCAGCAGACGGCGGAAGGTGTCCTCCTCCGTCGTCAGCGGGTCGCACTTATCCTGACGGGGCGGCAGGCGGTAGTAGAGCCCCGGCAGCACCTGACGCTGCTGGGACATCTCGAAGTCCACCCGGCGCAGGCAGTCCACGATGCGGCCCTCCCGATCCACCAAAATGAGGTTGGCGTGGCGGGGCATGGCCTCCAGGATCAGGCGGTAGTCGCTCTGCTCCCCCAGCTCGTCCACGGCCCGGATGGTCAGTGTCACCACACGCTCCAGCGGCTCCTGCTCCAGACGCAGCAGCCGTCCCCCGGCCAGATGCTTCCGCAGCAGCATACAAAACATGGGGGGCTGGGCGGGGTTGTCTCGTAGCTGCTGGGTCAGATGCAGCCGGGGCTGGCTGGCTCCGGCGTTGAGCAGCAGGCGCCGTCCGCCCCGCAGCAGCAGGATCACCTGATCCCGTGCCGGCTGCTGGATCTTCTCAATGCGGGCATTTTCTATCTGGGCGGCGGTCTCACGGACCACGGCCTGCATACAAATGGCGTCCAGCGGCATATTATTCCTCCTCCATCATCACGGCGAACAGCTGCTCCACCCGGTCGTGGCGGCCACTGAGATGCAGCCAGCCCAGCAGCGCTTCCAGCGCCGTGGCCTGCTGGTACTGCGCACGGCTGGCGTGGGCGGGAATGGAGTGGACGTTAGCGTTGCGGCCCCGACGGAACACCGCCTGCTCCTCCTCTGTCAGCAGGGGCAGGATGCTCTGGGCCAGCTCCGCCTGCTTGGGGGCGCACACCAGCGCCACCGTGGCCCGGTGCAGGCCCTTGCCGGTGGCCTTGCCGTGGGCGCAGAGCCATGTCCGCACCAGCAGCTCATACACGGCATCCCCCATATGGGCCAATCCGATGCTGCTGATGCCCCGGATCTGATCCGGCGGCAGCTGTATGTGAAGGTAGTCGGTCATATGCGTTATCTCCTGAATCTATATATGTGCTTCAGTGTATCACAAAGCAGGGTGAGATGCAAGCGCACCGGCGGAGAGGGCTTATTCTCCCAAAATTTTCAATATCCCCTTGACTTGGTAGGTTAATCCTGCTATACTACTAACATACCAAAATGGTAGGTAAATCTTTTCAGGAGGAATCCCTATGATATACGCAGATAATGCCGCTACCACCAAGATGAGTCCTGTGGCACTGGCCGCCATGCTGCCGGCGCTGGAGGACAACTACGGAAACCCCTCCAGCCTGCACAGTGTGGGCCAGCACGCCGCCGAGCTGTTGCAGAGCGCCCGTGAGACCATGGCCCGGTGCCTGAACTGCAAGCCCCGTGAGATCCTCTTCACCTCCGGCGGCAGTGAGGCCGACAATCAGGCTCTGCTGTCCGCTGCGGAGTTGGGACGGCTGAAGGGCAAGAAGCACATCATCTCCACCGCTTTCGAGCACCACGCCATCCTCCACTCCCTGAAGCGTCTGGAGAAGCAGGGCTTCGAGGTGACGCTGCTGCCGGTGGGCCCCACCGGCACCGTTACCGCCCAGCAGGTGAAGGAGGCTATCCGGCCGGATACCTGTCTGGTGACGGTGATGTATGCCAACAACGAGATCGGCAGTATCCTCCCCATTGAGGAGATCGGCGCCGTGTGCCGGGAGGCGGGCGTGCTGTTCCACACCGACGCCGTACAGGCGGCGGGACATCTGCCCATTGACGTCAAGGCCCAGCACATCGATATGCTGAGTCTCTCCGGCCACAAGTTCCACGGCCCCAAGGGCGTAGGTGCTCTGTATGTCCGGCAGGGCGTACCCATCACCAGTCTCATCGAGGGCGGCGCACAGGAGCGGGGCAAGCGGGCCGGTACGGAGAACGTCCCCGGCATCGCCGCCATGGCCGCTGCGCTGGAGGATGCCTGCGCCCACATGGAGGAGAACCGGGCCAAGGTGACGGCTCTGCGGGACAAGCTCATTGCGGGGCTGTCCCAGATCCCCCACAGCGCTCTCAACGGCGACCCGGTGAACCGGCTGCCCGGCAACGTCAGCTTCTGCTTCGAGGGCATTGAGGGCGAGTCCCTCCTGCTGCTGCTGGATGATGCAGGCATCTGCGCCTCCTCCGGCTCCGCCTGCACCTCCGGCTCCCTGGATCCCAGCCATGTGCTGTTGGCCATCGGGCGGCCCCATGAGGTGGCCCATGGCTCCCTGCGGCTGAGCCTCAGCGAGTGGAACCAGCCGTGGGAGATCGACCACATCCTGCGGGAGGTTCCCCGTGTGGTGGCGTATCTGCGGTCCATGTCCCCGGTATGGAAGGATCTGGAATCCGGTAAGAAGCAATTCATGCTGTAAGCGTTGATTTAGTGAAAGGAGTACTATCATGGCACTGTATACCGATACTGTAATGGATCATTTCATGCACCCCCGGAATGTGGGTGAGATTCCCGATGCCGACGGCGTGGGGCAGGTGGGCAACGCCAAGTGCGGCGACATTATGAAGATGTACCTGAAAATCAAGGACGGCGTGATCGAGGATGTGAAATTCGAGACCTTTGGCTGCGGCAGCGCCATCGCCTCCTCCTCCATGGCTACGGAGATGATCAAGGGCAAGACCATCGATGAGGCACTGGCCGTCACCAACCGGCAGGTGGTGGAGGCGCTGGGCGGTCTGCCGGCCCACAAGCTGCACTGTTCTGTACTGGCAGAGGAGTCCATCAAGTCCGCCATCAAGAACTACTATGACCGCAACGGCATCGAGTACGACCACAGTAGGTTCCCGGATGACTGCGGCGAGGTGGAGTCCTGCCGCATGGTGTAAGGGTAAAATAGTTTACAGGTCAAAAGTCCCTCAGCTGTATCTGACAGCTGAGGGACTCAGCGTGTCGAAAAGTTTTTTTCGACACGCTGCAATCATTTTTCAGAACTTCAAAAAAGTTCTAAAAAATGGTGATTATTATCGTGCAGGACACCCCTTCCGGGTTTCCCGCACACACCCTTCCGCCCCGTTGACGAAAGTGTTCCCCCTTTTTGACAGCCAAGAGGCTTTCTCTATTCTCCGTCGAATGTGCGCTCCGTCGAATGTGCGGGATTTTTGTCACGCCGTATAAGCCGCCTATCTGCGGGAAATACTGTCATCATCCAAGTGGTGGAGGCGGCGTATGCAGGGGAAGGTGGAAATCTGCGGGATCAATACAGCCCGGCTGGAGATCCTGAAAAACGACGAGATGATGGAGCTTCTCCGGCGCACCAAGCAGGGAGACATGGCGGCCCGTGAGCGGCTGATCCGGGGCAATCTCCGGCTGGTGCTGTCGGTGATCCAGCGGTTCAGCAGCCGGGGCGAGAACGCCGACGATCTGTTTCAGGTGGGGTGCATCGGTCTTATCAAGGCCATCGACAACTTCGACATCCGTCAGCCGGTGCGGTTCTCCACCTATGGCGTTCCCATGATCGTGGGGGAGATCCGCCGCTATCTCCGGGACAACAGCACCCTGCGGGTCAGCCGGAGTATGCGGGACACTGCCTATAAGGTCCTGCAGGCCCGTGAGCGGCTCCTGCGCCAGCAGCAGCGGGAGCCTACGGTGGAGCAGATCGCCCAGGAGCTGGAGCTGCCCCGTGAGGAGGTGGTGTTCGCCATGGACGCCATGTCAGCCCCGGTGTCTCTGTATGAGCCGGTGTACGCCGACGGCGGGGACGCCGTGTGCGTCATGGATCAGATCCGGGACGACCACAGCAGCGATGAGGGCTGGCTGCAGCAGCTGGCGCTGAAGGATGCCATCTCCCACTTGCAGCCCCGTGAGCGGAACATCTTGGCCCTGCGGTTCTGTCAGGGCAAGACCCAGATGGAAGTGTCCTCCGAGATCGGCATCTCGCAGGCGCAGGTGAGCCGGTTGGAGAAAAATGCCATACGCTCCATCAAGCAGGAGCTGTGAAAAAGGAGGTGTGACCCACAGGTCACACCTCCTTCGGTCATTCTTCAGTTGCTCCACGGGGCGTTGCTCTCAGGTGACAATGGCCATGAGATATTCTGCCAGTCCGTTCGGTCGGTGTAGTAGGAGTAGGTGGTGCCATCCAGCGATACAAAGGAAACGAACACACCCTCCCAACGGCCGGAGCTGCTGCGCTTCAGCGGATAGCGCCACAGGCGCATCACCGAGGTGTCACTGTAATAAAGGGTGGCATCCGGATCCCCCTCCGGCAGCCGGTCGGTGAAGTGGCCCACGCCCAAAGCGGCCAGACTGCTGTATATGGAGCGGGCGTTACTCTCCCGCAGGCGCAGCTCCTGTCCGTCCACCAGCGCCCGGACGCCCCGGTGGCGCTTGGCATAGATGGTGCTGGCGGAGACGGCGTCCATGCAGGCCTCGTAGCGGTTCTTGATGTGCTGGGGCCGGCTGATGAACAGGCCGATGCAGGTCAGCACTACCAGAGCAATCGCCAGAATGACCGCCCACCACGGGAAGGTTTTTTGCCGGGGGCTGCGCTGCACCCGGTCATAGAGTCCCGGCATTTTGCCATCCCCTTTCCTTTTGCGTTCTTACACAGGATACCACACATCCGGTGATCTGTAAAGGCCTACCGGCCGCCGCTGATCTGCTGGCACAGCCACTGGGCAAACAGCGCTGCATCCTTGGCGTAGGGATGGACGCCGTCGCTGGTGTACTCCTCCTTCATGTAGCCTTCGTCATCGCAGTAGAGGTGGGAGGCATCCAGACAGTGAACCTTCTTGCCGTCGGCCAGACCGGCGATGCCGTCGTTGATCTCCTGCAGGCGCTGGGGGCTGAAGTAGCTGGTGCCCTCCGCCACGGAGCGGGACACGCCGTAGACCTTCAGCAGGTAGATGGTGGCATCCGGCTGGAGACTTTTCAAGGTGTCGATGTCCTCCTGATAGGCGCTCAGCAGGCTGCTCATGGGGTAGCCACACTCGTTGATGCCCAGCATGATGAAGATCTTCTTATAGGTACGGTTTTGCAGCAGGGTCGTCAGGTCCGTGGCATCGAAGTTATCGTCCGAGGCGGTAACGGAGAACATCTGGAAAACGTTCATGCCAACGTCTGTGAAGTAATCCGCCTTGCCAAGCCTTGCATAGTAGGCGGAGCTGACCATGCGGGAATCTCCGATGAACAGGGCATCGTCGAAAAAGCTCTCGTCCTCGCCGTACTTGGCCCCCGGCACCACGGTGGGAAGCTCCGTAGGCACTCCCGGCACCTGCGGTTTCTCCGGTTCGTCGGGTTTTTCCGGTTCAGTGGGCTGCTCCGGCTCGGCAGGCTTTTCCGGTTCAGTGGGCTGCTCCGGCTGCTTTGGCTCATCCTGACTACGCTGCTTGGCCTGCTCCATGCGGCGGAGGTCCGTGTCGTCATGCAGCAGCATGAATGGCACGGCGATGGCCAGACGGTCCTCCCAGCCCCCTACATACTTTTGCAGCTGGGCCTTCAGCACAAGGCCCGTTACGGTGGCTGCCAGGGAGGTGGCCACCAGCAGGATGGCCAGCACGGCCAGTCCTCTCTGTTTTGGTTCTAATCTCTTCATGGCTGCTCGTCCTCAAAAGCTGAAATACATAAAGGGGTCGTTGGTGGCCACCGCCATACAGTAAACGCATACCCAGAACAGCACCAGCAGGAGCACCGTTCCCAGCGGGGAGGTGCGGATGCGGCGCCAGAGTTTCTCCGGTAAGGGCGTGGACACCAGCAGACCGATGACCAACACCACGGCGTACTGCCGTCCGTAGACCAGAAAGTCCCGTGCATGGACCGCCGTGCCGCCGGAGAAGGCAAAGAGCCGCCCGATATAGCCGCCGATGTCCTTCAGGGAGGGGATGGCGAAGAGCATCCAACTTAGGGGGATCACCAGGAGCATATAGAGCCGGGAGATCACCTGACTGCGCCGGAGCACCTTGCCCCAGCCCAGACGTTCCAGAGAGATGAGGGCAAAGAGGAACAGTCCCCACAGCAGGAAGTTCAGCGTACTGCCGTGCCACAAGCCCGTAAACAGCCACACCACCAGCAGATTCAGGTAGGTACGGCCCTCTCCCCTCTTGCTGCCGCCCAGTGGGATGTACACATAGTCCCGGAACCAAGAGCTGAGACTGATGTGCCAGCGGCGCCAGAAGTCCCGCATGGAGCGGGCGGCATAGGGGTGCTCGAAGTTCCGGGGCAGCTGGAAGCCCAGCATCTCCCCTACGCCGATGGCCATCCATGAATAGCCGCAGAAGTCCAGATACAGCTGCAGGGAGTAGGCCACAAGGCCCAGCCACGCCATAGGGGTGGAGACGCTCTCGAAGCCGATGGTCTTGACCTGACGCCACAGGCCGCCGATCTGGTTGGCCAGCAGCACCTTCATGGAAAGACCGATGATGAAGTCCCGCAGGCCCGCATCCAGCTCCCGCAGGGTGCAGGTGCGGCGGTACATCTGCGCTTTCAGCTCCGCCGGATCCATGAGAGGGCCGGAGAGGAGCTTGGGGAACATCAGGATCTCTGCGGCGTAGGACACCGGACACTCCTCCGGCTCCATGCGGCCACGGTACACGTCGATGACGTAGGCGGCCATCTGGAAGGAGTAAAAGCTCAGGCCCAGCGGCAGGGCGATGCCGCTGCCCAGCAGGCCGGCATATTTGAAGCCGAAAAGGCACAGGCCCAGCACCAGCAGGTTCCCCACCAGCAGGGGCTTGCTCCCCGCCAGCTTCCGGCCGGAGAGCCACGTCAGAGCCATGAGCCCCAGCAGCAGCGCCAGACACCACGGCCGCTTCCATGTGCCGAGCAGGTAAAAGACAAGACTCCCTAATGTCAAAACGCCGTTTCGCAGTCGCTCCGGCATCAGGTAATATACTGCCAGAAACACCGGCAGAAAGATGAAAATAAAGGGTAGTGTGTTAAAGCCCATGCGATTCTCCTATGGTATTGAACGTGACCGATGCTGTCTATCCAGAAAGACAGCCCGCAGATCACTCTGCAGGCTGTCCCGTAAGCTGCGTGAAACTGTATTCTATTATGGTCTATCCCCATGGGAATTACAATTACAAAATATGCACAAAATGGTTACAATTTGTCTTTTATCTCCGGACGAATAGAGTCCCACGGCATCGCCGTGGGACTTTCGTTCATCGGTTTCAGTTTTGATGCTCGTCCGGCCACGCAGCCGGTGCAGCGCATATTGCAGGCGGAGGTGGGATCCATGCGGATCAGCCACGGCACGTTGATATCGTACTTTTCCGCCGTCTCCTGGGCCGCATGATAGCCCCGCCCTCATAGACGGCGGCAGAAGCGTCCTGTTGGGGACATTTCTGCCGGTTTATCCAAAAATTTAGTTCGACGGCTCCGCCATGGCGCTGCGGACAAAGGCGGTCATCAGCTCCCCCAGCCGGTCCACGCTGCGGTCGATGTCCGCCTCCATACGGTTCCACAGGAATTGCAGGAAAAAGCCCACATAGGCATAGCGACAGAAGGCGGCGATCTCCTCCACCCGCTCCTGCGGCAGGCCGCTGTCTGCCGTCTGCTGCTGCACCAGCCGGAAGAAGGTGTCGTCCGTCAGGGAGAACACATACTGCTCCATCCGGTCCCGTGACAGGGCGTTGAACACATGGTAGATCTTGGCGGGATGGGCCTGACACTCCCGCATGACGGCCTTGGTGGACGTATGCCAGTCGGTACCCTCTCCGGTGAAGCGGCCCAACTCCAGATGGAACCACGCATCCAACAGATCATAGATGTCCCGGTAGTGGTAATAAAAGGTGTTGGAGCTGATATCGCACCGCTTTACAAGGGCCGTCACGGTGATCTTGTCGAAGGGCATCTCCTCCAGCATCTCCCCAAAGGCCCGCATGATGGCCTTTTGTGTGTATAGCGCCATGAACGCACCTCCTGTTCTTCACCGTATTATAACAGGAGACGCCCTCCGGCGCAAGGGGTGCCTTCCGGCGGTGGAAATATGCCAAAAACCGGCACGATTTCCTATGCTGCGGACTGGAACTTTCCGGGTTTCCCGGCGGCTTTCCTTCATTTTTTCGCATTGTGAAACCTTTTTTTATTGACTTGTGCTTTCCAACCATGGTACAATAAATTTTGCGTGCAACTTTGGACGTTTTATGTAAATTATCAGGGGATGGGTACGGAACAGCCCGCCCCGGAAAAGGATGTGACAGTCCATGCTGATGTGTGTGTTTCTGTTTCTGCTGTGGCTTATTTTCAACGGGCGGGTGACGCTGGAGATCTGCCTGTTCGGCATCGTCGTAACGGGGCTTGTATATGCCTTCTGCGTCGCCGTGCTGGGGTATCATCCCCGGAACGAGCGGCGGGTGCTGGGGCGGCTGGGGCGGTATCTTCAATACGGCGTGACGCTGGTATGGGAGATCGTGAAGGCCAATGTGCAGACCATGAAGGTCATTCTCTCCCCCAAGGCTGCCTACCGCCCTGCCGTGGTGCGGCTGCAGGTGCCGCTGGAGGAGGCCAGCTCCCGTGTGCTGCTGTCCAACTCCATCACCCTGACCCCCGGCACCGTCACCATCCGGCAGCAGGAGGAGGAATTTCTGGTACTGTGTCTGGATAAGGACGGCGGTGAGGCCATCCCGGACTGGAATCTGGTTCGTATTCTGAAGAAGCTGGAGGGCAGCAAGTGATGGATCTGATCGAGCAGTGCTATAATTATCTGTTCTGGGGCGCTCTGGTGGTGCTGGCTGTGGGCATTCTTGCGGCGCTGGTGTATATCATCCGGGCCAGGCTGACGGTGGACCGCATCATCGGCATCAACCTCGTCGGCACCATCGTGGTGATGGTCATCGTGGTGTTGACCTTCCTGTTGGGAGAGGATTATCTGGCGGACATCGCCCTGATCTATGTGGTGCTGTCGTTTATCGCCGTGATGATGCTCTGTCGCATTTACATCAATCTCTATCAGCGCAATCAGCGGAAAAAGGAGGAGGCGTCCCATGATCGGTGAATGGATCCGCTTCGGCGTGACGGCCCTATGCGTGGTGGGGGGGCTTTTCGCCCTGCTTACGGCGCTGCTGGGCCTGTTCCGCTTTGACTATGCCCTGAACCGGCTCCATGCTGCCGCCATTGCCGATACGCTGGCGCTGGGGCTGGTACTGCTGGGCGTCATGGTGGCGGTGGGCTTCCGGGCCGTGCTGTGGAAGCTGGTGCTGGTGCTGGTGATCCAGTGGTATACCTCTCCCCTGTCCAGCCATATGCTGGCGCAATTCGAATACCGGGCCGGGCAGGAGGATCTGGCCCGCTATCTGGAGCTGCCGGAGGAGACGGAGGAGGTGAGCGCCCCATGAGCACCGTGTTCCGTCTATTGCTGCTGGCGGGTCTGCTGGTGTGCGCCGTGGCCACGGCGCTGGTGAAAAAGCCCCTGCGGGCGGTCATCATCTACATGGCCTACTCCATCATCATGTCCGTCATCTGGATCCTGCTGGAGGCGCCCGATCTGGCCCTGACCGAGGCCGCCGTAGGCGCAGGCATCACCGGCATTCTGTTCTTCCTGACGCTGCGGCGCATCGACCGCATCGACCGGGATGCCGACGTGGAGGAGACGCAAGGAGAGGAGGAACCCCATGAAGAAAACGAAGCGACCCACTGAGCAGGAACTGCTGCACCAGTGGCTGGAGGGCGATCTGGACCTGACTCAGCAGCTGTATGTGGAGAAGGACGAGCCGCAGCCGGAGGCTGTGGAGCCCTATCAGCCCAAGCGGGATCGGGACACCTTCCTACGCTCCCTGCGGCGCTCCCTGCGGCTTTATAATGTGCTGGCCTTCCTGCTGTGCGCCGTGTTTGCGGCGCTGATGCTGATGACGGTGGCCAACCTCCCCCGCTACGGCTCGGCGGATGCACCCACCGTCAATGAGGTGGCCCAGCGCTATGTGGAGCAGGGTACGGAGGAGACCGGGGCCGTCAACACCGTGGCGGGTATGATTCTGGACTACCGTGCTTTCGATACGCTGGGTGAGTCCTTTGTGCTGTTCACCGCCGTGTGCGCCGTGACCATCCTCATGAATCTCTCCCCCAAAAAGCGCCGCCCCCTGCCCAAGGAGGTGGTGAACTACGCCGCCGATCCCATTGTGGCCGGGGTGTGCCGGGGGCTGATCCCGGTGATCCTGCTGTTCGGCGTATACATCCTTCTCAACGGCCATCTCTCCCCCGGCGGAGGCTTCTCCGGCGGAGCGGTGCTGGCGGCGGGTCTGATGATCTATGCGCTGGTATGGGGCGACGAGGCCGCCTCCCGCACCTTCCGGGCCTCCATTCTCCGGGCGGTGGTGGTGTGCTCTCTGGGCTTTTACTGTCTGGCCAAGAGCTACTCCTTCTTCACCGGCGCCAACCATCTGCACTCCATCATCTCGCCCGGCACGCCGGGGAACATTCTCTCCGGTGGTCTGATCCTGCCGCTGAACGTGGCGGTGGGACTGGTGGTGTGCTGCACCATGTATAGCTTTTATATGTACTTCCGAAGGGGGGAGCTGTAAAAAATGCATCTGGAAAATCTCCCCTTTAACTATGAGGAGGCTGTGGCGGTGCTGCTGTTCGTCATCGGCTTTTGTATGCTGCTGTTCTCCCGGAATCTCATCAAGAAGGTCATCGGACTGGACATCATGGACAGCGGCGTCTTTCTGCTGCTGGCGGACCGGGGCTACATCGCCGGGCGCACCGCTCCCATCATCGTGGACGGCGTCACGGACATGAGCCGGTATGTCAATCCCATTCCCGCCGGTCTGGTGCTGACGGGCATTGTGGTCTCCGTCAGCGTGTCGGCGGTGATGCTGTCGCTGACGGTGCGGATCTACAAGACGTATCGGACACTGGACGTGGATAAGCTCTACATGATGATCTCCCATAAGAAAAAGAGGAGGGACCGCCGATGAGCTTCGTGCAGAACTTCCCCCTCTTTGCCATCATTCTGTCGCTGGTATGCGCTGTGATCTCCTTTGCCGCCAACGACCGCTGGGCCAGAGGTCTGACGTTGTTCCTGCTGAGCGTCAGCGTCTGTATGCAGGCGGCGCTGCTGGTGTTCTGCGCCGTGAACGGCACCAGCTACTCCTATATGATGGGTCATTACCCCGCCCCGTGGGGCAACGAGATCACCGTGGGGGTGCTGGAGTCCTTCATGGCCCTGCTGTTTGCGGCGGTGATGCTGATGAGCGTGCTGGGTGGGATGCCCCGCATCCGCCGGGACATCCCGGAGCACCGAATGAGGCTTTACTGGGTGATGATCGATCTGGCCCACGTGGCTCTGCTGGCCCTGTGCTACACCAATGATATCTTCACCGCCTACGTGTTCATTGAGGTACTGACCATCGCCTCCTGCTGCCTGCTGGCGGCCCGTGACGGCGGACGGCCCCTGCTGGCCGCCGTGCGGTACATGATCTTTTCTCTGGTGGGCTCCGGGCTGTTTCTCATCGGCGTCATCTTCACCTACTCCATTACGGGCCAGCTGCTGTTCCCACAGCTGAAGGAGTCCATTGCCCTGCTGTGGGCCGACGGCACCTACCGCTTCTCCATGACCGTGGCCATCGGTCTGATGGTGGGCGGACTTGCCATTAAGAGCGGCCTGTTTCCCTTCCACTTCTGGATGCCCGACACCTATGGTCGGGCCACCCCCGCCTCCGCCGGTATCCTGTCGGGAGTGGTGTCCAAGGGATACATCTTCCTGCTCATCAAGATCATCTATCAGGTCATCGGCATCGAGGTCTTTGCCGCCAGCGGTATTCAGGACCTGCTGCTGGTGCTGGGCATCGGCGGCATGGTGGTGTGCAGCATTTCCGCCATTCAGACGGGGCGGCTGCGGACCATGATCGCCTACTCCTCCGGCGCACAAATCGGATACATCTACATGGGGCTGGGCATGGGGACCCAAGCCGCCCTTCTGGCGGCGCTGCTGCAGATCGTGGCCCACGCCGTCACCAAGCCCATGCTGTTCCTCTCCGGGGCAGGGCTGGCCGGGGCATCCGGCGGCCATCAGGACTTCCGTTCCCTGCGGGGGGCGGCCCATCGGGCTCCGGCAGCAGGCGTGCTGTTCACCATAGGCGCTCTGTCCATGGTGGGTATTCCCATTTTCGCCGGGTTCATCCCCAAGCTGTACTTCGCCACCGCTGCCGCCGCCACCGTCGGGTGGCGAGTCTGGGCGGTATGGCTGGCGCTGGGGGCCTCCACGGTGCTGAACGTGCTCTACTTCCTCTACACCGCCATGCTGATCTGGGTGCCGGAGGAGACGGAACACGCCCAGCGTCCCAAACGCTTCTCCCCCCTGCCTACGGCGGGGCTGGCGGCCATGAATCTGGCCGTTGGCCTTGGCTCCGCCGCCGTGACGGAGCTGTTCGCCATGGGCATGGGTCTATTCTGCGGCTGACCGGAAAGGAACAGGTGACCATCTATGCTGATTCTCTTGATCGCACTGCCCCTGCTGACCGGTCTGGCGGCAGCGCTCCCCTTCCCCAGCCGCCGGGGGCGGCTCACGTTTCTGCTGACCATGCAGATCATCGAAACGGCGCTGGTGGTCTGGACACTGGTGTCCGGACGCAGCTATACCACCAACATCTGGCACCTGACGGAGTCCCTGACCATCGCCATGAAGCTGGACGGTGTAGCAGCCGTGTTTTCCGCCCTGACGGCGGTGGCTTGGCTGCTGGCCCTCATCTACTCTGTGGAGTACATGAGTCACTCCCAAAATGAGGCACGGTTTTATGTGTTCCTCTTTCTGTCGGAGGGGATGCTGCTGGGGACGGCTTTGTCGGCAGACTTCGTATCTATGTACGTCTTTTACGAGCTCACCAGTCTCTGCTCCATGCCGCTGGTGCTCCATGAGCTGACCCACGACGCCGTTACCGGCGCTATGAAGTACCTCTACTACTCCATTGGCGGCGCCTTCTTCGTGCTGTTCGGCATCGTGGTACTCTACACCAATACCTCCACCCTGGACTTCGCCCCAGGCGGCACCCTCATTGCCGGGCAGCACACGGGACTGGAGCTGCTGGCGGTGTTCTTCGTGGTGCTGGGCTTTGGCACAAAGGCAGGCCTGTTCCCCATGCACAACTGGCTGCCCTCGGCCCACCCGGTGGCTCCCGCTCCTGCCAGCGCCCTGCTGTCGGGCATCATTACCAAGGCGGGCGTCATCGGTATCATCCGGGTACTGTACTTCATCGCCGGCCCCTCTGCGCTGCGGGGTACATGGGTTCAGACGGCCTGTCTGGTGCTGGCGCTGGGGACGGTGTTCATAGGCTCCATGCTGGCCTACGGCGAACGGGACTTCAAGAAGCGGCTGGCCTACTCCAGTATCTCCCAGATCTCCTACGTGCTGACGGCGCTGTTCCTGTTGACGGAGGACGGCCTCACCGGCGGCCTTTTGCAGGTATTCTTCCACGCATGGGCCAAAATTGGCCTCTTCCTCATCGCCGGTGTCATCATCCATCTGGCGGGGCTGCGGAACGTGGAGGACTTCCGGGGACTGGGACGGCGCCTGCCGGTGACGTTTTTGTGTCTGGTGTTCGTCTCTCTGTCGCTGGTAGGTATCCCGCCCTTCGGGGGCTTTGTCAGCAAGTGGGCCATCTCTCTGGCGGCACTGGACGGACTCGGCGGCCCTCTGGCCTATCTGGTCCCGGCGGTGCTGCTGGTGTCGGCACTGCTGACGGCGGGATACCTGTTTGCTCCCATCGTCAGCGGCTTCTTCCCCGGCGAGGGCTTCGCCGGGGAGCCACGGCTCCGGGAGCCTCCGGCCATGACCCTGCCGCTGGTGGTGCTGGCGGCGGTGTGTCTGGTGCTGGGTCTGTTCCCCGACCGGCTGACGGCGCTGTTCCAGTCTCTGGCAGCGCAGGTGCTTTAAGGAGGTGCGGGTAAATGAACGGACTTTATCTGACGCTTCCCATTTTCCTGCCGCTGGTGGGCGGGCTTGTCTCGTACCTGATCCGCTTCCCCAACAGCCGCAGCCGCCATCTGTTCTATGGGGTGCTGATCTGCCTGACCTCGGCGGTGACGTGGCTCTCCATTCTCCGCTGCGGCAGCGAGAGCTTCCAGCTGCTGCGCTTCACGGAGGAGCTGACCCTCACCCTGCGGATGGACGGCGCTTCCCGGCTCTTTGCGGGGCTGGCCGCTACCCTGTGGCCCTTTACCATGCTGTACGCCTTCGACTACATGAGCCACGAGAAGCATCTGTCCATGTTCTGGTCGTTTTTCACTGTCTCCTTCGGCGTAACGCTGGGAGTGGCCTTCGCCGGGAACATGATGACCATGTATCTGTTCTATGAGCTGCTGACACTGGCCACTCTTCCGCTGGTGATGCAGCCCATGTCCACCACCGCCCGGAAGGCCGGCGTCAAGTACGCCGTCTACTCCATGAGCGGGGCGGCGCTGGCCTTTATCGGTCTTGTATTCCTCATTGTCAACGGCGCACAGGACTTCACGCTGGGGGGCCATCTGGCGGGCTACACCGGTGACCGGCAGCTGCTGCTGGCGGTGTTCGTGCTGGCCTTTGTAGGCTTTGGCGTCAAGGCGGCCATCTGGCCCCTGCACGCATGGCTGCCCGCTGCGGCGGTGGCCCCCACACCGGTGACGGCGCTCCTGCATGCGGTGGCCGTGGTGAAATCCGGCGCCTTCGCCTGTATCCGTCTGATCTACTACGCCTTCGGCACGGAGATCCTGGTGGGGACGTGGGCGCAGCAGGCGGTGATGACCCTGACCCTCATCACCATTCTGTTTGCCTCCTGTATGTCGGTGAAGCAGCGGCACTTCAAGCGGCGGCTGGCCTACTCCACGGTGTCGAACCTGTCGTACATCCTCTTTGCCGCCACCATTATGACCCTTCCGGCGCTGACGGCGGCCTTCCTGCACCTCATCGTCCACTCCGTGGTGAAGATCCTGGCCTTCTTCACCGCCGGAGCTGTGCTGCATTACAGTCACCGGGAGTACGTCCATCAGCTGGAGGGGCTGGGCAAGCGGATGCCCGTGACCTTCGTGTGCTACACGGTGGCGGCCTGCGCCCTGACGGGCGTCCCCCCCTTCAACGGCTTTGTCAGCAAGTGGTACATCGCTCTGGCGGCGGTGGACACCTATCAGCCCCTGCCCATCATCGGCTTCGGCGTGCTGCTGGTGTCGGCGCTGCTGACGGCTATCTATATGTTCCAGATCGCAGTCCGGGCATGGTTCCCCCGGCACAGCGCTCCGGCCATTCCGGAGGGCTCCGTCCATGAGGCGGGGTGGCAGATGCTGGTACCCATGGTGGTGCTGGCGGCGGCCTGCCTGCTGATGGGTCTGATGCCTCAGGGGCTGCTGGATCTGATCCGAGAGGCGGTGACACTGTGACGACCTTCTATCTGCTGATCCTGTTTATACTGCCCGCCGTCATGGCTGTCGGCATCGCTATCCCACGGCGGAGGGAGCTCTCCGCCCAGTGGGTCGGAGAGCTGGTCATCGCCACGGCGCTGCTGGTGCTGGGGGCCATGCTGGCCCTGTGCCGTCTGCCGGTAGGGACAGTCATCGTCTCCCCCGTAGTGGGTCTATCCTTCACCTTTGGCGGCTTCCAGCGGCTCTATGGGCTGGTGGTGTGCTTCATGTGGCTCATCTGCGCCATGCTGTCGCCCCAGTATTTCCGGGGCCATCACCACCTGCGGCGGTACTATTTCTTCTTTCTCATTTGCCTGAGCTTTACGCTGGGCGTGTTCCTGTCGGCGGACCTCAAGACCACCTTCCTGTTCTTCGAGCTTATGAGCCTCGGTTCCTATGTGTGGGTGGTACAGGAGGAGACGCCGGAGGCGCTGGACGCCGGAAAGACCTATCTGACCATCGCTGTTCTGGGCGGTCTTGTGACGCTGATGGGGCTGTTCCTGCTCCAGCATCTGACGGGGACACTGGTGCTGTCGGAGCTGAAGGCGGCCTGCGCCGCCGTAACGGACCGCACGGCCCTGTGGTGGGCGGCTCTGTGCGTGTTCTTCGGCTTCGCCGCCAAGGCGGGTGTGTTCCCGCTGCACATCTGGCTGCCCAAGGCCCACCCGGTGGCCCCGGCCCCCGCCAGCGCTCTGCTGTCGGGCGTACTGACCAAGGCGGGTATTTTCGGTATTCTGGTCGTCACCGTCTACCTGCTGCCGGGCAGCCGCAGCTGGGGCGTTCTGGTGCTGATACTGGGCTGCATCACCATGGTACTGGGCGCCGTAATGGCGGTGTTCTCCACCAACCTCAAGTACATTCTGGCCTGCTCCTCCCTGTCCCAGATCGGGTTCATTCTGGTGGGCGTGGCCATGCTGACCCTGCTGGGGGAGCACAACGCTCTGGCCGCCCACGGTACGGTGCTGTATATGCTGAACCACTCGCTGGTGAAGCTGACCCTGTTTCTCTTTGCCGGTGTGGTGTATTACAACACCCACCATCTGGATCTGAACCGCATCCGTGGCTTCGGGCGGGGCAAGCCCCTGCTCCACGGGCTGTTTCTGTGCGGAGCCTGCTCCCTGGCCGGTATCCCCGGCTTTCTGGGCTACATCAGCAAAACGCTGGTCCACGAGGCTGTGGTGGAGCTGGCGGTGGAGACCGGCAGCACCGCCATTACGGCGGTAGAGTGGCTGTTCCTGCTATCCGGCGGATTGACGGCGGCCTATCTCACCAAGATCTATGTGGCGGTATTCTGGCAGAAGGCACCGGCAGATGCCCACGCCGCCTCCCGGCGCTGGGGAACGCCCCTCTCTGCGGCGGCGCTGATGCTGGCAGCGATACCGTTGCCGGTGCTGGGTCTGCTGCCCCATGGGCTGTCGGAGAAAATTGCCGCCGCTACCCTCTCCTTCACCGGCGGTCATGATTTCTCCCATGCCGTCCACTATCTGGCTTGGGAGAACCTCAAGGGCGTGGTCATCTCCCTGTCCATCGGTATGCTGGTATACTTCCTGCTGATCCGGCCCCTTCTCATGGAGCGTCGGGACGGCGAGATTCGCTACCGCTCCCTTTGGCCGGCGTGGCTCAGCTTGGAGGAGAGCGTCTACAAGCCCTTCTTCCGGTGGCTCATCCGGGTACTGATGACCCTGTGCCGGGTGGCATGCGACCTGCTGGACCTACTGGTGCTGGTGATGCGCCGCACCCTGCTGCGGGATACCCGTGACCACGTCCGCCGCTCGCCCCATAGCTCCGTGGTGCGGGCCATGTCCCACAACAGCAAGTACTCCCAAGAGGAGACGGCAGATCACGTAGGTACCGTACTGGACACCTTCCAGCGGATGGAGGGAAGTCTCTCCTTTGCACTACTGATGGCGTGTCTGGGTCTGTGCCTGATCCTGCTGTGCGTCATCCTCCACGTGTTCGGATAAGCTCTGGCGAAAAAGTCCCCACAGGAAACGCAAGTGTTTCCTGTGGGGACCTTTATATGCTCATTTATTTTTCGTGAAAGCGGACGGCAGCCAGTACGGCGGTCTTGCCGTCGGGCTTCCGCACCGCCATACGACAGATGCTGCCCTCCTGGCGGCAGAGAACCGACAGCTCCTCCCCCTCGAAGCAGGGAGCGGCATAGTGGACCTCCATGGAGCCGATCTTCCCGTCCGCCAGCACGCTGGCCGGGAAGCAGTCCAGCAACAGCCGCACATAGGCCACATTGTTCATGTGGCGGCCCATGTCGATGTCCGTGGAGCGCACCGTATGCCGCTGCACCAGTTCCTCCGGCAGCAGGTCGTCCCGGAACCGGGCGGGGGCCTCCGTGATGCCCTCCCGCTCCACAAAGGGGAAATCCTCCGGGAAGCCAGACTGGGCAAAGGGAATGAGCCGCCCCTTCTCCCCCAGCACCGCCCACTGGGTGCGGCCCAGCGCCAGCAGCTGATCTCCCTGCCGCAGGCTGTAGCTGCGGAAGCAGCGCAGGGATCTCCCCTCGCAGTGCTCCGGCCATGTGGCCGCCGTCACCTCCTGCGCCAGAGCGGGCCACCGAAAAAAGTCCACCCGACTGTGGAGCGTCAGCCAGAAGGCACCACGCCGGGCCATGGCTGCGCCGCCTACGCCGATACGCTCGGCGTGCTCTGCGGCAATGGCCTGAAACATGGTGAAGGCCGCCAGCGGCGACATCCGGGCCGATGCCCCGCAGTAGTCCGGGGACAGGGTGAAGTTCTTCTCAAAAAAGCCTTGCAGTTGGGTCATAACGCACCTCCGGGGAAAATGTTTTTTAGTATCATACCACATTTTCCCATTTCCGGCAACCCGCCGAAAAAACAGCCTCCTCCGCCTGTAAGGCGGAGGGGGCTGTTTTCAGGTTATGTGGCTATTTGGGAAGAAGATCGATCCGCACGCTTCTTGGCGGAGAGTACCAGCACAGCGGCCACAGACAGGGTCGCTGCCATGACCCACACGGTAACGGTCATGCCGTCGCCGGTCTCCGGAGACTGGGTATCCTTGCCGGTATCGGGCTTGGTATCCGGGTTGGGGGTGGGCTCAGGGGTCTCGTCGGACTCCACGTTGAAGTCGGTACCCAAGAGCTTACTGTAAATGGCGTTGGTAGCCAGACGGTAGTCGTCGGTCTGGTGGGCCTTGTTGGTGATGCTGGTGCAGAACACCGTCATATCCAGTCCGTTGGCCTGATAGTCGATAGCCACGGCGTGGCCCTTCAGGCCCGCCTCAGGATCGTCGATGCCGTTCCACCAGCCGGCCTTGTAGAAGTCATCCTCGCTGCTGGCTCGCATGAGCACGGTGGCCTCCTCCGGGTAAGCGGAAATGATGGAGCCGCCCTTGGTGTAGGTGGTAGAATATCTGAGCGACGACGAAGATGCCCTTGCCGAGCTGCTGGCCAGAAAGACCGACAAGGAGCTTTTGACGGAACAAAGGCGCTGTGAGGAGGAACTGCAAAAGGCGATGACCCGGAACGATACCGTTTCCCGGCTCTATGAAAAGCTCTATGAGGACAATGCAATTGGAAAGGTCAGTGATGAGTGGTTTATGTAGCTGATCGACCACATTGATGTGTTTGAAACGGAGGAGATCGGCAAGAATCGTACCCAGCGGATCGTGATCTACTACCGCTTTGTTGGCTATGTGGAGATCCCGGCAGTGCCGAGGCATCCGCATTACAAAGCGGATACCCGCCAAGGCGTTGCTGTCGAATACCTCACAGAGCCGAAAACAGCATAACGAAAAGGAGCAGACCACTTGCCTGCTCCCTGCATCAAACCGTATCAGAATAGAAAAATCGAGTGGTCATAAGTGAAATCCCTTATGACCACTCGACATGGTGCGCGAGGCGGGACTTGAACCCGCACGCCCGTAATGAGCACTAGAACCTGAATCTAGCGAGTCTGCCAATTCCACCACTCGCGCATATCCGTTCTTCTTTTTTTCACCGCAGGAGAGGGATGGTGCGAGTGATGGGACTTGAACCCACACGTCCAATCGAACACAAGCACCTCAAGCTTGCCTGTCTGCCTATTCCAGCACACTCGCAAATGAGTCCCTCAACCGGCGACTTGTTTATTATAGCATTTTGTTCGATTTTGTCAAGAGCTTTTTCCAACTTTTTTATTTTGGCAAGTTGTAATATGTATTTTGACAGGTGGGACCTGTCGGAATATTGGGTCGGATCAAGGCCCAGAAGATATGGAGGTACATCCAATGGAAGAAAAGGTATTTGTATCGGCACCTCTTAACTGCCTCCGATGTCTGCCGTGTAGTCCCCTCCTGCGGCAGTCAAGCTGCCGTCAGGCGTGCTATTATCCTGAATAACGAGCCAATCTGTATTCATTTTCTGCACCCACAGCATTTGGTTTTCTGCTTTGAGTGCTTCCGTTAAATCCTCCTTTTCGGCAAGTTGTTTTACCAGCCGAGAGAACATTTCCTCTGCCTGTCGGTCAATGTCGGCAAGATAACTGTTCAGCTTGCCGCTTGTCAGCAGAATGTAGTAACATACCCTGTGATACTAGATACCGCAAATGCCGCTGTCCCCATATGCCGATATGCGCCGTTCTTTCTTCGGGCAGTTTCAGGCAGGGAAGATAGCAATCGCCCTGCAATTCATACCAAAGTCCGTTTTTCTCGTCATAAATGTACTTATCCATTTTGTAATCCTCCAATATGATTGATTTTACCTACGATCCAATCATTCCGGCCGATTACAAAAGCCAAAGGGAGAGGACTTCCTTACGAAGCCTCTCCCTTGGGACAGTCCTTGCTTTTTATGTAAACTCTCGCTTACTTGTTGCTCAGATACTCGTCGATGGACTTGGCGCCCAGCTTACCGGCACCCATAGCCAGAATGACGGTGGCAGCACCGGTAACGGCATCGCCGCCGGCATACACGCCCTGACGGGAGGTGAGACCATCCTCGTTGACGATGATACCGCCCTTCTTGTTGACCTCCAGGCCCTTGGTGGTGGACTTGATCAGGGGGTTGGGGGTGGTACCCAGAGACATGATGACAGCGTCCACATCCAGCTCGAACTCGCTGCCCTTCTTCTCCACGGGACGACGGCGGCCGGAGGCATCGGGCTCACCCAGCTCCATCTCCACGCAGGTCATGGACTTGACGCAGTCCTGCTCGTCGCCGTTGATCTGAACGGGGTTATTGAGGGTCTTGAAGATCACGCCCTCCTCGATGGCGTGCTCCACCTCCTCGTGACGGGCGGGCAGCTCCTCCATACCACGGCGGTACACCACATACACATCAGCACCCAGACGCTTGGAGCAGCGGGCGGCGTCCATAGCCACGTTGCCGCCGCCTACCACGGCCACCTTCTTGCCCTTCAGATCCATGATGGGGGTATCGGAATCCTCACGATAGGCCTTCATCAGGTTGATACGGGTCAGGAACTCGTTGGCGGAATACACACCCTTCAGGTTCTCACCGGGAATGTGCATGAACATGGGCAGACCGGCACCGGAGCCAACGAACACGGCCTCGAAGCCGTTCTCCTCCATCAGCTCATCGATGGTGATGGTGCGGCCCACCACGATGTTGGTCTCCACCTTCACACCCATGGCCTTCAGGCCGTCCACTTCCTTCTGCACGATGCTCTTGGGCAGACGGAACTCAGGGATGCCGTACACCAGCACGCCGCCGGCCAGATGCAGAGCCTCATACACGGTGACCTCATAGCCTTTCTTGGCCAGATCGCCGGCGCAGGTCAGACCCGCAGGGCCGGAGCCAACCACGGCCACCTTGTGACCGTTGGACTGGGGCTTTTCAGGAGCCTCGGTGCTGTGGGCGTTGTGCCAGTCGGCCACAAAGCGCTCCAGACGGCCGATACCCACGGGATCGCCCTTCTTGCCACGGACGCAGTGCATCTCACACTGGCTCTCCTGCGGACAGACACGGCCGCAGACGGCGGGCAGAGAGCTGGTCTGATGGATCACCTGATAGGCGCCCTCATAGTCCCGCTCCACGATCTTGGCGATGAACTCCGGGATGCGGACGTTGACGGGGCATCCGTTGACGCAGGGATGGTTCTTGCAGTTCAGGCAGCGGGCCGCCTCGTCCAGAGCCTGCTCCTCGGTGTAGCCCAGAGCCACCTCGAGGAAATTCTTATTCCGGACATTGGGGTCCTGAGAGGGCATTTCGTTCTTATCCAAACGCATATTGATCTTTGCAGCCATCTTACTTTACCTCCTGCTTGAACAGATTGCAGACTTCCTCGTGCTTATGCACCTCGAAATCATGATACATCTGGTTGCGCTTGACAGCCAGATCCCAGTCCACCAGCTGACCGTCGAAGTCGGGGCCATCCACGCAGGCGAACTTGGTCTCGCCGCCCACGGTCAGACGGCAGCCGCCGCACATACCGGTACCGTCGATCATGATGGGGCTCATGGAGACGGTGGTGGGTACGCCGTAGGGGGCCGTGGTCTTGCAGACGAACTTCATCATGACCATGGGGCCGATGGCAAAGATCTCATCATACTGATTGCCGGCGTCCAGCAGCTCCTTCAGTGCCTCGGTCACAAGACCCTTCTGGCCATAGGAGCCGTCGTCGGTGCAGACCTTCATCACGGAGGATACGGCCTTGAACTTATCCTCCAAGATCACCACGTCCTTGCTCTTGAAGCCCACTACCGCGTGGACCTCAGCGCCGCAGTCGTGGAACTTCTTCAGAACGGGGTAGGCAATGGCGCAGCCCACGCCGCCGCCGACAACGCAGACCTTTTTCTTACCCTCGGTCTCGGTGGGCTTGCCCAGAGGACCCACAAAGTCATGCAGATAATCGCCCTGCTGCTTGTGGCTCAGCTTCTCGGTGGTTGCGCCCACGGTCTGCACGATGATGGTGACGGTCCCCTTCTCACGGTCATAGTCGTGGATCGTGATGGGGATACGCTCGCCGTTCTCGTCCACACGCAGAATGATGAACTGACCGGGCTGGGCCTTCTTGGCCACCATGGGTGCCTCGATCTCGTACAGGATCACAGTGGGCTTCAGCGCTTCCTTCGTTACGATACGATACATGGATGTTCCTTCTTTCCTCAAAAGTCATGGCTTGCTACGTTCCATGGGCACACACGGAACTCCTCACCCGTGTGTGCTCGTCTTATCTTATCACATCCGCCCATGGTTCGTCAAATATTTCCTTGCACTTTCCCTTTTTCATGCAAGGGCATGGTGCAGCGTCACCTGTCCCCGGTCGATATCCACCAGATGCTCCTCCTTCATTTTCCGCAGCTCCCGCATCATGGCACTGCGGTCGGCGGAGATATAGTCCGCCAGAGCACTGAGGGTAAAGGGCAGATGAAAGCTGCCGCAGTCGTCGCCGCCGGTCTGAAGGCCGAAGTAGCACAGCAGTTTCTCCCGGATGCTGCGGCGGCTCAGAACCTCCACCCGCTCGGAGAGGGCGGCGGCCTTGCCGGTCATGATATGGAACATATTCTCCACCAGTCGGCTGTGATGGGTGCAGGCCTTTTCGCATCGCCGGGTCAGATGCTCGGCGCTCATGAACCACACCCGGCACGACTCCGCCGCCACCACCGTGATGCTGTCCCCGGCCACATTTTCGAACATCAGCATCTCTCCGAACACGCTGCCGGTGGGCAGATGCTCCAGAATGGTGCGTCCCCCCTGCCGGTCGATGCGCTGGATGACGGCGCTGCCAGCGGTCAGAAGCCCCAGCTCTCCCCGGCCCTCGCTGATGTCATAAATCACGGTGTCTGCCCGGAAGCGCTCCTCCCGGACGCCGAAGCACACCCGCATCTGCTCTACCTCATCGGGGCTGATGCCCTCAAGGATCGGTATGTTCTCCACAGGGGACCTCCTTTCCCGCTGCCGCCATGCGGCGATCCCGCCGCCCGCCGATGATCACATAGATGATGACATAGGCGATGGCGCCCACCACCAGGGCCGCCACCACATCGATGAAGGCGTGCTGCTTGACAAAGAGTGTGGAGCAGATGATGATGACGCCCCATATGTCTGCGAAAGTGCGCCATCCGGTGCGCCGTAGTCCCGGCGTCCGGTGAACGGCATAGAGGGCGTCCAGCACCCCCAGCACGTGGACGCTGGGCAGCACATTGGTGTTGGTGTCCAGATTGTAGGTGTTCTGGAGGAGCCACGTGCAGAAGTTGTGGTGCTCCATCACCGCCGGGCGCAGGTCCTGTCCGTTGGGTACCAGCGCACAGAAGATGGTGGCAAACCCGAAGGTCAGCATGATGCTCCACATATACCGCCGGAAGCCCTCGGCATCCTTGACGATCAGGTAAAGGCCCAGCGCCAGCAGAAGAAAGCCCCATGAGTCATAGGGAATGACAAAGTACTCGCAGAAGGGGATGTATTCATCGATAAAGGTCTGGGTGGCCCAATAGTTGTCGGTGATGAAGTGCTCAATAAGGAAAAAGCCCCCCAGATACACCGGCAGATACAGGCCCCACCACATATGGGGATGGTCCTTGATGAAGGTCTTGATGGTCTGCATGAGAATCCTCCTGATTTCAACAATTTTCCGTGAGGGGCATTATAGCATAGCCCCGCCCAAAAAGGAAGTGTTCCTGTGATATAAGTCACAATTATTTTACAAATCCATTTCCCGGTTGCGGCGGCGGCAGATTTCGAGTATAATAGATATGTTATAAATGAAAAGATATGGAGGAATCCCCATGATCCTGCAAAAGAAAGAGGAGCTGGCCAACCGCCAGCTGCGCCTGACCATCACCGTGGAGCGTGATGCGTGGGAGAAGGCCCTGAACGACGCCTATCAGGAGGTCAAGGCCCTGTACCCGGTGGAGGGCTACGCCGTGGGCAAGGCTCCCCGTGAGGCGCTGGAAAAGGCATACAGCCATGATCTGTTCTATCAGGAGGCGGTGAACGAGACCTTCCCTGCCGCACTGGTGGAGGCCATCGCCGCCGAGGACATCCAGATCGCCGCCCCTCCCGCCCTGAACGTGGAGACCATTGGCCCCGACGGCTACACCTTCACCGCCCTCATCGACCTGTATCCGGAGGTGAAGCTGGGTCAGTACAAGGGCCTGTCCGCCCCGTGGGAGAATGTCGAGCTCTCCGATGACGACACCAACGAGGCCATCCAGTGCTTCCTGACGGAGCATCTGGTGGAGCAGGAGCAGGACCGGGCCGCCATGGGCGACGAGGTCACTCTGGACTTCGAGGGCTTCGTGGACGGCGTACCCTTCGAGGGCGGCAAGGGGGAAGGCTATCCCCTGCTGCTGGGCAGCGGGATGTTTATCCCCGGCTTCGAGGAGCAGGTAGCGGGCATCCGCCCGGAGGAGGAGCGGGATGTCCACGTCACCTTCCCCACCCAGTATGTGCCGGAGCTGGCGGGCAAGGATGCCACCTTCCACGTCAAAGCCCACCGCATCGTCCGGCGGAGCCTGCCCCAGCTGACGGATGCCTTTGCACAGGAGCAGGGCTTCGAGGATGTGCCCCATCTGCGCCGCAGCATCATGGAGCAGGCCATCCTGCAAAAGCAGCAGGCTGCCTCCAATGCCTTTGCCGAGGCCCTGATGCAGCAGGTGGTGGCGGGCATGGAGGTGCAGCTGCCCGACTCCATGGTGGAGAGTCAGCTCACCGGCATCCTTCAGGAGCTTCAGCAGCATCTGGAGAGTCAGGGCGCTTCCCTGTCCGATTACCTGCAAGCGGCGCAGCTGACCATGGACGACCTGCGGGACCACGCCCGTGAAAACGCCGTGGCTGCCGCCCGCTACGAGCTGGCCATGACGGAGATCGCCCGTCAGGAGGGCATCACCGTCACCGAGGAGGAGCTGGAGGAGAAGTATCAGGAGATGGCCGCCCTCTACGGCATGACCGTTCCCCAACTGCGGGAGCAGGTGCCTCCCGCCCGGCTCCAGCACGATCTGAAGCTGGCCAAGGCCCGTGCCGTGGTGGTGGACTCCGCCCTGCGGAAGTAACTCCCGCACACTTTCCCACGACACACCGTAGCCCCGCACATAAAAAGCACTCCCGGAGGATGCAGATGCGTCCTCCGGGAGTGTTCTTTTCATTTCCGGTGCTTACTTCTTATACGGCACGTGCCAGATGGTATCGGCATAGTCCGCCACCGACCGGTCGGCGGAAAAGATACCGCTGCGGGCGATGTTGTGCAGACTCATGCGGTTCCATTTCTCCCGATCCCGGTAGGTGTCCGTCACCCGCTGGGATGCGGCGCAGTAGGAGGCGAAGTCCGCCAGCAGCAGATACTGATCCGCCGGGCAGTCCACACCGAACAGCAGCCTCTGGTACAGATCCTCGTAGCTGATGCCATCCCGGAACCCGGCCTTCAGCTGATCCAGCACCCGGCGCAGCACCGGGTCACGTGTATACAGCAGATATGGGTCATAGCCCCGGCTCATATGGGAGGCCTCCTCCGCCGTCAGGCCAAAGAGGAACATATTCTCGTCCCCCAGCACCTCGTGCATCTCCACGTTGGCACCGTCCAGCGTGCCGATGGTCAGTGCGCCGTTCATCATGAACTTCATGTTGCCGGTGCCGCTGGCCTCCTTGCCGGCGGTGGAGATCTGCTGGCTCACCTCGCTGGCGGGCATCAGCTGCTCCGCCAGAGAGACCCGGTAGTTCTCCAGAAACACCACCTGCAGCTTATCGCGGCAGATAGGGTCGTGGTCGATCTGATCCGCCAGGGAGTTGATGAGGCGGATGATCCGCTTGGCCACTGCATACCCCGGCGCCGCCTTGGCGCCGAACAGGAACGTGTGGGGCTGCGTGATGGCGTTGGGGTCGTCCTGGAGCTTCTGGTACAATGCGATGATGTGCAACACGTTCAAAAGCTGCCGCTTATACTCGTGGAGCCGCTTCACCTGAACGTCGAAGATGGCGTCCGGGTTCAGCTCCACGCCCCGGGTCTTCTTGGCATGGGCGGCGAAGGCCGCCTTGTTGGCCCGCTTGATGGCACCCAGCCTCTCCAGAACAGAGGCGTCATCGGCATAGTCATCCAGCTTTTTCAGGGCCTGGGGGTGCAGCAGATAGTCGTCCCCGCCGGTCAGGTCCCGGATCAGGCCGTCCAGTCCGGGGTTGATCTCACTGAGCCAGCGGCGGTGGTCAATGCCGTTGGTGACGTTCCGGAATTTCCAGGGCTCCATGCCGTAGGCGTCCCTGAAAACGTCCTTTTTCAGGATCTCGGAGTGTAGGCCGCTGACGCCGTTGACCGCCATGCCGCCGGCGATGCAGAGGTTGGCCATGCGGACCTGACCGCCCCAGACGATGGCCATTTTCTCCGTCTTCTTGGGGTCGTGGTAGAAGTCCTCCACCTTCTTCTGCCAGCGGCGGGAGATCTCCAGGATAATCTGCCACACCCGGGGCAGCAGGAATTCCACCAGGCTCTGGGGCCAGCGTTCCAGCGCCTCCGAAAGGACCGTGTGGTTGGTGTAGGCCACGGATCTCGTGGTGATGTCCCACGCCTCATCCCAGTCCATGCCGGCGTCGTCGATCAGGATCCGCATCAGCTCCGGGATCACCAGGGCCGGGTGGGTGTCGTTGATCTGGATGACGTTCTTCTCATGGAAGTTCTTCATGGTACCGTACAGTTCGGTGTGCTTGGCGGCGATGGACTGGAGGGTGGCGGACACGAAGAAGTACTGCTGTTTCAGCCGCAGAGACTTGCCCTCCAGATGATTGTCCTCCGGATAGAGGACCTTGGCAATGGTCTCTGCCATGGCCTCGTCCTCCGCGGCCTTCAGGTACTCGCCCCGGGAGAACAGGGACATATCCACCGGCTGGGTGGACCGGGCGTCCCACAGCCGCAGGACATTCACATGCTCCGTGCCGTAGCCGGCGATCTCCATGTCGCAGGGCACGGCCTGGACCACCGTGGCGTCCTCATTGACGATGTGCAGGTGGCCGTTGTCCCAGAACTCCCGCACGGTGCCGCCGAAACGGACCTCCTGGGTCTCCGCGGGCTTTGGCATCAGCCAGGCCGCACCCAGGTCCTTCCAGTTGTCCGGCAGCTCTACCTGCTGGCCCTCCACGATCTTCTGCTTGAAGATGCCCAGCTCGTAGCAGATGGAATAGCCGGTGGCCGGGATCTCCAGCGTAGTCATGGAGTCTAGATAGCAGGCGGCCAGGCGGCCCAGGCCGCCGTTGCCCAGGGCGGCGTCCGGCTCGATCTCAAAGATGTCGGCCGCCTTGAAGCCCAGGTGCTCCAGCGCCTCCCGCAGCTGGGGCAGCAGCCCTAGGTTATAGGCATTCTTCATCAGGCTGCGGCCCATCAGAAACTCCAGAGACAGGTAGTGCACCTGCCGGGCATGCTGCTGGCGGGCCTTCTGACGGGTCTCCACCTCCCGCAGAGCCATCATGTCCCGCAGGACCAGGGCGCTGGCCCGCATCATCTCTCCATCCGTTGCCTCCGCCGCCGTCTTTCCGAAGCTGACCATCAGCTTGGCGGTGAGGGCGTTCTCCAGGGTCTGTGTGGTAATTGGTGTCATGCGTCTCCTTACTCCGCCGGCTCCTGTTTCCCGGCGGTCCCCTTCTTGGGTTTGGTCTCTTTCTTGGCAGGCGTCCTCCTGCCGCTTTTGGCGGCCGTCTTTTTGGCGGCCGGTTTCTTGGCTGCCGTCCGCTTTCTGGCGGCAGGCTTCTTCTCCGGTGCGGCCGGAGCGGCCTCCTCAGCCGCCGGCTCGGCGGACGATTGTGCCGCTTCCGCGGTCGGCTGCGGAGCAGGTTCGTCAGATGCGGGCTCCGCCGCTTCCGCGGGGGCGGTCTCTTCCGCGGGGGCGGATTCCTCCGCCGGGGCGGACTCTTCTGTCCGGACGGGCTCCTCCGCAGGGGGCCAAGGCTGGCCGGTGACGGTGCTGTAAATGTGCAGGTACTCCCCCGCGCTCCGGGCCCAGCTGAAATCGCAGGCCATAGCCCGCGCCCGCAGCCGGGCGAAGGCGTCGGGATAGTCCTTGTAAAGATACACCGCCTCCCGGATCACATACAGCATATCACTGCCGGCGTAATTTGCAAAGGTAAATCCGTTGCCGGCGTCCCTCCAGGACTCGTACGGGCTGACGGTGTCCTTCAGTCCGCCGGTCTCCCGGACGATGGGCACGGTGCCGTACCGCATGGCGATCATCTGACTCAAGCCGCAGGGCTCGCTCTTGGAGGGCATCAGGAACAGATCCGCGCCTGCATAGATGGCCATGGACAGCTCCTCGTTGTAGTCCAGGCGCACGGCCATGCGGCCGGAATACTGCTGGGCTGCCCACTGGAAGAACTCCTCGTACTTTCGGTCCCCCTTGCCCAGGATCACCATCTGCAGGGGCAGCTCCATCATGTCGTGGAGCACCTCGCACACCAGATCCAGGCCCTTGTGGGACACCAGGCGGCTGACGATGCCCACGATGGGAACGTAGGGCTCCTGCCGCAGGCCCATGAGCTTCTGCAGCTCCGCCTTGTCCGCCTGCTTGCCCGCCATGTCCGCCGCGCTGTAATTGACGGCGATGTGGGGATCCGCGGCGGGGTCATACCGCTTCACGTCGATGCCGTTCAGCACGCCGGAGAGCTTGTAGCCGCAGCGGCGCATGATGCCGTCCAGCCGGTGGGCGAAGTAGGGCATCTTCAGCTCGTTGGCGTAAGTAGGAGAGACGGCGTTGACGGCGTCGGCGCACAAGATGGCGCCCTTCAGCAGGTTCACGTCCCCGTCCATCAGAATGGTGCCGTCATCCGCCCAGCCGTGGTCCAGGCCGAACAGGTCCCCCAGGGTCTGGCGGCCGTAGCGGCCCTGGTACTCAATATTATGAATGGAGAGCACGGTCCGGATACTCCGGAACCGCTCCTCCCGCACGCTGTCGTCCTTCAGATAGATGGGCACCAGGGCGGTCTGCCAGTCGTTGCAGTGGATGACCTCCGGCCAGAACCTCAGGTGGGGCAGCATCCGCACCACGGCCCGGGAGAAAAATCCGAACCGCTCGCCGTCGTCCATGTAGCCGTACAACTCCGGACGCCGGAAATACTGCTCGTTGTCCAGGAAGTACCAGGTGACGCCGTCCCGTTCCATGGAGAACAGCCCGCAGTAGCTGTGGCGCCAGGCCAGGTCCACATAGTCGTAGCACTCAAAATACAGCTGATCGCCAAACCGCTCCTTGATCCGGCGGTACAGCGGCAGCACCACGGCAATCTCAGCCCCCTCCGCCGCCAATGCCGGCGGCAGGGAACCGGCCACGTCCGCCAGTCCTCCGGTCTTACAGAAGGGGACCGCCTCGCTGGTTGCATATAAAATCTTCATGATAGCTCCTTTCCGTCCTCCATGGCCTCATGCCGCCGTGAAGGGACATCCATAATATCCTGCGATGTACCCTATCACACAATGCTCCCCTTAGCGATGACAATGGGATAATGCTGGTGGCCCATCAGGGTCCGGTCCGGGAGAACCT
>ERZ772858.695-NODE-695-length-41647-cov-9.187272_pt1 | contig 41647 bp, 29 predicted proteins | sample MGYA00512136_ERZ772858 | MGnify/ENA primary metagenome ERZ772858 (study PRJEB29015, sample SAMEA2737726) | human gut metagenome | biome: human gut; feature: human-associated habitat; material: faeces | place: China | collected 2012 ...
CGGCTTCTCTTGCCGCTTTGCGGCAATTCACCTTCTGTCGTCAGAAAAAACGATTTGGATTTGTTTCGCGTCTGCGGACGCGAAATGAACATATAAAGTGGTTAACAAAAAAATTAAGATAGATCTTAGGAGGACAACATTATGTCTAAAGTTATCGGTATTGACCTTGGTACTACCAACTCTTGTGTGGCCGTGATGGAAGGCGGCGAAGCCGTCGTCATCCCCAACGCCGAAGGCAACCGCACCACCCCGTCCGTCGTCGCGTTCAGTAAGACCGGCGAGCGTATGGTCGGTCAGGTCGCAAAGCGTCAGGCCATCACCAACCCCGAGCGCACGATCTCTTCGATCAAGCGCGAGATGGGCTCTGATTATAAAGTCGAAGTCGACGGCAAGAAGTACACCCCGCAGGAGATCAGCGCAATGATCCTGCAGAAGCTCAAGAGCGACGCTGAGGCTTACCTCGGCGGCCCCGTGAGCGAAGCCGTCATCACCGTTCCCGCTTACTTCACCGACGCGCAGCGTCAGGCGACCAAGGACGCCGGTAAGATCGCCGGCCTCGAGGTCAAGCGTATCATCAACGAGCCGACGGCCGCGGCCCTCGCCTACGGCGTCGACAAGGAGCAGAGCCAGAAGGTCATGGTTTACGATCTTGGCGGCGGCACGTTCGATGTCTCCATCCTCGATATCGACGACGGCGTTATTGAGGTTCTGGCCACCGCGGGCAACAACCGCCTCGGCGGCGACGACTTCGATGAGTGCATCATGAAGTGGATGGTCAGCGAGTTCAAGCGTACCGACGGCGTCGACCTCAGCGGCGACAAGGTCGCCATGCAGCGCTTGAAGGAAGCTGCCGAGAAGGCCAAGATCGAGCTCTCCGGCGTGACCTCCACCAACATCAACCTCCCGTATATCACCGCTGACGCTACCGGCCCGAAGCACCTCGACCTGACCCTCACGCGCGCTAAGTTCAACGAGCTGACCGCGCACCTGGTCGAAGCCACTGCCGGCCCTGTCCGTCAGGCGCTCAGCGATGCGGGCCTCACCGGCAACGACATCCACAAGGTCCTGATGGTCGGCGGCTCCAGCCGTATCCCCGCCGTGCAGGAAATGGTCAAGAAGCTCACCGGCAAGGAAGGCTTCAAGGGCATCAACCCCGATGAGTGCGTCGCCATGGGCGCTGCTCTTCAGGCTGGCGTTCTGACCGGCGATGTCAAGGGCCTGCTGCTGCTCGACGTCACCCCGCTGTCCCTCGGCATTGAGACCATGGGCGGCGTTTGCACCAAGCTCATCGACCGCAACACCACCATCCCCGTGAAGAAGAGCCAGATCTTCTCCACCGCCGCCGACAACCAGACGAGCGTTGAAGTCAACGTTCTGCAGGGCGAGCGTGAGATGGCCGCTGCCAACAAGAGCCTCGGCCGCTTCCACCTCGATGGCATCGCTCCGGCTCGCCGCGGCGTGCCTCAGATCGAGGTCACATTCGATATCGACGCCAACGGCATCGTGAACGTCAGCGCGAAGGACCTCGGCACCGGCACTGAGCAGCACATCACCATCACTTCTTCCTCCAACATGAGCAAGGAGGATATCGAAAAGGCCGTCAAGGACGCCGAGCAGTACGCCGCTGAGGACGCCAAGATCAAGGAAAAGGTCGAAGTCCGCAACCAGGCCGACCAGATGGTCTACCAGAGCGAGAAGACCCTCGGCGAAGTGGGCGACAAGATCCCCGCGGACGAGAAGGCCAAGGTCCAGAGTGGTATCGACAAGCTGAAGGAAGTCCTCAAGGGCGACGATACCGACGCCATCAAGAGCGCGACCGAAGAGCTCACGCAGATGTTCTACCAGATGAGTGAGAAGCTCTATCAGCAGGCGAACCCGCAGGGCGGCGCACAGGCCGGTCCCGACATGGGCGGCCAGAACGGCGGCGCGCAGACCGGCCCGAACGGTCAGCAGTATTATGATGCTGACTACAAGGTCGTGGATGACGACGACAACAACAAGAAGTAATTTGAAACCGATCGACGCAGCGGGGACAGTTTATACTGCCCCCGATTGCGGCGTTTTTAGGAGCGTAGTCTATGGCTGAAAATAAAAGAGACTATTACGAGGTGCTCGGCGTTTCCAAGGGCGCTTCGGAAGAAGAGATCAAAAAAGCATACAAAAAGCTCGCACGCAAGTATCATCCCGACATGAACCCCGGCGACAAGGAAGCCGAGGAGAAGTTCAAGGAGATCAACGAGGCGAACGAGGTTTTGAGCGACCCAGACAAGAAGGCGCGCTACGACCAGTTCGGCTTTGCGGGCGTTGACCCGAATTACGGCGCAGGCGCCGGTGGCGGCGCTTACAGCGCGGGCGGGTTCGACTTCGGCGACCTCGGCGATATCTTCGGCAGCTTCTTCGGCGGGGGCTTCGGCGGCGCGCGCGCGAACCCCAACGCGCCCCAGCGCGGCGAAAGCCTGCGCACGAGCGTGAACATCAGCTTTGAAGAGGCGGCCTTCGGCTGCGAGAAGGAAGTCAGCATCGACCGCATCGAGCAGTGTCCTGACTGCCGCGGCTCGGGCTGCGCCAAGGGCACGACCGCCGAGGTCTGCCCTGACTGCCGCGGCAGCGGCGTGATCCAGCAGCGCCGCCAGACGCCGCTGGGCTATATGTCGACGTCGGCCCCCTGCCAGCGCTGCGGAGGCAAGGGTAAGATCATTCATCAGCCCTGCCCCAAGTGCGGCGGCAAGGGCATGATCCGCCACCGCAAGACCATCAAGGTCAGCATTCCTGCGGGCATCGACAACGGGCAGACCATTTCGCTGCGCGCGCAGGGCAACGCGGGTAAGAACGGCGGCCCCGCGGGCGATCTGCTGATCGTTGTGTCCGTGCGTCCGCACGAGATCTTCCGCCGCGAGGGCACGAGCGTCCTGTGCGAAGCGCCCATCACGTTTACGCAGGCGGTGCTCGGCGCGGAGCTTGAGATCCCGACGATCGACGGCAAGGTGAAGTACACCATCCCCGAGGGGACGCAGAGCGGCACGACGTTCCGCCTGAAAGGCAAGGGCATCCCCGGCCTCAACGGCCGCGGCCGCGGCGACCAGTACGTCACCGTGTATATCGAGACGCCGCGCAACCTGAACCGCGAGCAGAAGGAAGCGCTCAAGAAGTTCAGTGAGTCGCTCGGCGAGAAGAATTATGAGGAACACAAGAGCTTTTTCGGAAAGTTCAAGCTGTAACGAATAGAAGATGTATTTATCCGATTATCACACCCACTGTTCGCTTTCGTTCGACTCGAAAACGCCGGTGGAAGACATGGTGCGCGCGGGCATCGCGCAGGGTTTGCAGGAAATGTGCCTGACCGACCATGTAGACCTGTTCCGCCCGAGGGAGACGGCGCACTGGGAGCACGATTTTTCGAATCGTGAAGAGACCTTTGCGCGCGCCGACCAGGCGGCGGACGGGAAGATCATCGTCCGCCGCGGTATCGAGCTCGGCGAGGCGATGCGCGACTTTGCCTACGCAGACGAGCTGCTCTCGCGTTTGCCGGAGCTCGACTTTGTCATCGGCTCGCAGCATCAGCTGTCGGAAAAGTACGATTGGAACGACCTCTACTTCATGCCCGAGGCCACGGAGCAGGAGGCGCGCGAGCAGATCGCGGACTATTTAACGCTCGTTCTGGAGACGGCCAAGTGGGGGAAGTTCTCCGTGCTCGGCCACCTGACGCTGCCGCTTCGCTACATGAACGAAAACCACGGCATGCACATGAGTTTCGACGGTTTTGAGGACGAGGTGGCGCAGGTGTTCCGCGCACTCATTGAAAACGGCTGCGGCATCGAGTGCAACGTCAACCGCGGCAACACGCCGCTGCCGGACGCCAAATGGCTGAGGCTCTATCACGAGCTCAGCGGCGAGATCATCACCATCGGCACCGACGCGCATACGCCGGAATTCGTCGGCATGCGCGCCCGCGAGACGCAGGAGCTTTTAAAGAGCTGCGGCCTCAACTATGTGTGCACGTTTGAAAAGAAAAAACCGGTCTTTCACAAAATCTGACTGACAAAAGGAGAAACACTATGAAGATCGCATTGGGCTGTGACCACGGCGGATACGCCATGAAGGAAGACATCAAAAAGCAGCTGGAGGGCCTGGGCCACGAGGTCAAGGACTGCGGCACCTATTCCACCGAGAGCTGCGACTATCCCATTTTCGGTGAGGCCGCCGCGCGTGCCGTCGCAAGCGGGGAATGCGAGTACGGTATCGTCGTGTGCACGACGGGCATCGGCATCTCCATTGCGGCGAACAAGGTCAAGGGCATCCGCTGCGCGCACTGCGCCGATACGCTCGAGGCGCAGCTCTGCCGCCAGCACAACAACGCGAACATGATGGCCATCGGCGCGGGCTTCACGGGCCCGAAGCTGGCCGCGGCCATGGTTGAGACGTTCCTCTCCACCGCGTTTGAGGGCGGCCGCCACGCCCGCCGCGTCGCGCTGATGGACGCTATCGAGGGCTAAAGCATACAAAAACGGAAAATCAACAAAAACCGAAAGGTTTTTGTTGATTTTTTTGCTCTCAAAAGGTAAACTGTTGCACGAGAAAAAGGAGGCGGATGCAGACAATGGCAAGAAGATCGAGCGGAACGAAGGGCTATACCGGTTATCGTGGGCGCAGGCGCGGCAGAGGCGTGCTGGCCGTGGTGCTGGTGGTCATTTTGCTGCTGGCGTGCGGCTTTTTGTTTGCGCAGCGCTATATGGTATACGATGCGGACGGCTCGGTCCGCTTTGAGTTCCCCTGGATAAAGAAGACCCCACAGGACGACACCGCAAATGGCGGCGACAGCGGCGACGATAAGAAGCAGGACGACCTTGAGATCACGGTGCAAAAGCCCGTCATCAAGGATACCTACGCAGTCGAGCTGGGTGCGGACGCGCTCGGCAGCGATTGGCAGGCAGCGCTCGATGGCCTTGATAAGGACGTGAACGCCGTGGCGGTCGAGCTCAAGGACGCGAGCGGCAAGATCCATTACGGCTCTAAGGTGCAGGGCGCGATCGACTGCGGCGCGGTGGCCGGGAACAGCACATCGGACACGGCCATTCAGGGCCTTGTCGACTCGGACTACTATACGATCGGCCGCATCAGCACGCTGCACGACAGCCTGTACGCCTACGAGCACATGACGGACGCCGCCGTGTGCCAGCTGACGGGCTTTGTCTGGTACGATACGAACAGCACGCACTGGCTCGCGCCCGAAAAGCAGGCCGCGCGCCAATATGTGACCGATATCGTCACGGAATGCGCACAGATGGGCTTTGATGAGCTGCTGCTCGACGATTTCCACTACCCGCGCGAGGGGCGCATGAGCCGCATCAAGACGGACGAGCGCACCATGACGCAGCAGGAGGCGCTTGCGCTGCTCGCCGACGATATCCACACCGCGCTTGAGCAGGCGGGCTACAAGGGCAAGCTCTCCGTCAGTGTGGACGCGGACATCGCGCTTGCGGGCAGCGAGGCAAACTCCGGCATCGTGATGAGCGAGCTCACGGAAAAGTTCGACCGCGTGTACGTCAAGGTCACGGCAGACCAGCTCGAGAGCGTCACCGAAGCGATGAAGGCCTACGACGTCGAGTTCGTCCCCATCGTGACGGAGGCGGCGGACAGCGGCAGCTATCTCATTGAAAAGTGAAAAGGCGAAGGGCGGGCCGCTGATACCTCAGCGGCCCGTTTTTTGCGCAAAAAGGGAAAAGGGCACGGGGCAGCGAAGGCTGTCCCGCGCCTTTTTTTGGATGTGGAGAAAGACGAGGGGGGACGCCCCGTTCGAGCGTTGGAAAAAGCGTTGATAACCGCTTTGAGACATAATGTACAAAAGTTGAATGAATTCGACATAATTTAAACGCTTGATTTTGTGCAAATAGATAGTATACTGTTGCCCATACCAAAAAAAGGGCCCTCGAGGGCCGTTGCGCCCGCGCGGGAAAGAATATGCCAGAGGGCGAAAAAGAGGATATGAGACGCCCGCTCTCCGGTGAGTGAGAGACCTGCCGCAGCGCACAGAGCGGCTGAAACGGGAGAATAAGGCCAATACGGAGCATACAGCAAATTCTGCACAGGAGATAGAACATCATGCTTGAAAACAACCACACGATTCACCTGACGCTCAACGGCGAGAGCCGCGCGTTCACGGTGGAGCCGCAGGAGACGCTTCTGCACGTGCTGCGCGAGCGCGCGCACCTGACGGGCGCGAAGAAGGGCTGTGACCTTGGCGAATGCGGCGCCTGCACGGTCATCATGGACGGGCGCGCAGTCAACTCGTGCTGTGTGTTCGCCATCGAGGCGGACGGCAGTACGGTCGAGACCATCGAGGGCATCGGCACCGCCGACGAGCCGCACCCGCTGCAGCAGGCGTTTATCGACGCCGGCGCCATCCAGTGCGGCTACTGCACGCCCGGAATGATCATGGCGGCCAAGGCGTTGCTCGACCGCGATCCCCATCCCACGCGCGAGGAGATCCACGCCGCCATGTCCGGCAACCTCTGCCGCTGCACGGGCTACACGAAGATCGAGGAGGACATCGTCGCGGCCTCCAGGGTCATTGAACAGTACGCGAACGGAAAGGAGGCGCAGCAGTGATGGAGCAGCATCATTTCGACATTGTCAACCACGCCACGCCGCGCCTTGAGTCCATGGATAAGGCGCTGGGCCGCGGCAAGTACACCGACGACTTAGAACTCCCCAACATGGCCTACGCCGCGCTCGTGCGCTGCCCGTATTCCCACGCCAAGGTGCTGAGCATCGATGTGAGCGAGGCGGAAAAGGTTCCCGGTTTTCTCGGCTGCGCCCTGCCGGAGGAGGCACCGCAGGCCTACTTTAACTGCTCGGGCAACCCGCCCTCTCCGCTTCTGATGGCGGATGAAAAGGTGCTGACGACCGAGCCGCTGACCATCGGCGCCGCGTGGCCGTCGTCGCTGACGGCGTCCCCGCAGATCAGAAACATCGCCACCGTCGGCGGCAACATCATGCAGGACCGCCGCTGCATTTACTTCAACCAGCCGCACCTGTGGCGCAGCGGCCTTGCCTACTGCTTCAAGACCGGCGGCAGCATTTGCCACCAGATCCCGAACTCGCCGGTCTGCCGCGCGATCTACTATTCCGACGTCGCCACCGCGCTCATCGCTTACGAGGCGGAGGTCGAGTACATCGAAGACGGCGAGACGCACCGCACCGACCTCAAGTCCCTCATCGAGCGCCACAGCGTGGCAAACGGCCTTGCCTGCCACGAGCACCTGCCCATCCTCGTCACGCGCTTTTTCGTCCCCGCGGCGGAAGAGGGCGAGCGCAGCGGCTTTTATAAGTACGCCATGCGCACGACGATCGACTTCCCGATCATCAACTTCGCGCTCCGCTGCGGCGGCAATCGCCCCACGCGTCTGGCCGCGGGCGCGGTCGCGCCCCATCCGGTCGTGATGGCCGAGACGGCGGCGAAGATCGACTCCGACGCCACGGATGGCGAGGTCATCGCGCAGGCCGAGGACGAGCTCAGAAAGCTCGCCATGCCCATCAAGGAGGCCTGCATGACCCCCGCGGTCAAGAGAAGCCTCTATCGCCACGTCGCAATGCTGCTGGATCTGAGAAAATAAGCAAAAAAAGAACCGTCCGATCGGACGGTTCTTTTTTGTCGTAGAATTTACTTCGCGGCGCGGGCCAGAACGGCCTCGGCGCTTATGCTCGGATTGATGGTCTCTTCGCTCTCGACCGCGATGGCCGCGGCGGCGGTACCGGCGGCGCAGCTTTCGGCAAGATTGCGGCCCGCGAGAAACGACCAGACGAGGGATGCCATCATCGCGTCGCCCGCGCCGGTGGCGTTGCGCATCTCGGCCTTGCAGATGGGCTCCAAATGCGTCTCGCCCTGCTGCGCGGCGAACACGCCGTCGCCGCCGAGCGACAGGAACACGCGCTGCACGCCCTGATCGAGCAGCGCCTGCGCGGCCTGATGGAGCGTTGCATTGTCTGTGATCTTCACGCCGGAGAGGAGCTCTGCTTCAATGCGGTTGGGCTTGAGCGTGTGGACGTGACTGAGTAAGCCCTGGAGCTTTTCCGCCTTGACGGTGGATACCGGATCGACGAAGAGCGGCGCGGTGCAGTGCTCGACAAGGTACGCGATGGACTTGCGCGGCAGGTTCGCGTCCACGACCACCGCGGCGGCGCCGTCGAGCAGCTCCTTCTGCGAGGCGAAGTAGTCCGGCGTCAACTTTTCGCAGATCTCCATGTCGGCCACGGCCACGGCCATGTCGCCGTCGCTGTCGCCCACGAACACGTAGGTCGAGGTGCGGCCGTCGGGCACGCGCAGCGCGTGCGAAAGGTCGATGCCGAGTTCTTTACAGCTCTCTTCGACCTGGCTTGCGCGCGAATCGCCGCCCACGGCGGTCAGAAGATACGTCGGTACGCCGAGCAGGCGCATGTTGTGCGCGATGTTGCGTCCCACGCCGCCGAGGCTCAGCTCGACCTTGCCGGGGTTCGAGTCTTTCGCGCGCAGCGGCGCGAAGGAGTGCGCGCCGATGTCGATATTCACGCCGCCGCAGACGACGGCATAGGGAAGATTCTTTTCGTTAGACATGATGTTGCTTTCTCCGAATTATTTGTGATAAAGACGCTTGGATTCATACTTCGGCTCGCAGCTGACGTGAATGCCGAGGCGCTTGTAGAGCTTGATGTCCTCCTCTGAGATGATGACGGAGAAGTGCGCATCGCAGCCGCGGAGCGTGCCGAGCTGGGCTCTTGCCATGTCGGCGAGGGGGTTCGTCAGCGCCGAGATCGCCAGCGCGATGAGCACCTCGTCAGAGTGCAGGCGCGGGTTGTGGTGGCCGAGCGACTGGATCTTGAGCGCTGAGATCGGCTCAATGACCTGATTCGAGATGAGGTTCATGTCGCTGCGGATGCCCGCCATGGCCTTGAGCGCGTTGAGCAGCAGCGCCGCCGAAGCGCCGAGAAGGGAAGAGGTCTTGCCCGTGACAACGCGGCCGTCGGGCAGCACCATCGCGCCCGCGGGCGCGCCGGTCTCCTCGGCCTTCTGCTTGGCCGCGGCCACAGCGGGGCAGAGATCGGGCGTCACATCCGCCTGCTGCATGACGAGCTCGAGCTTTCTGAGCTGGCAGGCGTCAGCAATGCCGCGCGCGACGTCGACCTGCGCGGTGTAGTAGCGGCGCAGAATTTCCATGCGCGAGGCCTGACGACAGACCTCATCGTCGATGATGCAGTTGCCCGCCATGTTGACGCCCATGTCGGTGGGGGACTGGTAGGGGCACTTGCCGGAGATGCGCTCGAAGATCGCGCGCAGGACGGGGAAGATCTCCACGTCGCGGTTATAGTTCACGGTCGTCTCGCCGTAGGCCTCGAGGTGGAACGGGTCGATCATGTTCACGTCGTCAAGGTCCGCGGTCGCGGCCTCGTAGGCGAGGTTCACGGGGTGCTTGAGCGGCAGGTTCCAGATGGGGAAGGTCTCAAACTTGGCGTAGCCCGCGCTCACGCCGTGTTTGTGCTCGTGGTAGAGCTGGGAGAGGCACGTCGCCATCTTGCCGCTGCCGGGGCCCGGCGCGGTGACGACGATGAGCGAGTGCGTCGTCTCAATATACTCGTTGTGGCCAAAGCCCTCGTCGCTCACGATGTGGGCGACGTCGGAGGGATAGCCCGCGATGGGGTAGTGGCGGTAGTTGCGAACGCCAAGCGTGTTGAGACGCTTGATGAAGGCATCCGCCGCGTTCTGCCCCGCGTACTGCGTGATGCATACGCCGCCGACATAAAGCCCCAGCGAGCGGAACGCGTCAATCAGGCGCAGGCAGTCGTCATCATAGGTGATGCCGAGGTCGCCGCGCACCTTGTTCTTTTCAATGTCGTTCGCGTTGACCGCGATGACGATCTCCGCGTCGTCGCGCAGCTGCTGAAGCATGCGGATCTTGCTGTCGGGCTGGAAGCCGGGCAGCACGCGCGAAGCGTGAAAGTCGTCGAAGAGCTTGCCGCCGAACTCCAGGTACAGCTTGCCGCCGAACTTGCTGATGCGCTCGCGGATGTGCGCGGACTGCATGGCAAGGTATTTGTCGTTATCAAAACCGATTTGTCCCATCGTAAAAAGCACCCCATTTTCAATTTACACATAATATATGCCTATTATATAGAACGTACGGCGGCTTGACAAGAAATGTGCCCGCAGAAAAATAGATGAAAAACGGCGGCGAATTTCTGCTATTTTCCCCTCTTTACATCAGCGGGCTCTTAGCGTATGCTATAAACAGTCTCTTCACGGGGAAAAGAAAAAATCCGCACTTTTTGAAAAAAGATGTTGACAAAAGAATGCGGATATAGTAGTATATCACTGTTCGATTCGCGCGGTTAGCTCAGCTGGTAGAGCACATGCTTGACGTGCATGGGGTCACAGGTTCGAGTCCTGTACCGTGCACCACACGTCAAAGTCCCGGAATCACTACGGTTCCGGGGCTTTTTTTGCTCATTTCTTATTTATTAGTAACGTGTTAGTAACAGCGTCCACAAGTGTCTGTGCGTCTATGTGCGTATATATATTTGCGGTGGTGGAATAATCGGCGTGTCCGAGTATTTTTTGCAGCATTTCCGGTGGCAATCCCTCTTTTACCGCACGGGACGCGTATGTGTGGCGTGTGGCGTGTGGGGTCTTGCGCTCTATGCCGTGTTCGCCGGATGTGTGATGGTTAGAATAATTATATAAAATGTAATTGTATACAGTCTAACAAATGGGGTGCAGTTCAGATCACCCGGTGCCCTTTTTATTCCCGAAGGTCTGGAAAAAACCATTGTGAGAAAATTTTCGCACCCTGCCTGCCGAAGTACCTCCGCTCCGTGAGGATTTTGTATCACACCCAAAAAAACTGCCAAATTGTACCATTTGCCCACGTGACCTGACAGACACTCCGCTGCTCTGCGCAGTTTCCACGAAAAAGTCTGCAGAATCATTCTATAATACAGGACTACAAGCAGCATAAACGGACGAACTTTGTTAAATAATAGTTAATATATACGACGAGATAAGTTTTTTGATTGTTAAACTTTAGTCAACTTTACGGTTGCAATTTTTTTATTACAGAGATAGAATAATATCAACAACCAATGTGTGTGTTGTTCCGCCGCGGGCGGCATTCAAGATGTAAGGAGAAAAAGTATGTTCAAGAGATTCACCAACGCTTGCGTGCGTGTTGTGAACCGCTGGCTGCCGGATGCATTCCTGTTTGCCGTCATCCTGACCTTCGTGGTCTATGTGGCAGCCATGTTCGCCACCGGCATGGGTCCCATCAAGGTGCTGGCTGCATGGGGCAATTCCGACGGCTTCTGGGGTCTGCTGGCCTTTTCCATGCAGATGGCTCTGGTGCTGGTGCTGGGTTCCGCCATGGCTTCCGCCAAGCCCTGTAAGAAGGTGCTGCGGAAGGCCGCTGGTCTGTGCCACAATAATATGCAGGCCATCGTCATCACCACCATGGTCTCCACCGTGTGCTGCTGGCTCAACTGGGGCTTCGGCCTGGTGGCCGGTGCGCTGCTGGCCAAGGAGGTGGCCAAGCGGGTCCCCACCGTGGACTATCCCCTGCTGATCGCCTCTGCCTATTCCGGCTTCGTCATCTGGCACGCCGGTCTCTCCGGCTCCATTCCCCTGACGCTGGTCACCGGCGCCAAGTTCGGTGAGGTCACCTATCAGGCCGCCATCACCGAGACCATCTTCCACCCCATGAACATCATCATGTGCGCCGTGGTGCTGCTGGCCATGCCCTTCATCAACTACGCCATGCACCCTGACCGGGAGCGTGCCGTCACCATCGATCCCACCCTGCTGGTGGAGGACGAGGATAAGACCTACGAGATCAACACCCCCGCTGAGAAGCTGGAGCATTCCAAGATCCTGTGGGGCATCCTGTGCCTGGCCTTTCTGGTGTATATCATCTACTACTTCGTCACCAACGGCTTTACGCTGGGCCTGAACATCGTGAACATGATCTTCATGTTCCTCGGTATCCTGCTCCACGGCGACCTGCGCCGCTATGTGGACGCCGTGGCGGAAGCCGCCGGCAGCGCCTCCGGTGTGCTGCTGCAGTTCCCCTTCTATGCCGGTATCATGGGTATGATGGTGGTGCAGAATGAGGCCGGTGTGTCTCTGGCAGGCGTCATCTCCCAGTTCTTCGTGAACATCTCCAACAACGTCACCTTCCCCATGCTGTCCTTCCTGGCAGCCGGTATCGTGAACTTCTTCGTTCCCTCCGGCGGCGGCCAGTGGGCCGTGCAGGGTCCCATCATGATGCCCGCCGGTGCAGAGCTGGGCATCGGCGCCGGCCGTACCGCTATGGCCATCGCTTGGGGCGACCAGTGGACCAACATGATCCAGCCCTTCTGGGCCTTGCCTGCGCTGGGTATCGCCAAGTTGTCCGCCCGTGACATCATGGGCTATCTGGTGGTGGTCCTGCTGTTCGTGGGTCTGGTAGCCTGCTTGGGCTTCCTGGCCTGGGGCCTTCTGTTCTGATATCTTCCTATCTTTTCCATACTCCTCAAAGCAAAAGAGGCTGGGTATTCACCCAGCCTCTTTTGCTGTTTCGATTTTACTTCACCCAGCCCATCAGCTGCACAAAGTTCCAGATGAGCTTGCAGCCATAGAAAATGATCACACCGCCGCACACCTTATTGATGATGTTCAGCGCCTTCTCGTTGAACTTGCTGCCCAGCAGCGACACAATGGTGGAGAGCGTCAGAAACCAGATCACCGACGCACTGCCGAAGCCGAAGATGAAGGGCAGATCGCCCCCGGCGGGCAGGCTGGCCCGGAAGGCCCCCAGCATCATGGTGCCGTCGATGATGGCCTGAGGATTGAACCACGTCACCACGAAGGCGGTGGTGAACAGCTTCCATACCGGCACGTTCACATCCTTACCGCCCTCCAGCGATGCCCTGGACCGCAGCAGCCCGATACCGATCCAGATGACGATGAGACTGCCCAGCCCCAGAATGACCTTCTGCAACCACGGCACAGCCTGCATCAGAGCGCCTGCCCCTAAAAAGCAGGAGACGCCCAGCGAGACGTCCCACAGAATGACGATCAGCGCCGTCAGATAGACCCGGCTGCGCCTCTGGGTCAGGGCGCTGTTGATGACAAACAGATTCTGCAAGCCAATGGGGGCCACATACGCCAGTCCCATGGTCAGTCCCTGCAAATAGATGTTCATAGCGGTGATTTTCTCCTTTTTAGTTATTTACTCCGGTTTTGCTACCTGCTATAATGATAACACATTCTCCCCAAAGCGCAAGAGCGCAGATAAAGCTGAGCAGGTAAGGAGGAACTGACCGTGTCCCATTATGACTGCCCCTGTATGGAGAAATGTCCCCTGCACTACGCCATGTCCCTCATCGGCGGCAAGTGGAAGGTGCAGATCCTGTGCTCCGTCACCAACGCCGGGACCATCCGCTACAATGCCCTGCGGGGCAAGCTGGACGGTATCAGCAACACCGTGCTGTCCTCGGCTCTGCGGGAGCTGGAGCGGGACGGATTGATCCTGCGCCGGGAGTATCTGGAGGTGCCGGTGCGGGTGGAGTACGCCCCCACCGAGGACTGCCGCCGCCTGCTGCCCATTCTGGAACAGCTGTCTGACTGGGCGGAGGCTCGGATGCCCGCCGATGGATCCACAACGAAAAAGGAGGAACCGCAATGACCATCCAAGAAGCACTGGAAAAGCTGCAAGGCTATGAGAAAGCCACCTTTGCCCTGAACCACGCAACGGGCCTTATGTACTACGATGGCGCCACCATTGCCCCCAAGGGGACGGCGGAGCTGCGGGGCAGCACGCTGGGAGAGCTCTCCCGCATGGGCTATGAGCTCACCACCGCCCCGGAGACGGTGGAGATGCTCTGCACCCTCATGGAAAACCGTGAGGAGCTGGACCCCGTCACCCGCCGGAAGGCGGAGGAGCTGTGGCGTGACTACGACCGCACCCACCGTGTCCCGGTGGAGGAGTACGTAGCCTATCAGGAGCTGTCCGCCAAGTCCGACGCCGTGTGGCACGAGGCCAAGGAGAAGAATGACTTTGCCCTCTTCGAGCCCTATCTCCAGCAGATGTTCGATGCCAGCCGCCGCATGGCCGGCTACTGGGAGCCGGAGAAGGACCCCTACGAGACCATGCTCTCCACCTTTGAGCGTGGCCTGACGGTGGCCCAGTGCGATGCCTTCTTCTCCTCCCTGCGGGAGAAGCTGGTGCCGCTGATCCAACAGGTCACCGCCCACGCCGACCGGGTGGACGACGCCCCCCTGCACCGGGACTACCCCGTGGCGATCCAGCGCCAGTTCTCCGACTTCATCATGGATGTCATGGACATCGACCGAGACCACTGCATCATCGGCGAGACGGAACACCCCTTCACCACCAACTTCTCCCGTGATGACGTCCGCATCACCACCCACTACTTCGCCGATCGGGTGGCCTCTTCCCTGTACTCCGTGGTCCATGAGGGCGGCCACGCCCTCTATGAGCTCCACACCGGCCGGGAGTTGGCCCGCACCTGCCTTGGAAACGGCGTCTCCATGGGCATCCATGAGAGCCAGTCCCGGTTCTACGAGAACATCATCGGCCGCAGCCGGGCCTTCTGCTCCGTCCTGCTGCCGTGGCTGAAGGAGCACTTCCCGGAGCAGCTGGAGGACGTGACGGAGGAGCAGTTCTACCGCATGGTGAACCGCTCCCGGCCCTCCCTGATCCGTACCGAGGCCGATGAGCTCACCTACTGCCTGCACATCATGGTCCGCTATGAGCTGGAGAAGCAGATGTTCGCCGGTACCATTACCGCCCACGACCTGCCCGCCGCATGGAACCGGCTATATAAGGAGTACTTGGGCGTGGATGTCCCCTCCGACCGGGAGGGCGTCCTGCAGGACTCCCACTGGGCCAACGGCAACATCGGCTACTTCCCCTCTTATGCCATCGGTTCCGCCTACGGCGCCCAGTACCTGCTGGAGATGCAGAAGGATCTGGACGTGGAGGCCGCTGTTCGCTCCGGCAAGCTCACCGCCATCAACCGCTGGTTGGAGGAGAAGATCTGGAAGTACGGCTGCATGAAGGACCCCGTGGCCCTCTTCGAGTCCGTCTGCGGCCCCTTCCGCCCGGAGGAGTACGTGGCCTATCTGGAAAAGAAGTTTACGGAGATATACGAACTGTAATCTATTACGATAATAATACAAAACATTATCGCCCCGGAGCGCTCCACAAAGCCCTTCGGGGCGATTTCTGTCCGTCCACCCGCCGAAGAATAGAAACCCTCTCCTGTCTATTCTCCACGGACAACAGGTGAAAGGTCTGTAAAAAATGACGAAATAGGACAAATACCCCTTGCGCTCTGCCGATCATGGTGCTATGATACAACTATCAAGTGTGCGGCCAAAAGCCCATGGGCTTTTATCGTTTCTAAGAAACGATAAGGAGAGGTCAAAGAGGTTGCCATTCTGAGGAGGGGCGCAGCCCCGACGTGAGAGTCCGCATTCTCCTTGCAGCACCCCATTGCCCCACACACAAAAAAATAGGAGGAAGATACTATGACAAACCGCAAGAGTACCAAACGGGCCTTGCTGGGCAGCGTCATGGCCATGGTTCTGTGCCTGGCTATGCTAGTAGGCGCTACCTTCGCATGGTTCACCGACACCGCATCCACCGGGGTCAATAAGATCCAGGCCGGTAATCTGGATGTGGCGTTGGAAATGAAGGATGCCGCTGGCCAGTGGGTCTCTGCCGAGGGCAAGACGCTGGACTTCGTCAAGGCTGCTGATGCCAAGGGCGAAGCCATCCTGTGGGAGCCGGGCTGCACCTATACCCTGCCGGAGCTGCGTGTCGTCAACAACGGCAATCTGGCCCTGAAGTACAAGGTGACCATCACCGGCATCAACGGCAGCGCCAAGCTGAACGAGGCCATCGAGTGGACCATCGGGGATGTGGCGATGGGTGCCGAACAGCACCTGAAGGCCGGTGAGAGCAACGAGTTCACCATCAAGGGCCACATGAAGGAGTCTGCCGGCAACGAGTACATGGACCTGACCATCAGCGGCATTTCCATCACCGTCTACGCCACGCAGGACACCGTGGAGAGCGACAGCTTCAACAACCAGTATGATGCGGATGCCGGAAAGGATGAATTTCGGCAGGGTGTAACCATCAGCGGCGTGGCTGGTGTAGCGGAGTCTTATGACACCATTCAGGATGCATATGAAGCGGTCAAGGCGATGCTGGTTGCCAACAGCGGCCTTGCAGAACAGCCGCTGAGCGAGGATGCGTTCCATGCATTCTTTACAGACGGCGGTAAGATCACGTGGACGATTTATGGCAACCAGAAGGTGACGGATACCCGTATGTTCTCCTTTGGCCGTGCAGCTAACCGGTTTGGTGAGGGACGTCACATCACGGAGATCGATATTGTTGGCGGCAACAGCACAGCCGCCCTTGATCTGAGCGCAGTCAACGGTACGTTCGCACTGCCCTACAACTGGTGGAACGTTGCGGATAGTGCCAACACGGCTCTCAAGTGCAGAAACATTACTTTTGATGGGATCCGGTATATGCCTTCCGCCACCTATCAGTGCACGCTGTACCCCACGACCTATGAATTTGATCGCTGCACTTTCAATGGCAATCTGTACAGCTATCAGAACTTTGATGTGAATATGACCATCAAAAACTGTACGTTCCATGCGCCTGCCGGTACGCAGTATGCGTTTATGTCCCAGGGCGCAGGCGGCACGATTACTCTGGACAACAATACGTTCAGCGGATATACTCGTGGAATCAACTTGGAGCGTGCTGCCGCTGATTTTGTTGTGACCAACAACACCATCGTCAGTACCGCCAGTGAGCCTGATCGTGCAGCGATCCAGCTGACCGACGGCAAGTCCTTTGTGGTGACCGGCAATACAGTGGATGTCAATGCGGGCAATGCGTTCTGGTTCCACAATGCTGCGACCAATGCTGCTGTGACCTACACCATCAGCGACAATAATATCAAGGCACCGTATATTGGCTATTCCGGTGTGACTGCATTTGATGTCAACACGAAAATCACGTCCTCCGGCAACAAGTTCAACAACACGGATACGACCAAGTGCATGAAGAAGGGCGCAACTGTTGCGGAGGCAACGAACCTCACGGCAATTCGCTAAAAAATCCGCCGAGAAGCCCACCGATCTGGTGGTGAACAACTGCACCTTCAACGATCGCAAGAGCGGCGCTGCCGGTAAGGCTGCCATTGAGGTGGGCAACGACTACAATGCCACCTACACCCTGACCGTCAACAACGCCACGGTCAACGGCTTCGCAGCCGACAAGAATACGGGCTCCACCCTGTGGGCCAACAAGAACAGCATGGACGCCGCTCACCTCACCGTCACCATCGACGGCGCCAAGGTGCAGTAAGCGCAGAGAGCTGTATCATCCCAATGAAATAACAAAGAGGGCCTCCGGCAATGCCGGAGGCCCTCCTTGTTATTTTGCTATATCCTTCTTACAGCTTTGTGACCATGGGGATGATCATGGGGCTGCGCTTGGTGTGCTTATAGAGGTAGCTGCTCACCGCCGAGCGCACGGCACGGCACACCTCGTTGTCGTCCTTGCGCCGCCGGGCAGCCATTCCGTCCACTGTGGACATGGCCAGCTCCCGTAGCTCCTGCAAAAGCTCCTCGGATTCCTTCACATACACGAAGCCGCGGGTGACGATCTCCGGCTCACACAGCAGCCGGTGGTCGTGGGAGGACATACTCAGTACCACCACCACCATGCCGTCCTCGGCCAGCAGCTTCCGGTCATTGAGCACCACAGCACCCACCTCACCCACGCCGGAGCCGTCCACAAAGACCTCTCCGGCGGGTACGGAGGCCTCGCACTTCATGTGCTTGGTGGTCAGCTCGATGACGGAGCCGTTTTCGGCCACGCAGATGTTCCGGGGGTCCATGCCCATGGCCTCCGCCACCCGCTTGTGGATCTGCAGCATCCGCTGCTCACCGTGCAGGGGAATGAAGAACTTGGGCTTGGTCAAAGCGTGGATGATCTTCAGCTCCTCCTGGCAGGCGTGGCCCGATACGTGCAGCATATCCGCCTTGTCGTACACCACGTCGGCGCCCTTGCGGAACAGCTCATTGATGACCCGGCCCACCGTCACCTCGTTGCCGGGGATGGCGGAGGCGGAGATAATGACCTTGTCCTGCGGCCCGATATCGATCTGCTTGTGGGTGGAAAACGCCATCCGGTACAGGGCGCTCATCTCCTCGCCCTGAGAGCCGGTGGTGATGATGACCTGCTGCTGGGGCGGCAGACCCTTGATGCGGTTAATGTCCATCAGCACGCCCTTGGGGATCTTCATATACCCCAGCTCCGTGGAGACCTTCATGATGTTCTCCATGCTGCGGCCGGTAACGGCCACCTTCCGCCCGCAGGCGGCGGCAGCGTCAATGATCTGCTGGATGCGGTGGACGTTGCTGGCGAAGGTGGTGACGATGATGCGCTGCTTGCAGCCGGTGAACTGCCGCTGGAAGGTCTTGCCCACCAGCCGCTCGCTCATGGTGTAGCCGGGGCGCTCCACGTTGGTGGAGTCCGCCAGCAGCGCCAGCACCCCCTCCTTGCCCAGAGCGCCGAACCGGGCCAGATCGATGACCTCCCCGTCAATGGGGGTGGAGTCGATCTTGAAGTCGCCGGTGTGGACCACCACGCCCATGCGGGTGTGGATGGCGAAGGCCACGGAGTCGGCAATGGAGTGGTTCACGTGGATAAATTCTACTTGAAATTTCCCGGCCTTCACCGTCTGGCCCGCCTCCACCGTCACCAGCTTGGTGCTGTCCAGCAGCCGGTGCTCCTGCAGCTTCAGCTTGATGAGCCCGGCGGTGAAGCGGGTGCAGTAGATGGGCATATTTACCTGCTTGAGGACGTAGGGGATGGCCCCGATATGGTCCTCATGGCCATGGGTGATGAACAGGCCCCGCAGCCGGGATCTGTTCTTGATAAGATAGGTGACGTCGGGGATGACGCAGTCGATGCCGTACATATCATCGCCGGGGAATGCCATGCCGCAGTCCACCACAATGATCTCCCCGCCGTACTCGTAGGCGGTCATGTTCTTGCCGATCTCGTTGAGACCGCCCAGAGGAATGATCTTCAATTTTTCTGCCATATGTGTTGTATATTCTCCTTTACAAGATAAGTAGCGCACAGACAGACTGCCCGTCGGCGGACGCAGCTGCTCCGCAAACGGACACGGCAAAATAGAGGCGGCTCCCGACGTTTCTCTGCGGCGCTGTATCGCCGGAGAAGTCCGGCGGCCCGCCCGACTGTCCTGTGCAAAAGTGGTGAGGGGAATCCCCTCGTTTATTTGATCACGAAGGCCCGCCGCCTCCGCAAAAAATACAAAAAAGACCATCGCTTTTCAACGATTTACACAAAGTATATCATATTTCTCCGCATTTGTACAGCCTTTCTTTCCCCCTTTTTTCGCCGCCCCTCGCAAAACCCGCATTTCCCCGATCCCTCCGCCGAAAAAATACCCCGGAAAAGACTTTTTCAAACCGATAAGAAAGACGTTGTAGCAGAGGAAAAACTATGCTATAATAATGTAATTCAAAATGGCGGAACAGCGCAGTCCGCCAAAACAGGGAGGGATGCGCCTTGAATAAACGGATCGCCCGACTCCTCCGGACGAATATCACGATCTTCTCGCTGTGCCTGGTGCTGTTTGCCCTGGCAGCGATCCCCTTTGACGTGCGCCTCGCCATTGGCGAGGGCGTGGCCGCCGTGGCCTTTTTCCTGCTGGGCCGCCGCCGCAGCAAGGCTACCCAGCAGAGTCTGCGCCAGTATATCCAGCGGTTTTACGGCGGCATGGACTCCGCCCGCTCCAGCAATATGCTCTTCACCCCCCTGCCCATGATGGTCTTTGATCTGGCCACGGAGGATATCCTCTGGAGCAGCGAGAGCTTCCTCCAGCTGACGGAGCAGCGGGAGGGCATCTTCGATGCCCATCTGGAGACGGTGTTCCCCAATATCTCCTTCCACTGGCTGCTGGAGGGCAAGACCGAGGCCCCGGAGACCGTGGTGTGGAACCACCGCACCTATCGAGTGTTCGGCGGCGTCAGCCACCCGGAGGGCGGCCAGAGCGCACTGGCCACCACCTACTGGATGGACGTCACCGACACCGAGGAGATGCGCCGGACGCTGGAGCTGACCCGGCCGGTGGTGGCCATCCTCATGGTGGATAACTACGAGGATCTGATGAAGGCCACCCCGGAGGGCAAGCGCTCTGCGGTGCGGGCCATGCTGGAGGAAAAGCTGAGCCAGTGGTCCGCCGGCAGCGAGGGGATGATGCTGAAATACGACCGGGATCGCTACCTCTTTGTGTTCGAGGAGAAGAGCTTCTCCGACTTTGCCGCCAAGCGCTTCGACGTGCTGGATGCCGTCCGTGAGGTGGTGGCCGGGGAGGGCGTGGCAGCCACCCTGTCCATCGGCGTGGGCCGGGATGCCGACAGCTTCGAGACCCTGTTCAAAAACGCCTCCGTGGCGCTGGAAATGGCCCTGAGCCGTGGCGGCGATCAGGCAGTGGTGAAGGACAAGCTGAATTTCGAGTTCTACGGCGGCCGCTCCAAGGCTACGGAGAAGCGCACCAAGGTGAAGTCACGGGTCATGGCCAATGCGCTGGCGGAGCTCATCGACGAGGCCAAGCAGGTCTACGTCATGGGCCACAGCTATGCGGATATGGACGCACTGGGCGCCGCCGCAGGCGTGTGCGCCATCGTCCGCAAACGTGGCAAGAAGTGCCGCATCGTCATCGATACGGAGAATAACGCCGCCCATCCGATGCTGCGCCGCCTGCAGGCCCTGCCGGAGTATCAGGGGGCCTTCCTCAGCGGCGATGATGCCTTCCTGCGGGTTCAGCCGGAGACGCTGCTGGTGGTGGTGGATACCAACCGCCCCGGCAGCGTGGAGTCCGAACCCCTGCTGGACGCCTGCAACCGGGTGGCGGTCATCGACCACCACCGCCGGGGCAGCAGCTACATCGACAAGATGGCCCTGAACTACCACGAACCCTACGCCTCCTCAGCGTCGGAGCTGGTGACGGAGCTGCTCCAGTACCTCATCGAGCCGGGCGACCTGCTGAAAGCGGAGTCCGAGGCGCTGCTGGCCGGCATCGTGCTGGACACCAAGAATTTCACCAACCGCACCGGCGGCCGCACCTTCGAGGCGGCAGCGTACCTGCGCCGGGCCGGGGCGGATACGGCGGACGTACAGCGGATGTTCCAGAGCGATCTCCAGTCCATGATCTCCCGCTACGATATCATCCGCCGGGCAGAGCTCTACCACGGCGACATCGCCATTGCGGCGCTGGATCAGGAGTGCGACCGGGTCATTGCCGCCAAGGCCGCCGATGAGATGCTGACCCTGCAGGGGGTCCGTGCATCCTTCGTGCTGTACCGTAAGGATGACGGCATTTACATCTCCGCCCGCTCTCTGGGCGAGATCAACGTACAGGTGCTGGTAGAGACGCTGGGGGGCGGAGGCAACTCCACCACCGCCGGCGGCCAGTGCTCCGGCATGACGGTGGCGGAGGCGAAGACCACGCTGCTGCGTGCCATTGATAAGTATTTTGAAGAATAAGGAGGAATAATTCCATGAAAGTGATTTTGCAGCAGGATGTCCGGGGTAAGGGCAAGAAGGGCCAGATGATCGAGGTGGCCGAGGGCTACGCCCGAAACTTCCTGCTTCCTAAAAATCTGGCGGTGCTGGCTACCGCCGATGCCATGAACACCATGAAGCTGCAGGCCAAGGCCAAGGCAAAGGCCGACGCAGAGGCCAAGGCCGCCGCACAGGAGCTTGCCGGGAAGCTGAAGGGCTGCCAGGTGAAGATCGCCGCCAAGGGCGGCGCCGGCGGCAAGCTCTTCGGTGCCGTCACCGCCAAGGAGATCTCCGAGCAGCTGAAGGCCCAGCACGATATGGAGCTGGACAGCAAGAAGCTGGTGCTGGCGGAGCCCATCAAGACCTTCGGCAGCTTTGAGGTCAAGGCCAAGCTGGGCTTCGAGATCACCGGAACCGTCTATGTGCTGGTCTGCGAGGAGAAGTAGGGCTTCTTGGAGCCTTGCGAGTACGAAGCAGAGACTAAGACGAGTTTCCTTTTGCCCCCAGCAGGTAACTTTTCCCGGCAGCAGCTCTTCCATGCCTCTGACGGCCCACTGTTTCCAGTAGTAACTCCTTTTTTATGCCTCCGGCGGGTAACTTTCTGCCAATAGCAGCAGAAAGTTACCAAAGAATGCCACTTGAAACCTAAGGTTTCAAGACTTCCTCTTTTGGCGTGCAAGAGTTGCGGCATAGACCCCGCCGAAGCAGGGAATTGACATTCGTCTACTATCGCTGCCGCTGCATTGGACAGTTGAAGGGGATTGCTGTTCTACCGTGGAGAACGGATTGCAAGAACATTTATCAATAGTAAGACCTGTCATTCCGAAAAAACCGCCGAAGTGCCGCCGGTGGCGGATGCAGCGAGGCGGTTTCGAGGAAGTGCCCCGGTTTCCACGCCACAATGTGGCTGGAAACCGGCTGACACGACGGTGTGTGCTTTTGCCCACTTTTCCAGCTGCTGGGAAAAGTGAACCGCCGGAGGCAAAAAGAAAAGCACACCCCAGCCCCTTCAGAAAAATCCCCGAAAGGAGTTCCCTCATGGATGAATTGCTTCTGCGGCAAATGCCGCACTCCACAGAGGCAGAGCAGGCCGTGCTGGGCTCCATGCTCATTGACGCCGCCTGCGTCAAGGACGTGATGGACCAGCTTCAACCGGATGATTTCTACCTCCGCCAGAACCGGGAAATTTTCGAGACTATCTACACCATGTTCGTCTACTCCCGCCCCATCGACGGCCTCACCGTGGCCGGGGAGCTGGAGAAGGCGGGCCTCGCCAACGATGGCACACGGGCGTATCTGGCCCAGCTGATGGAGGTGACGCCCACCTCTGCCAACGTGCTGGAGTATGTGCGTCTGGTGCGTGAGAAAGCGCTGCTGCGGTCGGTGGCCGCAGCGGCGGCGGAGATCACCGCCATGGTGCAGGAGGGGACCGGCGCCCCCGGCGACGTGCTGGAGGCGGCGGAGCAGAAGATCTACGCCATCCGCCGGGGCCGCAGCGCCCAGAGCATGGCCACCATTCAGGTGGTGCTGCAGGAGGTCATGGAGCATCTGGCGGAACTCAGTGCTCAGGGGGGCAAGACCCTGCCGGGCCTGTCCACCGGCTTTTCGGCGGTGGACGGTAAGATCAACGGCTTGAACAAGTCGGACCTGCTGTTGCTGGCCGCCCGTCCCGGCATGGGCAAGACCAGTATGGCTCTGAACGTAGCCCTGAACGCCGCCAAGGAGTCCGGCCAGACGGTGGCCGTCTTTTCTCTGGAGATGTCCCGTGACCAGCTGGTGACCCGTCTGCTGGCCAGCGAGGGCCTCATCGAAAATACCCGCCTCATCAGCGGCGACCTCCGGGAGAGCGACTGGGTGAAGATCGCCGAGGGGGCCTCCTCCCTGAGCCGTCTGGATATCCGCATCGACGATAACCCCCTGCTGACAGTGGCAGACATGAACGCCAAGTGCCGCCGCATCGAGAATCTGGGTCTGGTGGTCATTGACTACCTCCAGCTGATGACCTCCGCCGGCGGAAAGGGGTATAGCGGCGAGAACCGCCAGCAGGCGGTGTCGGACATCAGCCGTATGCTGAAGATCATGGCCAAGGAGCTGCAGGTGCCGGTGCTGTGCCTGTCCCAGCTGTCCCGTGCCAACGAAAAGCGTGAGGACAAGCGCCCCATGCTGTCGGACCTGCGTGAGTCCGGCGCCATTGAGCAGGATGCCGATATCGTCATGTTCCTGTATCGTGACGATTACTATAAAGAGGATTCGGAAAAGCGCAACATCGCCGAGTGCATCGTGGCCAAGAACCGCCACGGCGAGACCGGCAAGGTGGAGCTGCGCTGGATGCCGGAGTATACCACCTTCGGCACCTTGGAAAACCGCTACGACGAGGAGTAACGAGTCATGGATCTGATGCCGTGGATGCAGCAGCAGGGGATGCTGCCCGCCGCCGGGGAGACGGTGCTGTGCGCCGTGTCCGGGGGCCGGGACTCCGTATGCCTGCTGCACTATCTGGCGTCGCTGGGCCGCCGCCGGGGCTTTGCCGTGGCCGCCGCCCACTATAACCATCTGATGCGCCCCACGGCGGGACGGGACGAGGCTTTCGTGGCCGGGCTCTGCCGGGAGCTGAGCGTGCCGCTCTATGTGGAGCGGGGCGACGTCCGGGCCATCGCCCGGCAGGAGGGCTGGGGCGTGGAGGAGGCAGGCCGCCGCCTGCGCTACGACTTTCTGGAGCGCACGGCCGACGCCATCGGAGCCTCCCGCATCGCCACCGCCCACCACCTGTCGGATCAGGCGGAGACGGTGGTGCTGAACCTGCTGCGCGGCACCGGCCCGGAGGGGCTGGCGGGCATTCCCCCGGTGCGGGGACGGCTGATCCGCCCCCTGCTCCAGACCCCTCGGCAGGAGATCGAGGCATATCTCACGGCCCACGGCCTGGGTCATGTGGAGGACGAGACCAACGACAGCATGGACTTCACCCGCAACCGCCTGCGACAGGAGGTGTGGCCCCTGCTGGCACAGCTCCACCCCGCTCCGGAACGGAGCATCGCGCGGGCTGCCGCCATCCTGCGGCGGGAGAATGTTTTTCTGGATCGGCTGGCCCGCTCCTATCTGGAGACAGCCGTATCCGATTGCCCGTCAGCCGGTGAGCCCAATGCCCCGGAGATCTTTGGCCGCCGGGACCCCGCTGCACCCAGCCCTGCACCGCTTCCCGGCACGTTGCCGGAGGAGTCGCCAAAGTCGGATAAGCCCTCAGAATGTACACGTACGGGCGATATTTCGCCTGATTTCACATCGGCACCCACCGCCGTATCGGTGTCCGAAGCTGTGCTGCGATCGGCACCGGAGGAGCTGCGGCCCCGGATGCTCCGGCTGCTGCTGGAGCGGCTCCCCGTCGGGAAGAAGGATGTATCCGCCGCCCACATAGAGGCCCTGCTGTCCCTTCGGGAGGGCGGGATGCTGGATCTGCCGGAGGGCGTCACGGCATGGCGGGAGAAGGATGTGCTGCATCTGGAGATGACGCCGCCCCTGCCTCTACCCCTGACTCTGTCGGAGGGGGAGCAGGTCTGGGGAGACTATCTCGTCCGGGTGTGGAGAAGCGAAAAAAATACCCCGCCCCCTGACGGAGACGGGCTGTCCAAAACGGGCCGGTTTTCGGACCATATCCTGACGCTTTCGGACGGTGGGAAAATGTCCGAATGGACACTCCGCTGTCCGCAAAGGGGAGACGGTCTGACCCTGCCGGGGGCCAGAGGCCGCCGCAGCGTCAAACGTCTGCTGACGGAGCGGGGGATGCCGCCCCGGCGACGGCGAACCACCCCGGTGGTGTGTATAAACGGAGAACCCGCCGCCGTATACGGCGTGGGTACAGATCAGAGATTTTTGCCGGGGAAAGACGGCAGCAATATAAATATTTTGATGATCGAGAAAGATTAGGAGGAAGAAAGTAATGGCTAAGAGCAATATGGATCAGGATATCCTGAAGGTCCTGTTCAGTGAGCAGGAGATCCATGACCGCATTCAGGAGATGGGCAATCAGCTCTACGATGAGTTCCACGACAGGAATCCGCTGTTTGTGGGGGTTCTGAATGGGTGCTTCCTGTTTATGGCGGATCTGGTGCGGGCCACCCAGTGCAAGAGCGAGGTGGAGTTCATCGGCCTGTCCTCCTATCAGAACGCCACCAAGTCCTCCGGCGTGGTGCAGATCACCCGTGATCTGCAGCGGGATATCTCCGGCCGGGACATCATCGTGGTGGAGGATATTCTGGACTCCGGCAATACCCTGTACTTTTTGAAGGACTATATGCTGGCCAAGGGAGCCAATAGCATCACCATCGTCACCCTGCTGGACAAGCCCTCCCGCCGGGAAAAGCCCATTTACCCCGATCTGGCGGGCTTTGAGGTGCCGGACGAGTTCGTGGTGGGCTTCGGGCTGGACTACTGCCAGCAGTATCGCAATATGCCCTACATCGGCGTGCTGAAGCCGGAGGTATACAGTAAGTAAGCGGCGTATCGGGTGCCGCATCGGCGGACAGCGCCCGCCGACAGTGGGAAGGAGGAAAACCTGTGGAGGAACGTAAGCGGGGTTATCAGGGCCGGCGGCTGGCCGGTGCGACCCCCAGGCAGGAGCCGGAACGCCGGGGCAGCCGTACCCGGCAGGCGGAGGATAAGGCCCGCCGGGAGCGGGACCCGTGGGAGATGACCTCGGAGGAGACTGCTCCGATAACGCCGGGAGACGGCGAGCCCGTCTCGGCCGGCCGGAGAGCAGAAGTCACTTCGGCGGCCGCCGACAAAACGGCCCCAACGAAGAACCCTGACAACGGGATTGGTTCTGCCGATGGGACGAGCGCCGACCATGCAGCCGGTGCGGCGGGTCCCGATGATGCAGCCGGACTCGATGGGGGAAGCGGCTCCGGCGGGGCGGCGGTCAAGAAGAAAAAGAGCGGCTTTGCCGCCTTTTGGTCGGATTTCGGCTATCTCATCGTCACGGCGGTGGTGGTGGTGCTGGTGTTCCGGGTACTTTTACAGCTGAGTTGGGTACCCTCCGGCTCCATGGAGACCACCATCCCCAAAAAGACGCTGCTGATCTCGTGGCAGCTGCCCTATGTGATGGGCGACCCGGTGCCGGAGCGGGGGAACATCGTCACTTTCTGGAGCGACGAGCTGGATAAGCTGCTGGTAAAGCGGGTCATCGGCCTGCCGGGGGACACGGTGTCCTTCTCCGGAGGCTATGTCTACATCAACGGCCAGCGGCTGGAGGAGGACTATCTGGATCAGCAGGGCGGGACGATCAGCCCCAACCAGACCTCCTTTACCGTGCCGGAGGGGTGCCTGTTTTTCTTAGGTGATAATCGCTCCGGCTCGAATGATGCCCGGTACTGGGAGGAGAGCTATATCCCGGTGGGCAATGTGAAGGCCCATGTGCTGCTGGCCATTTCCCTGACCGGGGGCAGCAGCTGGCAGGGCGTGCGGGCCATCGGCTGAGAGGAGGAAAGCATTTGGCAGAACGAAAAAAGATCGGTTTCGGCACCATTTTGATGGTGATTTTGGCGGTATGCGTGGTGGCCTATGTGGTGTCCACCATGCGGACCGCCGGGGACATCCCCTACTCTGAGCTGCGGCAATACTTTTTAGAGGAGAAGGTGCAGGAGTTCTCCATCAGCGACACCCGGATCACGGCCAAGCTGAAGGGGGGCAGCACCGTTGCCTCCGACCTGTACGACTTCGACCTGTTCTATCAGGATCTCAACGAGCTGGTGCAGAAGCAGTATGACAGTGGCATTATCACCGCCTATAACTATCACGCAGACCACTCCACCAACTGGCTGCAGCTGCTGCTGCCGTATGTGCTGGCGTTTTTGGGCTTCATTTTGCTGATGAATCTCATGAACCGCATGGCCGGCGGCGGAGCCGGGGCGCAGGACAAGCTGTCCCGGTTTGGAGAGGCCAAGGTCAGTACGCCGGGAGAGAAAAAGGTCACGTTTCAGGATGTGGCCGGGGCCGATGAGGAGAAGGAGGAGCTGCGGGAGATCGTGGAGTTCCTCCGGGAGCCCCAGAAGTATCTGGACCTGGGGGCGCATATCCCCAAGGGCGTGCTGCTGGTAGGCCCTCCGGGCACCGGCAAGACACTGCTGGCCAAGGCGGTGGCCGGTGAGGCGGGAGTACAGTTCCTGTCCATCTCCGGCTCGGACTTTGTGGAGATGTATGTGGGCGTAGGTGCCTCCCGTGTGCGGGATCTGTTCCAGCAGGCCAAGAAGAGCGCCCCGGCCATCATCTTCATCGACGAGATCGACGCCGTGGGCCGTCAGCGTGGCAGCGGTCTGGGTGGCGGACACGACGAGCGGGAGCAGACCCTGAACCAGCTGCTGGTGGAGATGGACGGCTTCGGCTCCAACGAGGGCGTGGTGGTGCTGGCCGCCACCAATCGAGTGGATATTCTGGATCCGGCGCTGCTGCGTCCGGGACGGTTCGACCGGCAGGTCTATGTGGGGTTGCCGGACATCAAGGGCCGGGAGGAGATTTTGCAGGTACACGCCAAGAACAAGCCCCTGGCGGAGGACGTGGATCTGAAGCAGATCGCCCGTGGCACCGCAGGCTTTACCGGCGCCGATCTGGAGAACCTCCTCAACGAGGCGGCCCTGCTGGCGGGACGGCGCAACGAGTCCTTCATCACCATGAAGGATCTGCAGGAGTCCATCATCAAGGTCATCGCCGGGCCGGAGAAGCACAGCCGGGTCATCCCGGAGAGGGAGCGGCGGCTGACGGCTTATCACGAGGCGGGACACGCCGTGGTGATGCACGCACTGCCGGATCTGGATCCGGTGCATCAGATCACCATCGTTCCCAGAGGCGAGGCGGGCGGCATGACCATCTATCTGCCGGACGAGGATCGGTCGTACCTCTCCCGCAGCTATATGCTGGACCGCATCGCCGGGCTGCTGGGCGGCCGGGCGGCGGAGCAGCTGGTGCTGGGGGATATCTCCACCGGGGCCTCCAACGACATCAGCCGTGCCACGCAGCTGGCCCGGAAGATGGTGGGCACCTACGGAATGTCGGAGCAGCTGGGCAACGTGGCCTTCGACGCCGGACACGACGAGGTGTTCATCGGCAAGTCCATGGCCCAGACCCGGCCCTACTCCGAGAAAACGGCGGCGGAGATGGACGGCGAGATCCGCCGCATCATGGACGACGCCTACGCCCGCTGCACCGCCATTCTGGAGCAGTACCGGCCCCAGCTGGTGGAGGTGGCGGAGTATCTGCTGGCCAACGAGACTATGACGGCAGAGGAGTTCGAGAAGGTATTCCGGACGGAGTGAGGCATTGACAGCGCCTTGCTTATGGGGTAAAATAACGGGGTATCCGCCTCCGTAGCTCAGCTGTATAGAGCGACCGCCTCCTAAGCGGTAGGCCGCCAGTTAGAATCTGGCCGGGGGTGCCATATAAAACACCGCAGGACGGGGAATTTCCCCACCCTGCGGTGTTTTTTGCTGCCTGAGGCGTTTTTTGAAGAAAATGACGAAAATTTGTGAAAAAAGGCCTTGTGCTTTTTCGGCTGCGGTGCTATGATACGCACATCCATGTGTACGCCGAACCGCCCATGGGCGGTTATCGTTTCGCTTGAAACGATAAGGAGTTATTCCCCGTGCGAGCGCTCCATCGGTCACACGCAAAAAATAGGAGGAGATACTTATGACAAACCGCAAGAGTACCAAACGGGCCTTGCTGGGCAGCGTCATGGCCATGGTTCTGTGCCTGGCTATGCTAGTAGGCGCTACCTTCGCATGGTTCACCGACACCGCATCCACCGGGGTCAATAAGATCCAGGCCGGTAATCTGGATGTGGCGTTGGAAATGAAGGATGCCGCTGGCCAGTGGGTCTCTGCCGAGGGCAAGACGCTGGACTTCGTCAAGGCTGCTGATGCCAAGGGCGAAGCCATCCTGTGGGAGCCGGGCTGCACCTATACCCTGCCGGAGCTGCGTGTCGTCAACAACGGCAATCTGGCCCTGAAGTACAAGGTGACCATCACCGGCATCAACGGCAGCGCCAAGCTGAACGAGGCCATCGAGTGGACCATCGGGGATGTGGCGATGGGTGCCGAACAGCACCTGAAGGCCGGTGAGAGCAACGAGTTCACCATCAAGGGCCACATGAAGGAGTCCGCCGGCAACGAGTACATGAACGAGTCCATCGACGGCATCGCCATTACCGTTGCGGCTACGCAGGACACCGTGGAGAACGACAGCCTCGGCAACACCTACGATGAGGATGCGGAGTATCCGATTGTTGCCATGGATACTCTCCAGGAGCTGATTAATAACGCCACTGAACCTGTGTCTGCGAAGCTGGAAGGCAATATTGCCGGAAGTCTTACGGTTCCCCAGGGTAAAGAGGTCACGCTGGATCTTAATGGCTTTACGCTGACCGGCGGCGACTCCCATGCGATTTTGAACCATGGTACGCTGTGCATAAAGGACAGCAGTGGCACTGGAAAGATCGTTGCGTCAAAAGCTAATACATCTGCGCTTCGTAACGCTGCTGTTTGCGTGATAGACGGCGGTACCTTCACCCGCGCGGCTGGGGTGGACAACAAGTGGCACACTGTGGAAAACTTTGGTACCATGACCTTCAACGGCGGTAAAGTGATTGCTGAAGACGGTCAATCATTTGCCATTGTCAACGGTTGGAATTATATAGATCCCGGCGAACAAAAAGCTACCATGACGATCAACAATATCGAAATGAAGGCCGGTCCAAACGGTTTTAAAAACTGCGCTGGTGGCACTCTGACAATGAACGATGGCACATTGCATTGTACCGGTTACTGGGGATTGTCCAATGACTCAACCGGTGTTGCAACGATTAACGGCGGCAAAATCATTTCTGACAATTACGTTGCCATTTCCAACGGCGGTGCAAAGATGGAGATCAACGGTGGTACATTTACCGGCCCTCAGGGAAGCCTTTATGTGCAGCATTATGCACATGATACAGTCGTAAAGGGCGGTAGCTATCAGAATGAGACAGTGGAGTTTATGCAGAATTATTGTCCTGAAGGCTATACAGCTACGCTTAAAGACGGTATGGTTGTCGTAAGCGAGAATTGAGTATTGTATAAGTCCAAACCCCTTTCCAAGTCCTCTCACTCCTCGGAGTGAGAGGCAATCAAAGGGCATATCGTCGACACAAGCTTTGTATCTTTCCGCCCGCCGTAAGCGGCAGGCGTCAATCACGGTGCTGTGTCTCCTCTCCCCAACAAAACCGCTTTGCTTGTTTTGTCGGGGACCCCGGATGAATATGCCTTTTGATTGCCTATACAAATTCCATCGAAAACTGAGCGCAATATAATGAAGGTGTACCCCGTCTTCCTCCACCGGGCGAAGCACGCAGCAAAGGAGGTGCAGAAACCATGGGTTTCTGCCGGCGTTCTTTGGAAACCACCTCGCTGTATCCGCCTGTGGCGGATACAGCGAGGTGGTTTCCAGGAAGTGTCCCGGTTTCCATGCCGCAACGTGGCTGGAGATCGGCTGACACGACGGGGTAGACTTTCTGCCGCTATTGGCAGAAAGCTGCCCTCCGGAGGCAAAACACAAAAACACCCCAACAAAATAGCAGCCCCTCCGCCTTGCGGTGGAGGGGCTGTAATTTCATAAGCTGCTTTCCAAGAAAAGCTTACTTCTGATCGCAGTTGGGGCAGTGGCCATTCTCATCCAGATGAGCGCCGCAGCGGGTGCAGAAGCTGGGCGCCACGGGAGCCGCCTGCTCAGCGGGCTGGAAGGGAGTCTCCGTCTGGGCAGGAGCCGCAGGAGCCACGGGCGTTACCGGAGCAACGGGCTTAGCGGGCTGGGTACGGTGCAGCTCCGGCACGGCGAACAGGTCGGCGTCGGCGCTGCGCTCGTTCTGGTTTTTCAGCTTGCGGTTGATGGAGATGACGTTCTTCAGCAGCAGGACCGCCATCATCAGCAGCTCATAGCACAGACGTACCGCAATGGGGCCCAGCACCATCAGCAGGATGCCGTAGCCGCCCAGCCAGTGACGGCCGGTCCAAGTCTCCGGAGCCATGAACAGCATGAAGAAGCCGCACAGAATGACGTAGGCCGTCACGAAGATGTACAGAGCCTGCAGGATCTTCTCCACGATCAGGAACTTAAAGTTCACAGCGTCGTGGAGGAACTTGCCGAAGCGGCCCAGCTTCTCCCGCTTTCTCTCCGGTACGATCATCACAAAAGCTACCACCGTAGCGGCGATAGCGAGGATCGTGGCGATGATGCCGAAAGCACCCAGGTTGATGTTCAGATAGTTCATAGCTACCATCCTTTCGTTTCATATGATTTTCTCTGTTGCCCTTCGTCGAAAGCTGTCGAAGTGCGGGAGTATCGTATCACGAAAGGGGAAGCTTGTCAACATTCGACCAAAGCGGACAGAAGCAGGACGGATATCCACTTGACAAATGGTCCCAAAATGGGTATATTATGTACCAGTCAAGTGAACATCTTCCACCTTGGGGGAGTAATTCCACTTCGCAGCCTGCGGAGTGAGGCAGTTTCGTCAAACCGGCGTTCAGGCGCCCGGACTGCTTTGAAAGAATGAGACTCATGCGTGGGCTTCGGCCTGCGCATGAGTTTTTTTGTTACGCCGGGTGGGTAAAATGGAGATGGGGGGAGGCCCCCCGAAGAAGGAGTGGTTGGATGCAAAAGGAATACACCCAAACAAAGGAACAGGTGCTGGAGGGCCTGCGGACAGACCGGCAGGGCCTTTCGGCGCAGGAGGCGGAGAAGCGCCTTCGGGAGCACGGAGAGAATCGCCTGAAGGAGGCGGAGAAGCTGACCTTGTTTCAGCGGTTCGTGCAGCAGCTGAAGGACCCCATGCTGCTGATCCTGCTGGCGGCGGCAGCGGTGTCCGCCGTGACCAATATCCTGTCCCACGAGAGCTTTACGGAGGTCATCATCATCCTGCTGGTGGTGCTGCTGAACGCCATTCTGGGTGTGGTGCAGGAGAGCAAGGCGGAGGCCGCCATTGAAGCCCTCCAGACCATGACCGCCGCCACCTGCAAGGTGCTGCGGGACGGGCAGCAGGTGACCATGGAGAGCCGCCTGCTGGTACCCGGCGACGTGGTGCTGCTGGAGGCGGGCGACGCCGTCCCGGCGGACGGGCGCATTTTGGAGAGCGCCTCCATGAAGATCGAGGAGGCAGCCCTCACCGGCGAGAGTGTCCCCGTCAGCAAGTTTACGGAGCCCCTCGCCGGGGAACAGGTGTCGCTGGGCGACCGGAAGAACATGGCCTACATGGGCTCGGCGGTGGTATACGGCCGGGGCCGCATGGTGGTCACCGCCACGGGCATGGACACGGAGATGGGCAAGATCGCCGGTGTGCTGGCCCAGACGGAGCAGGAGGAGACGCCCCTGCAGCGTAAGCTGACCCAGCTGGGCAGCACCCTGTCCAAGATGGTGCTGGCCATTTGCGTGTTCATCTTTGTATTTGACCTGCTGGTGGCGGGTTCCCTGACGCTGGAGAGCGTGCTGGAGACCTTCATGGTGGCAGTGTCGCTGGCGGTGGCCGCCATTCCGGAGGGCCTTGCCACGGTGGTGACGGTGGTGCTCTCCATCGGTGTCACCAAGATGAGCCAGCACAACGCTGTGATCCGCCGTCTGACGGCGGTGGAGACGCTGGGCTGCACGCAGGTCATCTGTTCCGATAAGACCGGCACCCTCACACAGAATAAAATGACGGTGGTGGAGCACACCGGCCCGGAGGGACTGCTGGGTACCGCTATGACCCTCTGCAACGACGCCGTGGAGAATCCCGACGGCACGGTGCAGGGCGAGCCCACGGAGGCGGCGCTGGTGCGCTTCGGCGTGGACAGCGGGCTGGATAAGAACCGGCTGGAGCAGGAGCAGCCCCGTGCGGCGGAGGCTCCCTTCGACTCCTCCCGGAAGATGATGTCCACCATCCACCGCATGGATAACGGCTTCATTCAGTACACCAAGGGCGCACCGGATGAGGTGCTGCGCCGCTGCTCCCGGTATGAGGAGAACGGCCAGATGCTGCCCATGACCGAGGAGAAGCGTCAGGAAATTCTGGCTCAGAACAAGGCCATGGCGGATAAGGCTCTGCGTGTGCTGGCGGCGGCCATCCGCCTGTGGGAGGGTGGCCTGCCCAAGGACGACAGCCCGGAGTATCTGGAGCAAGATTTGTGCTTCGTGGGTCTGGCGGGCATGATCGACCCGGTGCGTCCGGAGGTGAAGGCCGCCATCCAGCAGTGCCGCACGGCAGGCATCCGGCCGGTGATGATCACCGGCGACCACAAGGATACCGCCGTGGCCATCGCCAAGGAGTTGGGGATATTGGACGATCCCTCGCAGGCCGTTACCGGCAGCGCTCTGGACAGCCTCAGCGACGAGGAGCTGGCCAAAGAGGTGGAGAAGTACAGCGTGTACGCCCGTGTACAGCCGGAGCATAAGGTCCGCATCGTTAACGCATGGCGCAAGCGGGGGGCCGTGACGGCTATGACCGGCGACGGCGTCAACGACGCCCCGTCTATCAAGTCCGCCGACATCGGCGTGGGCATGGGCATCACCGGCACCGACGTCACCAAGAACGTGGCGGATATGGTGCTGGCCGACGACAACTTTGCCACCATCGTGGGTGCCGTAGGCGAGGGCCGCCGTATCTACGACAATATCCGCAAGGCCATCCAGTTCCTGCTGGCCTCCAATATGAGCGAGGTGCTGGGCGTGTTCGTGGCTACGCTGCTGGGCTTTACCCTGATGAACCCGGTGCATTTGCTGTTCATCAACCTTATCACCGACTGCTTCCCGGCGCTGGCACTGGGCCTGGAACGGGAGGAGCCGGACGTGATGGAGCGGCCGCCCCGCCCCTCTGATGACGGCATTTTCGCCGGTGGTCTGGGCTGGGACATCGCCTATCAGGGCATCCTCATTACCGTTATCACGTTGGTCTCCTACATCATCGGCCACTGCATGGAGGTGGGGTATTTCGAAATGCCCAAGGGCGTCTCCGACGACGGTATGACCATGGCCTTCCTGACCATGAGTATGTGCGAGATCTTCCACAGCTTCAATATGCGCTCTCAGCGGCGCAGCGTGTTCAGCCTGCCCAGTCACAACAAGGTGCTGTGGTTGGCCATGATCGGCAGTCTGCTGCTGACCACCGTGGTGCTGGAGGTGCCCTTCATCGCCAACGCCTTCGGATTTACGCCGGTGAGCTGGACGGAGTACGGTATTGCGCTGGGTCTGGCGGTGCTGGTGATCCCCGTGGTGGAGATCGTAAAAGCCTGCCAGCGGGCCCATGGCCGGAGAAAGAAACAGCTTTAAGCCTGTCGAATCACATCCGCCGGGGCGGCTTTTGCCGCCCCGGCGCTCTGTCAGAATCCTATAAAATGCCGGGTCACTGCCCGGTATTTTTCTTTCTGCGGGAATTTGCGCGGCGGCGAAAAGTGTGGTACAATCACTTATTATGACAAATCCCTCGGAAGGAGGCGTGAGCGTATGGAGGATGAACGGATGGAGCAGAACCGGCAGCCGGAAAAGGCAGATGTGGTGTTCTTTTCCCCGGAGATGCTGCGGTTGGCGGATCAGCACCGGCGGGAGCAGCAGGAGCGGCTGGAGAACTGCCGCCAGGCGGCCCAGAATGGTGACTGCGCCGCAGCGGTGCAGATGGGACTGCATTATTTTTACGGCACCGGCGGCGTGAAGAAGGACCCGGACAAGGCCTTTGCATGGTTCAGCCGCACGGAGCCGGACGACCCCACGGCTCTTTACTGGCTGGCGGTGTGCCATGACAACGGCACCGGCGTGGAGCGTGACCCGGTGCGGGCCTTTGAGCTGTTTCAGGAGAGTGCCAGGCTGGGCTATCTGCCGGCGGTGTGCGATCTGGGCGTGTGCTACGAAAACGGGCAGGGAACGGAGAAGGATCTGGACCGAGCCATCCAGTGCTACCGCCATGCGGCGGAGGAGGGCTACGCTCAGGGACAGTGCAATCTGGGAGCCATGTATTACTTCGGCGTGGGGGTGGAGAAGGACTATGGGCAGGCGGCCCGGCTCTTCACCCAAGCGGCGGAGCAGCAACATCCACGGGCGCAGTTCCTGCTGGGTCTGTGCTATGAGTTCGGCAACGGCGTGGAGAAGGATGCCAAAAAGGCGGCGCTTCTGTATCAGGAGGCCGGGAAGGGCGGCAGCGCCGAGGGCTTGTGTGCTCTGGGCGTGCTGCACCACGCCGGAAAGGGCGTGGAGAAGGACGATCGCCGTGCGGCGGAGCTGTTTCGTCAGGCAGCGGAGCTGGGCCTGCCCAGAGCGCAGCTGTTCCTGGGTCACTGCTACGACGACGGCATGGGGGTGGATCAGTCGCCGCCTCAGGCGGTGGAGTGGTTCCGTCAGGCGGCGCAGACGGGCTATCCCGACGCCGTGATGCAGCTGGGGCTGTGCTATCTGTACGGTCACGGGACAGCGACCGACGAGAAGCAGGCGGCGGAGCTCTTTCAGCAGGCCGCCTCGGCGGGGAACATCCGGGCCATGAACGAGCTGGGGCTGTGCTATGAGGCGGGCCGTGGCGTGGAGAAGGATATCCACCGTGCAGCGGAGCTGTACCGTCAGGCGGCGCAGTCCGGTATGGCGGCGGCGCAGTGTAATCTGGGCGTGCTGTACCGGGAGGGCCTCGGCGTAGAGCAGGACGACCGCAAGGCGGCGGCCCTGTTCCGGGCATCGGCGGGACAGGGCTTTGCCCGTGGACAGTTCCTGCTGGGGCTGCACTTGGAGGACGGCCGGGGCATCGATCGGAATGAAAAGCAGGCGGCGCAGGAGTACCGCCGTGCGGCGGGACAGAGCTATCCCGACGGCATGGCGGCGCTGGCCCGGTGCTATGAGCACGGCGTCGGGCTGGAGCGCAACCCCTATCTGGCGGCGGATCTCTATGACCGGGCGGCCCGCCGGGGCCATGTGAGGGCGGCCTATGCCCTGGGGAATATGCTGCTCTCCGGCGACGCCATCGGGCAGGATCCGGCCCGTGCGCTGGAGCTGTACCAGCAGGCGGCACAGGCCGGACACATGGGCGCTCTGCGGCAGGCGGGCCGGTGTTATCAAAGGGGAAAGGGCTGTCAGAAGGACGAGGCCAAGGCCTTTGACTGCTTCCGGCGCAGCGCCGAGGGCGGAGACGGTCCGGCGGCGGTGGCGCTGGGATACTGCTACCAAAAGGGCAGCGGCTGCCCGGTAGACGACGCCCAAGCGGCTCACTGGTACGAGGAGGCGGCCCGTCGGGGCCTGCCGCTGGGGCAGTACGATCTGGGCTGCCTGTATGAGGCAGGACAGGGCGTTCCACGGGATCGGAGAAAGGCACTGGAGCTGTACCGTCAGGCGGCACAGGAGGTCCCGGAGGCCCGTCAGGCGGTCCGGCGGCTGGAAAAGACCGGCAGAACCCAACGGATCGCCGGCTGGGCGCTGGTGACCTACGCCATACTCATGGGAGCCGGGCTCTGGGAGGGCAGCGCCGGTGACCGGATCATCTGGCTGGCGGTGGCGGCCTTTCCGGCGATGGCCGGAGGGTGCTGCCTGCACTACGGTCGCCGTCTTGCACCGCCGCTGAGTAGGATCGGGCGGATCGCCCTGACGGTTTTAGGGGCCGTGCTGGCCTTCCTCTTTGTGGTGGGGGTCGTGGTGCTGCTGGATCCGGCGGAGGCAGTGGACGGCGCCAGCGTGTGGCTCACCGGCTGCGCCGGCGTCGGTGCGGCAGCCCTGCTGCTGAGCGGCCTGCGGAAGCCTCGTACATAAAACGGCGCAGCGGGGGCGTGTACCAGACGGTACACGCCCCCGCTGCATATGAGAAAGAGAGACTCGAAGAAAGCTTCGTTATTTCATCGATCAATGACGGCCGAAGAAGTAGTCGTACAGGTCGCTGTACCCATTTCCGCTGTAGCCGTTATTGCCGTTATTGTAGCTGTTGTCGCCGCTCTGGCTGCTGTCTGCGGTGTCGTCGGTGGTTTGGGGCTGTGCGTCGAAGGTCAACTGGGTGGTGATCTCCTTGCCGTCACGCAGAACGGTGAGGGTCACGGTATCCCCGGCCTTGAAGCCCTTCTTGGCGGCGGACAGATCCTCCATGGAGGTGATCTGAGTGTCGTTGAGCTTGGTGATGACGTCGCCCAGCTTCAGCCCTGCCTTATCCCCGGCGCCGCCGTCCTCCACGGAGTAGACGAACACGCCCTCGGTGGCGTTGATCTTATACTGTGCCGCCATCTGCTGGGTCATGGTGCCGGCGGTGATGGCCATGTAGGCCTTATTGCCGACGGAGCCGTTCTCTATGATGTCCTTGATGATGGACTGCACATCGTTGATGGGAATGGCGAAGCCCAACCCCTCCACCGTGGTATTGGCGTAGCTGGAGTACTTGGCGGACACGATGCCCACCACCTCGCCGTACAGGTTCATCAGGGGGCCGCCGGAGTTGCCGGGGTTAATGGAGGCGTCCACCTGGATCATGTTGAAGGGGGTGCCCTCCACGTTGATGGCACGGTTCACGCAGGATACGATGCCCTGACTCATGGAGAAGGTCAGCTCACCCAGAGGGTTGCCGATGGCCATCACGGTGTCACCCACGTTGACATCGGTGGAGCTGCCCAGCGTTACAGCCGGCAGATCCTTGGCATCGATTTTCAGCACAGCCACATCGTAGTCGCTGTCGCTGCCCACCAGCGTGGCAGGATAGGTGTCGCCGTTATAGAGGGTGACGTTGATGGAGCTGGCGTTGGCTACCACGTGCTGATTGGTGACGATATAGCCGTCGGCGGTGTAGATGAAGCCGCTGCCGGAGGAAGCGGACTCGGTCTGCTGGCCGAAGATGTTGGTGGAGACGGCGGAGCAGTTGATGGAGACCACACTGTTGACCGTGGAGGCGTACACCTCGGCGGGGCTCATCAGCGTCTGTCCGTCCACCTTCTTGACGTTGACGGTAGCGGCGGTGCGGTTGCTCTGCTGCACAGTGGTCTTACCGGTGCGGCTGCCGTTCTGGGCCAGAATGGCGCCGCCGAAGCCGCAGGCTGCGCTGATAACGGCACAGCTGAGGATCAGGGCCACCACACGACCTACACCGCCGTGGTGCTTCTTGGGCTGCACCGGGGTGTCTGTCACCACCGGCTCGGCGGCGGGCTCAACGGTGGACCCGGCCGCAGACTCTGTATGAGATTCTGCGTTGGGATCACGATAGCTGAAGTGATACAGGTTGTTCTCGTCATGAAACTCGTTGGACATATGAAAAACCTCCTTTTGGGATATTGCCCACGGCGGGGAACTGTGCTATGATGTTTAGCGCCGTTCCGTTTCTTTGTCTATTATCATACCCGGAAAGCTTAATGTAAGCTTTAAGAAACGGATTTTTCTTTGAACATTTTGTAAAGGAGGTGCCGCCGTGCTGAAGCTGGAGGGCTTGAAGCTGACCCCGGAGGAGAAGGAGGCGGCCCTGCACCGGAAGGCAGCCCGGCTGCTGCGCATCCCGGAGGAGGACGTGCTGTCGGTGCAGGTGCTGCGCCGTTCCATCGATGCACGGGAGGAGCTGCATCTGGTGTACACCGTGGCGACGGAGGTGCGGCAGGAGAAGCAGGTGCTGCGCCGCTGCCGGGACCGGCGGGTCAGCCGGTACGCCCCGGAGCGGTACGCTCTGCCGGAGGTGCTGTCTCCGCCGGAGGTGCCGCCGGTGGTGGTGGGCGCCGGGCCGGGCGGCCTGTTTGCGGCGCTGGTGCTGGCCCGGTGCGGCCTGCGCCCCATTTTGCTGGAACGGGGACAGGATACCGTTACCCGCCAGCGGGACGTGGAGACCTTCTGGCGCACCGGCGTGCTGGACCCGGAGTCCAACGTACAATTCGGAGAGGGGGGAGCCGGGGCCTTCTCCGACGGGAAGCTGAACACCGGCACTAAGGACCTGCGCCACCGGTGGATCTTAGAGGAGCTGGTGCGCTGCGGTGCGCCGGAGAGTATTCTGACGGATGCCAAGCCCCATGTGGGGACGGATATGCTGCACATCGCACTGCAAAACCTGCGGCAGGAGCTGCTGTCGCTGGGGGCGCAGATGCGCTTCGGCCACCGGCTGGAGGGACTGGAGAGCCGGGAGGGCGTCCTGACGGGGCTGCACGTCCGGACAGGGGAGGGGACGTATCGTCTGCCGGTGCGGGCGGTGGTGCTGGCGCCGGGGCACAGCGCACGGGATACCTTCCGGATGCTGTACGAGGCCGGGATCCCCGTGGAGGCCAAGCCCTTCGCCGTGGGGGTCCGCATCGAGCACCGCCAGCGGGACATGGACGCCGCCCAGTACCGGCAGTATGCGGGGCATCCGTGTCTGCCGGCCTCTACCTATAAATTGTCGTGCCATACGGCGGCGGGCCGTGGAGTGTTCTCCTTCTGCGTCTGCCCCGGCGGACAGGTGGTGGCGGCAGCCTCGGAGCCGGGGCGTGTGGTGACCAACGGCATGAGCCATTACGCCCGCAGCGGCGAGAGCATCAACGGCGGACTGCTGGTGGGCGTCACACCGGAGGACTTCGGCACGGATCACCCTCTGGCGGGGGTGGCGTGGCAGCGGCAGTTGGAGGAGGCGGCCTTCCGGCTGGGGGGCGGCGGATTTCTGGCCCCCTGCCAGCGGGTGGAGGACTTTCTGGCCCACCGCCCCTCCACGGGGCCGGGAGCGGTGCTGCCCAGCTATCGCCCCGGCGTCACGTGGTGTGACCTCCATGACTGCCTGCCGTCGTTCCTCACGGAGGCCATGGAGCAGGCACTGCCCCTGCTGGAGCGGAAGCTCCGGGGCTACGCCCAGCCGGATGCCCTTTTGACGGCGGTGGAGACCCGCTCCTCTTCGCCGGTACGCATCCTGCGGGATGAGAGCGGACAAAGTGCGCTGCGGGGACTGTATCCCTGCGGCGAAGGGGCAGGCTATGCCGGCGGCATCCTGTCCGCCGCAGCGGACGGTATGCGCTGCGCAGAAAAAATCTGGGAGGTATATTCATGATGAGAAAGCTTGCAGTGGTGGCGGATTATCTGGACGACAGCCACCGTACCCATATCGAAAAGATGGCCGGGGACGCCGGCTTCACCGTGGACTATTTCACCGAGGGCCACCTGCCTCAGGATCGGGCAGGGGAGTATGAGGTGATCTACGGCACCGTCCCCCCCAAGGAGCTGAAGGCCGCCACGGCCCTGCGGTGGTTCTGCTGCTCCTATGCCGGTATGGATCAGTGGAAGGACGATGCCCTGTACCACAGCCCGGAGGTGATGCTCTCTAACTCCTCCGGAGCCTACGGCGTGACCATCAGTGAGCACATGGTCATGGTGACGCTGATGCTGCTGCGGCAGATGCCCACCGTGCAGGAGTGGATGCGCCGCCACGATTGGAGCAACGAGAACCCCCCCATGCGCTCCGTCTGCGGCAGCCGCGTCACGGTGCTGGGCACCGGCGATATCGGCACCTCCTTTGCCCGCCGGGTGAAGGCCATGGGAGCCAAGACCGTGGTGGGTGTCTCCCGCAGCGGCCACCGTGTGGACGATGCCTACGACGCCATGTACACCACGGCGCAGCTGGATCAGGTGCTGCCGGAGACGGAAATTCTGGCCATGGCCCTGCCCGGCACGGCGGAGACGGAGGGCATCCTCTCCCGCAGCCGCATCGCCCTGCTGCCCAAGGAGGCGGTGGTGGTGAACGTGGGCCGTGGCACCGCCATCGATCAGGACGCTCTGATGGAGGCCCTGAATGCCGGACGGCTGGCCGGTGCGGCGCTGGATGTGGTGCGCCCGGAGCCTCTGCCTCCGGAGCATCCCCTGTGGAACACCAAAAACCTCCTGCTGACGCCTCATCTCTCCGGCTTCATGTCGCTGGGCATCACACGGGATACGGCGGTGGCTCTCTTCTGCGAGGATTTCGAGAACTACATCGCCGGCCGGCCCCTGAAGCGGCTGGTGGACCGCCGCAAGGGCTATTGATAACGGGATATAGAAGTATATAGGAACGGGGCCTGCCGCTATGC
>ERZ772858.703-NODE-703-length-41460-cov-12.136167_pt1 | contig 41460 bp, 39 predicted proteins | sample MGYA00512136_ERZ772858 | MGnify/ENA primary metagenome ERZ772858 (study PRJEB29015, sample SAMEA2737726) | human gut metagenome | biome: human gut; feature: human-associated habitat; material: faeces | place: China | collected 2012 ...
CGCGGGGCTGCGACGCCGTGGCCCACGAGGCGGCCCTGGCCGCGGGCGCGCCCACGGTGGCCTTCCTCGGTGGCGGCTGCAACCAGCTGTACCCGGCGGAGAACGCGGGGCTCTTCCAGCGCATCGTGGCGGCCGGCGGCGCGGTGGTCTCCGAGCACGAGTGGGATTTCCCGCCCCAGCCCCACACCTTCCGCGCCCGCAACCGGCTCATTGCGGGGCTCTCCCGGGCCACGCTCATCGTGGAGGCGGGGCTGCCCTCGGGCACGTTCTCCACGGCCGACGAGGCGCTGCTCGCGGGCCGGGAGGTATGGGTGGTGCCCGGGGCCATCACCTCTGCGGCGTCGAAGGGGGCGAACCGCCTGCTGTACCAGGGGGCGCTTCCTATCGTCGACGACGATGCCTTCGCCGGCGCGCTCTTCTCAACCTTCGGTTGTCTGAAGGAGCAGCGGGCCGAGACTGCGGACGATCGCGGCAAGGCGAGTCAGCCCTATCGCGGCGAGGAGGCTCTGCTCGCGGCGCTGCAAGCGGAGCCTTTGGGCATGGAGGCCCTGCGTCAGTTGGCCGAGGACCATGCTCCGGCTGGCGACACGTTCACCTGGCTCATGATTTGGCTCGCCGAGGCCCAGCGCGACGGGCTCATCGCCCAGTACCCCGACGGGCGCTACGGCCCGCATCCGGCCCTGCGGACGGCGGTGTAGGCCATGGCTGTGTCAATAGGGAGAAGCTGGGGCGCCCAAGCGGAATTGACGGGCCTTACGGCACCGTTGTTTGGTATCCTTTTGCCCCATGAGCAATACGGTAACCATAGTAGGCGCAGGACTGGCGGGCAGCGAGGCGGCCCTGAACCTCGCCTCGCGCGGAATCTCCGTGCGCCTTGTCGAGATGCGCCCCGCGCATCCGACCGCCGTGCACCATACGGGGGACGCGGCCGAGCTCGTCTGCTCCAACTCGCTCAAGAGCACCAAGCCCGACAGCGCGGCGGGGCTCTTGAAGGCGGAGCTCGCGACTCTGGGATCGCCGCTGATCGCGGCGGCGAAGCGCCATGCGGTGGCCGCGGGCGGCGCGTTGGCGGTGGATCGGGTGCTGTTTTCCCGGGACGTGACGCGCCAGGTGGAGGAGCATCCCCTCATTGCGGTGGAGCGCCGCGAGGCGACGGACATCCCCTCCCTTGCCGCCGGCTCGGACGCGATCGTCTTGGCGAGCGGCCCGCTCACCTCCGATGCGCTCTCGTCGTCGCTTATGGCCCTGACGGGGCGAGACGCCCTGGCCTTCTACGACGCCGCGGCGCCGGTGGTGATGGCGGATTCCATCGACTTCGGGAAGGTGTTTCGCCAAAGCCGCTACGAGGACGCCGGTGCCGGCGGGGACTACCTGAACGCCCCGTTCACCCGGGAGGAGTACGACGCCTTCATCGAGCAGCTTCTCGCGGCCGAGCGCGTCATCGCGAAGGACTTCGAGACCCGCGAGCTGTTCCAGGCCTGCCAGCCCATCGAGGAGATAGCCCGGGCCGGCCGCGACGCCCCGCGCTTCGGCACCCTGAAGCCGGTGGGGCTCACCGATCCGCGCACGGGGCGCCGCCCTTGGGCGGCTTTGCAGCTGCGCGCCGAGGACGCCCACGGCGCCAGCTACAACCTCGTCGGGTTCCAGACCAACCTCACCTTCCCCGAGCAGCGCCGCGTGTTTCGCATGATCCCCGGCCTGGAAGAGGCGGAGTTCGCGCGCTACGGCGTCATGCACCGCAACACCTTCATCGACGCGCCGCGGCTGCTCGACCGTCGTAACCGGCTCGTCACGCCGCAAGCGGACGTCCTCGGCGTCCCCGTCTACGTGGCGGGGCAGCTTGCCGGCACCGAGGGCTACTGCGAGGCCATCCGCAGCGGGCTGCACGTCGCGCTGGCCGTGACCGCCGACCTTGCGGGGATCGCGCTGCCGGAGCTGCCGACGGAGACGGTGTTCGGGGCGCTTCTGGCCTACGCCACGGATCCGGCGACGAAGGACTACCAGCCCATGCACGTGAACTTCGGGCTCATGGCTCCGCTCTCGCCCCCGGTGCGCAACAAGCGCGCCCGCTACCAGGCCTACGCCGACCGCGCCAACGAGGCGCTTGCGGGCTACAAGGAGGCCCTGGCCGAGTCGGGGCTGCTGCCGTGACGGGGCGCAAAGGCGCTGGCGGCGGAAACGCCGCCGACGGGGCGCCGCTGCCCGGCGAAGAGGCGGTGGCGCGGTTCTGCGATCACCTCGCCTCCGAGATGGGCGCCTCGGCCCATACGGTGCGCGCCTATCGCGAGGACATGGAGGCCTACCTGCGCTGGGCGCAGCGGGCGGGCGTCGACCCGCTCGTTCCCACCTACCGCCAGCTGAGGCGCTACCTCGCCGAGCTCGACCAGGTGCGCTACGCCCGCACCACCATTAAGCGGCACTTGTCGTCTTTGCGCACGTTCTTCCGCTGGGCGTGCGTGACCGGTCTCGCCCCGGCCGATCCCGCCAGCGTGCTGTCGGCCCCCAAGGTCGACCGCCGGCTCCCGAAGGTCGTGTCCGACGGCGACGTGGAGCGCCTGCTGGCCGTCTACGGCCCGACCGACGCCGACGGCGCGCCCCGCGAGCAGACGGCGGCGCAGATGCGCGACGCGGCGCTCCTGGAATTTTTGTTCTCCTGCGGCGCCCGCGTCTCCGAGGCCTCCGGGCTCCTCCTTTCCTGGGTGAACTTCCCCGAGCGCGAGGTGAAGGTGTTCGGCAAGCGCGCCAAGGAGCGCATCGTGCCCTTGAGCCGCCGGGGCGCCGAGGCCATGGCCCGCTATCTCGAGAAGGCGCGGCCGGAGCTGCTCGGCGACAGGCAGAGCGACTACTTCTTCGTCAGCAACCGGGGCAACCAGATGAAGCCCGACGGCATCCGCAAGATGTTCAAGCGCGCTCTGGCCGCTGCGGGGTTGGACGAGTCGCTCTCGCCTCATGCCCTGCGCCACTCCTTCGCCACCGACCTTCTGGAGGGCGGCGCCGATCTGCGCAGCGTCCAGGACATGCTGGGGCACGCGAGCCTCACCACCACGCAGATCTACACCCACGTGACCCCGGAGCGCCTGAAGGAGATCCACGGCCTCGCCCATCCGCGCGCGTAAGTCGCCTCCTACGGTTGGGCGCACTGCGGCCGATATGCGCGTAATTTACAAACGGCGAACAGGGGCGTTGCGCGGGGTCATCGGGGCGGTTGCGCCATCGTGACTAGTGGCTTTTTCGGGTCTTCCCCTCCTGTGTTTTGTGCAAGAATCACGGTGACGATCCAGATGGACCGTCGATCGGACGGATTGCGCGGAAGGGAGGAGCCATGAGTCGCAAGAAGGCGAAGATGCTGTTTTGGGCGGCGCTCGTCGTGCTCGCCTACATTCCCTACCTCATGCAGTCCGCCAGCCACGCCGTCATGTAGCTTCCGGATACGCCACAGCGGAAACCCACACAGGAGCCCTCGGGGGAGAGGGCTCCTTTTGCGCTCGCTGTCGGTTGCGGGGAGCGCTTGGCCAGCTGCTCGCGGCGCCCGCCGTCGGCGGCTTTAAGGCGGCGGCGGGCGGCACGGGACTCCGAACCCTCGCGCGGCTTGCGGGGCCGTTTCATCGCTGAGTGGAAAACTCAGCGCAATCCCTTGAATTCCCCTGAAGCGAGGTTCATACTTCACCCACCCTTTCGGGATATCCGTTTCCGAAAGGCAGGCTGGCACATCTCGTTCAAACGGAGGAAAGGATGCACAAAGAGGAGCTCACCGACGGGCAGTCCCTGCGCGGGTTCGCGCTCGCCACCATCGCGTTTCTGGCCATTTTCGCCGCCACGGCGATCCCGATTCCCCTCTATGCCGACTACCAGGCCACCATCGGGCTCACCACGGCGGATATCTCCAACACGATGTTCACCTACCTCACCGGCGTGGCCTTGACGCTCTTGCTCGCCGGGCGCATCTCCGACGCCTTCGGGCGCACTCCCGTGACCAGCCTCACCCTCATGCTCGCCATCGTCGGCTGCATCATGTTCATGATGGCCGACAGCGGCGCGGCCGTGCTCGCCGCCCGCTTCGTCCAGGGCCTCTCGGCCGGCTTCGGCATGAGCGCCGTGTCCGCCCTCGTCATCGACTGCGTGGGGGAGAAGCACCTCGGCTGGGGGTCTACCGTTGCCAGCTGCGGCGCCATGGTGGGCATCATGATCGGGTCGGTGGCCGTGGGCATCCTCTACGACATCGTGCCGAGCATCGCCGTGCTCTACGGCATCATGATCGTCATCCTGGCCGCGTGCCTGTTCCTCATGCCCGTGGTGCACGAGCCCCTCGACCAGACGCTCTCGCTGCGCGCCGTGCTGAGGGTGCGCGTCTACATCCCCACCGACAACCGGCGTCTGTTCGCCGTGGTGGCCGTGTGCTACCTGGCCACCTGGCTCGTCTCCTGCTTCTACCAGTCGTTCTCGGCGCCCATCGCCCAGCAGTGTTTCGGCGAGACCTCGCCTCTGGCTGGGTCGGTCATTCTGGCCCTCATCATGGCGCCGTCGCTTCTCGGCGGCCCGCTCGTGCAGCGCTTCGAGCCCAAGCGCACCCTCGTCATCTCCATGGCGGCCGTGACGGTTACCACGGCGCTGATGGCGCTGTTCGTCCTCATGGGCGCCGAGCTTCTGTTCATGGCCGACTGCGCCCTGTTCAGCTTCGCCATGGGCGTGGCGGTGTCCGTGTCGCTGCGCCTTCTGCTTCTGCGCGTGAGCGTGCTGCGCGTCTCGGCCATCCTCGCCTCGGTGAACCTCGTGGCCTACGCCGGCTCGGCGGTAACCGGCGTGGTCTGCGGCATCCTTCTGGAGGCGACCTCCTTCGCCTTCGTGTTCGCCGCCATGGCCGCCGTGCTCGTCGCTGCCAGCCTGTTCGTGGCGGTCTGCCTGCGGGCGCCCAGCGAGAAGAAGAAGGACGGCCGCCTCACGCTGTCCCGTTTCCGGAAGATGAAGGGCATGGGGGAGTCCTCGGCGCCCGAGCCCGCGACGGGGGAGGCCGTTCCCGAGGATGCCTCCGTCGCTGCCCCCGCGCTCATATAACCTGAGCGCTCATCTATGCAAAATCCGTGAACCCGAACAAAAGTTCCCTAAATTGCTAGCCAGCGGCCGCGCGAATCGGTAGAATACGCAGGCGAAACAAGAGAATTCGGCAACGGGCGGCCCGCGCGGCGCCCGTTGCTTCACGTCTGCGAAGGAAATCCAGCCAATGGCCAACGAGATCGTCATCAAAGGCGCCCGCGAGCACAACTTGAAGGACGTCGACCTGACTATTCCCCGCGACGAGCTGGTCGTCATCACGGGCCTTTCCGGCTCCGGCAAGTCCAGCCTCGCCTTCGACACCATGTACGCCGAGGGGCAGCGCCGCTATGTGGAGAGTCTCTCCAGCTATGCCCGCATGTTCCTGGGCCAGATGTCCAAGCCCGACGTGGACTCCATCGACGGCCTGTCGCCGGCGGTGTCCATCGATCAGAAGACCACGTCGAAAAACCCCCGCTCCACCGTGGGCACTACCACCGAGATCTACGACTACCTGCGCCTTCTGTTCGCGCGCGTGGGCGTGCCCCACTGCCCCGAGTGCGGCCGCGAGATCAAGAAGCAGACCACCGACCAGGTGACCGACGATATCCTGCGCCTCGGCGACGACGCCCAGGGCGAGTCGACGAAGGCCATCCTCATGGCCCCGGTGGTGGCCGGCCGCAAGGGCGAGTTCACGAAGCTCTTCGCCGATCTGCAGAAGGAGGGCTTCTCCCGCGTGCGCATCGACGGCGAGATCGTGAAGCTTTCCGGTGAGCCCGTCACCCTGAACAAGAAGATCAAGCACTTCATCGACGTGGTGGTCGACCGCGTCACGCTGAAGGAATCTGCCCAAAGCCGCATCGCCGATGCCGTGGAGCTGGCCTGCAAGCTGGCGCAGGGCCGCGTGCTCGTGCAGGTGCTCGGGCCGGACGGGAAACCGCTCGGCGAGGCCGGGGGCACCTCCTCGGGCGCCACGGGCGGCCTCGGGGAGGGAGAGCATTTGTTCTCGCTGGCCCTCGCGTGCCCCGAGCACGGCCACTCCATGGACGAGCTGCAGCCCCGTGACTTCTCCTTCAACGCCCCCTACGGCGCCTGCCCCGACTGCCTCGGCATCGGCAGCCGCGACGAGGTGGACCCCTCGCTCGTGGTACCGGATCCGTCCCTCACGCTGAACGAGGGCGTCATCGCGCCGTTCAAGAGCGGCAACTACTACCCCCAGGTGCTGCGCGCCGTGGCCCAGCATGTGGGCACCGACGCCGACACACCGTGGGAGGACATGCCGAAGAAGGCCCAGAAGGCGCTCTTGCACGGCCTCGGCAACGAGAAGGTGCGCGTGGACTACCGCACCGTGGACGGCCGCGACACCTACTGGTACATCGAGTGGGAGGGCGTGCTCGCCGCGGTGAAGCGCCGCTATACCGAGGCCCAGTCCGACGCCCAGCGCGAGAAGCTGTCGGCCTATTTCGCCACGGTGCCCTGCGAGACCTGCGGCGGCAAGCGCCTGAAGCCGGAGGTCCTCGCGGTCACGGTGAACGACAAGTCCATCCACGACGTCACGGAGATGTCGGCGGCCGAGTCGCTGGCGTTCTTCGAGGGGCTGCACTTCACGGGCCAGGCGGCGGTCATCGCCCTGCCCATCGTGAAGGAGATCCGCGAGCGGCTGCGCTTCCTCGTGGACGTGGGCCTGGACTACCTCACGCTGGAGCGGGCCACGGCCACGCTCTCCGGCGGCGAGGCCCAGCGCATCCGGCTCGCCACCCAGATCGGCGCCGGGCTCATGGGCGTGCTCTACATTCTGGACGAGCCCTCCATCGGGCTTCACCAGCGCGACAACGAGCGGCTCATCGCCACGCTCGAGCGCCTGCGCGATTTGGGCAACACCGTCATCGTGGTCGAGCACGACGAGGACACCATCCGCAGCGCCGACTACGTCATCGACATGGGCCCGGGCGCGGGCGAGCACGGCGGCGAGGTGGTGGCGGCCGGCACGCCCGACGAGATCGTGAGGTTCGAAGGCTCGCTCACGGCCGACTACCTTTCGGGCCGTCGCACCATCTCCGTCCCGGAGAAGCGCCGCAAACCGCGGCGCGGGTCGCTCAAGCTCACAGGCGCCTCGGAGAACAACTTGAAGAACCTGACGCTGGAGGTTCCCTTCGGCACGCTCACCGTGGTCACGGGCGTCTCCGGCTCCGGCAAGAGCTCCCTTATCACCGACACGCTGGCGCCGGCGCTCGCCAACCGGCTGAACCACGCCCATCGCCGCACCGGGCCCTACCGCAAGATCACGGGCCTGGAGAAGCTGGACAAGGTCATCAACATCGACCAGAGCCCCATCGGGCGCACCCCGCGCTCGAACCCGGCCACCTACATCGGACTGTGGGACGACATCCGCGCGCTGTTCGCCAGCACGGCCGAGGCCAAGGCCCGCGGCTACGCGCCGGGGCGCTTCTCCTTCAACGTGAGCGGCGGCCGCTGCGAGGCCTGCAAGGGCGACGGCCAGATCAAGATCGAGATGCACTTCCTCCCCGACGTCTACGTGCCCTGCGAGGTCTGCAACGGCGAGCGCTACAACCGCGAGACGCTGCAGGTGACCTACCGCGGCAAGAACATCTCCGAGGTGCTCGACATGACCGTCGAGGACGCCCTGCACTTCTTCGAGAACATCCCGGGCATCAAGCGCAAGCTGCAGACGCTCTTCGACGTGGGCCTCGGCTACATCCGCCTGGGCCAGCCGGCGACCACGCTCTCCGGCGGCGAGGCCCAGCGCGTGAAGCTCGCCAGCGAGCTGCAGAAGCGCCAGTCCGGCAAGACCTTCTACATCTTGGACGAGCCTACCACTGGCCTGCATTTCGAGGACGTGCGCCAGCTTCTGGAGGTGCTGCAGCGCCTCGTGGACGCGGGCAACACCGTGCTCGTCATCGAGCACAATCTCGATGTCATCAAGTGCGCCGACCATATCGTGGACTTGGGCCCCGAGGGCGGCGATCGCGGCGGCACCATCGTCGCCCAGGGCACGCCTGAGGAGGTGGCCGAGGTGGAGGGCTCCTACACCGGGCACTTCGTCAAGCGCATGCTGGAGGCCGACCGCCAACTGGCCGCTGCCAGCTAGGCGTCGCACTCTATCCCGTAGGGGCAGACCTTGGTCTGCCCTCTCGAGTGGAATAACCTCGCTCGGGAGGGGCGACCAAGGTCGCCCCCTGCGGAAACCATCCAGTGATTAGGGTCGCCCCCCGGTGAGGGAATATGGAACCTCGTGCCCCGTCGCGCCTTCGCGGCGGGGCTTCGGTATAATTTTCCCCATGAAGAAGCGTACCCGCGAAAAAGTCGCCCTGCTCGTGTTCGCGCTGCTCGTCGTGCTCGGCGGCAGCGTGCTTCTGCGCTACTTCGAGACGGGCCGCTCCTTCAACATGGCCGCCACCGCCGTGGACGACGCCTTCGGGCAGATGTCCGGATATACGGCCATCGTCTTCGACGGCACCTATGACGTCCTGGACGCGCTGCGCCCCACGAAGCTCCCCTCGGTGGACGGGGACGCCGACGAGCGTCCCGAGACGCTGGGCGAGATGGTGGCCGCCGAGCTGGCGCGGTTGCCGCTGTCCATGCGCGAGCGGCCCGTCTACGCCTCGGATGTGCGCTCGTTCTACGAGGAGAAGGGCGCCGGCGTCCTCACGCTGAACCTGGACGATCTCGCCCGCTACGAGAAGCCGCGCATCCTCATGGCCGGCGACCGCAAGATCGGCGTCGTGGCCGTGGACTACTACGCCTCGGCTCGTCAGCTGGAAAAGCTGCACGACGAGCTCGCTTCCGCCGGCGCCGAGTCCTTCGTCTGCCTCGTGCCGCGCCTGAGCTGCCTTGCGAGCACCGACGACTTCAACGTGGTCATCGTCGCCGACGACGACCAGGCCGAGCCCGGCCGCGGCGAGGGCGAGGGAAACGCGCACATCGTCTACGCCCCGGAGCGCGGGCAGGTGGGCGTCGTGCTGCTCACGTCCCTGAACGTCCCCTCCTCGAAGGTGTGCGCCTCGCTCTAGCCCGTTCGCCGCTCCCGCGTGCGCAAATTCGCGGGCTTTGTTTCGGCTCAGTTAATTAGTCATCGTTTGGAAATTCCCCGTTCTATAATGCGGCGCGAAGGCGGAGGTGCATCGTGGCACCGCCGCGAGCCCTTTCCGCATAAAGGAGGTTCCTTTGAGCTACGTCGACAACGTCATCGAACAGGTGAAGGCGAAGAACGCCGAGCAGCCCGAGTTCATCCAGGCCGTCACCGAGGTCCTGCAGTCCTTGGAGCCGGTCATCGAGGCCCATCCGGAATACGAGGAGGCAGCCCTCCTCGAGCGCATCGTCGAGCCCGAGCGCGTCATTATGTTCCGCGTGCCGTGGGTCGACGATAACGGCAAGGTTCAGGTCAACCGCGGCTTCCGCGTGCAGTTCAACAGCGCCATCGGCCCCTACAAGGGCGGCCTGCGCCTGCATCCTTCCGTGAACCTCGGCATCATCAAGTTCCTCGGCTTCGAGCAGATCTTCAAGAACAGCCTCACCACGCTGCCCATGGGCGGCGGCAAGGGCGGCTGCGACTTCGACCCGAAGGGCAAGTCCGACATGGAGGTCATGCGCTTCTGCCAGGCCTTCATGACCGAGCTGTTCCGCCACATCGGCGCCGACACCGACGTGCCGGCCGGCGACATCGGCACGGGCGCCCGCGAGATCGGCTACATGTTCGGCCAGTACAAGAAGATCAAGAACGTCTTCGAGGGCGTGCTCACCGGCAAGGGCCTTTCCTTCGGCGGCTCGCTCGCCCGCACCGAGGCCACCGGCTACGGCTTGGTGTACCTCGTGGAGGAGTACCTGAAGTGCAACGGCGACTCCTTCGACGGCAAGACGGTCTGCATCTCCGGCTCCGGCAACGTGGCCATCTACGCCACGCAGAAGGCCCAGCAGCTCGGCGCCAAGGTGGTTACCGTGTCCGACTCCACCGGCTGGGTGTACGATCCGGCGGGCATCGATGTCGCGCTGCTCAAGCAGGTCAAGGAAGTGGAGCGCGGCCGCCTCACCGAGTACGCCGCCCGCCGCGAGGGCGTCGAGTACCACGAGGGCCGCGGCGTGTGGGTCACCCCCTGCGACATCGCGCTGCCCTGCGCCACCCAGAACGAGGTGCACATGGAGGACGTGGAGAATCTCGTGAAGAACGGCTGCAAGATCCTCGCCGAGGGCGCCAACATGCCCACCACCCTCGAGGCCACCGAGTACGTGCAGGAGCACGGCATCGTGTTCTTCCCGGGCAAGGCGGCCAACGCCGGCGGCGTGGCCACCTCCGGTCTGGAGATGTCCCAGAACTCCGAGCGCCTCTCCTGGACCTTCGAGGAAGTGGACGCGAAGCTCAAGGGCATCATGGTGAGCATCTTCCACGCCATCGACGACGCCGCCAAGCGCTACGGGCACGAGGGCAACTACGTCATGGGCGCCAACATCGCCGGCTTCGAGAAGGTCGCCAACGCCATGATGGCCCAGGGCATCGTGTAGGAAGAGCCGCTCGCTGACGTTACGAACGACCTGTGGGTCACGTGAAAAGAACCCCGGTGAGAACGAACCGGGGTTCTTTTGCGTTCTAGAGGCCGGCCTGCTGCTTGCAGTCGGCGAGGGCCTCGGCGACGGCGGTCTGCTGCTTGCAGCTGGCGGGGATCTTCGAAACTGCGATCGAGTAAAACAAAAAAAGCACATTTTCCAACTTGTATGAGACGAGAAGTAAGGGGGTGTGGAATGCGGAAATAGAGTTTTACCAGTTCAAACGCTTGCCAATTTTCATACTTCATTTACGGAGCAATCAGTTTTAATCAGGTATCTTGGAAAATGTGCTATTTTGGACTCGCCTATTTGGAAAACATGCTTTTTTGAAAGCGGGAAATCGCGAACATGCTGAATCTGACCAAAAAAGCACGATTTCCAAAATAGAGGGATGGCTCGGCGATGATCGATGAGTGGTAAGATCCTCGTTGCTGTGCCCGCGCTTCAACACAGAGAATAGGTGGCCGAGCAGGCAATGATGGCTGACGGTCTTTCTCTTCTGCCGTTGGGGGTATCCAGCTGGTTTGCGACGAGGCCGGGCGAAAAGGCGGAGAAAGGGGAAGCGGTGGCGATTCGGGAAGATGTCGGGGCGTTTCTTGTCTCCCATGCGGATGAGGGGTACCGGGCGTTCCAGGCGAAGCTCATCCCGAACATCGACGCGGCCACCATCGTGGGCGTGCGCACGCCCGAGCTGCGGAAGTTCGCGAAAGGGCTCGCCCGGCGGGAAGATGCGGGAGAGTTTCTGGCGGCGCTGCCGCACGGCACCTTCGAGGAGAATCAGCTGCACTCGTTCGTCATCGCCCAGGAGCGCGACTTCGATAAGCTCGTCGGCGAGATCGAGCGCTTCCTCCCCTTCGTCGACAACTGGGCCACCTGCGACCAGCTGTCCTGTCGTGGGCTCGCCGCGAACCCGGATGCCGCGCTGGCGAAGGCGCGAGCGTGGCTGGAAAGCGACCACGAGTACACGGTGCGCTTCGCCATCGGCGTGCTCATGGAGCTGTTCCTCGACGAGCGGTTCCGGCCGGAGTTCTTCGAGTGGGTCATCGGCGTCTCGCGCCCGGAGTACTACGTGAACATGATGCGGGCGTGGTACTTCGCCGAGGCGCTGGCGAAGCAGCCGGCCGCTGCCGAGGCGGTCATCGCCTCCGGCGCCCTCGACGAGTGGACCCACAACAAGGCCATCCAGAAGGCCGTGGAGAGCCGCCGCATCCCCGCCGAGCAGAAGGACCGCCTGCGCGCCATGAAGCGACGATCGTGAGCGGGACGTGCGGCGGAAGCATCTTCGTTCTGGTTGGGCAATTGCGGCGATTCAGTATGACGCGAACGAACGTTCCATGTTATACTGGGCGGCATGGAACGTGAGCGCACATATGTCTGTATCGATCTGAAGAGCTTCTACGCCTCGGTGGAGTGCGTGCGCCGGGGGCTGGATCCCATGCGCACGCGGCTGGTGGTGGCCGATCCGACGCGCTCGGAGATGACCATCTGTTTGGCGGTGAGCCCGGCCATGAAGGCGGCGGGGGTGAAAAACCGCTGCCGGCTCTACGAGCTTCCCGAGGGGATCGACTACATCACGGCCCAGCCGCGCATGACGAGCTACATGGAGGTGTCGGCGGAGATCTACGGCACCTACCTGCGCTATGTGTCCCAGGAGGACATCCATCCTTATTCCATCGACGAGTGCTTCATCGACGCCACGCCCTACCTGGAGCTGTACGACCTGACGGCCCGCGAGTTCGCCGACACGCTGCGCTCGGCGGTGCGCGCGGAGACGGGCATCCCGGCCACCGTGGGCATCGGCCCCAACTTGTTCCTCGCGAAGGTGGCGCTCGACATCTCGGCCAAGCACGCGCCGGACGGGGTGGGCGAGCTCGATGCGCGCTCCTTTCGCGAGAGCATCTGGCGGCATCGGCCCATCACCGACATTTGGAACATCGGGCCGGGCATTGCTCGGCGGCTCGCGAAGTACCGGGTGTTCGATTTGAAGGGCGTGACCGAGATGGATCCGGACGTGCTCTACGGCGAGTTCGGGGTGAACGCCGAGTACCTCATCGATCATGCCTGGGGCGTGGAGCCCTGCACCATCGCCGAGATCAAGGCCTACGAGCCGGAGAGCTCCTCCACGATGAACGGGCAGATCCTGCCCTGCGGCTACAACTTCGACGACACCCTCATGGTGCTGCGCGAGATGGTGGACGACTCTGTGCTCGATCTGGTAGAGAAGCACCTGGTGACCGATCGCATCTCGCTGCACGTGAGCTACGGGAGGGGCGGGGATGGGGACGAGGCGGCGGAAGGTGCCGGGGGGGACGCCGCAAAGGGCCCCGAGAAGGCGGGGGAGCTCTTCGACGGCGGCCATGGTACCCGGCGCGTCGGCGGCACGCGTCCGCATGGGGGCGGCTCCCGTAAGATTCCCGAGCGCACGAACTCCTTCGCGAAGCTCTACGGATACTTGGAGGCGCTCTTCCGGGAGACGGTGGATCCGGCCCGCACCATGCGCAAGATCAGCATCGGGTTTGGCAACCTGGTGGACGCCGATCTGGCCACGGTGGACCTGTTCACCGATGTTGCGGCCGCCGATCGCGAGCGGCGCCGCGCCGAGGCTGTGCTCGCCGTGAAGGGGAAGTTCGGGAAGAACGCCCTCATCAAGGGCACGAGCCTGAAGGAACACGCGCTTGGTCGCGAGCGGAACACCATGGTGGGAGGGCACCATGGCTAGGGAAGTGGATGTGCTCGCGGGACTTAGGTGGGAGGAGGTCGGCGACGCGGGCCCGTGCGGTGCGCAGACCGCTGCCGGGGCCGAGGCGCCCTTGGATCCGCCGGTGCCTCCGGGCATCGGACGGCCGCATCCCGATCGCGCCCGCCAGTTCATGCCCTTCGCGGCGCTGCGCGGCTACTACGATCTCGTCCACGCAAAGGAGGCGGTTCCCGAATCGCGCCGGCCGCTCTCTGACGACGAGGCCCGGGCGCTGGATGATCTCATCGCGAACCTCGACCGCGGGGACGTGGTGCGCTGCCGCTACTACGAGGGCGGCGGCTATCGCGAGGCCGAAGGGGCCGTGAGCCAGATCGATGTCACCTTCCGCGATCTGTGGATCGTGCGTCGGCGCATTCCCTTTTCGGCCATCCAGTCTCTGGAATTGCTGTACCCGGCCAGCTGAGCTTCGAGCCGCCGCGTCGGCGACGGTGTATGATTTCCTCGAGCAACAGGAAGGAACCGTTTCATGAGCAACGAGATCAAGTGCCCCCATTGCGGCGAGGCGTTCACCGTGGACGAGAGCGGGTACGCCGCCATTTTGAACCAAGTGCGCGACCAGGAGTTCCAGCGCGAGGTGGATGCCCGCGTGTCTCTGGCCGAGAAAAGCCGCGAGCAGGAGGTGGCGCTGGCGGTCACCAAGGCCGAGGAGGCTCTGCGCGCCCAGATCGCCGAGCGCGACGGCGAGCTCGTCAACCTGAAGGCCCAGCTAAGTGTCCAGCAACAACAAGCTTCCATGGAAACGCAGATCGCGGTGCAGAGGGCCGAGGCCGCAGCCAAGGACGCCCAGGTGGCCGTCGAGCGCGAGCGGGACGATTTGCGCGGCAAAGTGGAGCGGGCGCGCGACGAGCTGGAGGCGCAGAAGACCCGCGCCGAGGCCGAGCTGGCCCGGGCTCGGGCCGAGGCCCAGGCCCAGCTGGCCGAGAAGCTGCGGGCGAAAGACGAGCTCATTGCCGACCGCGAGCGGGAGATCGAGCGCATCCAGGACATGAGGGCGCGCCTTTCCACGAAGATGCTCGGCGAGTCGCTGGAACAGCACTGCGAGATCGAGTTCAACCGCCTGCGCCCCACGGCCTTCCCGCGCGCCTACTTCGAGAAGGACAACGAGGTGGTGGAGGGCACCAAGGGCGACTTCGTCTTCCGCGACTTCGACGAGGAGGGCAACGAGATCGTCTCCATCATGTTCGAGATGAAGAACGAGGCCGACGACTCCACCCACAGAAAGACCAACGAGTCGCACTTCAAGAAACTGGACGCCGACCGCCGCAAGAAGGGCTGCGAGTACGCCGTGCTCGTGTCGCTGCTCGAGCCGGACAACGAGCTGTACGCCGCCGGCATCACCGATGTGTCCTATCGCTTCGAGAAGATGTACGTCATCCGGCCGCAGTTCTTCATCCCGCTCATCACGCTTCTGCGCAACGCGGCGCTCTCATCCATGGAGGCCCGCCGCGAACTGGCCCTCGTGCGCCAGCAGAACATCGACGTGACGAACTTCGAGGACCAGCTGGCCGACTTCAAGGACAAGTTCGGCCGCAACTACCGGCTCGCCAGCGAGCGCTTCGCGAAGGCCATCGACGAGATAGACAAGTCCATCGACCATTTGCAGAAGATCAAGGAGCACCTGCTGGGAAGCGAACGTAACCTGCGTTTGGCTAACGACAAGGCCGAGGATCTCACCGTAAAGAAACTTACCCGCAAGAACCCCACCATGAAGGCCCTGCTCGACGAGGCCCGCGCCGCCAAGGAGGAGCAATCGGAGGGCGTGTCTGAAGGTGAGATCGATTGAGATCATTGACAGGAGCGTGTATTAACTCTACAGTAATGACCCAAATTTAGGCTATTACTGTAGAGTGGGACAATGAAACTTATAGAAGCGGAAAGAAAACTCAGAGCCTTCAGCGAGCAAAAGCGCGTGTTCCGCTCGCGCGAGCTTGGCCGCGTCCTTGGAGAGAGTGGCAATACTTTGCGAAGCTCTATCAAGCGTCTGCTTGATTCGGGGATCATCACGCGGCTGGCGCGAGATGTCTACTGGTTCGGCGACTTCAAAGGAAGAGATGTGCCGGCCATTGAGGAAGTCGCCGTCGCCTTGAGATCCGGTGAGTTCAACTACATCGGCATGGAGAGCGCGGCGTCTCTGTGGAGCGTGATTTCCCAGATTCCCGTAGGGCGTTTAACGGTTGTCACGACGGGTAGGGAAGGGGAGTTCAACACTCCCTTCGGCACAATTGAGTTTATTCACACTGCCGCCGATGCCAACGAGATCATTTCGAATACGGTCGATTATCCTGGCCACGCCCTGCGGCTCGCAACTAAGAGATATGCTGTCCAAGGGCTCATGCGAGCGCGGAGATCAACCTACCTCATCGATTGGGAGGAAGTGGAAGATGGCGATTGATTTCAAGAAGTTCGCTGAAAACGTTGCCCGTCGAGGCGAAGTGGAGGCGTTGCTCCCGATTGTAGAGAAAGAGCTCATTCATTACGACATCATCCGTGCGCTCGATGAATCGCGATGGCTCGACGGCCTCACGTTCCAAGGAGGAACATGCCTGCGTCTGTGTTATGGCGCTGTCCGCTATAGCGAGGATCTTGATTTCACCACGGCCTTGGACTTGGAGGAATCGGATCTCGCCGGTTTTCGGGAACTGCTGAGCGATAGCTTGCGGAGCAAATACGATGTGGGCGTTCGGGTCAAGGGCCCGAAAAAGATCGAGCACTTCGAAGGCGGTGGGTCGATGAAGAGGTGGCAGGTGGTCGTCGACACGGCGCCGGCGCGACCCGATCTTCCTTCCCAGAAAATCAAGATTGAGATCGCGCAAATACCCTCATATACTCGCGATCTTCGCGTTCTTGAGGAAAACTATCCGGAAGTGGAAGGGATGTGCAGCCGAGCTATTATCGGTTGCCAATCTTTGGATGAGATTCTGGCGGACAAAATCGTGTCGTTCTCGCAGCAAGTGCTTGCCCCGCGCTATCGCGATTTATGGGACATTCCCTGGATCACTTTGCGACCGGGGAGGAATATGGACGAGGTTGCGGTCATGGTTGGCCGGAAACTGAACGATTACCATGTGGGCGAGAACGCTCAAGAGCTTCTGCGCAGTGGGCTTTCCCGTGCGCGGGAGGCGCTTGGGAGTGCCGCTTTCGCTGAGGAAATGCGTCGATTCCTTCCACCAAAGTTTTTGGAAAGAACAGCGGCACGACCGGAGTACCGCGAAGCCATGACCCACAAAGTGGAAGATGTTTATCGCTTTGTTGCAGAGCGTCTATAGCGAATATCCCTAGGCCTTCTTCTCGCGCAGCTTGAGGGCGGCGGCGAGGCGGCGGCCCTTGCCGCATTTAGGTTTGGAAAGCGGGCAGCGCTTCTTGCAGCAGGTGCAGTGGGAGAGCGCAAGCGACGCCTTCGCCTTGGCGCAGCCCTTGCAGCCTGCGGCGCCCTTCTCGCCTTTGCAACCGGTGTGCTTCTTCTTGCGGGCGAGTTTATCGGCCTTCTTGTCGGCGGCGGCCTTCTTCGATTTCTTGTCTTTCATGTCATTCCTCGTCTTTCGGGGAAGCGGATTTCGTGTTAGCGGACTCTAACACAATCGTGCAGCTGCGACAACCATGAGTGATCTGCTCAGATAGGCCGATCTTCTGTGGCTAGCTGTACCGAATAGGGGACACTTGATCGCGAGCGGTTCTTTATCATGGTCGACCATAAGGTTATCGGTCAGGAGGAACCATGGCAAATGCACCAAAATCGATTCGCGTCGTGGAAAACACTACCGTGGCGGGAACGCGCCACGTGCCCGCGATGGCGGCCATTGCGGAAGGCTACGGAAAGGGGGATCGGCTCTCCCTCGTGCGGGACGCGGCCAACCCCCACGACGGCTGGGCCGTGGAGGTGCGCGACGGCGCCGACCGGCGAATCGGGTACGTCTCCTGCGAGTGCAACGAGTTCGTCGCCCGGCTCATCGACGGCGGCAAGTCCGTGGAGGGGCGGCTCACGGACAAGGAGCAGATCGGCTCGTGGACGCGGCTCGTGATGGAGGTGGTGCTCAATGACTAGCGCCGTTGCGGCCGTGGCCGACCCTTCCGTCGCCTGCGCCTTGGCCCTTCCTGCTGAGGATGTCGCCTCCTCGGTTGCCGCTCCAGCCCGTGCGCGGGAAGTGGGCTGGGCCCAGCGGGCCGCCAACGTGCTCTTTGGCGCGCCCAGTGCGCGGCGGGCCTGCGGCGGCGCGGAGACGAGCTTCACGCCGAAAGTGCTGCGCAACGAGAAGTGGCGGCGTCGGCGCGAGACGGGCTCGGTGTTCGCCGTGGATCGCAAGGGAGGCGCCGGCGAGGGCGGTCTGCCCCGCATCTGGGTGAGCGAGCCGGCGCCCGACGGGAGAGGGCGCACGTTCGTCGCCTCCTATCCCTGCGGCGCCGACCGTGGCGGCTGGCGCGCCCTGGAGCTGGCGGAGGTCTATTTCAGCGAGGCTCTGGGCCTGCCGGGCGAGGAGCACCGGCGCCGTCGCGTCGACTGCTACCGCGCGGCCGAGATGCTCCTTCTGCATGCGGCGGCCCGGGGCAGCATCGGGGCCCACTGCCGTCTCGGCGTCATCTACGAGGGCGATCTGTGCGAGGGGGCGTACTGGGACGGTCTGGCCGATCGCCAGGCGCTCCACAAGGCGGACACCCCCTGCGACGAGCGCGCCTACCTGCACTTCTCCTTCGGCGCCTATCATGGTCACGGCGAGTGCTGCTGGCGTTTGGGCGATCTGGTGGCCGCGGGTCGGGGATGCGCTTCCTCGGCGGCTCGGGCTTTCTCGCTGTACCGGCGAGCCTTCGATTTGGAGAGCGGGCGCATCGACGAGGACCGTGCGAGTACGGGCAACGCCGCGCTGCGCCTCGCCCGCGCCTTCGAGCTGGGACGCGGCTGCGAGCAGGACTTCCGCCGGGCGCGCACCTGGTACCGGCTGGCCGCCATTGGCCTCGGCGCCGCCTTCGATGCTGGCCAGTGGCACTTCAAGCGCGAGCGCATCGAGGCTCGCCGCGGGGTGGCCCGCATGGCCCAGGAGATCGCGGGCACTTACTAAGGGCAACGCGGCCGCAGACGGCGAGAGCCGCCCGTTAAGGCGGCTCTCGAAGATAGCGGCTGGATTGGATTGACCGGCTGGCATTCGACGCTCGTCTTCTGGGCGAGGGCGAAGCGGGGCGCGTGGCCGGAGGTGCTGCGGAGCCTACTGGCCGAGCGGGTGGGCGAAGGCCTCGGGCAGCTGGCCGGCGAGCACCTCGTACTCGGCGATGTTGCGGCGCATGAAGTCGTTGAAGTCGTCGTAGTGATCGCGCAGGGCCCGGGCGAACTTCTCCACGGGCCAGATCTCCGGGGCGTCTTCCAGGCCGCCGTCGCCGTCCACGGTGTGCTCCCACTCGATGATCTCGGCCTTGGCGACCTTGAGGTCGTGGGGCAGCCGATCCTCGCGCTCGAACTTCTCCAAGTCGGGCATCATGTGCTTCTGAATCTCGATGAGCTTGGTAACCAGTTCCTGATAGGTCATCATGCGCCTCCTGTAATCTGCGGTTCGGGAAAGCGGGCCGGCCTGGGCGGGGGAGCGCCCGGTGCCGACTCGTTCTTTCGCTATGGTAGGCCTGGCCGCGCCGATGCAAGGCCAGGTCGGCGACGGGTCACCGCACGGGCGGCAATCCGTTGCCAAATGCTCACGGGAGCTGCCGACGGAAGAGGCGTTCTGGCTGTGGAGGGACATAAAGAGGACACCGAAGCGCCCCGGTCGCGCTAGAATGGTCGGAACTGATTTTTGAGGAGGACCGCCGTGCCGACAACCGTTCCCGTAGAGCTCTACCGCACCATCGAGTGCGCCAATGCTGCCGCCAAGGCCGCTGCAACCGCGACGGCTCCCGGTGCCGCTTTCGGCGCGCGTCGCCTTACGGCCGCGGGATTGGTGGAGGAGCTGTGGGAGCTGTGGGGCGACGGGCGCGTTCTCGTTTCTGCTGAGGAGCGCTCCCTTCTTGCGGCCCGGGCGGCTTCGACTTGCGATGCCGCCGCTGCCTCCGGGGCGCCATCGGTGCTGGCGGCTTTTGCCGCCGAGCACGCGGCCGCTCTCGCCGACGAGGGAGCTGTTCCCGTTGCGGAGTTGACCTCTCTGCAGCGCGGGCTTGTCGCGTGTTTGCGCTCCTACTACGATGAGCTGGCCGCGCGGAATCTGATCGAGGCGGATGAGGCGGCCGATCTCCTTGCCTCGATGGTCGAGGATGGGCGGCTTCCCGCCATGGGTGTGACTGTTTGCGATTGCCTGGACGTCTCGGGGGGGCTTCGGCACCTTCTGACGGCTTTGGGCGCTTCCGCGGAAGGCGATGAGGCTCTTGCCGCGGTTTCCTGTCTTCCGGAAGACGTGGAGCCGGGCGTGCTGATCGCCGCAGGAGCGGCGGCGATGCCCGGGCTTCTGCTCGACGAGATAGGGCGCGCCGGTCGTGCGGGCGCAAGAAGCGTTCTGGTGGTGGCCGCCGACCCTGCAGAGCTGTTCGGCGTGTTGGGAGCGCCTTTGTGCACCAGCGGTTGGACGGTGGCGCTTCGGGGCACCGCGCCCTGGAGGGCCACCGCCTTCGGGCGCGCTTGGGAATGCGCGCGGCGGCTGGAGGAGGGGAGCCCCCACTGGCTCGAGGCGGCCACTGATTTCGCCTACAACCCCTTTTCGGGCATCGCCGAGCGAAAGGCGCGGGATCTCAACGGGCGTCTGCGCAAAGACCGCTTACTGACTGCCACCGATGCCGCCGAGATCCTCGCGGGGGAGAGCGACTCGTTTTCCGCTCTGGCCCTCGCCGTGCGCGCCGTGGCTTGCGGCGAAAGCGTTCCTCCTCGTATTCTCGACGCCCTTTCCAGCGCCGTCGGTGCCGCCTCGTCGGACGCGCTGGAGCGTGCCGTCGAGCGCGCCGCCTTCGACAAGCTCTGCGGTCTGCTTGCCCTGGCGGAGGGGCTGGGCGTGTCGACCTGCGCGCTGACGCCGCTGCTTGCCGATGCCACGCTGAGCGTCGAGGGCTCCTCCGGGACGGACGGCCCCCTCTGCGAAATCGCCGGTGCGGCCGTACTGGACTCGCTCGTGCCGAAAAGCTGGGATGTGGTGATCCTGGCGGACGTCAGCGCGCGCACCTTCGGCATCTCCGAGAGCCTATCGGCTTTGGACGGCCTCGCCGAGACGCTCGGACTTCCCCGAGAGCCTTCGGCGCTCTGGCGCCAGCGCTCGCGGTTCGCGGCGGCGCAGCGCGCCGCCCGTCGGCGATTTGTCCTGGGCGTGAGCCGGCGCGACGAGCGGGAAAGCGAGCTGTTCCCCTCCTTTCTGCTGGAAGAGTTCGCGAGCGCCCAGGCCCGGGCCGGCGCCGACCGGGCCTTAGCGGCCGGCGATGAGGAGCTGGCCTTGCGTTGGGGCCGTCCTGACCCTGCGCGCTTCGGACTCCCCGAGCCCTTGGCCGCCGGCGCCCGATGCGCCGGCGAAGGCGACTTGCCGCAAGCGCTTGGCGCCGCCTTCGCCCCGGTGACGGGATGCGAGGAGCTTCTCCGCCCGTCGCGGGGCAGCCTGCGGTCGCTTCCTCTTCTTCGCTACCTTCCGCGCACGCCCGAGGGTCTGCCCGTGCTCTCTCCCTCGGCGATCGAGCAGTACCTCCACTGCCCCTATCGGTGGTTCGTGCAGTCGTGCATCCGACCCGAGGCTCCCGACGAGAGGTTCGGGCCGCGGGAGCTGGGCAATTTCGCCCATGAGGCCTTTGCCCGCTTCTACGACAGGCTCGCCGAGGAGGGCGTGCGACGCGTGGACGCGGAGAACATCGAGGCCATGGTGCCCCGGTTCGAGGCGCTCGTGGACGAGCTTGTCCGCGAGCAGCCCGAGCGCCGAGGGGGCTCTCGCCTTGCGGCGACGACGCGCGAGGAGCGGCAGCGGGTGGCGCAGCTCAAGCGCCAACTGGTTCACAGCCTGCGCCTGCAGGCCCAGATGCCCCCGGGCTACGAAGTGGTCTTCTGCGAGCATCCCATCGAGGTCGCCGACGGCGTGGACTTTGCCGGCGTCCGGCTGCGGGGGCGCGTCGACCGCGTCGATGCCGACGCAGAGCGGGGACGCTTCGTGGTGATCGACTACAAGGGATCGTCCAAGGACTACGCATCCGGCCTGAAGGAGGGCGACGAGCCGTCCGTGCCGCATCACGTGCAGGGGCTCATCTACGCCCAGGCGCTTTTGCGCACCGACCTCGGCCTCGCCTGCGCCGGGGCGCTGTACTTGGGCTACCGGGCGCAGAGCCCCAAGGAGCTGTTGGCGGGGGCCTACGACGGTGCGGCCTTCGACCCTGCGGGCCTGTCTTCCAGAAGCTCGGCGGTGGCCATGAACTTCTCCGCCTATCTGGATGCCATCGAGGCCTTGGTGGCCGATCGGTTGGCGGCGCTTTCCGAGGGGGCCATCCCCGTGAGCCCGTCCGCGCCGAAAGCTTGTGAATTCTGTCCCGCCTACGATTGCCCCGGGAGGCTCGCGTGAATCTCGATACCTGCAAAGAGGGCCAGCGCCTTACCATCACCACCTTCGACCGCCCCCTCATGGTCGCCGCCGGCGCCGGCTCGGGAAAGACCTTCACCCTGACGAGGCGCATCGCCTACGGGCTGCTCGCCGGCGAGGAGGCGCCCGGCGGTCTGCAATCCATCGACGAGGTGCTCGCCATTACCTTCACCGTGAAGGCCGCCGCGGAGCTGCGCGACCGCATCCGCGCTCTTCTGCGCGAGGAGGGGCTTGCGGAGGAATCGCTGAAGGTGGATGACGCCTGGGTGTGCACCATCGGCTCCATGGCCGCGCGCATCCTGCGCGAGAACGCCTTCGAGGTAGGCATCGATCCGAAGTTCGAGGTGATCGACGAGGCGGAGGCGAGCTACCTTCGGGCCGAAGCCACCGAGCAGGTGCTCGCCCATCTCGAAGCGGGGGCCGATCCGCTTCTTCGCGCGGTCATCGACGAGTTCGGACTGAGGGGGCAGGGGCCCTTCGACAAGAGGCTCTTGGAGCATTCCCAGGAGGTGGTGGCCCGGGTACGGGCGATGCCCGAGGGGTTCGAGGGCCTGCGCCTGTCCGTACCGACCGCCACGCCTGCGCGCCTTGTGCGACAGGCTCTGGAGGCTGCCATGGAGATTCAGGAGGTGGTGAAGGTCTGGGGAAAGACGAATGCCACCGACGAGACGTTCGCCTCCGATCTAGAGACCGGCATCGACCGGGCCGAGCAGTGGCTCGCTGCCGATACGGGCGAAGGATTCTTGGATGCGCGGTTCGAGGCGGGGCCTTTTCTCGAGGCGCTTCTGGCGTTTCCCCCTTCTTCGGACAAGTACCGCGCCAAAAAGCCGGACGCCGATGCGTTCGCTGCCTGGCGAGGTGCCTACGCGAGCGTGTTCTCCGAGGCGCAAGCGGCCTTGGGGGCGCGGGTGAGCGTTGCCGCCGTGTCGCTCGCGCGTCTTCTGGAGGACGCCTACGCCCGAGCGAAGGGGAACGACCGACTCGATCAGGGCGATTTGCTGCGCCGGTGCTTGGACGCGTTTTCCGCCCACCCGGAGCTGTCCGAGCGCTACCGCGAGCGGTTCAAGGTCATCATGGTCGACGAGTTCCAGGATACCGACAAGCTGCAGGTCGCCGTTATCGCCGCCCTGGCGCAGCCGGGCTTCGCCAACGTGTGCACGGTGGGCGACGCGCAGCAGAGCATCTACCGGTTCCGCGGCGCCGATGTGAACGTGTTCTTCGAGTACCGCGACCGGCTGCGATCCCTCTCGCCCGAGGCGGAGTTCCCCCAGCTGCCCCACAACTTCCGCAGCCACGGCGACGTCTTGTCGTTGGTGGATGCCGTCTTCGGCCAGCCCCAGGTCTTCGGCGACGAGTTCTTGCATCTGGAGGCCGCCGGCGCGGTGAACACGGCCGCCGATCCGGTGTTCGAGGGGGACGGCCCGGCACGTATCGCCGTGAGCGTCTTCCAGAACGACGGCAGTCGCGCCACCGTGTCTTCCGAGGAGCTGTCGGCCCGGTGCGCCCGCGAGGTGGCCGAGCGCTTCGCGCAGCTGAGGGAGGCCGGCGCGCGCCCCGGGGAGATGGCCCTGCTGCTGGGAACGATGACCCGCGCCTCCGTCTACCAGGAGGCGCTGCGCGATGCGGGCTTCGAGAGCATCGTGACGGGCGGATCGGGGTTCGGCCAGAGCGCAGAGGCCCAACTTGTGGCTACGCTGCTGCGCGTGGCAGTGAACCGCGACGACTCCGAGGCACTTTACCAGGCGCTCGCCTCCGATCTGTTCGCGCTTTCCGACGATGCTCTTCTCGCGCTCGCCACAACGGACGCCTGGGCGTCGGAAAGCGACGGCGAAGGCGAAGGTGACGATGGCCGTGCTCGCCCCCGTCAGCCTATCTCTCGCGGCTTCTTCGGACGAGAGGAAGATGATGGGTTTCCCCTCGGGGAGAACGATCGCGCCGCTTTGGCGCTGGCGCGCCGCTGCCTGCGCGATTTCGTGCGCCGCGCGGTTCGCGAAGAGCCGGCGTTGGCGCTGCGGCGCCTTTTCGTGGACAGCGGACTGGCGGATCGGCTTCAGCTTGAGGGGGCCGACGGCATGGCGCGCGCGGGCAACTTCAACAAAGCGTGCGTGGTCGTTGGGGAGCTCGCGCGGGAGAGCTGCGGTATCGCCGATGTGGCCCGCCAATTCGCCGACTACCTTTCCCTGGCTAAGGAGGCGCCGGGTGCGCTGGCGTGCCTCGATGCCGATTTCGTGCGCATCATGACGGTTCATACCTCCAAGGGGCTGGAGTTTCCCCATGTGGCCGTGGCCGAACTGAAGGACGGCTATCCCGGAAGTCGCGCACCCTCTTTCTTCGTCGAGAACATCGGCGAGACGACCTACGTGGCTGCAACGTGGATGCCCCATGGCCCCTGGGACAAGACCGCCTCCAAATTGAAAGGATGGGCGCGGGCTCAGGAGGCAGAGGATCTTGACGTTTCCCTGGACGGCCCCGCCGAGGCCGAGGGCGCCTTCGGAGCTCTTTCCGCAGCTCAATTCGGCGCGGCGCTGGCCTCGTATTCCGCCGCCCAGGAGCGCGAGGAGGCGCGGCGCCTCATGTACGTGGCCCTCACGCGCGCGAGCCGATCTCTTCTTCTGGCTATGAGGGTGAGCGCGAAGATAGAGGACGGTTACGAGAACACCTGGGTGACCGGCGACGTCTTCGACGCCCTTGGCTGGGCCATGGACGACGGTGCGAGCGTCGCAATGATGGATTTCGGCGGCCGCGCGCCTGCCCGGGTGGCGAGCGAGCGGGTTCTCGCCGAGGTCGGGGAAGAGACGGGCGAGGATCCTCTTGCGGCCTCGGCGCCCACAGGGGAGGAGCGGCTCGACGAGGAGCTTGGCGCGGCTGCGCCCCTTAGCGAGGATGCCCCTGCCGTCTTCGCGGTTGCCCGGCGAGCGCATGGCGAAGACCCGGCGCTCGCGCCGCGCAATTTCGCGCGGGAGGGGCTGTACTCCTACACGTCGCTTTCGGGCGCGCATCCCCATAGCGACGAGCCGGCCGTTGAGGCTGACGAGGGCGTCGTTCTGTTGCATGAGGGCCGCAGCGCACTCGGTTCGGGGGCTTCGAATGAGAGCGATGAGAGCGAATCTTCGTTCGCTGACGATGCTTCAGAGTCTCGTGAATCTGACGGTTCCCCTGCGTGCGTCTTTGGGGCGCAGGAGTCCGCCACGGCCCTGGGCACGGCGTTTCATCGTTTGGCCCAACAGGCCATCGAGCGGAGCGAGCGGGGATCGCTCTTCGCTCCCAGCGAGGAAGCCATCCGGGCGCAGATTCAGAAGGAGGGCCTGTCGGAGGAACAGCAGGCGCGCTTGCGCGCGGCGCTCGTTCGCTGGCTCGGCAGCGACGAGGCCGCTCTCTTCGCCGCTTTCGAGAATCGTCGCGCCGAAGTGCCCTTCACTGTGGCGATAGAGGGCTTCTTCCTTGAAGGCGAGATCGATGGCCTCGCCGACAACGGGGACGGGGCCGCCTTCCTCATCGACTACAAGACCGGCGGCCGCGCCGACGAGACGCCCAAGCAGCTCAATGAGAAGCACCGCCTTCAGGCGAGCTGCTACGCCTACGCGCTCATGCGCGCCGGCTACGAGTTGGTGGACGCCCACTTCCTGCGCATCGAGCACGCGGCTGCCGACAACTCGCGCGATCCGCAGATCGTCCCATATCATTTCGAGAAAGCCGACCTGTCCGCCCTGGAAGCGCTTATAATCGGCAAGCAGAAGGAGGCGACGTTATGAGCCGTGAACATACTGGAACCAACCGAGAGCGCAGCGAGTACTACGGGGCGCTGCAGGATATCGTGAATGCCCTGTTCGCGCAGTACGGCGACCTGGACCCCACCATCGCCGAGGCCATCGGTGCCAAAGTGCGCCGCCTCGATGTGGTGGTAGCGGCCGAGGCGGCCGACTTGCCTGACGAGCTTCTGCGCATCGTCACGCTGCTCCCGCCCGGCGACTACACGCGCCAGCGCCTGTGCACCCAGCTGAACAGCGCCATTGCCGGCCACGCCTGGGGTCAGGTATACGGCACGGTGGAATGAGCGATTTCGTATCTGCCCTTTAAATAAGCGAGGCCCCTACATTGTAGGGGCCTCGGGTTGAGTTGGCGGTCTTTCGGCTTAGAAGCGCAGCGACAGGCAGGATAGGCCGCCGTCCACCTTGCGGTACTCGGAGGTGTCCACCACAAGCGTCTTGTAGCCGAGATCCTGCACCGCTTTCAGCACGGTGGGGTAGCCCTCGGGCACGATGACGGTGCCGTTGACCCAGATGCAGTTGGCGCCGTAGGCCTCGTCCTCGGGCACAATTACCTTGTTGTACTGGGCGAAATCCGGCTTCTCGATAAACTCGCCGGAAACGAGCATATTGCCGTCCTCCAGGTAGTTCACGCCGGTCTTCAGATGCAGTACCTCCTCCAGCGGGACCTCGGAGCCCTCGAGCCCCCAGCCCTCGAGGATCTCGATGAACTGGCGGATGCCCTCCTCGTTGGTGCGGGCGGAACGACCCACGTAGAAGTGGTCGCCCACCATCATGACGTCGCCGCCGTCCAGCGTGCCCGGGGCGACGATGTGCTTGACGTGCTCGTCGTCGAAGAACTGGCGGATGGTCGGCTCGATCTCGTTCTTCTCGCCGTTGCGGGAATCGGCGCCGGGGTTGGTGATGATGGCGCCACAGCGCGTGATGACCGCGGGATCCTCCACGAAGCACGAGTCGGGGTACTCCTCCAGCGCCGGCAGCTCGGTCACTTCCACGCCGCACTGCTTCAGGGCGGCGATGTAATCGTCGTGCTCCTCCACGGCGCGCTCGTAGATGGGCTGGCCCAGCTCCGGGGCGCTCGTGATGCCGTTGCACAGAGACTTGCCCGGCTTGCGGACGATGACGTTGGTGAACTTGGTCATAGAGACTCCTTGTCCTCGTTTGCGCGTTTTCGCGTGAGAACAGTGTAGCGCCAACTCGCCGTCAACGGAGGACTTTTCTACGCTTTGGCAAGAATCTGCGCCACGGCCAGACCCTCGCCCTGGGTGCCCACGCCGCTGCTGCCCACGATAGTCTCGCCGACGGCGTAGAGTCCCTCGATGGGCTCGCCCTCTTCCGTCGTGACGCGGAAGGAGTCGTCGTAGAGCAAGCCGCCCACGGTGATGTGCATGGCCCAGGTGCGCGGCGAGGCGTAGAAGGGCGGGTTCTCGATGGGGCTGAGGTCGCTGAAGCTCGTGCGGCCGAACGCAGCGTCCACGCCGCTGCGGGCTGCCTCGTTGTAGTCCGCCACGGTCTTCGCCAGGACGGAGCCCTCGCAGCCGATCTGCGCGGCGAGCTCCTCAATGGTGTCGGCGACATACAGCTGACCCTGATTGATGAGGCTCTCCAGCTTGTGGCCGTAGCGGTTCAGGTCGCCTTCGACGCGGCAGGTGTCGGCATCGGTGATCATGTACATCATTTGCCCCGGCTGTTCCATGATATCGGCGGTCATGGAGTAGCGGTCGCGCACCTCGTCCATGAAGCGGACGCCCTCGCTGTTGATCATCATGCAGTCGATGTCGTCGCCTACCGTCGTCTCGTCGCTGGAGTTCTTGCAGTCGGCCATGGGGAAGGGCATCTGGTCGTCCATGAGCGCCACGCCGGCGCCCAGGGCCAGGGCCATGTTGATGCCGTCGCCGGTGTGGCCGTAGGTGTTGGTGGTCGGGATGTCGACGCCCTCCTCGAAGGGCCACATGGTGTTGTACTGGCGAAGCATCTCGGGGCTGCCGGAGAAGCCGCCTGTGGCCAGCACGACGCCCTTTGCGGCGCGCACCTCGTAGGTGGTGCCGTCCTCGGCCTGGGCCTTGGCTCCCACGACGCGGTCTCCCTCGCAGATGAGCTCGGTGGCCGGGGCGTTCAGCAGAATCTCAACAGGTAGCGCCTGATCCTCCACAAGTCCCTGATAATGCTGGAAGTAGCCCTGGCCGCAGCGGCCCTCGGCGGGCGAGGACCAGCGGGGCCACGGATAGCCGACGATGCCGACGAGCTCCTTGAACGCGAAGCCGTCTTCCACAAGCCAGGCGTCCAAGGCGGCGATGTTCTGGCAGAACAGCACGTTGCCCTCGTAGTCGCCCTCGCCGGCGATGGTGTACTGGAGCGCCTGCAGCTCGATGCTGTCGAAGCACTTGGTGTTGCCCGCCGCCTGCCAGTTGGCCCACTGGCCGCGGATGAGCTCAAGGGCATCGGCCGGCACGACGCCCTCGGCGGCGGCCAGGTCGGCCTCCAGCTGGGCGCGCTGGCTGTCGGTCATCTCCTCGCGCAGGCTGTCGTCGGCCTCGACGTACTCGAGGTAGCCGCCGGAGACAAGGGCGTTGCCGCCGATGGAGCAGCTCTTCTCGAGCACGACGACGCGCTCCATGCCGAGCTTGGCCGCAGCGATGGCGCAGGCCATGCCCGAGCCGCCGGCGCCTACCACCAGCAGGTCAGCCTCAAGGGACTCGGTGCCCGTGGAGGCGGTCTTCTGCGGCGCCTCCTTCAGGTCGGATGGATTGCCGCCGGCCTGGCGCACGCAGTCTTCGGTAGCGGCCAGGACGGCCATGGACGAGAGGGTGGCGCCGGTGATCGTGTCCACGGCCAGAGACTGGTTCTCGACAATGGCCTCGGGCAGCTCGGTGAGCGCGCGGTTGGATATGAAGGCGGTCTCCTCGTGGTCGGTCACCTCGATGTTCTCGATGGCCTCATTGGAGAACGTCGCTTGAATGGTGACGGGACCGAACTTGCCCTGGCTGCTCGCGGTGTAGGTGCCTGCCGTGTAGGGGAGGGCCGTATCGCTCGAGGTGGTTGGCTTGTCCGGCGTGCAGCCGGCCAGACCGAGCACGGCCACGCCGATGCCGGCGATGGTCGTGTTGCGGATGAACGAGCGACGGGAAAGTTGGGGAATTTCGTACATGGGTTGCTCCTCCTATGGTATTGGGTTCGTCCGGCGCATGGGGAGGGAACACCGGATCGCATGACAAGGCAAACCCTACCGAAGGGACGCCCGCTTGCCATCGGCTTCGTGAAAATCAGAGGAGTAACTTTGTAACCCGTCTTATGTAACCCATTATTGATCAGGAGAAACACGTTGCAGTACCTTTCACGACCAAGACGATTCTCTCGCATATCGCACTCAACGGGCGCGACTTGGTACGCTACAATGAGGCCATGGCAAACCAAGGAAGGCATCTAGAAGGCTCACAGCGCTCAAAGGGCGAGGCTCTGTCATCGCCGCTTCACCGTCGCCTGCGCGAGCTTGGCTACCTGTCGATGCCGTTATTCGGTTTCGCCTTCGTTAGGGCGTTCAACGACCTCTCCTTTTTGCGCGCCGCCCATGTCTTCGGCGAAAGTGCATGGAAGGGCCAAGACATTCTGAGTCTTACGATGGTGGTGGTTTTTCTCGCCGGGGTGCTGCTTGCCCGCCGTCTTGCGCCGCTGTGGGAGCGCCGCCCGGTAGTCGTCGGTGCCACATTTCTCATGATTGCGTCGGCTCTCTGCCAAGGTGCGGGTTGCGGCTCTCGGGCGCTGCTCGTTGCGGGGCTGGTGCTCGGAGGGGTGGGCGCAGCCGTGCACATTTTGCTTTGGGCGGAACTGGAAAGCTGCTTGAACACGCTGCGCATCGTCCTGTATGTGAGCGGAAGTTTTTTCTTGGGCGATCTTCTGGGATGGCTGCTCCAAGATGCAGAAGGTGCTCGTGCCGCAGTAGTGCTCGCGCTGCTCCCCCTGGCGTCGGTCGGCTGCCTCAACGTGTCTTTCTCGTCTATTCCTCGAGAGGATAGGCCTGCCTCGACATGGGGGACGGTGCGCTTCCCCTGGCGGCTTGTGGCCGTACTGGGCGTATATGAGTTCGTCTTAGGATTCAACGAGGCAACGCTTGGAGCCGATGAAGGGACGATGTACCTGTTGGGAACTCTTTTGGCTGCGGGAGGCTTGTTCGTTGCGGCGTTTTTTCTGTCGCACCGCTTCGATTTGGCCCTCATGTTCCGTACGCCGTTTCTGTTCGTAGCCTGCGGATTGCTTGCTGCGTTTCTGTCCATGGGACAGAAGGGGGCATTCTCGGAATTCCTCGTTGCGCTGGGCTATGGTCTTATGTTTTTGATCCTTACCATTTTGCTCTGTGACATAGCCCATCGTTTCGGCGTGTCGGTGCTCGTGCTCTGCGGCATCGAGGAGCTTATGTCGATGTTCATGGTGGCGGGGCACAAGGTGGCGCCGTTGTTCGACGCAGGAACAGGTGCGGAAGGTGGAACCGATACGATTCGCGTGGTGCTCATCGCTGTGGTGATTGCCGTGAGCGCTATCGTGTTGTTCGGGGTCGAGAGGAAACAGTGGGGCGCGGCGCTGTTCGGCGTGGGGTCGGTTTCAAGTGGGGGAAGCGCCCGTGAGCGCCTGCTCAGCCGCTGTGCGGTCATCGCTGAGGCGTATCACCTCAGCCCGCGTGAGAGCGAGGTGTTCCAGCTAATCGCCCTGGGAAAGAGTCCGGCGTCCATCGAACGTGAGCTTTGCATTGCGGGGGGAACATTGAAATCGCACACCCAGCGTATCTATCAGAAGCTGGGTGTGCACAGTCGAGACGAACTCTATGCTCTGGTGGGAGAGCGGCCTGCTGGCCGTTAGTCCTCTTCGCGCTCCAAGATGAGGTCGCCGAGGAAGCGGATGATGTCGTCGGATTCGAACATCGGGACGCCGTCCACGATAAGGCACGGCACCTGGCCTTTCCCCGCGATGCGGATGAGGTCGTCCTTGACGCCGGGTTCCAGGGTGTCACGCATGGGCATGGCGATGTCCTCCTCTTCCATGAATGCGAGCACTTTGCGGCAGAAGGGGCAGGTGGGCTTGTAGTAGAGCACCATGTTGTCTAAGTACATGAGAGGTCCTTTCTCTTGCGGGCGTCTTTATGATCGGTCACTCGGGGCGGTGCCGCCACGGCTTGCGGCAACTGTTGGCTCATTGTGAACGAACCGTTCGGCCCTTATGTTGAGGGCGCGGCTCGCATATGGGGGTACAATGGCCGGGTAACTGACGGCTGCTCGGGGCGTATCGGCCCGTGGGGCGCATCGGCGCGCCACTGCAGGAGCTTCGGGCGCGCGACGAAGGAGAAACGCCTCATGGCTAGGGTCTACAACTTTTCTGCCGGTCCGGCTGTGCTTCCCGAGGAGGTGCTGCGCCAGGCAGCTGCCGAGATGCTCGACTACGACGGTACCGGCATGTCCGTCATGGAGATGAGCCATCGCTCCAAGCCCTTTGCGAACATCATCGAGACGGCCGAGGCCGACCTGCGCGAGCTTCTGCAGATTCCGGAGAACTACCAGGTGCTCTTCCTCCAGGGCGGCGCCACCCAGCAGTTCGCGGCCATCCCGATGAACCTCATGCAGAACAAGAAAGCCGACTACATCGTGTCCGGCTCCTGGTCGAAGAAGGCCTTCAAGGAAGCGAAGCTCTACGGCGAGGCGCGCTGCGTGGCCTCCTCCGAGGACGAGAACTTCTCCTACGTGCCCGACGTGACCGGCCTCGAGTTCGACCCGGAGGCCGACTACGTCTACATCTGCCAGAACGAGACGATCTACGGCACCACCTACCATACGCTGCCCGAAACCGGCGACATTCCGCTGGTGACCGACGTGAGCTCGATGTTCCTCTCCGAGCCGATGGACGTGTCGAAGTTCGGCCTCATCTACGGCGGCGTTCAGAAGAATATCGGGCCGGCAGGCGTGACCATCGTCATCGTGCGCGACGATCTGGTGCGCGAGGACGTCCTGCCGTTCACGCCCTCCATCATGCGCTACACCACCCAGGCGAAGGCGAAGTCGCTGTCGAACACTCCGCCGGCGTACGGCATCTACATCTGCGGCCTTGTGTTCAAGTGGCTGAAGGAAATGGGCGGGCTTTCCGCCATGGCCGAGCGCAACAAGGAGAAGGCCGCCATCTTGTACGACTACCTCGACCAGAGCAAGCTGTTCCGCGGCACCGCCCGCAAGGAGGATCGTTCGCTCATGAACGTGCCCTTCGTCACCGGCTCCGACGAGTTGGATGCGCTGTTCGTGGCCGAGGCGAAGTCCCACGGCATCGAGTCCATCAAGGGCCACCGCTCCGTGGGCGGCATGCGCGCGAGCATCTACAATGCCATGCCCAAGGCCGGCGTCGAGGCGCTCGTCGCCTTCATGGCCGAGTTCGAGAAGAACAATCGATGATATAAGCACTGTCTGAACTGGCAGTATTTATCGAAGCAGCACCCCCAGATGGATCTCTTTCGTCTGGGGGTCTCTTTCGTAGGTGATTTTCTCAACAACGATCCCAAGGGCTTCGTTTACCTCTTTGGCATGCCCCTCGTAGTCGCGCAACATCCCGATCGCCTTTTTTACGTTGATTACCGTTTGCCTCATTTTTTCCGGCTTCTTCAGTAGTTCATTCTGGCTTTTGATGTCTTTGCGAATTGCTTCGATGCGCTCCTCTGCGAGGCGTTTTCTGGTGCCGAACTCGCCGTCTGAGATTAGACCTTTCTCGACTAGCCGGAAAAGGTTTTCCACTGCCTGCTCCTCCCTCCTGAGACACGCCTCGCATTGGTCTATCGCAGATGAAGCTGTTTGTCCTAAAGCATGTTGCGAGCTTAGGGAGACCTCGATTTCGGACACGATGCTTTCAAGCGCATCGGCGACCATCTCAACGACAGTCTTTAGTGGCGCGCTCATGGTGTTGCATTCGTGCCTGTTGATCCGTGAGTGGATATACCACTCCGTCTTTCCTCTGCCTTGGGCGTCCTGGCTTCCTGGTGCGAGCATCCTCCTCATGGCTCTTCCGCAGTTTGCGCACACGAGAAGCCTTGCAAGGGGGTTTTTGAGTGGCTTGTCGCCATGCTCTTTCGACGCCCCGTGCAGATCGAGCTGGCGAATTGCGCCTTCGAAAAGCTCTTCGGTTATTTTCCCTCTTCCCATATGGAGTCCCGGTGCTATGACCACACCATTTTTGTCGCTTTCGTCGGGAACTCGCCTGACTTTTTTGCGCTGCAGGTTCTCATCGAACACAATCAGCGTCTTTCGCTGATTCCAGCGAACATATCCGATGTTCACTTCGTTCCTAATGACCCTGACCACGGCTCGGGGATCCCAGAGGTTGCCGTGCTGCGTGAACAGGCCATGGGTATTGAGCCAGTGGGCGAGTGACGTTGGATTGTGCCTCCAGTGGTAGATTTCGAGGTACATCTGATAGAGCGTGTCATGGTTCTCGTCGGGCTCCAGCGTCCGCTTGCGATCTTCGACGGTTTTTCTCCACCCGAACGGGGCGATAGGTCCCAGGAACTGCCCGTCGCGCGACCGCTGGACTTTCCCGTTGATCATGCGGTCTTTGATCCACCCAAGTTCTGTTCGGCCGTCTCGCAGGTTGGACTCGACGTAGCGCTCGTCGTAGTCGTCCGAGAGATCGAACGATCTCTGGGGAGTAATTATGAGCGTGCGTGAGTATTTGAAAGCATTGATGATGGTGCCTTGGTCGATGAGGTCTCCGCGGGTGATGCGCTGCAAATCTCTCGCCAGCACTCCGTCCCATTGGCCTCGCATCACCTCGCGAACAAGTTCTTGGGTCTGCGGCCTCTCGTCAAGGCGGTCGCCCGAAACTAGTTCACGGTATATCTTGGCCACCTTTATGCCGAGATTGTCGGCGAGGCGGCAGAGTTCCGCCTCGTGATACTCGAGCGTTTCGAAGTGCCCGTGCCGCTCGGCCTCCACATCCTCCCTGGATTTTCGCAGCAACATGCAGTAGCGGCCGTTGGGGTCGATCTCCCTCATGGTACAATTCACCTGACCTTCCGATTCGTCGGTTGGTTATCGCCTGTAGCCCCGTCTGCCGTCGCCAAACTACGGACGGGGCTCTTCTTGTGTCTTATGCCGTAACGGTCTTCCTGGGGCGGCCCGCCTTGCGGGCGTCGGCCTTGCGGGCTTCGATGCTGGCCTTCGTCACCCAGGTGTTGCGGCCCTCCTTCCAGCCGTCGAGAAGACCGCTGCCGAGCATGGCCGTCACTCGGGGCCTGCTCACGCCGAGCTCGCGAGCGGCCTCTGCGGCAGACAGCCTAGGGATATCCGCCATGGCCGCGTCGACGGACACGACCAGGCGCACCCCTCCGTGGGCCGGCTCGTTGTCGAATGTGGCCGAGGGCAGCGGTTCTCCGCGCATGATATGATCGCGCACCGTCTCGCGCAGCAGGTCTGCGGCGGACTCGCAGAGGTCGTCCACGTCGTCGCCCTGGGTGATGCCGGGAAGTCCGTAGGGCTCGGCGATCCAGCCGAACTCTCCGCGCCACATCTCGAACTCGTAGGTGTACTGCATGGTATCTCCTTTTCCGAAGGGGGGGCGGGGCTACTTGAGCCCCGCCTGCTTCTTGAGCTTCTCGAAGACCTCGTCCTCGATCTCCCGGTGGCGCTTCACCATGATGGTCACTTTGCCGTTCGTGAACTTCTCGTGCTTGGTGCCGCCCTTTGACCAGAAACCGCGATCCTCGAAGTACCTCACCACATCCCTTCTCTTTGTCATTGCTTCCTCCTAACCGGGATGACTATATTATAAATTGAATTAACAATATAGTCAAGAAAAAAGTGAACTGAATTAGCAAAAATCGAGCCATTTCCGCGGCACCCTGCCGGCGGCTCTCGGCCCATGGCCATGAAAAGACCTCCCGTCTCGTCGGTTGGTTATCGCCTGCGGCCCCGGTCGCCGTCGCCAAACTACGGCCGGGTGGGGGAGCGCCGCGCCTAGCGCAGCACGTAGCTGCCGATCAGCATGTCGAGCCGGCGCACGTCGATGCCCTTGCGCAGGTTGACCTTCAGGTGGCCGGCGCGGGTCCACAGCTCCACCTCGGCGTTTACGTCGATGTGGCCGGCGTTCTCGGTGGACCACATCTCCACGGACTTCCAGGGGATGGAGTAGATCTCCACCTTCTTGCCGGTAATGCCCTGGGAGTCGCGAATGATGAGCCGGCGGTCGGTGAAGATCGCGCTGTCGCGGATCGTCTTGTAGGCCGCCACGGGCTGCTCCCCGGGCACGAGCAGCCCCACCACGTCCTGGGGCACCTCGCACTCCGAAATGAACGTGAACTCGATCTGTGCCTCTACTGCCATACTGCTTCCTTTCTCTTCTTTGTCTTCGTATAGCCAGGGTTGCAAACTAATTAAAATGTGCATTCTTTAGGTTGATCTGTGCTATACTTCGCTTTGAAAAGGTTCCTCCTTGCTGATACGAGCTCTGGGAGCTCTTCTTACGATAGGTGAGGAGGTCTAGCGCCGGGGGCCTTGCTCCCGGCGCTATATTTTCATCGCGCCGGTTTCGGAAAAAACACAAGCTATTTTCTCCCAAGGCCAGCTTCGATCCAGCGCCTCCTTTCTCATAAAAGCCCAACATAGGTAATCTGCGATTTGCAGGTTGTATTCGCTCTCTGAAGGGAAATGCTCCAGATACGCCGTTACGTTTACTTTCTTTGAGTGGTCGGCGAGCAGCCTCTTGAGCGGCTTTGCGACTTGCCGGCGCCTTGCGTCTTGCGGAAGCTCGTCCGTGATGGCGATGACGTTTGATACCTGATCGTCTATCTCGTTTCGGAAAATCTCCTCGATAAGCCATTCGAAAACGGCTGCATACAGCTTGTCTGGTGTCTTCAGATCTTCTGGAAGCGTTGTTTTATCGACGTAGATGGCATATGCGGAGAGGCGCTCGTGGTGCCTGGCGATGATGTCGTAAACTCGGCTCTTGACCCCGTCTTTGTCCGTCACTGCATGGAACTTCTTCATGCGAATGCCGCCTTCAAAGGTGTTGTACCGCTCGTCCATGAGGTCATGGCATGCGGAGAAAGGGCGTTTGGTCACGAGGCATGTCATGATGAAGTACTTCGTGCCAGTTTCGGAGAAGTCGAAATTTCCCGACTCGTCCATGAAGAGATAGAGCGTGCTTCCCGATATGTCCGGAGTGGAAAGCGTCGCGTTGCTCGGCATTGGGAGAGGGGTGGCTAGCTCTTTTCGCCATTCGATATGTTGCACGGTTTCGCTAGCGGGCATCGTCGTTGCCCCACTCGCTTCCTGAGATATGTCGTTCCAGGAGATCGCGGAGTTCAATGGCGCTTTCTCGGGTCATCACGATGCGCGAGGTTAATATCCCGCTGTGCAGAATCTCCTTCTCGTTCTCTTCAACGCTGTCGATTAGAATAGCATCTAAGATAACGGCGTTTTCTGCCTCGCTCAACATGAACTGATTGGCAAATGCGCCCTTTCGATCCTCAATGGAAGCCTCGAAGCTCTTTCTTACGCGCCTAATGGTGACCTTCATTGTGCTAACCGCCTTTCTTATTGGATTGCGGGGGAGGTGCTAGATCATTTGCGCCCCGCACCTGTCGCGCCGCCCGTTCTGAGCAGCTGGTCAAACTGTTTGTAAGCTACCGTTCTCTTCCCCTATAATTGCCGGTAAGAAAACTTTCGAAGGGTGCCTTGATGACTCGCCTATACGCTTTCGTTCTCTTCTTCTTTATCTCCTACCTGGCCCTTGCCGCCGTCTTCGCTTTCTCGGGGAACCCGATTCCATCTTTTGGATAGCGGTTGGGCCCAAAATCGCTCGGAGGAGAGTCCCTTGCTCTCGGCCATGGCCTCGATGGCGTCGGCGAGCGCCGGATCCCCTCCGATGCCGCAGATCCGGGACAGTTCCTTTCCGCAGGCGGTAAAGACGCCTTCCGTGAGGCTGAAGGTGGGAGACGCCTCTTTTTGAGCCTTCAGAACTACGATATAATCGCCCGCCTTTATCGGGCATCCGAATTCCGCTGGCGCTACTAGCCTGTAGTATGTGCTTCGATCCACGAGGCCGATGTCTGCAAGGTTTGCGAGCTCGCGGAACCCCACGGCGCCGCTGTTGTAGCTGCCGCCGCTTTTGTCGGGATGCAGGATGATGAAGGGATCGTAATAGCCTTTTGGGATCTCGCCTTCGATGAGCATTGTTGTGGCGAATCCGCACAGCCTTTTGAAGGAGAGCGCCTCGTTCTTTGACATATCGGCCAAGATTCGCATCGTTCTTTTCGAGACAGTTCCGGGCTCCTGGGCCTCTTGGGCGAGGATCGCCCCCCAGAGTCGCTGCGCGTCCTCGTCGGAAGCCTTCTCGGCGTGCTCTCGAAAGTTTTCGGCCCATTCGTGATCGATGGGGGCCTGCGGCTCGAAGTCTTCGGGGATCCTTTCGGAGGCAAACTGCGCTGTCCGCATAAGTCTTTCGTTTCGCGTGTAGCGCAGCACGATGTCGCTGCAGAGCGACCCGATGTAGTCGTCGCTCAAGCCCATCTCCTCCCCCCTGGTCTTGACTTTTTCGAGATCCTTCAGCATCGCGCTCGTTGCTTTGCGCTCAGCTCTGATGAGGCTTCTTTCCGCGATCCCGGGAAATACTTCCGCTATCACCTTGGCGAATCCTGTGGCTGAATCAACCGCTTTTGAGATGTCCTGTATACTTGGTGGTTGAGTTTCGTCCATTGTTCCTCCGTCTCGACAACTATCGCAGCAGAAAGCAAAGCCTTGCTTACGCTGCGCCTTCCGCCTGGGGCGGTACTGCATCAAGTTGGGCCCTATCTTTTTCGATGCGCGTGTCAGGTGACCCGCTCGTTGGTGCGTCGCGCATCAAATTTGGCGTCCTCTTCGCCTATAATTGCCGGTAAGAAAACTTTCGAAGGGTGCCTTGATGACTCGTCTATATGCTTTCGTTCTCTTCTTCTTTATCTCCTACCTGGCCCTTGCCGCCGTCTTCGCTCTTTCGGGGAACCCGATCCCACCTTTTGGATAGCGGTCTTGTCCACGGTCTGAGGAGCGACGCTATTCCTTCCAGGGTGAATCCTCCGATCAGGAAATACAGCAAGCTGCCGAAGGCCCCATCGACGGTGAAGCTTTCGTTTGCAGCCGAAACGATGACCGTCACGAACCATGCCATAAAAGCCAACGCCGGCCAAGGAATGCCTCGGATGAAAACGCCGCGAATAACTGCGCTGGCATTTCTGCCGTGGGCGTAGTCGTCGATTTGCTTGAACACTCGCTCCTGGTAGTTGCGAGCCACGATTTTGTCGTGCTCGCTGTCCGCCAGCTCTTTGAGCTCTTTCGCGATCCTGAGGTCTTTGAGAAGGCTGTTTCTCTTCGTTACCTCGGTGAATAGGCCCGATGCGCCGTAGCAGAGAAATGTCAGGATGCCCAAAAGGGCTATCGAATCGATTGGGGCTCCGGCATCATTGGCTGAAATCATGCCCACCTCCTTCTGACGGCTCGATGCTGGTCTCTCCGCAGTACCTCAGTTCATCGAGAACTTCGGGGTGAGCGTCGAAGAGTTCCTTCCATTCTGGTCGCAAATCCCATTTGAACGCATCGTGTCCCACTGTCGTATAAGTGAAGATGTTCGATTTGTATCGAGGGGGCCTTGCCTCTAATGTTTGACTGCCTTCCTCGTATGCGAGTAGGGCGGTGAATTTAAGATCGTAATCGGTTTCCACGAACTCCTCAATCATGCGCTTGTGGTTTTCCCTGACACGTATCCTGGCCACTTCCTCGAATTTGCGTCTCGCTGTTTGGATCGTGCGCGCCCGCGCCTCTTCGAGGGAATCGACCGTCTCAGAGTTTTCATCTAAAAACTTCCTTGCCTGCGCTGTGATGATCCACATGGGACTCCCGCAGACATCGACCTTCTCTATAAGGCCGGCGCGTTCCAGAGCTGGAGCTGCTGCCGGATCGAGACCGGGAGAGGTGCTTTCGTCCATTTCGAGTTCGTCGTCTGAACTGCAGGTAAACATTCTGAGCATCCGGTCGTCGAACTTGAAAGCGATGCCTTCTCGGTACGCGAAATAGAGAGCCCCTTTGGCGTTGTCGGGAAGAAGGCCGATCGATTTGGACGTGACTTTTGGCGCCTTCGATCGCTGTCCTACGTGTCTCCCGCCAATGAAGCCCAATATCAGACCACTAGAAAGGAAGATTAAAGACAGCACGATGGACGCGAGGCGACTCGCCTCCCATAAGGGTATGAAAAGCTGATCCCGCAAGAAGAAGATAAGCGAAAGGATCGCTGTGGTCAGTATGCCTCCGATTATGTTGACGGTGATGTCGTGCATTAGGCTACATCCTCCGCCTGGGGCGGTATTCCAGCAGATGTGGGCCTATCTTTTTCGATGCGCGTGTCAGGTGACCCGCTCATCAGTTCGGCCGAGTTCAAGAGGGCCGAGCGTCCCTTCTCGTTCATGGACTCCCAGTAGCCATTGAGCGCCGCCTGGGCGGGATCCGCGAAGTTGTGGGGCACTTCATGCCCCACAAGAGCATCGATGTCGACGCCTAAAACCTCCGCAAACTCCCAGCCCTGCTCAATGGTAAACATATTCCGCCCCTGCTCGTACTCAGTGTATGCGGTCGGTGCTATCCCCATTTTTTCGGCAAAAGCTTTAGCGCTTTTGTATCCAGCTGCTTTTCTGGCTGCTCGCAGATGCCTGCCAATATGCTTTCTTAATACCGTGTTTGTCATGGCGTGCCTCCTTCAAGTGAATCGAATAGTAGGTTATGTACCTAAAATTTTCAACAAAATTTTGAAAATATGATTGACAAGAAGGTATGTCACCTTCATATTGGCAGTAAACAAGGTTTTGAACCGAATTTGTTTAGGAGTGAAGGTTTCGAACCAATGGTCAAACTGGAAGGGAGGTAACGAGAAGTGAGTGGATTCAGCATGAAAAACATGGCTGCGAATCTCCGTGCCGAGCGGGCTCGAACGCGACTCAGCCAGCATAAGGTCGCTCAACTCGTCGGTTGCAGCCAGGGCGCTTTGCAAAAATGGGAGGCCGGAGAGTGCGTACCTGCTATGGATTCTGCGTACTCACTGGCAGAAGTGTACGGCGTGACCGTGGACAGCCTGTGTCGCGCCCCTGACCGCCCTGCGGCGTAACGGTTCAGAAGGGAAGTACTGGTGAAGCTCTCGAAAGAAATGGTCGAATTGATTTTCGATCGGATCGGATATACGGCCGTAGCTCTCCCCATGTTCGTCGCCGCGATGTGCGCATGGGAGTATTTGGACGGCGCCGTGCTCACGTCGCTTTTCATGGGGCTCATGTGGTTTGCCTTTCAGGTCGCAAGAAGATGAGCGAGGGCGGATCAGTGGCAAAGCGGGTGCTGGAAGACGCGGCCGCGCTGGGATCCCCGGGCGACGGGTCGGCCCTCGTGGCGGACAACCGCCGCAAGCTGCGGGCGATGAGGGACTGGGCGTCGGACGCCGACTTCAGCGCTCCGGGATTTAGGGAGGAGGTCGTGGGCGCGATCGACGGTGCCATCGACGATCTCGATAGGGCGATCGCGGGCCGAAGAGAGGGCGCCGCCGGGATGCGCCGCCGAGCCGGCCAGGAACCGCGTTGGGAGAGGAGGTGCGACATGGAGGAGAAGGCCCGATTCGTGGAGCTGCTGAACGCCGCGCTCGTCGAGTGCGGGAACGGCCGCTACGACCACCTCGCCGACCAGCCGATGGTCTACGAGCGGTCGGGCGGCGAGGAGTTCGTTACCCGCGGCATTCGCCGCGCCTGCGTCACCGGCGACTCGCTCGTCGGCGTGCTGCAGGACATCGTGGACCAGGGCGTGCTGTAGGCCGCCCGCCAGGCCCGCGCGGGGGCGCGGGGCATCAGCCCGAACCAAAAGCGGCGCCACTCCTTCGCCGCGGCCGGACCCCACGGCCGAAAAGCTGAGCCTGAAACCCCTTGCCGCCCCGCGCCTCCGCGCGGGCCTGGCGATACGACCGGACGAGATTTTCGAGAGGAGGTGATCCGCATGGATCGAGAGGTCGCCATACACGCGGGGACCTACACTCGCGAGTTCCCCGGCGCCGTGGTCACGGTGACCGCTCCCCGGGACGTGTACGCATACGAGCTCGGCCTGGCATTCGCCGGGCTGGTTAGGAGTGTCGAAGATGCCGATTCGAAAGAGGAGGGCCGTCCCGGCGAGAAGGTCGCCTAGGACGGCCCCGGGGAGGCGCGCTATGAGCTTGCCGGCCGCGCGCCGCCCGAAAGTCCAGGACTTGAGAAAGTCCGATGGCATTGTATCAGAGATCGCCCGCGCTGTGGCGCTCGGCGGCGGCATCGCCGCGGCATGGTCCGCGGGGTGCCTTTTGGCCGACGGCCTCATGTGGGGCGTCGAGATAGCGAGAGGAGGACTTCCGTGGATCCTGTGAGAGGGAAGGTGGCCTACGAGGTCGTGCCGCTGGCGCTCGTCGACCCGGACCCCAACAATCCCCGCAAGGAGTTCGCCGACCTGGCCGAGATGGCCGCCGGTTTCGAGACGAACTTCGTGTTCCCCAACGAGCCCTTGAACCCCATCGTCGTGGTGCGCACCGGGGAACGCTTCCGGATCGTGGACGGCGAGCGGCGCTGGCGGGCCATGCGCGCCGCCGGCAAGGTGAGCGAGTGCCACGCGCTCGTGTGCGAGGACGCCGGCGCGGCCGAGGCGGTGCTGGCCATGATCGCCACCGACGAAGAGCTGATGATCGCCACGGACACCTACAATCTGGTGAAATAAAACGCACACACGACAACAAATCAAACGACACAAAACTATGATTGAGCATCTTACGGAAATCGTCGAAGAGGCGAGAAAGA
>ERZ772858.714-NODE-714-length-40989-cov-12.814091_pt1 | contig 40989 bp, 33 predicted proteins | sample MGYA00512136_ERZ772858 | MGnify/ENA primary metagenome ERZ772858 (study PRJEB29015, sample SAMEA2737726) | human gut metagenome | biome: human gut; feature: human-associated habitat; material: faeces | place: China | collected 2012 ...
GTGAAAGTGTCGCTAAAACCCCGTGCAAGCGTCGCTACTGCACCGATATATGCAAAAACATTGGAGATGTCCTCTATGCCCCGTCCCAAAGGTAGCAAGAACAAGCCCAAGAACGTAAAGGCAACCGTTGACTTTGCTGCACAGCTCGCCGAAAAGCAGTCCGCAAAGGAAGCCGCTGCCGCCGAAATTGCATCCATCACTGCGAATATCGATGCGCTGAAAGCCGACCTGAAAACCAAGAAGGCAGAGCTGAAATCTATCGACAAGGAAATCGCCAGAATCGAAGCCAAAAAGGTCAAAGCTGAAACTAAAGCAGCTGAATCGGCAAAGAAAGCTGAAGCTGAAGCTGTGCTGAAAAAGCTGTTGGCATCCGGTATGACGGCAGATGAGATTCTCGAAAAGCTGAAATAAAGGAATATGCCGTGTGGACTGAGCTCCAGAAGTTCGCACGGCGCATTTTTGAGTGTGATATATAGATTGTGACGGAAATAGAAGGGAGAGATGGTCTGTGGCTAAGACACGCAAGCCCGGCGGAGGGCGGAAGTCATCAAAACCGGAGTACAGTGCAGCCAAGAACCTAGCACGGCAGATGGAAGCGGCTACTGACCTTTATACGGACAAAATGAGTCTGCAAGCCATCGCAGATGAGTTGTCCCTCAACCCTATCAGGGTTCGGAAGTTGCTTATCACCGCCGGAGTCTACGAGTCGGATACTGCAAAGCTCGTCCGGCAGACCTTTCATTCCTTCAGAGAAGCACAGGACTACTCTACTGCCGTCACCTCCACAATGGCTGCTTTGCAGCTGTCCCGTCCCTCTGTGACCTCTTATCTGCCGTATGAGAAAGGTGTGTACTTCCCGGAGGAAGCTGAAGCTGCGAATATCAGTGCAGGGGCAGAGAGACAGCGTCACTATCGAGCTGTGGTTGCGCTGAAGAAGAATCCATGCGAGGAGAACCTCTGGAAGTGCGTGGTGGCTTTTCGGGGGTACAAGTTCAAGACGATGTCCGGCTTGCCCTTTACCTATGAGCTGAAGAATGGCAGGGGAGATGAGTTCACCAAGGAACTGTGGATCGATCACAGAGAGGACAGCAAAAGCCTTGCTTGGAGCTCCGTGATGCTGGCGTATCACAATATCGATAAATTTGGAGAGGTAGTGGACAGACCCAAGGCTCTGGGAGACATCCGGGGAGTGTCGTATATCTATGGGATGTTCTACCGATTTGGTCTGATCGATGTGCCAGAAAAGGTTAAGGAGAAGATGACGAAGTGATAAGGGCACGGGGGTGTAGTTTGTGATAGAAATAAAAACTGCCCTCCGTGGATACCACAGAAGGCAGTCAGTTGACTTATTCCCATTCCTCATCCCGGGCTCGGAGAAAATCCTGTACTTCTTTTTCGGTTGCCGGGCGGATGGCAGGCATGTTCTGATAGTCCGTTTTGCCGCAGTTTGGGCAACGGTCGGGCAGCGACTCTGCCTCAAAGCAGTAATGGCAGACATCGCAGAAATAGTAGTTCATGGCGTTTTGCACTTCCTTTGTTATGTAGGAGTTTATATGTCATCAGGATATTTTTCAATTCCAAGGTAGTCCTCAATACTAGTGATGCCCTCACCGGCAAGATCGGCAATGTCATCGAAGGAAATGATGACCGGAAACTCTTTCTCAATGCCCATGGCTTTTCTATCACTGTCCTGCATGATTTTCAGTTCTCGATAAACTGGGTCGATCATAACAACTGTGCCAGTCAGACTTATGTACTTTCCGGTACTTTCTGCGGTCTTCATAAAGTACCGCACTACGACCTTCATGCCTTTCTTGACTTGCAGGAGCTTGTCGGATAGAGCGTCCTTCTCCTCATCGGAAAGTTCGACTTTCTTCACCAGTAGCTTGCTGGCTCCCTCGCTGGAAATTTCATCATCGAAGCCACGCAGCGCAGCAAAAGGGCTGAATATCTTTGCCCGGTTTGAGAGTGCCATCCGGGGGTGCTTTACAGGTGGCTCTGGACGGCTGAGATGGAGGATGTCCGCATACTTCTGGGCGACGTTTCGCCCCTCTTTGGTATTCTTGAAGTCTGCCATAGAATCCTCCTTGTTGCATTATTTGGCCTTGTGGCCGCCAATCTGACCGTTCCGTTCTCGCATAGTGGCGCCTTCCAGATAGTTGGTGCCCTTCAGAACAGCGTTTTTTCCGAACTTCTTCTTGATACCGAGCATGGTCGCCTGTAGCGATTTCTCTCGTTCTAGTTTGCTGGTGTCGGTGAAAAGATCCACTTGCAAGATGCCCTGATCCTTGACCACACGGTTTGCTGCGATTGTTATTCTCCGCACAGTCAGATTTCTGTTGGCAATGCGGTCGAACAGTTCCGTGGTAGCTGCCATCAGTTGGCTGCTGAGATTGGTCGGGTTGTCCAGTCGTGTACTGCCGTGGGCACCCTTCGGAACAGTGCGGCCGTAGTGATCGATGTGGACAGGACCGTGATAGATGGCCTTGTCGCAGTTTTCCCGGTCATAGCCGATGTCCAGTGTCAGGCTGTCCGTGACCAGTCCCTTGTCCGTGAGCTGGAATACCAGACTGTCGGTCATCTCCTGGACGATGATTCGAGCCTTGTCATAAGGATAAGGGCAGGAGAGAACCTGACCTTCGGACAGGCTGTTGGTTTCCGGGCGATAGGCGTTGATCTCCTTCATCCCGCAGGGTTCCAGCCCCCAGGCATGGTCGATGAGAATCTCAGCATCTATGCCGAACTCCTTATATAGTATCTCAGGGAAGTGAATGCTGGCTCTTGCCAGCTCACCCATCGTATGGATAGCATGCTTTTCCAGTCTGCGGACGGTGCCGGGGCCAGTCTGCCAGAAATCGGTGAGCGGCTTATGATCCCAGAGCAGATACCGGAAGGATTCTTCGTCAAGCTCTGCGATGCGGACGCCGTACTTGTCCGGGGCAGCATGCTTGGCGGTGATGTCCATTGCCAGCTTTGCCAGGTATAGATTGGTGCCGATCCCGGCGGTGGCGGTGATGCCGGTGGTGTACAGCACCTCCCGGATCATGGTCATGGCGAGGTCGTGGGCAGACATTTTATAATGAGTAAGGTATGCGGTGGCGTCGATGAATACCTCATCGATGGAATATACCACGATGTCCTCCGGGGCAATGTACTTGAGATAGATGCCGTAAATCTGCCGTGAGATCTTCTCATAGTACGCCATCCGAGGCGGCGCTACCAGATAGGATACCTCAAGAGAGGGGTCTGCTGCAAGGGTGGTGGCATCGTAGGACGCAGCCGAAAGAGAGGGAATACCGTCTTTGTACACAGCGGTCTTGTTCCGGATGGCATCCCGCAGACGACCGTTGTTGACCTCTTTGACACGCTGTACGACCTCAAAGAGTCGTGCTCGACCAGGAATGCCGTAGGACTTCAGGGATGGGGACACAGCCAAGCAGATGGTTTTCTCCGTGCGGCTGGCATCGGCTACGACCAGATTGGTGGTCAGCGGATCGAGATGCCGGGCAGTGCACTCTGCCGAGGCATAATACGACTTGAGGTCTATTGCCAGATATGTGCGCTGCGCCATGCTGTGTCACTCCCTTTCCGTGGTGGATTTCGCAATGTTATTTGCTTGCTTTTTCAAGTTCCTTGATCTTTTCCTTAAGAGAATCGATTTCCTGCGTTTGCCGATGGAAAACCTCGCGGTTGGCTTGCTCGTTCTTGTTATAGGCCAGAGCAAGAACTACCAGAGCCAGACGAAGTTCCTCGTCTGGAATGATCTTGCAGGCTTTAATCATTTCATCTTGGTCGGTAATCTCGGCGAGTGTACTCAGTTTCTCAAAGATGGTCATTGATAACCCCCTTTTGTTGGATGAGCTTATTGTGCCGTCCGCTCCACATACCAGCGGCCAAGCCGTCCGGTGAAACGAGGGTCGATGTGCTCAAAGAACAGGTGCTTCTCCTGTCCTTGAATCAGGACAGTGAAACAGTCGCCATTGCAGTCGTTGTCTGCGGTTCCTGCTGGCCGGAAGTCCCGGACGGTTTCGATAGGGAAGGTTCTTCCGTCCGCCCAAGTGATAGATGTTGGCTGCATATAGCCGGTTGAATCAAACTCCGAGGCGACCTTTACATAGACACGCTCGATCATGATTCGTTTGGGTATCGCCATGTGGGTCACCTCCAATCCTCAGTGCTTGGCCCGCAGGAAGCGGTTGTCGATATCAACGGGCAGTTGGAGGTGCTCACCGCGGCGGATCAGGCTGTACATCTTAAACGCAAAAAAAGGCGCTGGAATGCAGAGCTCTTTGGCAACGCTGAAAAAGTCGGTGTTGCCGGAGTGAATCAAATCCAGCACTTCCTCATCATCCAGTAACAGATCGGCGGCGAAGAAATTGGCTTCCCTTTCCAGTCTGCCGGTGGCCTGATAAATGTCGAAATCCTGCATGGCTTGGCAGCGCAGATGATTCGAGTGTTCAAAGATATGGCCCAGTTCGTGACCGGCAATGACACGCTGCTCCTCGTAGGGAAGGTGAGGATTAACGGCTATGTATCGGACACGATTTACAATCGTAGCGAAGCCACGCAGACCATCCGCATCGAGTGATCTGGCAGGCCAGAGCTTTGTGTTGGGCAGCGCATCGATCAATTCAAAAGGGTCACGGGTACCATATTTCTGAATCAGTTTTTGAGTATCGTCAAAGGTTTGAAGTTGTGTCATTCTTTCACCAACTTTCTGGCAGAAGATCAGGTGCCGTTATCTTCGGCATTTTTCCGGTATTTCTTCGGCGTGAACTTTTCACGTGCCACCTTCTTGGAATCCATAAAGATCCGCTGCATTTCAATGGCAAACGCCTTCTGATCTTCCTCCGAAAGAGAACCGCCGGCGAATAGCTCACGAGTCTGGCTGAGAATCTCGCTGGCCTGTGCCTGACCGCGCCGCCCGTAGAGGGAGCCTACCTCGGTCATGAACTCCTCATTTTCGGTCATCAGATAATTGACGTCCGTTTCAAGCAGCTCGGCCAGCTTAGCATACATATCGCGAGTGCGGGGATAGGTGGTGCCGGCCTCATAACCGCCAATGGTACGGCGGGTTACGCCCATCTGTTTCGCAAGTTCCTCCTGAGACCACCCCTTCTGTGTGCGGAGGTCTTTTAGTTTTTTCCCGAAGTTCATTGCTAGTGCTCCTTTCCCTAGATGATGTTTTCCCTGGACGTTTGCTCTAAATGTGTTATTGACAAGAGCCAAGAGCGTTGTTATAATCGAAATGGGAAAACAGATTTCGCATTTATTATATCAATGGGAAAATAACCTGTCAAGAGTTTTGCGTTAAAATGAGAAGTTTATTTTCTCATAGAGTGCAAAAGATGAAACAGCAAAGAGGCTGAAAGAAAACGAGGGGGGGCGAGGAATTGGAGCGCTTTTCGCATGATATGGGACCGGTTGTCCGTATGGCTCGACCGGAAAATCCCAATGAAATAGATGAATATGTGAATCCGTTCTGCACAGAACTGGACGAAATTGGATCGTTTCAGAGCTAATGTATCGGGCACTTTGATCTTATCAAATCGGACCGGCTCACGGCAGAGGAATGGGAAGAAGCAAAGTTGCAGCTTCACAGCAAGCATCGCGCTGTCTGTATTGCGTAGGATGGCTTACCCGTATTTGATGATGTCGGCAATATTCATGGGTATGCCGCATTCCTGAGATGTATCAATCGTGATGCTCGTAAAAATAATATAGCAGATGAAGACGATAACTCGCCATATCCATATCATGAAAAAGTGGAAACCCTTGCCTGGGAAAAGAGCCTCTGTTGGAGTAAACGCAGAGTGAGCAACAAAAACTTGTTGTGAATTATCAGTTTTTGACGCTTAATAAAGCTATGTGCGTAAATAAAAACAAAGACTTTTCAAAATGCATTAGCCGCTTTGTATCTGTTCGACTTTTTCCTTATCTTCCTGTATGTCTCGATTGGTTTTGCAAACTATTTCTAATTCAGCAATAAGATCAGCTATCCGACTTTCTGTTTCTGTAACTAATTGTCTTACCTTTTCAGGTTCAGTACCCAGTGAAATCCCCATTTTATCAAGTTGTGAAGCCGCTCTGCTATACGCCTGCAGGGCGACTTCATTTTGCTTGTAGAAGGTATCCTTCTGGGCAAGTGATTTGGATGCATACTCCAACCAAACAGATTTATAGGTGCGGCACGCCTGCAGATTATGAGCCGTTGCTGCATAAACTTTGCTTTTGGAACGAAGCTCTGCAATCTCGTTGCGGAGCTCCATTTCTTCGCGTCGATATGCATTGATTTGTTTATCAAAGTCAGCAGCCGAATGTAAACCATTATCAGCCATGCTGCCCAAGAGTTTTCCAAGCTCTTGGGCATTTGCAATTCCTGCACAGCGTTCCACATTGGCGACTCGGCGGGCCAGGCTGCTTTCGAAATTGCCGGTCTGCACCGCACCTCCTAGCGACTGCGCTAGTTCAGCGCCACTGATTGATTTTCGCGTCTTCTCGCTGCCAATTGGCACATAGCTGTACTGCCAACCGAGATATAGACTGATTGCACAGCTTCCTTGGTCGACGTTTCGCTGAACATAGCGTTCCGGAATAAATAGCCGCTCAATGCCATATTGCGGCAAATGCACTGTCACTCCGCGCAGACTCATGGCGATGATCTGGTCAGCGGTCAAACTTACGGTCAACGGCTGCGTCAAATTCGCTTCATCGATTTGTCGAATCAAATCAGTGCCCCGAATTGTGCCATGTGTGCTGTCATCGTAAGTTATATCATATGAAAAAGCCGCGCCGATGTCGGCAGATACAGACCCGTCAGGAGTCGTATGAATATGGCTGTTATCAATCATCAGCTTTGCCGGATTGCCACTTGAGTCATGGATTTGCAGCAGAACACCGCGCTTGCCGGCAGAACATATCTGACGTGACGTGAGTCTGACAGATGTATCACAATTCTGCGGATAGTTTGTAGTCAATTTTTGATATAGCTCTGCAATCGGTGTACTATGATTTGTATCAAGGATTCCTGATTTATTCTTTATCGCACTTTCTAAGCCTGCGAGTGTAAATCCATCTCCTAAAGCATCCGCAGGTATCCATGTGCCATCTAAGTCGGCAGCCTTATACAAAAGCTGTCCGGTTTGCTTTTTTACACGCGCCTTAACGCCCTCCGACTGCAGCTGCTTTATAAAATCGGTAAAAGTCGAGACACTCGGAAAAATCTTGGCTATGCGCTCACGAATAAATAGCTGTTCGGCAGCGTTATCCTCTAAGCGCTCCACGAGGCCGGTATACGTAAACTTGTCGGTATCGGCCAGTGATGTATCTCTGATCGCACGTCCCGCACCTTCCGGCAGGTAGGTCATATGCTTACCACGCTGGCAAACAGAAATGCCCAGTTCCTGTGCCATTTGCAGGAACTGGGCATAATTGGTGGCACGCTCCAGGCAGAAGTTAAGCTTCTTGCGGACTTCAGTGCGATTGCTGGTTGTGCGTTTCTTCTGTACGTAAGTAGGGTAGAGCTGGCCCAATTTTTGAGGATCTTTGATGACAGACAACTGTGCCTCCATGCAAAGCCGATCCGAGATACTACGGATCTGCTGTGCAGTACGGTATGGAACTGTGCGCAGTTTTTTGTAATCGTAAAAAGAGACGGAATTGATAATGATGTGGTTATGTATATGTCCTTTATCAATATGAGTTGCTATTACAAACTCATATTTTCCTTCTGTGAATTCCAGCGCTAGTTTGCGACCAAGATCATGTGCTTCTCTCGGAGTGATTTTCTCGGTGGGTGAAAAAGACTGTATCAGATGATAAGCGAGATTTGAAGTTTTCTTGCAGGAAATATGGTGCACCTTGTGCGCCATCATGGCAGTGATTTCAAAATCGAGTGCGGCAGTCTGTGGCTCTACATTGTATCCGGAAACCAGCAACTGGCCATCGGTCTTAGAAGGATTTTCTATGTAGAGGATTACATTACTTAAGGTTGATTTTATTGCATGAATTTTTGTAATAGCCATAAAGTAACCCTTTTAGGATATTAAATAAAGGAATATTATCATACGCTCTTTTTGCACAAAATTCAACCAAAAACGAGTTTTTTTTTGTTAAAAAATCTCGTCGTCTTTTGCTCGAATATTATGTACTTTGTTGATAGATTTGTGACTATTTCTTATGGTAGAATGGAGCAGCAATCGAAAAGGAGGTTGATGAAAATGGATGAATTTACGGTTATCGCGATTTTAACGGTTTCTGTCGTGGTTGGAAAATTCGTCAACTATTTGCATACCGCGCGTACAAAGAAATCTTGCAAATGGCTTGGCATTGTTATTGCTTTTGCTGTAGATGTACTTGCTCTCTTTACCGTACCTGTTCCCAAGCCAGAGGTATATCCGGCGGGTGGTATTTTGAACTCCTATTCTCAGGGAATTTTCATCAACTCCACTAGTAGTGTTCTTACATCGTATTATACGACTGACTCTATTACCGATCCTAAATTTGGGAAAAAGTACTCAGGACCATTTTCTATTGATAGGCCGCGAACCGTAATTGCGAAAAATAGATTTTTATTTCGGTGGAGTGAGGCAATTATTGTCAGAATGCATATAAGTGAAGATGGTTCCTGAGCATTTGGCTTAAGGACCTCTTATTTCACCCATTGATTCACTGAGGAAAGTGAGTGTTTGAATAGGGACTCTATCTATGAATGTTGGATTGCTTGTTGAAGAATATTTCAGTTAAAATTGGATTTTTGAATAATCATACCTTAGTAAAGCCTCCGTAGCATCTTTACAAGTCTTTCTTGATATAGAGCTTTCAGCTCCAAATAGTTACGTTGCAATTGTTCTACATCGTTTGCAGTTGTAGTTCGATTTTCATTGCACCTCTTTGCAACCTGATTGACATTCCCGGCTATGCGCCCCAAACTCGCAGACAGCTGACGCAGCTGCGAAAAATCATAGTGTTTGATTTCACCAGTAAGGAGCATTTCTCTGCAGTAAGCAGAAAAATTAGTCATGCCAGATTCAGCCATTTTGTTTTCGATGGTCGCTATCTCCGTTTCTGTAAAGTAAACTAATTTTCCTATTGAACGCTCTCGATTTTTTCTCATTGACACATAACTCCATTGCCAAACAAGCCTCATCGAAAAAAATGATACAAAATCGGGTTTTAGGGTGTCCCTAAGAGGCATGTGTGTATAAACACATGCAATGCTTGCTAACGTTCGCTTTCGCTCACGTTACCCCTTCGGGCCGCCCCGGCGGTTCTTCTGGCAAAACCAGAACAGTCCGACTCCGATAAAAACGATGGGCAAAAAGTCCAGCACATTCCAGAACGGATTTGCTGGCTTTTGGCTCTGCTGGACAGGTTGAGAAGAGGTCGGCTCCGGTGTCGGTGTCGCAGACGGCGCAGCGGTAGCCGGTGCATTATAGGTTGCCGCGCGCTGTACAGTGGTGTTCTCGTCACGGCTGGGCGTGCACAACTCGGCGTCTGGATTTTTTGTGTCTGTTACCGTCAGATGAAAGCTTGCGCCGTCATCGGTATTCAGCTCATTCTGCTCACATTCGAACTGGTAGCGCTCCGTCGCATCGCCCACAACGCGGGCAGACAGAAACGCATACAGTCCGCTGTCAGCTTCCGTACAAACGGCGGCCAGCTGATTGGATTCGTATACATCCAGCGCGTATACTTTACCGCTGTACAGGTTCTGCAGGTAGACGATACAGTGTTGGGAAAAGCCAGCGGGTGCTGTCAGGTACGCACTGATCTGGGCTGCCTCGGGCAGATAATCAGCAGGCGGCTGGCGCAGCGGCAGCTGCGTATAATAACGTGTCTGCCCGGTTACTTCCGTGAACCAACTCTCACCTGCAAACTCATATTGCAGCTCATACTGACTACCAGCCTCGACCTGCAAAAAGGTAGTGCCGTCAACCTCGCGCAGCGGCCAATCGTTTAGGGCGTCGTATTGAACAGCGGCATTGCAGTAATAGGTGCCCTCCGGCAACGTCACAGTCTGGCTATACTGGTTCAAGCCGTTCAACGTTACAAGAACAGCGTCCGTGTCGTTGGGACCGCTGCCCAGCGTAATCAGCACGGAACGCTCCTGCAGCTCTGAGGGAACATCTACCAAGGATACCGCAACTTCGCCTTTTCCCGCTGCATGGCAGGGCGGTGCCAGCGCCATGACAAACGAAACCAAAAGCAAAATCGTCAGAACTCTTTTCATGAAAAACGCCTCCTTAAAATCCGGCATAGGTAAAGTAATGACAACCGCGGCTCTCCATCCAGGCGTTGGACATGTTTACGCAGACGCCGTAGCCATAACAGCATTCGATCCACGCGCCGCCGCCGAGCGCCATCTGCACATGGCCTTGCTCACCGCCAGCGGCATAGACGACCCGCAGATCGCCCGGCTGGACCTCGGCGAGGGAGATTGCCCGCAAATCGTTGGTGCGCCCGTAGGAGGCTGTATTACCTGCTGCAAACGGAAGCCCCTGCGCCCAATAACAGTACTGTACAAAGCTGGAACAGTCTAAATTCATCCCGACGCTGGCATTGCCGGGGCCACCGCGCAGCGACGAGGGCTGCCCGTACACAAAATGACCTTGGCAGCTAATGGCAAAGGCTACGACCTGCCCGCGCGCAGTGTCGGGGTCAATGTTCAGCCCGGCCAGCAATGCCTGCAGCTCTTCAGCAGTCAAAGCGGAGCCTACCGAACGGCACTTGATACCGTCCGCAACGCCGTAAAGCGCCTCCCAGTCCATACGATACAGAAAGGACGCCCATTCCACGTTGCCATAAGCGTCCGCGCCGTTCTCGTACCAGCCCTTGAAGCCCGCTGCGCCGGGCGGCAGCGTTACAGTTTTCGTAAAGCGGGCAGTGACCGCATTGCCCGCATACGCATTGCCGTACTGATCCTGCTTGATTACGGTACGTGTCAGCGTGCCGTCGTTGCTGCTTGCGGCCAGTGCATCCAGATTGCCCGTGCCGCCGTCCGCACCATTGGGGGCTTCGGTTTCCGGGTCAGCATAGCGGTCATAGCCGGTCAGGTAAATGGTGCAGTTCAGATCATAGTGGCCGTACTGGCCGTCGTGCAGCTCTCCGGGACACCAGGGGATAGCGGTTGCGTTGGCAAAGGTCACGGTATAGTCTTTCGTCATGACTTCGTCACCGTCGGTGGTTTCCACTGTAAAGGTGGCGGTGCGCTCATTCGGGGGATAGAACCACTCATTCAGCTCGCCCTTGTAGAGATTCGCACTTTCATCCAGCACGATGCTGCCGGTGCAGTCCTCTGCGGCAATTTTGCCATCGACAACTTGGGTGTAGTTATCCGGAAGGGCACACAGCTCTGACTGGGTGGCCCCATCCGGGAAAATGACAGGAAAAAAGACGGTCACATCGTGTGTGCCGTCTTCGATCCATTCGGGGTAGCTGCCGCCTTCCTCGTGGCCGTCACTCCATTCCCATATTCCGTTGTGGTAGTGCCCACATTCTTCGTTGCCTTGGGCACAGGTGTGCGTTTCGCATCGATACTCTGTGATGGTCACAGTCTCGCCCTCGCTGCGGTAGCCATTGACGCAGCCGCCATAGCTGATGCAGGAGTAAGGTGCGGACTCGCGTGCGGTAATTTCCATGCCGTAGGCTGTCAGGGCGCGGCAATATTGGGTAAAAGGTACGTCGTCCGTAAAAGCCGCAAGCTCCTGTGAACTGGGCCAGTCCTGCTGATAATAGACCGCGGCCATCGAGATGATCTCCGCAGTGTCATTGTAGATGCCGTTGGCGTAGCTCCATGTGACGCCATGCTGCATATTGTTGCTGCGCTGGCCGGTCAGCGTGTCGTAGCCGTAGGGGTTGCCGTTGGGGTCAACATCGTTGCAAAAGGCCCTGCGAAGCTCATCAGTGGCGGCTTCATTGCGGTATGTATTGATGCTTTCGATAAGCTGCTGAATATCCTCAGGCCTGTCGGCACACAGTACGCTGGTCGTTGTAGTACCGCTCATCTGGCCTAGCAGCCCAATAATAAGCAACAATAGAACGATTGAGCCACAAATAAGAGCCATCCTGCCGATAGAAGCAAGCGCTTTGACAGGATGGGCAAAGAACCGTGCAACCTTGATAACGCTATGACCGGCCTGAAAGCCTGTATTACTGATGATGCCCGGTGTGCGGTCAGCAAAATCATCCGCACTGGTCGAGAAAGTCTCTGCATAGTGCAGAGCGGTACGTGCACCGGCAGAGCCGACGTGTACCGCAGAAGCCCCAAGCTCCATTCGCAGCACGTCGCCGCCTGTGTGTAGAACCTCCTCGGCGGTGCGCGTGCCGTCCTGTACATCCTTGATGCCTTTCACGGCGTAGCTGCCCAGTATGCCGATGTCCTCCGCAGCAGTCCCGATAAACGTCTCCTGCATAATCAGTTCCGCCGCTGCGCCGTGCACGCCGAGATCCTGCGCAGCATCGGTGGCAAAGTCCTCTTGATAGCTGACCAGCCCGCTTGCACTCGTGATGCCGTGCGCTGCGGCTGTTGTGCCGCGCATGGCAGGGGAGCGGTAGCCGTTTGTCTGCTGATCGCGCAGCAGTTCGTAGTAGACATTACTGCGGCTGGCACGGGGCGTGTTGGTACCGGTGATATATTTCCGGTTGCCTTCGGCGGGAGATGATAAGCTTTCTGCTGCATCATCGCTATCGTCTGAAACACTATTTTTCGTTTCACTTACATAATCGTCATTCGACAGTAGCGACTCGGCTTGCTTTTCAGTATTATCCAGCAGTTCCTCGCCGTTTGATGCTTCCTCTGCCTGATTGTGCAGGCTTTCCGATATGTCAGTATCGGTATGGAATAAAGGTTTGTCACTATAATTTTGCGTGAATAGTTCTGACATGGCAGACTCCGTGAGGTTGTTTTTAGAGATGTGCTGGTGTAAGCATAACGCATTAAGACTTTCGATTAGGAGATGTATCCATCAGCCTGAACAGCTCGGTATCCTTCGGAAAATCGTTGTTGAAGGGCACCACCGTCTTAGACACGATCAGCAGTCCGCTGCCGACCTCTGCATTCTCGATGTACCGCTTTTCCTCGTTGGAAATGTGCAGCAGCCGCGCCAGATCGTTGGCATCGTCGGGAGACTGGTTCAGCAGCTTGATATATCCGCAGTCGGACAGCATTCGGCGTGCGTCCTCGTTGTCCAGAACCGAACGCACGTGCTGGGTGATGGAGGTCAGAATCGCACCCCACTTGCGGGCGCGGCTGGACAGCTGAAAGTAAAAGTCCGTGCAGTCCTTGTTGCCCAGTAACTGCTGGAACTCGTCGGTAAACACCCAGGTGCGGCGACCCAACACGCGGTTCCGAGTGATGCGGTTCCATACCTGATCCAGCACGGTCAGCATGCCGATAGACTGCATCGATTTGCCCAGCTTGACCGTATTAAAGCAGATGCAATGATTCTGCACGTTCACATTGGTCTGGTGGGCAAACAGGTCCATGGAGCCACTTACATATAGCTTCAACGCCGTAAGCAGTGGCTTGACTTCCTCTCCCTGCAGCGCAAGATTTCTATAAAAGTCGTGCAGCGTTGGCATTTCCTCGCGCTTGGGGTTCGCCATATAGCGTTGGTAAGTCAGCCCGGCAGCCACATCAATAAAGGTTCGCTCCTGGGGCGACAATTCGGAGCTGTGTAGAATGAGCTGGCAGAAATTCTGCAAGAACTGACTTTTCAGACGGATGGGGTCCTCGTCATCGCCGTAATCTTCCGTGATGTCCATGGGATTGATATGGGAGGGGCTGGACGCGGAAATGTCGATCACCACGCCACCCATGGCTGTAACGAGATGCGTGTACTCCTGCTCCGGGTCGATGAGAACAATATCATCATCAGGCCACCGAAGCATGATATTGGTGACCATCTGCATTACCGAGAAAGACTTGCCGTAGCCGGTCATGCCCAGCACCATACCGGCAGGGGCGGGCAGCAGCTTGCGGTTACACAGTATCAGATTCTTACTGCGGGCGTTGATGCCCTCGTACAGTCCGCCCGGCTGGAACAGTTCCTGTGTGGTGAACGGCACATAGATGGCCGTGCTGACGGTTTCCAGTGTGCGCTCCAGCCCAAGCCATTTCTTGCCAAGCGGCAACATACTGTTCATGGCGTTGCGCTGCTCATACAAAATGCTGTCAAAGCGGCAGGTCTGCTGCTGTACGGTGCTGCAAATGCGCCGCACGCGCTCGTCCAATTGCGCATTGGAATCACCATAGGTGTGAATGAGGATGCAGACTTTGAAGATTTTTTGGTTTCTGGTTGTAATGTCATCCATCATCTGCTCTGTGTGGTGCATTTTGGATTTCAGATCATAGCTCACAGCTATGCTGGCAGGCATATTTCGCTCGCGTGCTTTGGCAATGGCATCGTATTCTTCCTTGTGCATATAGGCAAGTTTTTTCTCGATTTCCTGGACGGCTTCTGCCTGGTCCATAGCGTCAACATGCATTGTGATGACGTGGTCAAAAGGAAGCTCCGATAGCATAGAGAACAAACCGTTTTTCATTTCCGGTGCTATGCCCCGCAGATACATTGTCTTGCCGATTTTATCGCCAAACTGATAGCGGTCACGGTAAACGGCGCGCGAGTCGTCGTGCTCCGGGTGCCAGTTGTAAGAGCTGGGTGAAATAAAATCCTTCGTAGTAAGGTCATCCTCAGCCAGCAGCCAGTCATAGGAAAAGCTCATTTCCTCATTGGGCCGCATGATGCCTTGTAACAGGCTCAGGCGCTCAATGCCGGACAAGATGCGTGTACTGCTGCCCATACGTTTGAAGTGATCGGCAATGTCGGCAGCACGGTTTTCCAACTGCTCCTTAGCATGCCGGTAATTTTCGGCGTGCAGGCTGAAGGTGACGTATTTCTCACGAATCAGGCCATTTTGCCCGCGCAGTGCTTTTTCCGCCACGACTTGGTTCATCTCCTCGGCATAGCGGTCACGGTTATTCCCACGCAGCGGCAGGAAGGTGTCGCGGCGGAACTGCTCCTCGTCCATGCTGCGGGTGACAAGGTTGATCTCCAGATGCAGCGAAGGGTCAAAGTAGTTCAAAAACTCACTATATTTCGTAAAAATGTTCTTTTGCTCTTCCAACATGGCAATCTGGAAGTTCACATCGGTGAAAGCCATCGTCATCGAGAAAAGCCCCGGCTCCACCTCGCAGATGCCATCCTGCGACATACTCAGGTATTGCAGGCAGTCACTGGCTTTCTGTGGCACTTTGCGTGCGGTAATGCGCTTTTTTGCATGCTTTTCGGCTTTCTTTACCTGCTTTGCGTGCTGCCGCCGTTCTTTGGCGGCTTTCCTTTTTTCTCGTTTTAACGATTTCTCCTGTGCGCGCAAAGACTCCAACACACTCGGTTCGATGGGCAAGTCGGCGTGCTTTTTTGGTAAAAACATAATTTTTCTCCTGACGGGGGCAGACTGCGACCTCGGCGGGGCCGCAGTACCATGCCCAGTAGATTTTTACAAGTTTTTCAAACGGATACCCGTTATGGCTGATAAAGCCAAGCCCAAGAAAGGGGAGAACTTCTACCATTACGATGTAGGAAACCAGCTGAATATCCAGCTGAAGCCATTGCAGACAAACGAAGCAGGTTGCTATGGCCAGCACGGCAGTGACACCAAAGCAGGCCAGCTGACGCAGTGAAAGCCCGAGAAAGAATTTCTCGTGATATTCCGTGATTTCGAGATTGGTTTTTGTTGAGAGCATAGGTGAATTCCTCCATTAAATGGCGCTGGTGATGGCTTTGGTGAATCGTCCGCTCATAAACACGGCCACCAGCAGAATAACGGATTTGCCCAGCATGGCCCAGGCCTGCTCGGTAATGTCACCGCCACTGCCCAAGGAAGCTGTCAGGGCAGGGTAGAAGCCAATGACAAGATAGAGAACGGCCCCTTGCAGTGCCACCGCCATGTAGTTTTTCAGGAAGTTTACAGCAATACCGTGCAGTTCCCGATAGCAGAGCGTGGCAATCGGCAGGGAAGCCAGGGCATTATAAACGTACAGCTCAATGAAGCGGGCCGCAACGATGGTATTGATCACAATGTTGACAAGACGCAGCATCCAGCTTACGACCATAAGCTCCATAGCCACAGGCATATTACCGATGCCGCCCGGCAGTGCGCTGATTGCGTTTTCAATGTCGACCTCGGTGTTGACCTGTCCATTGCCCACATAACCGGCTATGCCGTTTGTCACCGTGGACGCTACCTCAAACATCGCATTTAGAATTTCCGTGGAGTGTAGAACAGCCCAGCGGCAAAGCGTGATTTTCAGCATGACCAGCGCCACCTGCTGAATCGTAAAAGCTGTACTGCCGCCGTTTATGGCTATGGTCTGGGTGAAATTGTACAGTTCCAAAACCATAAAAAGTGCCAGAACGGTAAGTGCAATCGGCATAACTACGCCGGAGCTGATAGAATCTGCATAGCCGGCCAGTGTGCTGTTCCAATCGGTCAGACTGCTCAGCAGACCGGAGTTCTGCCCCATAGCATTTACGGTGGCCGAAATACCCGCCAGTTGGCTTCGTATCGTATCCTCAAAAATAGCGCATACCTCCCATCAGCTGACCGTCAGCGTGCCAAAGTAGGTAGCAACGGCAATGATCAGCACGCCGCCTGCAATCGACCATGCACCGCTGCTGATGCCGGGGCCGTTGTGGTCCTTCAGGTTCGTGCCCAGTGTCACCGCACCAAACAGCAGCAACAGGCCACCGGCAAAATTGACGACATTCGTGATAAGAGAAGTGATTGTAGATACCATTTCCATGTGATTTTCCTTCTTTCTGTTTATGTGTCAGACTCGTCATCGTCGAGTTCGATGTTGTTGATTTCCTGCACATTTTTCATAAAGGCAGCAAAGTTATTTTCTGCGCGCCTCTCGTAGTCGAAGGGGTGATGCCCCTCTTTTTCTACCAATGCGTAATTAGGGTGCTTTTTAAGATCAAACTTGTAAGAGTAAAATGGCACAACACCGGAAATCATCAATAAGCAACGATTTCGCGGCATGGTGCGTATTTCTTCCGGTGTCATCAGATCACGGCTGGCCACCTGATAGTTTTTGGAAAAGGAGCCCTGTGCGCCGAGGTTCTCTGTGGTGTTCAGCACCTCGATGGTCCGTTTGCCCAGCTGTTTACCGAAGAACTCAAGTGACTCCGGGTTATTGCCGCCACCCAGCACAAGCTCTGAATCACAGTTTTCCAGAATCGTGCCCCAGTCATCACCGTACTGAGATTTCAGCTGTGCGATTGACTGGTAAATCAGGGTACATCCGATATTTCGGCTGCGGATGGTGCTGATAAGAATCTGGAAGTCCGGAATCATGCCGATGTTCGGAAACTCATCTAAGAGAAAACGCACATGGCGAGGCAGGCAGTGATCCTCACGATTGTCTGCGGTATGCACAAGAATCTGAAAGCATTGCTGGAACATGACCGCTGCCAGAAAGTTATAGGCTGTGGTGGTGTCTGGTGTGACAACGAACAACGCCACCTTTTTATCACTGGCCAACTCTTCCAGATGAATGGTGTCATCCTCGCAGATTTTCATAATGGAAGGAATATTGAACGCGCTCATACGCATACCGAGAGATACATCAATACTCTGTGCGGTTTTGTCCGGTGCCATATGGTACAGTCCATATTGGCGCGCTGCGAATGACGCAGGTTTTTCCATAGCCAGGTCTTCGAATATATCGTCCAACTGGCTGCGTCCCTGTGGTCCGTAACGATGCTGCATCAGCACAAAAAGCTCCATCACACTGTTCATATTGTGCTTCTCAGGTGGTTGCTCAAAATATACATAGGCAAGCAGCGCTTCCAGCAGTGAAGTAGAGCCTTCTTCCCATATCGGGTCGGCTGTGTTTTTCTGGCGCGGGTCCTCTTTCATATTTTTGATAAGATTCTTGGCAACAACCACAATGTCATCCGTGTCATGGATATACGCAAACGGATTGTAGTGGTCGGACTTGTCACGGTCCTTCAGGTTGAACACTTTCACATCATAACCCTGCGATACTAGAACATTTCCGTAGGTGTCAAGCAGTTCGCCCTTCGGATCACTGAGTACATAATTGCTGTTAAACTGGAGCAGCTGCGGGCCGGCTACGCTGTAGCTCTTGCCGGAGCCGGACGGGCCGAACACAATGACGTTCTTGTTGCGGTTGTAGTTGTTCTCCGCTGTTACCAGCATCTTCATGGCAAGGCTCAGGGACTCTGTGGCCGTAAGGGGGATATTCTCGCTTGGCTTTTCATGGAGAAACGGCGCTATATCTGCCGCGGTGCCCCAGCGGGCGCTGCCGTACTCCTTCTGCGGTACCAGCCGATGACCGCTGTACTTTATGCAGAGATAAGCAAGACCCGCCAGCAGAATGGCCCCAACACCACAGCACACAGGAATCGGCGCAGGGGATAGTTGCAAGGGATGCAGTACAATTTTGCTAAGATTTGCCGCAGCGGCCAGCCTTTGCGTGACCGTTCCGACAGCTGATACATAGAGAACCCCCATTCGGTTACCCAGCCAAAAGCAGCCCAGGCTTGCAGCAAGGCAGATCAGAACTTGCTTTGTGCGCTGTTCCTTCATAGCCGCTCACCTCGCTCCTGCGCCGGCGGCGGACGGTGCTGGTTCAGCTCCTTCGTGCGCTGCATAGCCCGTTCGGACAGCTCCTGCAGCAGACTGGTGGGACGTTCCTTGCCGCGCGCAGCGATGCAGTTTTCAATAGCGGTCTGGATGCGGTCCACGTCCTGCCCCTTGAACCACAGGTTCAACTGCCCGGTGTCCTTGTCCTTGGTAATGGCAAAGTCCACCGAGTATTCCTTGAGCTGTCGCCTGACATAGGGCAGCGTTTTGCCGTTCAGCTCCACCGAAGCGAGAGCCTGCGACTGTCGGTTCAGTGATTGAATTGATTGCTGCCCGTACTGCCGCGCTTGCAGCATATTGGCAACCGCCTGCAATATCCCAAAGATGCCCTGCCCGGCAAGCTTGGCTGCGTTGATTTGCACCCGGATGGCCGTTTCTTCTAGCATACGGTATCACCTTCGCTTTCTCTGCAATAAAATTTCAGCCTCACCACGGCAGCGGAGAGCCTGTGCGTCGGGCGTATGCTTCGATTCTTTTTCCCAACCTGTATTGCTGCAAGCGGTCCGGCAGGCTGTATTCCAGTGTGCGGACTTTTACATGGTGCTTCATTGCACACTTGAAAAAGGCGTACAGGTACCGCTCCTTGCCGCTGATCTGCCGCATACGGCAGACATACACGCAGTCGACCTTGCTGTCTCTGATACTGCGCAGCATACTCTGATACCCGTCGCGCAGCGGGCCGTGCCCTTTATAATCGATGCTGCCGCCGACTACCGTGCAGCCGTCGTCACCGGCCTGCCTGCAGCAGGCATCATAGCTCGCGCGGGTCGCTGCGCAGTCATCGGGAATGCGCGCATACACCCATGCACGGGGCAATTTTTCTTGATTTGGCATTATCTCTCTACCTCCAGCTCTTGGTCATAAAAGCTCAATTGCTCGCCTTCTAAGCGGAACCGCAGGTCCAGCTCGGCAAAGGTGAAATTCCGATTGAAGCGTTCCGTCGCCTTATTCGGTGCAGCCTGCAATTCCAGCATCAGCTGCCACAAGTCAGGATGCGCCCGGTACAGATGCCGCAGCTCGGTCATGGACGCATTGGGGCAGAACCAGCACCCGCCGCGGTGGCTGTGCTCATACAGCGGCGACAGCAGCCCCTCCTGCCTGCACATGGCAAACGCATCCGGCTCTGTCACGCCGTACTTTGCCATAAGCGAAACCTGGTCAGACTTTAGCCGTTCCAGTCTGATCGGCTCATCCGCGGCAATCCCTAAATAGGAAACTGTACCCGGCGGCAAACTCTCTTTATAGGCTTCCAGTGGCGGAACTTTGCAATCTCGCTGAATTACACAGCGCCCAGCCAGCGGAAAAGCGGCAAGCTTTCCCTGTGCATTGCCGCGGCTCACCACATGGTAAAAGCAATCCAGATACGTCTTTTCAGCGTGCAAAACCCTTGTGGGGATGCCGCGCTTTTCAAAGTACGGAATTGCTGTCTCATAGATAAACCGCGCATGCTCTGGCAGTTCGCCGGAAATCTCCTTGCTGAACATGACCTCTGTGTAGATGATTTCGTCCAGCGGTTCGCCATGCTGTAGGGCGAGCAGTGCTGTTGCATTGCTGTCTTTGCCGAAGCTCGAACAGATGATATGTTTCATGTCATTCACCAATAAAAATAGGGCGGTCCGCGAGAGTCGCCCATACCATGTACGTGTTTCATATGCCTTTATTGCTCGCTCTCATCCATTTTGGATTTGCGGCGCTTGTATGCAAAAATTCCGAAACCGACGATAGATCCAAATACCGCCGCCGAAAGCAGCGCAAATGGGAACCCATCGCCCGTTTGGGGAATGACCGGCATCGGCGCAGGCGTTGCCGTGGGTGCGCTTGCCGGTGCAGGGGTAGGCGCGGGCGTGCTGCCCGGCGTCGGCTGCGGCGTATTGCTCGGGCTGTCCTCGTGTGGTGTTTCCTCGGGGATGCGTGCATCCTTCATAACGACAGTCTGAAGTTCACCGGTGGGCAGCACGGTAAAGGCAATGCTTTCCGCAAGCTGATAGCCATTGGGGGCGGTGATCTCCGTCAGCGTGTACTCTCCGGCAGGCAGCTTTTCGATATAATGGGGCTTGTCCTCGGAAACCCACTGTGCAACCGTGTTGCCGTCCTTATCCTTGATGACCAGCTCAGCGCCGGGCAGCTCTTTACCCGTAGCAATGTCGATCTTGGAGATTTGTACTTTTGTAATGTCATCCCGCATGATCACCGTGGCATCGTCCAGCAGCTCCCATTCCTCCCAGGGGATGATCCAGAGCTTCTTTTTATCCTTCAGATAGTAGACGTCTGCCTCGTCCAGCTCGTGGCCGTCGGCGTCCGCTTTGCGTTCCAGTCGGAAAACAATGTCATCCGCAACGGCATACCCATCAGCAGGCCGCTTTTCTGTCAACGTGTAATCTTCGTCAAAATGCAGCCCCGTCACACGGTGCGGCGTATCGGTAGATACCCAGGTGTCAACGATGTTGCCCTTTGCATCCTTGATGATCAGCGTCGCACCGGGCAGTTCCTCGTCGTTGGTCAAATCGCGCTTGCTTACCCACATTTCAGTAGGCTTGTTGGCGCAGGTATTGTCCAGTACCTGCAGAACCTCGCCGTCATAGGTGAAGGTGACATCCATCTCTGCATCATTAAAATAGTATCCCTGCGGGGCGCGCAGCTCGCGGATAAAGTAATTGCCGCTGTTGGTCGAGGCATCCAGTCGGTCACTCTGGCCGTACCACTCGCCGCGGATGGGGACATCGCAGTTGAAATAGGTGTAGCCGTCCGCAACAGTCTCGGGACTGGTGGAAATCAAATCACCGGCAGAGAACAGTTTGTTGCCGTTCACGTCGTAGATGTCATCGCGGGTGTACAGGTTGAACACGGCACCGGCCAGATAGTTGCCGGTTTCCTGATTGATCTTGTACACACCCACGCGGGCATGCTCACGGTCATTGTAGAAACCAAGAGTCTGCTGTTCAGCCAGTTCCGCAGAGGCTTCCGATGCGCGTACAACATCAAAATGCTGTTCACTGTCGCCATTCTTGATGATGCTCTTTGCCATGACTACATCGTTCAGCTGGTTGTCCCAGACAAATGTCACATCGTAGCTGTCCGTAGTACCAACATAGCCGTAGGGCGGCTTGGTTTCCTCCACATGGTAGCTGCCCAGCGGCAGGGTAATACTGACCTCGCCGATCGTGCCGTCGTGGATGACCGACAGAAAATCATAGGTCGCCTTGGTGCGGGACGGTGCAAACACAGCAGTGTCTGCACTGCCATCACCGGTGGTAACAACCGCTACCACGTCGCAATTGGCATACCAGAGCGTGCGGTTGCCATTGGCATCCAGCTGGCGGTCCTGCGTGTAGATGTCCTCGGCAGCCGTAATGGTGTATTCCGCACCGGCCAGCGGGCGCAGCGTATAGGCAAAGTCGGAGTCGGTCTCGCCGGTCATCCAGGGGTCAATCAAATCGTTGGTTTCGATCTTTCCGGTCAAGGCCTCGCCGGTCTTACGGATGGTCAGTTTGCCCAGCGTTTCCTCATTCCAGTAGTCCTCACCAATGACAAGCGTATCCATGCCGTTTTCATTGTCATCACCGGTGGCCTTGTAGATGCGGTCCGTGGAAATATCGAAATCGACATAGTAGTTGCCGCTGTCAGCCCATTCGTTGTAGAAGCCGTCCGGGCCGACAGTCTCCACAATGCGGTATTTGCCCAGCGGCAGCTTTTCAGGCAGGGTCAGGATACCTTCCTCGTTGGTGTAGAAGGTATCCACGTTCTTGGTCAGATGCCCGTTTACCGTGTCCGTCATCGTGACCAGCTTGGGCTTGCCATTTTCCAGGCGATAATTGCCGTTGTCATCCAGCCAGTAGATCTGGAAGGCTGTGTTCGGCAGCAGGACCGCTTTGCCGGTTTCCGTATCGAGTTTCGTGATTTTTAAATACACTTCAATCTCCTCATCCAGTACCGTAAATTTCTGATAGGAATCCGATGCTTTCATCACACTGTCCTTCGGCGTGGCCATCGCGCCCCAGGGATTGTTGTCCTGCTCGGGGTCGATGCTGACCAGGAATGGCTCTGCCTGGAACAAATCGTGCGGGGTGGTCGTCTCCACGACCAGATAGGTGCCGTAGGAAAGCCCCTGCACGCGAATGTTGCCGGAATCATTGCTGAAGATTTCGGCCAGCTGATACTCATTGGCACGCCCCGTGGGCTGCCAGCCATCACCCTTGCCGTTCTTGTTGTCGCCTGACGCGGTCAGCGTTTTGTTGTAGGCGGCCATTTCGTCGGCGTTGACCTCGTAGGTCTTGGCAATGGCCTGCGTCTCACCGGAGAAATCCCACTTGGGGTGCTCGTTGTCGTATTCCTTGTTGATGTAGGCATCCAGAATGCTTTGCAGTGTGTAGCTTCCGGTGCGCGTCTGCTTGAACTGGTCTATCTTGGACAGGTCAGATACCAGATAGAAGGTGAACCCGGCGCCCTCCAGCTCCAGCCCATTGGACTGCCCGCTGGAGGATACGACTTTGCTGATCTCCACATTGCCCTTCGCGACCTGATCCTGACTTTCGGACAGGCCGCTGTCCTTATGGATGTGGTAGTTGCCGTTGTAGGTCGCGGTATCACTGGCAAAGGTGGTTTTCTCCACATACCAGCCCTCGTCTGCATAGCTGGGCGTGATGTAGTAGTTGTGCTCGTCGCAGAGATACCCGGGCGCATAGGACAGGTAATAGGCATCGTAGGTCCAGGTGCCGTCCAGAGCCTTGCTTTTGGAGATAGTGCTGAACTGGTTCTTGTATACCCAATCTGTATACTGCCCGTTGCTGGCTGCCAGCGCGGCAACCTGCCCGGTAGCTGTCTTGGTGCGGCTGTCCACCGTAGGATAGGTGCCGGAAACAGCAAGAGCGCCCTCACGCAGCGGAATGACCGTGCCGGTGGAGCGCTCTACTACATAATATTTTCCGAGGTACAGGTTGGAGAAGTTCAGCCAGCCGTCCTCGATTTTTGCACTGGCTACGAGATTGTCCTTTTTCAGCACGGGCAGATAATCGCTGATCCACTGCCCGCTATTGTCACGAATCGTAGTGTGCCAGAGGGGATTGCCGTTGGCATCTACGATTTTGGAATAGTCCACGACGCCGGTCACACCATCAGGGTGGGTAATATCCTCGGCGGCGTACAGGTCGTAGACCGCGCCGTCCAGCACAGCATTACCATGGGCGGCGTCGCCGGTCACATACCGCTGTGCATCCAAATCAACCTTGGAGATGCTGATTTCACCAAGTGTGCGGTCATTCTTCATGATGCCGTCCGCTGCCGTTGTGGTGTAGTCGTCCTCATTGGCTGCCTTGCCGCTGGCACCGGTGGTATAGCTCCGGGAGGCATCCTTGGGGGCATCATAGAGTGTTACGGTGGTTTCTACGCTGCCGCTGGTCACCAGCTTTGTGCCGCCCTTATCGCCAGTGGCAATGTTGGCATTGTAGTCACCATTGCCCAGCCACAGGACGGAATTGTTGTTGTCCGCGGTAATTTCCACATAGTAGGCGCGTTTGCCCAGCGGCGTGCCCGCAGTGCCGGGATGGTCCACGTCTGTCCAGTCGCCGAAATACCCCGCGGGGGCCTTCGTCTCCACAAGGATGAACCTGCCCTCATTGCGCTGCGTATAGTACAGTGTATGGCGCATCGTGTCATTGTTGGCATAGGCGGCGTTGTTGATGACGGCATAGGTGCCGTCACCCTGGCGCTGGACACTGTAGGTATTGTACCCACCCGTGGGCTGGTATTTGCCGGTCACAACGTCCCACTGGTAGATTTCATACCGGGCATCACCTGCAATCTGGTTGCCGGTTTCACTGTCCGTCTTTTTGACGTTGATCTGCAGTGACCACTCAGCATTGCGCATCTTGTAGGCGTTGTTGGAGTTAGCCGGTACTGTAATGGTCTGGTGACTGCCGTTGCTGCCCCAGTAGGATTCAAAACCGTAGGGAATGGTGACTTCGTCATAACGGAACTGTAAAGATGCAAGCTGTGTCTGCGCGCTGGCAATAGCATTATTTACAGCGCTCTGTGCTTCTGCCTGAATGGCGGCAACCGCAGAATCTCGCTCGCTGTTGGCGGCTGCGTCTGCAGCTTCTTTCGTAGTATAGGGGCCGACGCTGCCACTGCGGCCATCTACGGTCTTGGATACAGTGTAATGTACAGACCAGCTGGCAGATGCTGCACCGCCGTTATTCTGGTAATTGTCGTCGTTGGTGTGGCCGCCTGTAGTGACGGTCTGCACACCGGCAGGGAAAATGCTCCAGCTGCCGCCGTCAATCGTGCCGGATTTGGTGATAGGCTCGATTTCAATCGTGGCACCGTCTACCTTTTCCAGCGTTTTCAGCTGGATCTTATCTGTGGTGATACCATAGGTCAGATCCACGGTGCCGCTGGCGGACTGTGCAGGGGCTTCCCAATTGGCATAATACTCCTGTACGACAGGCTTCGGCTCTTCCGTTTCCTCCTCACTGATTTCAGGGCCAATCAGGGCAACGGTCTGCCAGCCGCTGCGCGCAGGGGTATAAATATAGGTGTAGTAGCCGCGGGGCTTTGCATAGGCGACAGCGCCGTCCAGCAGGGCCTGCGCGGATTCCAGATAGATTTTTGCAGCAGTGCTCTCGGGATAATTTTCAATCAGCCACAACTGGGTGTCATCGTAAATCGTGCGGCAGAAATCCAAAAGAGAGATTCTTTCAGCATCTTCTGCGGAAAAAACTGCGGGCGTATCGGTCAGCAAGTCCATAGAAAGCTGGTCCAGACCGCCCCAGATGCGGTACTGATTACCGTAGTGGTCACCGGGAATGCACTGATCCGCGCTGACCAGAGAAGTGTTCGTATAAGTGTACGGCGGACAGCCCTTAGGCTGGCCGTTGGCACCGTGGGTGCAGCAGTAGGCTTCCTCGCCATTGAACCAGATCAGCCATGTGCCGTTGACCTTCTCGACTTTGGTGATTTTGCCGCTGGTAACGGCAGGCGTGGGGCGCTCGGCGTAGGCGGCAACGTCTGTGGCCGTTGCAAACGGTGCGGCCATGGTGCGGCTGCGGTCAATTACAACGTGTAGCGCTTTCGTCAGCGTACTGCCATCCGGGGCGGTGTAAACAAGCTGCGCGGAAAAATCCGCATCTGCCTGTACATACAGTCCCATAACAGCAGCGGATGTTTCCGTATACTCGCTGTGCATAAGGCTGCAGCGCGTAGTCTCATCGGCAGGAACACCGTAGAAGTCCAGCACCGTCACTTCGTTGGGAAGCACCACATCCAGACTGCTGCCGTCTGCAGGGTATTCCACCTGTGCCAAAATGGGCGCAACGGTATAGCCGGTGCCCTCCAGCAACGGAGCCATCATCGTCAGGTCGTCGCTGTTCAGGGTGTCCGCACTCAGGTAACTGTCCGTGCTTTCTTCCAACTGGTCATTCGGCCAGGCAGAAATGCCGATTTTTGTTTCACCCGTGGCAACCGGCAAGCCCTGGCTGCCCATATAGGAACCAGTCGGTGCATCCGGTAAGTCTGTGTACAAAACAGCGCCGTCGAAGGTATAGTCGGTGGATGTCTCCACCGGCGCATCCTCGTCGGCGCTTTGGGATGTTACGGCAGCTTCGCTGCTTTTGGGCGTGCTTTCTTCACCCGGGTCCGGGTCGCTTGCCTCGGTCTGATGGCTGTCATCTGTGACGGCCTCTTTGTCCTGCTCCATGATTAGAGTGCCGTCTGCATCAGCCCTCGGAGCCTCCGCAAACGCCCCAGCTGGGAACAGGGAGCAGCACATCATAGCCGCCATACACAAGGCCGCTACGCGCTGCTTGATCTTAAATTTGTGATTCATTGAACATACTTCCTTCTGCTGTAAAATTTTATCTATATAAAAAAGTGCCTGCCGAACAAACAGCAGACACTTGAGAGTTTGATTTACCTGTAACGCTCAACCGACCTTTCCCTGAAAGAACTCCAAAAATTCCGGTAGTTCCTGGTCCGGCAGCTCGTTCATGACCTGCATGGCCAGGTATTCTGCGCGGCTCACCTTGGGGGCAAACTTGCGGGAGTAGGTCTTGCCGGTTCTCACGTACCCAACATCGTGGATCAGGTCTTTCTCTGAAAGACTCTTCAGGATGGTAAAGACCGAACGCGGCTTCCAGGTGCAGTTCTGGGTCGGGATCAGATCGGAAACGATCTGACTGGCGATGGCTGGCTCCTTGGAATTCCAAAGGTAGGTCATGATTTGCATTTCGGAGGTCGTCATCCGATACAGAGAGTTTTGCTTTTTCATATCCATTCTCCAATCACTGAAAGGTTACGGTCCAGTAGGTGTACTGGCCCTCGGCAGTGCTGCAAAACCAGCAACCCACGCCCATGCTGGTGAAGCTGGGCTCCATAATATTGGCATAGTGGGCAGAGCTGCCCTGCCAGTAGGTGCAAACGCTGCTGGCCGAGCCAATCGGACCTGCGGCGCAGATCTCACTGCGGGTCGTCATGCCGCTGTGATCGAACGGCCCGCCCGCAACAAAGCTCTCACAGCGTGCATCGGCGGCAGCACTCAGGCCACTGTCCATCGTCAAAGGGGACAGACCAGCTGCTGCGCGCATAGCATTGATGTTTTCCTGCACAGACCAGTAGGCACTGTCCGAGCTGTCGATGCTCCACCACTCCTCACTGCCCGCCGCCAGGTCAAAGGGGACAGCACCGTAGCTCATACTGACCTGTTCAGGCTGACTTGCTGTTACAGCTGATTCTGTTGCCGGCGCTTCGGTAGGCGCTGCAGTAGGCTCCGGTATGGGAATTTCAGTCGGTGCCGGTGTGGCAGCCGGTTCTGGAGTCTGTGTAGGCGCAGGTGCCGGGCTTTCCGTGGCAAGCGGCGCAGGTGTTTCAACGGCAGTCTCTTCAGTAGCAACGGTAAGTTCTACCAGCGTACTGCTTTCCGGCGTTTGCAAGGTGTTATCGGTCTGCTGTGCGCAGGCGCAGAGTAACACCGTAGCTAAAAGAATGGATAACAGACATTTTTTCATATAATAAATTTCTCCAATCAGTAGTATAAATCATACAGACTACCAGCAAACTCGAGCAGCTTTCTGCCCAGCCAGAACAGCACCTGCGGCGCGCCGTAAGGACTGAGCAAGAATGCCACGATGGCGGATACTGCCGCCTCTTGGTAGCACTTATCGAATAGCGCCAAGAGAGCAGCCAGACCGCCCAGTGCCGCCAAAAACCTGCCGCAAACTCCGCAGATAGCAAACAGCACGATTGCAATCCGGCCCAGTGCAAGAAGTACCAGAATGACAGGCACGAGACTAATGCGGATACCCCAGGTAAGGAACAGATTTTTACGTTGAATGGGCATAATGGCCACCTCCTATCTCTATGATACATGGTCTGCGAAATAATGCAAGGCTGCCTATTTCAGCGTTCCAGTTCGTTTTCCTCTCTAGGCGTTCGCACAGAATCGTCCTCGTTTACGACCTCGGCCTCACCCTCCAAAACCGGGGCATCATTGCCCACATTCAGCAGGGCATCCAGCTCGGCCAGACGCGCGCTCTTGTCGTTCAGTTCCTGTTCCTGCAGAAAAGGCTGTTGCAGTTCCTCTTTGGCGCTGTCCAGCTGGACGCGCAGCTGCTGTAGATTGTTGCGCAGACCGCTGACCTCCTGCGGCAGGGCAGCAACAACGTTTTGCAGGCGGACCATATTGCCGGCAGCGTCTCTGCCCAGCTCTGTGGTATGGGTGGCCTGACCGACCAGATGCGCCACAAACACCTTGGAGAGCGGCACATAGGCAACCGTGACTTCAAAGCCAGCATAGTGCCCCACCAAAACAGGGTGGTCGGCCCGCACGGCAGCACCCACCAGCCCGAGCAGTGCCTTACCGGCATCCTCGCGCTTGTCGTAGGACGTGCCGTCAAGCTCAATGCTGAAAACCAGCTTGCCGTCCTTGTCATAGCTCTGACTGTCCTTGGCGGTCTGCATATCCTTCTCAAACGCCTGAATCCGGCATTCGGTGCCGCGGATCTCTCGCAGAAAGATGCCGGTCACGGCGTCCTCCAGTCGGTAGTGCTGGCTGTTGTAGGCGGCTTTCAGCGTGCGAAGCCGTGCAACCTGTATATCAAGGTCCATTTTTTCCTTGATCATCGGGTTTCCGGCAGCCAGCGCCTTTACCTCAGCGTAGGAGAGCGCAGCCTCGTCCAGGTCCTCACAGCTGCGGGCAGGGGATTTTGACGTCATGATTTGCGAAATGAACTTCTGTTTGTTTTCGACCAACTGATAGCTGTAGGCGTCAAACGTGGCCTCCGTTATGTAAATAAAGATAGAAACCTCTTTATTCATATTGCCCTGACGAACCATACGTCCGTTGCGCTGGGCAATATCGGCGGGCCGCCATGGGCAATCAAGGTGATGGAGTGCGCACAGCCGCGTCTGTACGTTGGTGCCTGCTCCCATCTTCTGGGTGCTGCCCATCAGCACGCGAACCGCACCGCTGCGGACTTTGCCGAATAGCTCAGCCTTCTTGGCTTCCGTATCGGCATCATGGATAAACTGTACCTCTTCTTTGGGAATGCCACGCGCCACCAGCTTGTCCCGAATATCGTTGTACACATCAAAGCCGTCCGCACGGGGCGTGCTCAAATCGCAGAAAATCATCTGCGTGGAGCGCTGCGCCTTTGTTCTTTCCCAAATGGTAAAGACCCGCTCCACGCAGGCATTCGCCTTGCTGTCGGGGTCATCGGGCAGAAGTGGATTCATCAGGCGCTGATCCAGCGCCAGCTTGCGGCCATCGTTCGTGATGCGCAGCATGTTGTCCTCATTCGGGGCAACCAGGCGATTGCGCACCGCCTCGGCCCGCTCACCCAGCGCCGCCACCATCTGCCGCTGCAGCTCACTGGGCGGCAACTTCACAATCGTAGGCTTACCGCCCGTGATTTCGGGGACCGGCAGCTTCAGCATATCGGCGGTCTGAATGTCGGCACACTGTTTGAACATATTCATAAGCTCGGGCAGATTGTAAAACTTTGCAAACCGCGTTTTTGAACGGTAGCCGTTGCCCTCGGGGGCTAGCTCAATCGCGGTAACGCTCTCGCCAAACGTAGAGGCCCACGCATCAAAGTTCAGCAGGCCTTCCTGCTCCAAAAGCCCGTATTGCAGATACCTCATCATGATGTACATCTCGGTCATCGAGTTGGAAATCGGCGTGCCGGTAGCAAAGACAATGCCGTGCCCGTCGGTCAGCTCGTCCATGTACATGCACTTCATATACATGTCGCTTGCCTTTTGGCTTTCGGTCTGGGAGATACCGGCCACGCGGGTCATCTTGGTAGTGACCATTGCGTTTTTGAAGTAGTGCGCCTCGTCCACCATCAGGCTGTCCACGCCCAGCTCCTCAAAGGTGATGACGTCATCCTTGCGGCTCTGGTCGTTGAGCTTGTCCAACTTCCGTTGTAGCTGCTTTTTCATGCGCTCCATCTGCTTGATGGTAAAATTCTCGGCGCGCTGGGCCTTCAGCGCAGCGGTCTGTGCCACTACATCGTCGATTTGCTTTTGCAGGTACATTTTCTGCCGTTCATCGGAAAGCGGTATCTTTTCAAACTGACTGTGCCCGATCACGATAATATCAAAATTGCCGGTAGCAATACGGGCACAGAACTTTTTGCGATTGGCTTTTTCAAAATCTGTTTTGCGCGCCACCAGAATTTCCGCGTTGGGATAGAGCAGCAGCGCCTCGGACGCCATCTGTTCGGTCAAATGGTTGGGTACTACAATCAGCGTTTTATTGCAAAGACCCAAACGTTTTTTCTCCATCGCGCTGGCGACCATCTCGAACGTCTTCCCAGCCCCCACCTCATGTGCCAGCAGTACGTTGTTGCCGTACAGCACGTGGGCAATAGCGTTGCGCTGATGGGGCCGCAGCGTAATTTCCGGGTTCATGCCGGGAAAACGCAGGTTGCTGCCGTCGTATTCCCGCGGGCGGATGCAGTTGAATTTGCTGTTGTACAGGCTTACCAGCGCCTGCCGACGTTGCGGCTCCTTGAAAATCCATTCTTCAAACTTGTCTTTTATCAAGCATTGCTTTGCGTAGGCAGCCTCGGTGGCGGCGTGGTTCAGCACGCTTTTTTTGTTTCCCTCTGCGTCGGTAACTGTATCAAACACCTGCACAGGCCGCAGGTTCAGCGCAGCCTCGGTGATTTCATAGGCATTCTTGCGGTTTGTGCCGTAGGTGACGGTAGCCTTGATGCTGCCGTTGCCGTAGCGCTTATTTGTGATATTCCACTCACCGGTGAACGACGCAAACAGCACCTTCACGGAAAGGCGCGTGGACAACGGCGGCTCCAACAGCTCCATGAGGAAATCCTGAATATATTCAGGCGGTATCCAAGTAGCACCCAGCCGCACCGCAATCTCGCTGGCGTCGAGGTCCTTCGGCTGTACCTGCTCCAGCGCCTTCACATTGACCTGATAGTCCGGGTCGGACGTAGCGGCCAGCCGGGCAACGGACAGCTTTTGCCGCACATTGCCGGAAAGGTATTCATCTGCCGGCAGATAGACCGGCTCGGTCTGCTCCGGGTCGCGGAAGATAACACCGGTCAAATCGCGGATGATTTCGTCCTGCGATTTTCCCGTGACCTGTGCCATGTAGGCAAGGTCCACGCGGGCCTTCTCGGTCAGGCTCAGCACCAGCGCTTCATCGGCGGTATCCACATGGTCCACCACCTGGGCCGGGCGGATGGTCCGCTTCGTGAACATATCCGTCTTGCCCCTGTAATGGCCCTCGCTGTCGATGTCCTCCAGCGAGCAGAGCAGGAAATACCCGGAATCATCACGGAACGCCGAAGCCGTGCCGCGGCTGTTGATTAGCCCATACGTATCGTGGTAGGAATCATACTGGGCGGTCAGCTGCGCTTGCAAAGCGGCAATCGTTTCATCGGGCAGATTGTCCAGTTGCGCCTGAATCAGCTCCTGGCAGGTATCCCGCAGAGGAACCAGCGCCTTGATGCGGGCTAACGCGGAGGTGCTGGTCTTCACGGCGCGCATTTTGGAATTTTCACGGTAATAAACTGTGTCGGCTTTAACAACATAGCTAAAATTTCGCGTGCCGGGGTCAGCGTCGAGCGTGTCGCTTTCCTCCTGCGCGTCCTCCCGGTCATCCGCCAGCGTGTACTCGGTCTGCAAATTGGCAAGGGCCGCGTCAAGCTGACCTTCCAGTGATGTGCCATTTTCCAGCGGCGCGCAGGTGGGGCGCTGCCCGTAGGGCCCGCTGACCATCTGCATCTCGCCGCAGATCATCTCGGGATGGTCGATGAAATACCGGTTCAGCGGAATGCCATCGGCAGTCTCGCCTACATGAATCCATGGCGCGTCCTGCTCCAAAACCCGACCACGCTTTTGCAGAAACAGAATGTCCGAGGTAACGGTTGTACCGGCCTGTGCGGTAAAGGTATTGTTGGGCAGCCGCACCGCGCCAATCAAATCACAGCGGGCAGCCAGATACCGGCGCACGCTTTCGGACTTTTTATCCATCGTGCCGGAGGTCGTTATAAACGCCATAATGCCGCCGACGCGGAGTTTATCTACGGTTTTGGCTAGAAAGTAATCGTGAATTTGAAAGTGCAGCTTGTCATATTGACGGTCCGTAACCTGATACTGCCCAAACGGCACATTGCCGATAGCCAAATCAAAGAAGCTGTCCGGCAGGTCGGCTTTTTCGTAGCCGCAGATTTGAATTTTTGCTTTCTGGTATAACTGCTGCGCGATGCGGCCCGATACACTGTCCAACTCGACGCCGTAGAGCTTTGCATTGTTCGTATCAAAGCTGCCGTTGCGGTGCCCAAAAAATGCACCCACACCCATGCTGGGCTCCAGCACATTGCCGCCCACGCAGCCCATGCGGGTCAGCGCGCGGTACATGGCATGGATGACGACAGGCGGGGTATAAAACGCCGTCAGCGTAGATTCCTGTGCGGCGGCGTATTCCTCCGGCGCCAGCAGATCCTTTAGCTGCTCATATTCGCTGTGCCAGTTGTCTTTATTAGGGTCAAAGGCATCGGCCAGACCGCCCCACCCGAGATACCCGGCTAGAACATCCTGCTCGGCTTCCGTGGCCGGTGTGCCGCGCTGCTCGATTTGCTTGAGTGTCCGAATTACATTCAGATTGGCAGTAAACTTGGCCTTTGCCCCTGTGGGAATCTCCGGCTCATAGGGTGCAAGGTAGTTGGTGGGGTCATGCGCGGCGGACTCGTCGGTAGAAAGGGTGTTTTCCTGCGGCTCGTGTTCTTCCACCTCGTCGAGGTCTATTTCCATGAGGCTGTCAAAATCAAGATTGGAGAGAACCGCCTGGTTCAGATCATCGAGCGAGCCATACCGTTCCTGCGCGTAGAGAGTATCGTCCACTAGCTTGGTGACAGTGCAGTGCTCCAAGTCGGCATATACCTGAATGACGTGTTTCTCATCCTCGGTAGTGGTATAGCCCAAATCGATTCGTGTCAGGTCGGAAAAGTCCGGCTCGGTGATCTCAAATTCGTCCTTGAGATAATCCTCAATATAGGAGAGAGCCTGTTCCGTCTGCGCTTGCACAAGGGCTGTTCGCTGCTGTTCGGAGAGCATCATGCCGCCGTTGCGCGGGTTGGCGTCCAGCTGCCGCTGAAACTCCTCCCGGCTGATGGCGCGCCCAAACAAGGGTACCTCCTCGTCCTGCAGATGCACGTCAAACTGCCCGATGCGCTCTACTGTGAATCGGTGGTCATCCTCCAAGTAGACAACGCTGCCCTCGGTGCAAATCGGTCTGGTATCCGGTACGTTGCCGGGCTCATCGCGCACCTCACTGGCGGGTTCTCGCTGCTCGGCAGCCCATGTGGGATACTGTTCAAGCTCCTGCTGCGTCAGAAAGCGCTGCATCTCAATCAGATAAGCAATGCGCTTGGCTGCGGCCCGCCATGGCAGCCTGCGCTCAAAGAGGCCTTCCTCATTTGTCAAAATCAGCTTCAGTCCGGCAGGGCCGTGGTCCACCCAGCCATGAGCACCGCTTTGGTAATCCCATGACCGACCACCGCTGCCGTATTCCTTCTTCAAAAAAGTGGCGTGGTCGCCCTGCGTGGTGGTGAACTGCTGATAGATGCGGAATTTGCTGTTTTCAAAATTGCTGCCCACTGTCAGAGCCAGGTTGATTTCCTCGTCCGTGATAACGCTGCCGTCATCAATCTGCGGGGCATTGTACTCTGCAACAGGCAGGGCGGAGCGAATGACGGTTTCCTGCTTTTCCGGGGTGAGAAAATCATCCTTTTCCAACCTGTCATCTTCCGCACTCGGCGGCGAACCGTCAGGCAGTTCAAAGGAAAGCTGTTCCTCTACCTGCGGCAGTTTCTTCGGGTCAATGGTCGCAATCAGCTCATGCTGTTCAATCAAGTCGTTCAGCGCATTGGCCACGGCACGCCACGACAGCAGCGTTTCCGCGCTGCGGGTCAGATACGCGCCCTTCCAGACAAGCAGACCGCTATCCTGCTTGTGAAAGCCCACGCGGGTATCATCTGCAAGCAGAAGTTCTGTGAAAATATCCTTGTAGCTTTCCCGCACAAAACGCAGCCGGTCAATGAGCAGGGGATTTTTATTATAAAAGGTAAGATATTCGGCGTTGGATGCTCGGGAAGAAGTCTCCATAGCCAGCAGCTGCGGCAGAAGCGTGGGCGGAAATTCGGGCAAAGCAAAAGCGGAGGGCGATGGCTCGCTCTCCGCCTGTGCGGGGGATTCTGTCAGATTTCGTACAGCATCGGAAGGACTGCTTCCTCCGCCTGCTTCTTCAGGCTGTTGGTCAGCTGTGCCCAGCCCAGCGGGTTCGTCCTGCGGTCCGGCATCGGGGTGGTCTGCATCAGCTCGCGCAGGGTCTTGTCCACCATCTGCTGTGCTGTCCGTCCGATTCGATTGCAGCTCGTCAGCAGCGTGCCCTCCAGCATCAGTTGGTCGCAGAGTGTCGGCTCGTTCTGTTCCAGATATTCCAGACGCAGCCTCGCGTAGCGGTTCAGGTAAGGGTTCGGCTGGTTCGGCAGGGAAAGGCTCGGAATCAGGTAGCCTTCGCGGTTCTTCGTGTACGTCATGAGTAACGGCCTCCTCTCGGCTGTTCAGTTGTGTTCGTGTGCTTTCATTATGAACTAGTTCGTGTGAGAGTGCAATGCTGTCACGGCTTAGCCGCAGCGCCTCGCGCCCAATGGCGTTCAGCATCGGTTCTGCGGCGGCCTGTACATAGCCGCCTAGACACAGTGAAATCTGACAGGTATCGAACTGGCTGACACTTTGAAATGCCGGATAATCCTCGTCCTGCACCGGCAGTCCGATTCGCAGCCGTGCCATGTAGACAGCACTCTGCGTGACCAGTGCCTGCAAGAGCTGCATCTGCTCGTCAGGCTGCGCCCACTGCAGCGTACTGTCCGCCACATTGCGTTCCAGCATGCGGCGGGCACGATCTGCATCGTTGGAGACGCCATCCTGTGCCAGCGCCGTCAGCCAGTCATCAGATTTATCTTGCAGAAGCAGCGGTCGCGTTGTGTCCGTGACCTCCCACGGCCCGCCAGTGTGCGTCTGGCTCAATAGTGTGGTATCGCCGATGGCAAAAACAGGCTTTGTCACCGCCACGCCCTGTCGGCGCTGCAGCACGGTGATGCATCTGCTGCCGCGCATGACCAGCCGGTTTGCCTTCGTATTCCAGTATTCCATGCTGGCGCAGGCCGCGGCGTCTGGCCGCTGGGCGTGAATCAGAAGTTGGTTCAGATAGGTGGTGTGATAGTTGTGGGCGGCAGTGTACAAAAAGCTCTGCCACGCCTGCGGCGATGCTGTGACCCGCACGGCCTCCTGCCGGGCCAGCTGAAATATATCCTGCGGTTTCGGCATCTTGACACCTACCTTTCTAATTCATCTAAATTGTGCTCCTGTCGCTCAACTTCCATATCATGAAGCTCGGGCAACAGTCGGCTTACATCCTTGAAGCCAACTGCATCCACATACAGGGCTTCGGCCTTGTCGCCACGATCCATGACGATTAGATCACTGACGGACAAAGACGGCATACTGTTGGCGCAGGGACGGTCATCATAATTGAAATCCCGGAAGCACTTGTCAGGCGTGTAATCCCGGGGCATATTGGCCACATAGGCACAGCGGTAATCGGTGGCCTTCAGCTTGTTCTGAGCGTAGTCATAATCCGTAAAGCGATATTCGCAAGTGTAATGTGGGATTTGATATATCAGCAGTCTGTCTAACTTATCACCCGGCTGCGGATGCTCCGGTTCCACATAACAGCCTCTTTTGAAGCACTGATTTGCATACTGCTGGATGTGGCAGAAACGACTACCTACATAAAAGTGCGTATCGTCAACTGTCTGCACATCTTTCACCAGCTGTGAACCATCCGCGTAGTTTTCAATAATGCGCTGACCGTTGCGCACCTGAAACAACTGCTGCCCATCACGGTTCAGAAACCGTGAGAAGCGGAGTGTGCTGCAAAGCTCGGGTGCATTGGTCCACTCGGTTATGTGGATGTCTTTACCAACATGTACCTTTGTGTGACCATTTTCTTCCGTGTAGTAGTGAGGCCGGATACGATCTACGCCAACTGCTGTCACAAGCTGCTTTGCCATTTCAATGAGCTGCTTGTCATTGCGATCTGCAAAGGGGCCGCGGTAATCATCACACAGGTAGTTGATACCGTTCCGCACCTGCATGATGGTTACTGCACCATCCGGGTCACGACGGTCAATTCCAACAGTCAGGCGCGGGTAGGGAAGATTGGTGCGCTCGTTCCAGGTGTACTCGTTGTTGTAGGGCATTTCTCTCAACCGCTGGTAGCGTTTCATCAAATCAGCCGTATTTGAAAAGAACTCCGTAGGAGCTTGTTCTTCAAACTGTTGCGGAAAGACGTGCGACATGAAATCGGGGATCAGGTAATATCTGTACTCTGCCATTTCAACGCTCCAGACTGGGTTGTTTTTCCGATACAAGGTGGCGGGAATTTCGTTCCAGAAGCTGCATGATGATTCCTACCATCTGTTCTTGTGTGTAGCCGGCGGGAAAGTAGCGGGCGATTTTGCTGATGCTGATGGTCAGCGTAGGGTCGCGGGGTGGTACACTGGACTTTTTCGAATCCATGATTTCCAGCAGCTTGCCATGATCCAGCGCACCTTCCTTGCTGGCGGCTTTTAGTTTCTGTGCCTGCGACAGCGAAGGGGAGCAGGATTGGGATTCAATGTAATCGAGGAAATCATTCTGCTCGGAGGGGGAAAGGTAAGAAAGCTCAACGGCGGGGTTGAACTTCAGGATGCCGTTGTCGACTTTCTTTTGCAGGTCGGGGACGAGGCTATTTAATCGAATATACCGTCTAACTTGCATACGACTATCTCCAGCTTCTTTACCCACGATGTCAGCGCTTTCCAACTTCCGCCCAACTTGGGCGGAAGTTAAATCTTGTCGTGCTCCTTGGCGACTGATAGCTTCCAGCTTCATCGCATACGCCCTGGCCTTCTCCATCGGGCTGATATGCTCCCGCTGAATATTGGAATCGACCATGTCAATAATCGCCTGGTCATCATCAATATCCCTCACCTGAACCTTGACCCTATCCAGCCCTGCCCGTTGCGCAGCATGAAACCGCCTATGGCCGGAGATAATTTCATATCCACCCTCGGCGCGGCGGCGCACGGTCAGGTTGGTAAGGACACCGTTCGCCCGGATGCTGTCCACCAGCTTCTGCATATCCTCATCGTTGCGCACTTCAAACGGATGCCCAACGAACGGATGAAGCTCGGAAAGCGGCACCTCTGTGACCAAATCGCCGCTTTCCCGCTGCCTGTCAGCCTCCGAGGAAAACATATTATCGATTGAGGGCATCTTCATCGCGTTCAAAAACTTGTTCTTCGCGGCCATAGCCGGATACCTCCTTCGCAAATTCAATATAGGCCTTTGCACTGTTGCTTTTCGGGTCGTACAGAATCGTCGGCTCTGCGTTGGCCTGGCTCTCCTGTACCTTTACGTTTCTGGGAATCTCTGTTGTGAAAACGTGAATCTTATTGCCGTAGGTGCTGCGGACCTGCCCGCAGTAGTGGTCGGAAACGTTCGTGTGCTCGGTCATCGTCAGAAGGATGCCCTTTACGCGCAGTCCGGGGTTGATTTTACGCTGCACATTAGCAATAGAGGACGTCAGCTGCGACATGCCCACAACGGAGAATGGCTGCGCCTGCATCGGGATAATAATTTCATTGGCGGCGGCCAGCGCATTGGTCAGCAGCAGTCCAACAGAGGGGGAACAGTCAATCAAACAGTAGTCGTACTGATTGTTGTACTGCTCCAGGCAGGATTTCAGAAGTACCTCGCGGCACATCATCGTGCCCATGGCCAGCTCAAAGCCCGCCAGCCGCAGATTGGACGGGATAAAATCCACCCGTGCGGCAGCCTCCTTACGTCCGGTCTGGTAGACACACTCCCGATTCCCTATCGGCTTCTCACAGGAGGTCTTCATCAGCAGCTCCGTAATGGTTTGGTCAAGGTCCTTTTCCGGTGGAATACCGCAGTAGCAGGAAAGATTGCCCTGTGGGTCAAAGTCCACCATCAGGACGCGGTAGCCCTGCTGGGTCAGGGCAATGCCGAGGTTATACGTTGTGGTCGTTTTCCCCGTGCCGCCCTTCTGGTTTGCGATTGCGATTGTTTTCATCTTGTTTCCTCCAAAATATCATCCATGCTGATGCAGTGCGCGCGGTATTCCTGCATGTATTGCACCAGCGTGTCGTTGTAATCCTTGCCCACCGGCGGCGGGCGGTCCTCCACGGCTTTGCCGCTGCCTGCAAGGTGCGCAATAATATCCTGCGTTCGGGTCCGCCCTGCGTTGTCGTTATCCAGACAGAGGACAACGCTGCGGACTGCCGGGAAATATTTCAAAAACGCATCCAGTGCGGCATAGTCAGTGCCGCCCAGCGCCAGATAGTGGACGCTGCGCCACGCCCCGGTGTGCTGCATGAGCTTTAGAGACGCACCGGACATAGCGTCAATGGGGGCCTCGTATACCTCAACCGTGTCGGCCTTAGTGCTGGCCTGTATGTAGAACGGGTAAATCTTCTTACTTCCGGGAATATCACGCCGGAATTGCAGCTGCGTACAGCCACGCAAGCTGCCGCCTTTCGCAACACCCTCACCATCACGTCCAACAAATACGCAGTTCGGGTGATTTTTGAAGCTGGTCTGGTACAAAATGCCCTCCCTGCGGCAGAACGCCAGTACATTGGGGTGGATACAGCGCCCGCGTAGATACGCCATAGCTGCATAACTGTTTGCGTCTGGCTTGGGCAGCTTGAAATCTCGCGGTGCTACCGATTCAGCGCGCGGCTGCGGCAGGCTTACAGGGTGGGAAGAATGAACCACGCCGCCTTGGATGCGGTTGATCTCCCGCACAGCCTCAACATAGGGCACCTTCTCGACGTCGATCAGATATTTCAGCGCAGTGCGCCCGCGCAGGCCGATGCAGTGCCAACACCAAAGGCTGTCTTTGCTGATCGTCAGCGAACTGTGTACCTTGTGGCGGTATTCCTTGCCCACGAGCTTCAGGTTGCCTGGCTCAACGAGTTTGAAGTAGGTCAGCAGGTCCAGCTCCTTCGCCCGTGCGATTTCTTCCTTCGTCACCCCGGCCATGCTCTACACCCCGTATTCTGTTTCCAATCTGTTTTCTGTATCGTTATAATCAGTCTAATTACTATCAGTCTTATTTGCGTGTGATAATCACATCTCCAGAAGTGTGAAAATCACACTTCAAGAAATGTGATTTTTACATTTCTGGATTTATGACGAAACAGCAAAGTTTTTTACATAAATCAAGCTGGGCTTTCCCAGTCCCTGGCGCTTGCGCTCAATCAGACCTGCATCCTTTTCCAGCTCGAGCATCAGGCGGCAGGCCTTCTGGTTGGCACAGCTCAGGGCCTCCATGATTTCCTCGGTGGTGAAGATGATGTAGACCCTGCTCTGCTCATCCAGCCAGTGATTCTTGACCGACAGGCTCATGCGGTCCAGCAGGATACCGTACAGGATCTTGGCATCGGTGGACAGCGGTTTGAACTGCGGGTCGGTGAACAGCACCTTAGGGATGCGATAGAATGAGAACTGCTCGGCCTGACTGCCGTAAAAGTAGTCAAATTGCATGGTTGCTTCTCCAAAAAGCGCGCACTCGAATAAGCCTGACAGAATACCGTACTTTTGGCATCCTAACCGGGCCTTATAAATAAGGTTGTGTGTGGCATTTTACCGTTCCAGTTCCTGCTGGCTCTGGGTATGCTCGTGGGCATGGCCCCAGGTTTTCAGCAGAGAGAAAATCGTGTTCTGCATCTGCTCGGGCGTATAGCCGGGAGGGAAGAACCGCTGTACGTCAGATTGATTTAAGAAAAACTTCTGCCGTTGATTAGGCTTCTGCTCGGTGAGCAGGGTATGCAGGTAGTGCTCCGTCAGCGTGCCGCTCTGGCTCATCTCCTTGAGGCGGCGGGACTGCACCAGAGAGGGCGTGGCCTCGCAAAGCTCCATTTCGGCTTGCAGCCACCGCTGGTGCTCCGGCGTCATGTAGGAGATCTCTACCGCTGGGTTGAACGCCATCCGGGATTCGTCGACCATTTGCAGAATGGGGGAGATGAGATGCGTTAGTCGAATATAACGTTGCACCGTCTTATAGCTTTCGCCGGATGACGAACCAATTTGAGAACCTGTTCGACGGTCATCTAACTTCGGGACAACTTGTCCCGAAGTTGCCCGTCCCTGATGCTTCATTGCATCCATCTTCATTTTGTACGCAAACGCCTTCTCACTCGGCAGCACATGCTCCCGCTGGATATTGCTGTTCACCATTAAAATAGTAGCTTCATCATCCGTCAGCTCCTGCACGCGGACCGGCACCTTCTCAATACCCAGCTCCCGGCAGGCCTCGCAGCGGCGGTGTCCGCTGATAATCTCATAGCCGCCCTCGGGCCTGCTGCGCACGATCAGCGGAACGATAACACCGCTTTCCCGGATGCTGTCCACCAACTCATTCATCTCCATATCCTTGCGGACATGGAACGGATGGTTGGCAAAGGTGTGCAGCTGCGCAGGGGAGACGTTCAATTCCAGGCTATTCGGCATGATTTATCCCTTCTTTCCTTCCTTTATCAGTCATAAAGCAAAATATATTTATAAAATTCGTACATTTCTATTGACATTCTCGGTGCAGTCAGTTATAATAATCAAGCTGATTCGAGACAGCCCGGTTGACCGGGTGTAGCGCAGTTTGGTAGCGCGCTTGAATGGGGTTCAAGAGGCCGTGAGTTCGACTCTCGCCACTCGGACCAAAGATGGCTG
>ERZ772858.757-NODE-757-length-39637-cov-10.965944_pt1 | contig 39637 bp, 30 predicted proteins | sample MGYA00512136_ERZ772858 | MGnify/ENA primary metagenome ERZ772858 (study PRJEB29015, sample SAMEA2737726) | human gut metagenome | biome: human gut; feature: human-associated habitat; material: faeces | place: China | collected 2012 ...
CAATATTGTGAATGATGAGAAATTTGCTCTTGATCTGCTTCGTGATAAGAAGATCCTGATCGTACAGGGAAGTGGATTTAACTGGCATCAGCCGGATCATTTCCGTGTGGTTTATCTGCCACGTATTGAAGTACTGAAAGAGGCGGTTGGTAAGATTGGGGAGTTCCTGCAGTATTATAGACAGTAGGAATTGAAAAAATGAGCTTTGGAAAGCCAAAACTTTCCAGAGCTCATTTTTTTCAGATTGAGGGCGAAGCCCAACTCTATCCAAGCAGTTCTCTTACCATCTCTGCATCAAATTCAACTTTCTCCACATGGTTCACCTCAATCTGATACAGCGCATTCGCTGCGATGTGTTCTGCTGCCTGTTCCAGATCTCGGATTCCTGATGTATTGGAGTAAAGTTCAATCACTTCATTGAGTGCCTCATCTGTCATAATGCACTCTTCTGCCTTCAGGCTCATGCGTTTCAGCACCTTAGGAAGTGCGAATTTGGAGAAGATTACTTTCTTCTCTTCCGGTGTATAATCCGGGATATCAATGACAGCAAAACGGGACATGAGTGGTGCACTGATCTGATCCTTGTCGTTCGCTGTGGCGATTGGATATACACCAACGGTAGGGATCATACACTCCATGTAATTGTCTGTAAATCCAAGGTTGTCCAGCAATGTAAGCAAAACATCTGCCGGGTTTCCGTTTCCCTTTCCGGATGCCGCCTTATCCAGCTCATTAATAATGAATACCAGATTGGATTCCCCTGCCATGGAGAATGCTTCCATGATAATACCTGGCTTTGCGTTTGAATAGATTCTTGAACTTCCTGTCAGCTGTTCCGGATCGTTAATGGAACTCATATCTAGTGTTGTCCAAGGAAGTTTAAGGATTCTTGCAACGGCATAAGCAATCTGGGATTTACCTGTTCCAGCTGGTCCGACAAGCAGAAGTCCGTAAGCCGGAAGTGTGTGTGTACGGTTGATCTGAATGATCGTCTCTATGATTCTCTGCTTTACTTTCTCCATTCCATACAGCTCTTCATCCAGAATTCTTCTCGCTTCATCCGGATCGATTGCTTCAAAGTAATTACTCTTCCACTGAATATTCATCATAATAGAAAGCGCTCTTTGTGCATGGCGTCTTTCTTCCGGTGAAACTTCATGAGAACGTGCAACTGCAAGATTTCGTCTGGCCCAGAGACGGATATTATCCGGCATCGTCTTTCCTGCACAGTTCATAAAATCTGTAATACTCTGAATACTGGTCAGTTTCATATCATCGCCGACTTCTTCCTCTTCTTCATCACTGACTTCCTCTGCCGGCGCATCACTTGCCAACAAACGGTCAATCATAAATTGGAGAAATCCGTCTTCTGCTGAAAGTTTTGTTCCACCTCCAAAAGCAGTTTCACGAATCTTATAGACAGCATAACCATTCTCCTGATTCTTTCCGGAAAGCCGGACATTGATATGGTTTTCTCCCAGCCAGCGTAAAAGACTTGTAAAACGAGCATCAATCTCTAAGATATCTGCCGAAAAAACTCCATCTTCTTCTTTGAACTCAAACGTCGTACGCTTACTTGGATTGGTAAAAATTCCGCCGGAATGATGTTTCCACTGACGGGCAGAATTATCTAAAATTAAAATTGGTTTCTCCGGTGTTGCTTCTGATTCATTTGAATAAAAAACCTCATAAGTACATTCCGGGTCTTTTTTTTCATTTGGTGTATCACTAAAGTCAAATACTGGCATTTTCTTTCTCCTTTATCTATGCTCTTTCTTTTCTCTCAATTTTTTAGTGTATCATAGATTTTCTTATTCAACAACCATCTGTTTTTGCCATTCCAAGCTGCCAAAACGCTACCGCACTTGCTGCCGCTACATTTAACGAATCCACACCATGCATCATTGGAATCTTTACCGTATAATCACAAGTTGCGATGGTATGTTTTGCCAACCCTTCTCCTTCTGTTCCAAGCACAATTGCAAGCTTTTCTTCTGCCATAAGATTTTTATCATCAATACTGACCGAATCATCCGTCAATGCCATTGCTGCTGTTTGAAATCCCATTTCTTTTAACAATTGAATTCCTCCATCCGGCCAGCTCACTTTCTTTTTATCAAAAAATGTCCACGGAACTTGAAATACTGTCCCCATACTGACGCGGGCAGCCCTTCTATAAAGAGGGTCACTGCAAGCTGGAGTTAATAATACCGCATCCATATTTAATGCCGCTGCCGAGCGAAAAATTGCACCCACATTAGTTGGATTTACAACATTTTCTAAGACTGCAATTCTTCTTGCGTTTTTGCAGACCTCTTCTACACTTTTTAAAGACAAACGCTCCATTGCACACAACATTCCCCTTGTCAACCCAAAGCCTGTAAGCTGTTTGAGCACTTCAAATTCTGCTGTATAAACCGGAACAGATTCCCATCGTGAGAAAATTTCTTCTGCCTGTGCTCCTATCTCTTTCTTTTCTATTAAAAAAGAAATCGGATGGTATCCGGCATTTAATGCCCGTTCAATAACTTTTGGGCTTTCTGCAATAAAAATCCCAGGGTTTGGCTCATTAAAATGTAAAAGCTGGCTTTCATTCAGTCGTGCATAAACATCCAGTTCTGGAAATTCAAAATTTGTTATCTCAATTATTGGATTCATAATTATCCTCATTATTTTTCTTTTTATTTCTTTTATTTTCTGTTTTTTATCATACTATACCCACAAGAGAAACTCAATATTTCCTGTCAATTTCTCTGCTGTTTCATTGCTTTTTTCTCTCTAAAATGCTACTATGATTTTAAAAAGATGTAAAAAAGAAAGGAAGTTTCTTATGATTCAAATTCCTGAAAAAACAATACCTGCCTTTCATTCACAGACTATTTTGTCGCTGAATACCCAAAAAGTACGAACCGCAAAGTCCTCTCAGACAATTTTACAATTAAACCAAAATTTGCGCTCTCATTCACCCGCTCCCACTATTGCTTCTTACAGGCATCCGACTTTTAAAAACATCGTACAAAAAGGTCAGAAAATTGCACTGTTTACAAACTCTGTTTCTCCATCTGTCGACATTCTACTAGGATGGAACGTAAAAAAAACCGCCTGCGATGTGGATGTCTCTGCATTTTTATTAGGAGCAAATCAAAAAGTCTTAGGAGATTCCTGGTTTGTTTTTTACGGTCAGCCACAAAGCCCTGATCGATCTGTTTCATTTGAAACGCTTTCAACCAATCAATGCGAAAAAATCCATATTCAGCTAAATCAGTTAAATTCCGTTGTGCAAAAAATCGTATTTGTATTAACTATAAACGAAGCACTTACAAGAAATTTAAATTTCAGTATGATTGAACATGCGTATATCCAGATTATAGATTCTAACCAACACGAATTAGTCAGCTTTCCAATGAGTGATTATTATGAATCTGTTACCTCCATGATGATTGGAGAAATCTATCTGCATAATGGTATCTGGAAATTTCATGCTGTTGGAAATGGGGTAAAAGAAGACCTTGCCGGGCTTTGCAGACGTTATGGTGTTAATGTATCATAAGCGTTCGATTTAACCTCAGCTCACGCTACACTCACTTATACTTAGGAGGAACTTTGCTATGCTTACATTTGAAACTGTAAATGAATTATCTTTAAAAGTAACTTGTTCTGGTTCTGATACACTTTTTGTAAAAGCCGGCGCTTTTATTGCCGGAGATAACCCAGGAAACAAAAATTATCGTTTTGAAAAAGTACTGCTCGGTCCACAACAAAGTCTTGCGCAAGCTGCCTTTGGCTCATTGATGAGAAGAGCGACCGGTGAAAACTTCCCACTTATGAAAGTTACCATGAATGGAGATTCTGTCACTTATTATGCAGATAAAGGTCAGCATGTCGTTATTTACCAGCTTGCCCCGGGAGAAGTTGTTTCTGTAGAATCTGAAAATATTCTTGCCTTTACACCGGACTGTAATTATCAGGTGCGCTTCATCGGCAGTGGAATTTTCTCTCAAAAAGGACTTGCCACATCAACCTTAACAGGAAAAGGTCCAAATGCTTATGTCGCCCTGCTTTGCAATGGAAATCCAATCGTTTTAAGCAATATAAACAGTAATTCCACTCTCTGTGTAGACCCGGATGCCGTAATCTGCTGGTTCTCCCAGCGTGGATACTGTGATCCGCAGATTAAAACGGATCTTTCATGGAAAAACTTTATCGGACAGGCTTCCGGTGAATCTTACTCTTATGAATGGAATTCCCACCAGCCAGTTACTGTTTTAGTTCAGCCAAATGAAAGAATCGGTGGAATCCGAGTTGGAATCGATTAATTTCAGGCTTAAAAAGCAGATACCGGAACTTTCTACGCTTCCATGTATCTGCTTTTTATTTTAATGTTTTTTATTTACAATTGCTTTTCGGATTAAATCTACCGGTATCATAGTAACCGCTAAAAGAATCGCTGCAATCCAGCCCTTAATTCCAAATGGAACACAACTGAACATTTCACCAATCCAATCAAATACGACAAATGGAATCAAACCTGCATTTACAATCACTGCCTGTACTAAAATAATTGCAAAGAACACTTTTAAGAATCCTGGATTTAAATCCAGTCCTTTGAAAATTTCAGCTCCGTCATCTCTTACATTAAATCCATTAAACAAAGCACTTACGATGAATAATACAAAATATCCTGTTAAATGCTGTTCTTCGTTTTCAAATAAATTTTTAAAGAACGGTGCTTTCAAATACACAAAACTGACAACCGTAAGCCAAAGACCCATTGTTAAAATCTGTCCCATCATCTGTTTACTGATGATGCTTTCATCTCTGCGTCTTGGTTTTTCATCCATATATTTCTCAAGTGCCGGTTCATTTCCAAGCATGATTGCGCCCAAACCATCCATAACAAGGTTTACAAACAGTAAATGAGTTACTTTTAACGGTTCTTCTACACCAAAGAACGGTGCAATCGCACTAACCACTACTGCCGTTACATTGATTACAAGCTGGAATTTACAGAATTTCAAAATATTATGATAAATCGTTCTTCCGTATAAAATTGCATCTTTAATGGATTTAAAGTTATCATCCAAAATAACAATTTCACCGGCTTCTTTTGCAGCTTCTGTTCCACTTCCCATTGCAAATCCGACATCTGCACGTTTCAGTGCCGGAGAGTCATTTACTCCATCTCCTGTCATACCTACAACAAGATTCATTTCCTGACACAGACGAACCATTCTGGATTTATCTGTAGGAAGTGCTCTTGCAATGACACGAATATGAGGAATGATTTTCTTTACTTCATCATCGCTCATCTCATTTAACTGTGCAGAAGAAAGTGCTTTATCATCTTTATTTTTTAACAGACCCGCATCTTTTGCAATTGCAACGGCTGTTTCCAAACGGTCACCAGTAATCATAACAACCTGAATTCCCGCACCCTGCACTTCTGCAATCGCTTCTTTTGCTTCCGGGCGGACATCATCACGGATTCCAACTAAACCAATAATTACAACATCATCATTGATTTTGTTTTCCGTCATAGTTCTTTCTGAATATCCAAAAGCAAGGACACGCATTGCTTTTACTGCCAACTCATCAATCTTTTTATTTACTACATCCATATCCAGCGGTTTTACTGTTCCGTCTGCATCCAGATAATGCTTTGCGGCTCCCAATAAACGTTCCGGAGCTCCTTTATAAAATGTCTTTCCAAGACTTTCAATTCTAGCCTGACTAAATTTATTAGAAGAGTTAAATCCCTGCTGTTGTGTAATTACACACTCTTTATCACTTTCAAGTGCACGGAAAGTAGATTCTCCGATAAATTTCATCAATGCCTGGTCTGTCGCATTTCCACCAATTACTTTATGAGATGCATCAAACATAGACTGCGTATTCTTTCCAATTGCAAGATCCACAAGCCCTTTTACTTTTCCATGATTTTTTAACTCACTAAGAGCAACCGATTTTCCATCTCCAAAGAAGAACTCAACAACTTCCAGTCGTCCTTTTGTAATCGTTCCTGTTTTATCACTGAATAAAATATTTAAAGAACCTGCTGTTTCAATACCCTGGGCTTTACGGACAAGTACATTATGGTCAAGCATCTTACTTGTATTTTGCATCAAAACCAGAGAAATCATAAGAGGAAGTCCCTCAGGTACTGCACAGACAATAATTACTATTGCAAGAGAAACCGCCTGAATTAAATCTTTTAAAATATTTTCAAATCCCTCTGCAAAATAAGCGGACGGACCTCCGGCCAAAACAATAAAATAAGCAAAATAGAGCACTGCAATTACAATTGCACCAATATATCCAAAGGTAGAAATCTGTTTTGCAAGTTTCGCAAGTTTTACTTTTAATGGGGAATCCGGCTCATCTTCCTGCATCTCTTCTGCCATTTTTCCCATCATTGTTTTCAAGCCGACTTTTCTGACATCCAAAATTCCCTCTCCATCAAATACAATTGCACCACGGAAAAGAGAATGTTTATCTACGAAGGTATCTCCTGTGATTTCATCTGCAAGCTGGAATGATTCATCTGCCTGTGTTTTCTTGCATTCCTCTGCTTCTCCATTTAACGCAGAGTTATCGACACGAAGAGAACCATCAATTAAGATACCATCTGCCGGAATTTTATCACCAGACTGAAGAAGTACCTTGTCGCCTACTACAACATCGTCCACATCAATAATGGTAATTACACCGTTTCTGTGAACTTTACATTTATCTTTCTCTGTACTTTCTTTCAACTCACGATATTTTGTATCGCTGGCAACACCTGTCTTTGCTGACACAAACGCAACAATTAAAACTGCAACAATCGTTCCTAATGGTTCATAAATCTCAGCATACCCAAAGAAAAACATTGCAATCATAAGGGCTGCAATTGCTAACAGAACTTTAATCATCGGGTCACTAAAAGTTTCCTTGAATTCATCCCAAAATGTGGTTGGTTCTGAATCAGGAATCATATTCGAGCCATGTTGCTTTCTGGACTCTTCGACTTCCTTGTCTGATAAACCATTGTACTTCATTTTTCTGTCTCCTTTTTGAGTTTTTTATAGTATAAAAGAAAGAGAAACCGGATTTACAGCTTCTCTTCCTAAATACCCGATTGCTTTACGTTTTCAAGCAGATATTCACAATCTACTTCACCACTTGATTCGGTTAAACAAATCGATTTGCAAGCTCTCCAAGACCTGGATCTTTGGTTGCCTGTCCAACTGCACTAAATTTCCATTCACCGTTATGACGATAAATTTCTCCAAAAATCATAGCTGTCATTCCATCATAATTCTCAGATAAATTATACTTACATAACTCTCTGTTTCCTCGTGCATCCACAATACGGATAAATGCATTTTCAATCATTCCAAAATGCTGGTTTCTCTGTACTGCTTTATAAATGTTTACAACAATTACAATTCTATCATATTCTTGTGGAATCCGCAATAAATCTACGATAATCTGTTCATCATCGCCATCTCCGGCGCCTGTAAGATTATCTCCCTGATGCATTACTGCATCACTTTTATGACGAAGATTTCCAAAATAGACCAGGTCCTCTTTTCCGCACAATTTTCCATTTTTTAATAAAATCGCAGAAGCATCACAATCAATTGCCTGTGGCTTTCTTGAGAACAAACCGCCTTTTCTTTTTACTTCATCCCATCCAAGCCCTACAATAACCTGTGCAAGCCCCTGATTATCTTTTGACAGACTTACTTTCTGTCCTTTTTGTAAACTGACTGACATATCTTTGTCCTCCTGTTGACTCTATTTTTTTCTTTTTATTGTCTTTTCTTATTCTACATCTACTCCAAAGCTTCCACAAAGCGCAGCCAGTCCACCTTGATAGCCGCTTCCAATTGCATTAAATTTCCATTCTGCTCCATTTTTATAAAGCTCACCAAAAACAACAGCGGTTTCAATTGAAAAATCTTCACCTAAATCATAACGAAGCAGTTCTTCCCCTGTCTCTTCATTGTAAATTCGGATAAATGCGTTGGCAACCTGTCCAAAGTTCTGTCTTCTCGCTTCTGCCTCATAAATTGTAGCAGTAAACGCAATTTTAGAAATCTCAGCAGGAACTTTTGTTAAATCAATCTTAATCTGCTCATCATCGCCCTCGCCTGCACCGGTACGATTATCTCCCATATGCTGAACGCTCTGTGACGGATGAACGAGGTTTCCATAAAATACAAAATCTTCCGACTTTGTTACTTTTCCATTTTCATCTCTTGTAAATTTACCAATACGTGCACCTTCTATTACTGCTCCGATAAATGCACTTAAACCACCGACCATATGGATTGCACAGGAACCTGCAAAATCATGAAATCCCATCTGTGCAAGCCAGCCACCTCCCCAGATCCAGTGTGCTTCCACCGGATAGATGAATGCTGAGATTACTGCTGAATAAATACAGTAGGATAAGAATTTTGTACGCTCTGCCATAGCACCTGATACAATCGTTGCTGTAGTTGCACAGAATACTAAGTTAAACACAAAATTCGAAAAATCAAAATTTGCATAACTGGTAAAGATATCAAATCCCGGTTTTCCGACAAAACCAAGAACATCTTCTCCCAGCAATAATGAAAAACCGATCAGGATAAACATTACGGTACCAATACAGAAGTCCATCAGGTTCTTCATCAAAATGTTGCCTGCATTCTTTGCTCTGGTAAAACCGGTTTCTACCATGGCAAAGCCTGCCTGCATCCAGAATACCAGTGCTGCACCGATCAGAAACCAGATGCCAAACATATTTTCATTGATAAAACTTACAATTTGTTGTTTATCCATAACAATCTCCTCCCTATATAGAAAAAGAGACACTTCCCCAAAATTCCACAGCTTCGTGGTTCTGAAAAAATGTCTCTTTTTTATTTTATAAGATGTTTGTAAAAAATGTTCCTTAAATCTTTGGATTAAACTTCAAAGATCAGATCTCCATAAGATGGCATTGGCCATAAATCCTTGTCAACGATCATCTCAAGCTTATCTACCGGTGCACGGAGTGCATCCATAGCAGATTTCACCTCATCCCTGTAATATACAGCCTGTTCCTTACCTTCACCCATTTCTGTTCCCTTTGCAGTAACAGTTTCCAGACTCTTGAGTGCTTTCTGTGTCTCAGCAAGCAGGGAGGATGTCTCTGTCAAAATATCTGTCTGTGCGCTGACATCTGCAGATGCACATGCACTCTTTACAGTTGCAATTGACTGTCCAAGTTCTGTTGTGTACTTGATAACAGCCGGAATAATCTGCTTTCCAGCGATGTCAATCATGGCTTTTGCTTCGATATTGATGGTCTTTGCATATGTCTCGTACTCGATCTCTACGCGGGATTCAAGCTCAGACTTGGTAAATACTCCAAATTTTTCAAATGCAGCTACAGATTCCGGAGCTGTATATGCAGGAATTGCATCTACCATGGACTTGATATTTGGAAGTCCACGCTTCTGGGCCTCTGCAACCCATTCATCAGAGTATCCGTTTCCGTTGAATACGATTCTCTGATGTTCGATAGCATATTTCTTGATCAGATCATGTGCTGCAAGCTCAAAATCGTCTGCTTTTTCAAGAACGTCACAGGCATCTGAAAATGCCTCCGCAACAATGGTATTTAACACGATATTTGCCTGTGCAACGGAATCCTGGGAACCAACCATACGGAACTCAAATTTGTTTCCGGTAAAGGCAAACGGTGATGTACGGTTACGATCAGTCGCATCCTTCATGAAATCCGGAATGGTCTTAACACCGGTTTCAAGTTTTTCACCTTCCAGACTGTGTGTTGCTGTACCTGTGCTGATCAGCTGATTTAATACGTCTCCAAGCTGATCTCCAAGGTAAATGGACAGGATCGCTGGCGGTGCCTCGTTTGCTCCTAATCTGTGATCGTTTCCCACATCAGCTGCCGCTGCACGAAGAAGTGCTGCATGCTCATCAACTGCCTTTAAAATACAGGTAAGTACCAGTAAGAACTGTACATTCTCATGTGGTGTCTTACCAGGCTCAAGCAGATTGATTCCATCGTCTGTTGTAATGGACCAGTTGTCATGCTTTCCAGAACCGTTGACACCTGCGAATGGTTTCTCATGAAGCAGACACTGTAAACCGTGACGTCCGGCAACCTTCTTTAAGGTCTCCATGATGATCTGGTTATGATCAACTGCTACGTTACACTCTGCATAAATTGGTGCCAGCTCATGCTGTGCCGGAGCTACTTCATTGTGCTGTGTCTTTGCAGATACTCCAAGTTTCCAGAGTTCTTTATTGACATCTTTCATGTATGCTGCGATTCTCTCACGGATTGCTCCGAAATAGTGATCGTCCATTTCCTGACCCTTTGGAGGCATTGCCCCGAAAAGAGTACGACCGGTAAAGATCAGATCCTTACGCTGTAAATACTTCTGACGATCTACAATAAAGTATTCCTGCTCTGGTCCAACAGAAGGAGTTACCTTCTTTGAAGTCGTGTTTCCAAACAGTCTTAACAGACGAATGGACTGTGTATCGATCGCTTCCATAGAACGAAGAAGCGGAGTTTTCTGATCCAATGCCTCTCCGGTGTAGGAACAGAAAGCAGTTGGAATACAAAGTGTTGCTCCTGCTGCATCCTGACGAACGAAAGCAGGTGATGTACAATCCCAGGCTGTATATCCTCTTGCCTCAAAAGTGGCACGAAGTCCACCAGACGGGAAAGAAGATGCATCCGGCTCACCTTTGATCAATTCCTTGCCGGAAAAGCTCATCAGAACCTTGCCATTTGGCATCGGTGCTGTGATAAAAGAATCATGCTTCTCTGCCGTTACACCAGTCAATGGCTGGAACCAATGGGTATAATGGGTTGCACCTTTTTCAATGGCCCACTCTTTCATCTCATGTGCGATGACGTCTGCGGTCTCAAGATCAAGTTCTTTTCCTTCATCCATAACTTCATGAAGTTTCTTGTAAACTTTTTTTGGAAGACGTTCCTGCATGACAGTGTCATTGAATACGTTCTCGCCAAAAATGTCTGCAACGTTAAAATAATCACTCATTTTTTACAACATCCTTTCTTTTCACAATCAAATCCCCTGATTGTACGCTTATTCACCAAACATCAGTCATTTTACTAAAAAAGGGCATTCCAATAGCTATATTGGAACGCCCTCGTTCTTAACTCATGTTTAATCTGAAACTAAGATACCTCTTTCCAACACAAAATGCAACCTCTTTTTAGAATTTTTTTATAATTTATACATTTTGACGTTTTTCTATCAAAATCTACTTCTTTTTTGTCTACTTCTTCCAGTTCTACTACAAAACAGGTACATTTTCTAATTTCTTTGTATGAGGCATACCAGCCTTTTTCCTATGAAATGAAAAAAAGGAAGTGTCATGCGGCACTTCCTTTTGTACATGTTCTATTATTCAGCTTTTCCAACAGAACCGAACAGTTCCATTTTCTCCTTAACAGTAGCTTTGATAGCATCTGCACCAGGAGCAAGAAGCTTACGAGGATCAAATCCTTTGCCCTCTAAGTCCTTACCAGCCTCGATGTATTTACGTGTAGCATCTGCGAAAGATAACTGGCACTCTGTATTTACATTGATCTTAGATACGCCAAGAGAGATTGCTTTCTTGATCATATCTGCAGGGATACCTGTACCACCGTGAAGAACTAATGGCATAACACCAGTCTTTGCCTGGATTGCATCAAGAGTCTCGAAGCTTAATCCCTGCCAGTTTGCAGGATATTTACCATGGATATTACCGATACCAGCAGCCAGCATATCAACGCCCAGATCTGCAATTGTCTTGCACTCGTCTGGATCTGCGCACTCGCCCATACCAACAACACCATCTTCTTCACCACCGATGGAACCAACTTCACACTCGATAGAAAGACCTAAGTTATGTGCTACATTAACTAACTCTGTAGACTTTGCAAGGTTCTCCTCGAATGGATAATGAGATCCGTCGAACATGATAGATGTGAAACCAGCCTTGATACACTTGTAGCATCCTTCGTATGTTCCATGATCTAAGTGAAGTGCTACAGGAACTGTGATTCCAAGCTCCTCATCCATAGCCTTAACCATAGCTGCTACGGTCTTGAAACCAGTCATATACTTACCAGCACCCTCAGATACACCAAGGATTACAGGGCTCTTTAATTCCTGTGCGGTAAGAAGAATGGACTTTGTCCACTCCAGGTTATTGATATTGAACTGACCAACTGCATAGTGGCCTGCTTTTGCTTTTTTCAGCATTTCTGTTGCAGATACTAACATTTGTATTTCCTCCTAATCATAAGTTACCTAGATTATAGTACACTTTTCCCAAAAAATAAAGTTAATTTTTTAACAAAATATTTCAACTCTCTGCTTCAAATTTCGGATGACTACTTTCCGGTGTGCTCCACCGAATTCACCATCGAGTGTCCACGGTACTTCTTCCTTCGCCGTAATATGTACGGCATCGGTTTTAAACGAATAAATCAGATCCGAATCATCAATCATATTTGTCAGGCAGGCAAGGATTTCATTCAGCTCAATCGGATTCTTCGGATTGCGGATCAAAGTCACTTCAAACAGACCGTCATCAAGTTTTACATCATTTCCGGTCATTCCCTTAAAGCCCCCGACAGAAACGGAATTGGTAACCATTCCGTATATAAATTCATCCTGAAACACTTTTCCGTCATATTCCACCTGCATACGGAACGATGGAATGTCCCGAAGCTGTTTGACACCCTCCATAATATACGCCACGTGCCCGAAAATATTTTTCAGCTGCTGGGATGTCTTATAGGAAACCTCTGTAAACAGACCAAACGCTGCTACATAGACAAAGGTATCCGAATTGAAATCTCCGATATCGCATGGAAATCTGTTTTGTCCAACCGCCCGCTCCGCTGCCTTTAGCATCTCCTTCGGGATTCCGAGAGAATTGGCAAAGTCGTTTGTACTTCCGGCCGGAATATATCCAATCGGAATATGCAGCTTCGCCTGCATCAGCCCGGTCATCACTTCATCAAGTGTTCCGTCACCTCCGCTGCAGACAATACGATCATATCCCGCACCCTCTTCCACCACCTTGCGCGTTGCATCTGCCTGTGCCTGTGTGGTATAAATTGTCACGTCAAATCCTGCCTTCACCATCATGTCCACAATATCTACAAGATGATTTTTAATCTGTCCTTTTCCTGCATGCGGATTAAAAATAAATAATAGCTTCTGGCTCATACGTAGTTCCCCTTTATATAAGATTTTCTGCAATTGCGGCAAGTTTCCGTAATCTGTGATTCACTCCCGATTTTCCGACCGGTGGATCAAGATAAGTTCCCAGTTCCTTTAAAGTTGCCTCGGGATAATCCAGGCGTGCCTGTGCAATCTCCGCCAGCGGTTCTGGAATGTTGTCAAACCCTATGGTATCCCGGATCCTCTTGATATCTTCCATTTGTTTCACTGCTGCATTCACCGTTTTGTTGATATTTGCAGTCTCACAGTTTACCTTGCGGTTAACAGAATTGCGCATCTCCTTTAAAATTCTTACATTTTCCAGATTCATCAAAGATACATAAGCTTCCATGACATTCAGCAGATCCACAATCTGTGAACCTTCTTTCAGGTAAACCACCATACGCTCTTTGCGTTCTACAATCTTAGGCTCCGCCTCAAAAAATTTCATCAGTTCTTTCAGCTGCTGTGCCTGTTCAAGCGTATGGCAGACAATTTCAAAATGATAGGATTTATTCGGATCACTGATCGATCCCGCTGCCATAAATGCTCCACGGATAAATGCTCTCTTACAGCATGTCTGCTGCACCAGCATCCCATCCGCTCTCCGGTGATTTATTTTCCGGGACCGGTACGGTTCCTGATCCCAGTGCAGTGTCTGCATGATCTGTAAAACCTCCTGTTTCTCTCCAAATATTTTTTGCAACAGCAGACCATATTTTGTCTGCAGCAAAGAATTTTCGTTGGAAACTACAAGCTTTCCCTCTTCATCCAGCATGCCTTCCAGTTCCAGTATTCCTGCCAGTTCTGCGATCTGGCAATGTCTGCTCCGTCCGAACTGTTTTGCCAGTTCCTCTTTTACTTCACTCGAAAACGACATCCTATTTTCCTCTCAGCGCATCTTTCCCGATATCACGATGTTCAATTTTCAATCCGTATTCCCGGTTTTTTTTCTGACTCAGACGCTTGTACAATTCATTGGCAAGTGTGACGGAACGATGTTTTCCTCCGGTGCATCCGATGGAAATTACCAGCTGATTCTTACCCTCGGAAATATAGTGCGGAATCAGAAATGTCACCATATCTTCCAGCTTGTTTAAAAAGATCTTTGCCTCATCATATTTCATGACATACTGCTGGATTTCCACATCATTTCCTGTCTTTGGACGAAGTTCTTCCACATAATACGGATTTGGCAGAAACCGCACATCCATGACGATATCAGAATCTGCCGGAATTCCATACTTGAATCCAAAAGAAAGGATAGTAACATACATACTGTTAAATTCTTCATCCTGCACAAAGATCTTTTCCAGTTCTGTTTTTAATTCTCTCGTAAGCAGACGGCTGGTGTCGATAATATAATCCGCTTCTTTTTTCAGAAATTCCATTTTCTGACGTTCCCGCATGATTCCCTTATCCACACGCTCTCCCTGTGCCAGCGGATGGCTTCTTCGGGTCTCTTTATAGCGTTTTACAAGAACCGCATCCTCTGCATCCAGAAACAGCACTTCATACTGGACATCCTTACTTTTTAAAATTTCCAGCATATCCTGCACTTTATCCAGATTTTCACCGCTCCGCGCATCAATTCCGATCGCCACATTTTTCATCTGCGTATCAAAATTTGTTGCAAAATCCACAAGTTTATCCAGAAGCGGAATCGGAAGATTATCGATACAAAAGAATCCCATATCTTCCATCATTTTCATTGCTGTACTTTTTCCGGCTCCTGACATGCCCGTCACAATTACAAATCTCATCTAGAACTCTCCTATCATTTTCACTTCCGGTTCAAGTGTCACACCAGACTGTTTTTTCACACGTTCCTGTACATCTTTCATCAGCTGCAAAATCTCTGCTGCGGTGGCATTTCCTCTGTTTATCACAAATCCGCAGTGTTTTTCGGAAACCTGGGCATCCCCCACTGCATAGCCTCTCAGCCCGGCATCCATAATCAGTTTTCCTGCAAAATAGCCTTCCGGACGCTTAAACGTACTGCCTGCACTTGGATACTCCAGCGGCTGCTTCTCCACACGTTTTTCCCTGAGTTCTGCCATCTTTGCACGGATCTCCTGCTCCGGTGCCGGCGTCAGGGACAACTCTGCCTCCAGTACCAGAAAATGATTCTTGGGAATACAGCTGTGCCGGTAGGACAGATCTAGTTCCTCCCGTGAGAGTACCTTTTGCTCACACTCCTGGGTAAGCACTGTCACCTGCCGGATGACATCTTTCATTTCTCCGCCATAGGCACCCGCATTCATGGTCACTGCACCGCCCATGCTTCCCGGAATTCCGGCAGCAAATTCCATGCCGCCCAGACCGGCAGCTGCCGCTTTTGCAGCCACCTGGGAAAGCAGGGCACCTGCCTGCGCACGCAAGATATTTCCCTGCACTTCCACCGCATTCATCTGTGCCCCGACTTCAATAACAAGTCCACGGATTCCTTTGTCTCCAACCAGAAGATTACTTCCGTTTCCGATCACGGTCACTGCAAGCCCTTTCTTTTTAGCCAGGCCAAGAATTACCGGAAGTTCCTGTTTCTTTGGACACACGTAAAGATCCGCAGGACCTCCCACGCGAAATGTCGTGTGTTTTTTCATCGGTTCCTGCTGATATACGACCAGCTCAGGCAATGCCGCCCTGATTTCTTCAAGCCACTGATCCATTATGCCTCCTTCAGGAAAGCCACATAGCCGTGCAATGCCTCATACAGATCCACTTTGCTGATGATTTCCCATGGTGCATGCATATTCAGTACGGCAACTCCGCTGTCAATAACATTCATGCCATAATTTGCAAGAATATATGCGATGGTTCCGCCGCCTCCCTGATCTACTTTTCCAAGTTCTGATGTCTGGAACGATACATCATTATCATCAAAAATTCTGCGCAGTCTTGCAATATACTCTGCATTTGCATCATTGGAACCTGATTTTCCTCTGGCTCCTGTATATTTGTTCAGGACAAGTCCCTTTCCAAAGTAAGCACAGTTACGTTTTTCCATCACAGACGGATAATTCGGATCAAATGCCGCAGATACATCGGAAGAAAGCACTCTGGAATTATGCAGCGCTCTGCGCACTTTCAATTCGCTGTATTCCCCAAGCAGATTGATGATCTCTGCCACACTGTCCTCAAAGAAATGGGACTGCATGCCGGATGCACCGACACTTCCGATCTCCTCTTTGTCTACCAGAAGACATACGCTGGTATGCTGTGGCTTTTCAATCTCAAGCATTGCCACAAAAGACGGATAAGCACACACTCTGTCGTCATGTCCGTATCCCATGATCATGCTGCGGTCAAAGCCGTAATCTCTGGCAGCCCCTGCCGGGACAACTTCAATCTCCGCAGACAGAAAATCTTCCTCGTCCACACCGTACTCTTTGGACAGAATATTTAAAATATTTGCCTTTACGCGGTCTTTCATCTCTTTTTTCTCTTTTTCATCATCACTTGCTGCCGGAATACTTCCGACAAGCAGATCAAGGTTTTCTCCTTCGATCACCTTGGATGCCTTTTTCTCCATCTGTTCTCCCGCTAAATGAATCAGCAGATCACTCACGCCAAAAACAGGATCTTCCGGTTTTTCTCCGATATTGACCGTAACCGTTGTACCGTCTTTTTTACAGATTACACCGTGCAGTGCAAGTGGAAGTGTCACCCACTGGTATTTCTTCACACCTCCATAATAATGCGTATCTAACAGTGCCATCTCCGTATCTTCATATAACGGTACCTGTTTTAAATCCATACGTGGGGAATCAATATGTGCGCCGAGAATGTTCATTCCTTCCTCGATGTCTTTTTCACCGATCACAAACAGAGCCAGACCCTTTCCCATATTATTGGCAACAATGCGGTCTCCGGCTTTTAATTTTGCATTCTGCGCGATCTTTTCACTCAGATCTGTAAATCCGGCTTCCTTTGCCTGCCGGTAGAATTCCGCTGCACACTCGCGCTCGGTCTTGCAGGAAGATATAAACTTACGGTATTCTTCCGCAAATGTAAATACATCCTGTCTTTTGGTTCCTTCCGGGTATTTCTCCCACGCATTCTTCTTTTCCATGATTTCTTACATCTCCTCATTTACTCTCGTCTATTCTTCATCATTGCTTTTTGTCATATTTGCCTGGACTCTGCGATACAATTCCTGTGCCGCATTGTAGCCCATCTTCTTCTGTCTGTGGTTGACAGCCGCAGTCTCACAGATAACCGCCAGATTACGTCCCGGGCGGATTGGAAGGGAATGACATACTACCTTATTGCCCAGATATTCGATATATTCTTCTTCCAGTCCCAGGCGGTCATAATCCGCATCTTTCTTCCAGTCTTCCAGTTTAATAACCAGATCGATCTGCTGCTTTTCCTTGACGCACTCTACACCATACAGAGTCTTTACATCTATGATGCCAATGCCCCGCAGTTCAATAAAATGCCGGGTCACTTCCGGAGAAGTTCCGATCAGTGTATGTTCATTGATCTTGCGGATTTCCACTACATCATCCGTAACCAGACGATGTCCGCGGCGGATCAATTCCAGAGCCGCCTCGCTTTTTCCGATTCCACTGTCTCCTGTAATCATGAGACCCTCGCCATATACATCGACCAGAACCCCGTGAACGGTAATACAGGGTGCCAGTTCTTCACCCAGTGTATAGATCAGCTCTGCCATAAATTCAGAAGTCGGACGGTCCGTACCAAGAACCGGCACTTCATTTTTTATTGCCTCTTCTAAGAAAATTTCATCTGGCTGCAGACTGCGGCAGAAAATCACACATGGGATATCAAACTTCAGAAACGCATCATAACGGGTTTTCTTTTCCGCATCACTCATCTGCTGGATAAACGTATATTCTACATTTCCAATCATCTGTATTCTTGATTCTTCGAAATGTTCAAAATATCCGGTCAGCTGTAATGCCGGACGATTCACATCACTGGAAATAATCTTACATTTTTTCAGATTGATATCCGGCGTAAAATTTTTCAGATTTAAAACCTGCGCAACTTTTGCAACACTAACACTTCCATTTGACATATTCATTTCCCCCTGTGGCTCATATTAAGCAGTACCTGTGCCGGACTGCCTTTTTATAAACAGATTGTACCATGAATCTTTCCATATCACAAGTTGCTAAGCCGGTCCGGAATGCAGGGTATCATATACATTCTGTGCAGCCGCCAGATTCATGCTGTCGGTTTCTGCCAGCTCCTCCACAGATGCGTTTTTCATATTTTCCATAGACTGGAATCTGCGCATCAGTGCCTTTCTTCTGGCCGGTCCGATTCCCTCAATGTCATCTAAAATGGAGTGTACCTGTGCCTTGGAACGCAAAGACCGGTGATACTCAATGGCAAACCGGTGTGCTTCATCCTGAATCCGGGTAATCAGTTTAAATCCCTCTCCATGCCGGTCAATCGGAATTTCCACATTGTGGAAATACAGTCCCCTTGTACGGTGATTGTCATCCTTTACCATACCGCAGACCGGAATATCCAGTCCCAGTTCTTCCAGCACCTGCAGACAGATATTTACCTGGCCGCGTCCACCATCCATCATAATGATATCCGGGAAGCGTGTAAAACTTCCGACTTCCTGTGGCATATTTTTTTCTTCCAGTTCTTTCTGTTCCTGCATGCCGTGCGTAAACCGCCGGGTCAGGACCTCATGCATGGAAGCGTAATCATCCGGTCCCGATACCGTGCGGAGTTTAAATTTCCGGTAATCGCTGCGTTTCGGCCGTCCTTTTTCGTATACAATCATAGAACCTACGGTTTCAAATCCATTAATATTAGAAATATCATAGGCCTCCATACGATTAAGCCCTTTCATGCCAAGCAGCTGCTCAATCTCTTTTACCGCGCCGATGGTACGCCCTTCTTCTCTCTTAATCTTTTCTTTATCCTGGCTGAGCACCAACTGTGCATTTTTCGCAGCCAGCTCCACCAGCTTTTCTTTGAGTCCTTTCTGCGGAATCCGTATCGTCACTTTCCGCCCGCGTTTGGCACTCAGCCATTCTTCCAGCACCGGAATGTCTTCGATTGCTTCCTGGAGCATGATTTCCCGCGGGACAAACGGCGTCCCAGAATAATACTGTTTCACAAAATTTACCAGAATATCCCCTGTGCTTTCTTCTGATCCCACACGCACATGAAAATGATCCCTTCCGATAATCTTTCCACTGCGGATAAAAAACACCTGAACCACCGCATCCCGGTCATCACTCGCTAACGCAATGATATCCTTGTCCTCCCCATCCGTATTGGTAATCTTCTGCTTCTGTGCAATCTGACTGACACTGTTTAACAGCTCACGGTATTCGATGGCCCGCTCAAATTCCATCTCCTCGGATGCCTTCTGCATGTTTTCTTTTAATTCACGTATTACCGGTCCATAGTTTCCATTTAAAAATTCCAGTGCCTTACTGACCTGCTTTCCATACGTCTCTTTATCCACATGCCCCTGACAGGGAGCATCACACTGATGAATATGATAATTCAAGCAGGCACGTTCTAATCCGATATCTCTCGGAAGCTTACGGTTACAGGTGCGCAGTTTATAAAGTTTATTGATCAGCTCTATCGTATCTTTTACCGCACCGGCACTCGTATACGGTCCAAAATAACGAGACTTATCTTTTTTTACCTGGCGGGAAAAAAGAACCCGCGGAAAATCTTCCTGCACCGTCACCCGGATATAAGGGTACGTCTTGTCATCCCGCAGCATCGTATTATATTTGGGTGTGTGCTCTTTGATCAGATTGCACTCCAGCACCAAAGCCTCCAGCTCGGAATCGGTAATAATATACTCAAACCGTGCAATGTGCTCCACCATCTGTTTTTTCTTGATGCCCTCATCATGACTCGGCTGAAAATACTGCCGCACCCGTTTGCGCAGGCTGACTGCTTTTCCTATATATATGATCGCATCTGTTTTGTCATGCATAATATAAACTCCCGGTTGATCCGGGAGTTTACGTAATTCTTCCTGAAAGTCGAACATGAATTATTCCTCAAACATATCATCACTCACAATCGCAGCTTTGGAATCCTTTTTATCCTTCTCTGTGTCATCCGGCATCAGTGACTCTTTATCTTCTTCCTGCGGAAGTCCTTTCATTTCGCGGAAAATCTTCATGAATTCCTTGCCGGTGATCGTCTCCTTTTCGTACAGATAATCGCTGATATGATCCAAAATGTCACGATTTTCTGTCAGCATCTGCATTGCATCCTCGTAGCTTTTATTAATAATGGAAAGCACTTCCTTATCAATCTGTCCTGCGGTATCTTCTCCGCAGATCAGACCGGCACGGCCATCCAGATACTGGTTTTCCACCGTAGCAAGACACATCATGCCAAACGTATCTGACATACCATACATCGTAACCATTGCACGCGCAATCTTTGTTGCATTCTCAATATCATTTGCTGCACCGCTGGTCGCTGAGTGGAATACAAGTACCTCCGCTGCACGTCCTGCCATAAAGGTCGTAATCTTTGCAAGAAGTTCATCTTTGGTCTCTAAATACTTTTCTTCTTCCGGTGTCTGTAACGTGTATCCCAATGCTCCCATGGTACGCGGTACGATAGTAATCTTTTGAACCGGCTCTGTATTTTTCTGAAGTGCCGAAACAAGTGCATGCCCTACCTCGTGATAAGAGACAATCTTACGCTCCTTATCACTCATGACACGGTCCTTTTTCTCTTTTCCACCGACAGCCACAAGTTCAAATGCTTCAAACAGATCAGACTGGTTGACAAACTTGCGTCCGTTCTTTACCGCATTAATGGCTGCTTCGTTGATCATATTGGCCAGATCCGATCCCACCAGACCGGCAGTAGCCAGTGCCAGTGCATCCAGATCCACCGTTTCATCCATGTGTACATCCTTGGAATGTACTTTTAAAGTTTCCAGACGTCCTTTCAGATCCGGCTTGTCAACAATGATCCGACGGTCAAAACGTCCCGGACGAAGCAGTGCCTTATCAAGCACCTCCGGACGGTTTGTTGCGGCAAGGATCAGAATACCCTTGGAGGCATCGAATCCATCCATCTCCGCAAGCAGCTGGTTTAAGGTCTGTTCACGCTCATCATTGCCGCCGCCATACCGGCTGTCACGGCTTTTACCGATTGCATCGATCTCATCAATAAAAATAATACACGGTGCCATCTTCTGCGCTTCCTTGAACAGATCACGCACACGGGAAGCACCCACGCCGACGAACATCTCCACAAAATCAGAACCTGCCAGGGAGAAAAACGGAACCTTTGCCTCTCCGGCAACTGCTTTTGCCAGCAATGTCTTACCGGTTCCAGGAGGTCCGACAAGAAGTGCCCCCTTCGGGAGCTTTGCCCCGATATCGCTGTATTTCTTCGGATTGTGCAGAAAATCCACCACTTCCTGCAGGGATTCCTTTGCCTCGTCCTGTCCAGCTACATCTTTAAATGTCACACCGGTTGTTTTCTCCACATATACTTTGGCGGTTGATTTTCCAACCCCCATGGCTCCTCCGCCCATCCGGCGCATCAGGAATCCAAAAAGAATCCAGATCAGTACCAGCGGAATAACAAAGCTTAAAATGTTTACCAGCCATGCCGAAGTATTGTCCGGCACGGATGCCGAAATTTCAATTGCTTTCCCCTCTGATGTCTTTGCACTCTTGAGTGTCGTGATCAGATCCGGATCATTGACAATTCCGGTGTAATATGTTATCTCATATGGTTTTTTATCGTCCACCAGTGTGTAATCCATCTCATAATTGCTGAATTCCACCGTTTTGACATTATTCTTTTCCAGCTGTTTTAGGAATTCGGAGTATGTAGTTTCCTTCGAACTCATCTGTGAAAACCGGTTGGCAAAAAATGACAGGAAAAAGAGTGCCACCAGAGTGACCATGATAAATCCCAGGATCATCTGTCCGTTATGGTTGTCTTTCTTTCCTCCGTTGTTGCCACCATTGTTTCCGTTATTACCGTTGTTTCCATTATTTCCGTCATTATAATTATTGCCACCGTTATAGTTTCCGCTGTTATAATTATTCGGTGCCTGATTGTCCATAAGCCCTCCACTTGTATATCTCTTGTAATCAATACCCTTATTATATGTAATAAGAAACGCAAAATCAACATTTTGTTCGAGAACTTTTCCTATCCTTTCTAAACTTTTTATAAAAAAGTGTGGAATATTTTCGTTGTCCGCTGTATAATATTAAACTATGGTAGTTTAGATAAAAACTTAGGAGGAAAATTATGCCTGTAAAATACGTCTTTGTCACTGGCGGTGTCGTATCTGGTCTTGGAAAGGGTATCACTGCTGCATCTTTAGGACGTCTGCTCAAAGCGCGTGGCTACAAAGTCACCATGCAGAAGTTCGATCCATATATCAACATTGATCCGGGAACCATGAACCCGATTCAGCACGGTGAAGTGTTCGTAACGGATGATGGAGCGGAAACCGATCTGGATCTCGGTCACTACGAGCGCTTCATCGACGAAAGTCTGACAAAGAATTCCAATGTGACAACCGGTAAGGTTTACTGGTCCGTTCTGCAGAAAGAACGTCGTGGAGATTATGGCGGAGGAACCGTACAGGTAATCCCGCATATTACCAACGAGATCAAGAGCCGTTTTTACCGTAATTTCACATCCGATGATATGCATATTGCAATTATAGAAGTCGGCGGAACCGTCGGAGATATCGAAAGCCAGCCTTTCCTTGAAGCAATCCGTCAGTTCCAGCACGAAGTGGGACATGAGAATGCGATTCTCTGTCACGTTACCCTGATTCCGTACCTGCGCGCCTCACAGGAATTAAAGACCAAGCCTACTCAGGCAAGTGTCAAGGAACTGCAGGGTATGGGTATCCAGCCGGATATCATCGTCTGCCGTTCCGAGCAGCCGTTAGATCAGGGATTAAAGGACAAGATCGCACTGTTTTGTAATGTTCCGAACACACATGTACTGCAGAATCTGGATGTTGAGTATTTATATGAAGCTCCACTGGCGATGGAAAAAGAAAATCTTGCGAAAATTGCCTGTGAGTGTTTAAATCTTGACTGTCCGGAACCGGATTTAAGTGACTGGAAGTCCATGGTCAATGATCTGCGTCATCCGGACAAGGAAGTCCGGATTGCACTGGTCGGAAAATATACCGCATTACACGATGCTTACATTTCCGTTGTGGAAGCTTTAAAGCACGGTGGTATTCCAGAGCATGCAACAATCGACATTAAATGGGTAGACTCCGAAGAATTAAATGTAGACAATGTAGATGAGGTGCTGGGTGATGTAAACGGTATCCTTGTTCCCGGCGGATTCGGTCTGCGCGGTGTCGAGGGAATGATCCTTGCCGCACGCTATGCCCGCGAAAACAAGATTCCGTACCTTGGTCTCTGCCTCGGCATGCAGGTATCCATCATTGAATTTGCACGTCACGTATGCGGATTCAACGATGCACACAGTATCGAACTTGACCCGAACACAACACATCCGGTCATTGCACTGATGCCGGATCAGGACGGTGTAGAAGATATCGGCGGTACCTTAAGACTCGGCGCTTATCCTTGTGTACTGGACAAGGATTCCAAAGCATATGAAGTATACGGAACCACTGAGATTTCCGAGCGTCATCGTCATCGTTATGAAGTAAACAATGATTATCGTGCCACTCTCACCGAGCATGGCATGAAACTTTGCGGAACTTCTCCGGACGGAAGAATTGTAGAAATGATCGAACTCCCGGATCACCCATGGTTTATTGCCACACAGGCACATCCGGAATTAAAATCCAGACCAAACCGTCCACATCCACTGTTCCGTGGTTTTGTGGAAGCAGCAACCAAGTGTAAACGATAATGTAATTCCCGGCGGTTTTTCCGCCGGGTTTTCACTTTATTTGAAAGAGGAGAACTGTCATGCCCAAATCTGTGAATCAAAAACAAAAGCTGTTATTCCTTCTGGATTATCTGCGTCAGAACACGGATGAAACCCATACCGTCACTACCCCACAGATCATCGACCATCTCGCGGCAAACGGCATCCGAGCGGAGCGTAAAAGCATCTATAACGATATCCAGACGCTTTGTGATTATGGTTATGACATCATCCGGACCGAAGGCGCGCATGCCGGTTACCGCATAGCAGACCGCACATTTGAGCTGCCGGAAGTCAAACTGCTTGTTGACCTGGTACAGTCTTCCAAATTTATTACCACAAAGAAATCACGGCAGCTGATTGGCAAACTGGAACAGCTTGTCAGTAAAAACGATGCGAAAAAACTACAGCGTCAGGTTGTCGTTGCAGACCGCAACAAAACCAGCAATGAAAAAATCTATTACAGCGTGGATGTCATCCATTCTGCCATTGCAGAAAACCGGCAGATCCGTTTCCACTACTTCGACTGGAATGTCAGAAAAGAAATGCAGCTGCGCAAAGACGGCAGATTCTATCAGGTCAGCCCCTGGCTTCTTACCTGGGATGACGAAAACTATTATCTTGTTGCCTATGACGCGGATGCCGGGAAAATGAAACATTACCGTGTCGACAAGATGCTTGATCTCTCCGCTGTGGATCAGGCGCGGTGCGGACAGACCGATTACGAACAGATGGATATCGCCTCTTATTCCCGCAAAAATTTCGGCATGTTTGCCGGGGAAGAGACAACCGTACAGCTTCTGTGCGATACTTCCATGACCGGTGTCATCATTGACCGTTTCGGTGCCGGTGTAGCCATGCGCCCCTACGACGATACCCACATTCTCGCGCGGGCACAGGTCGCTGTCAGTCCACAGTTTTTTGGCTGGCTTGCTGGCTTATCCACACATATCCGTGTGATTTCCCCGGATTCCGTTGTTAATGAATACCAAATTTTTCTGCAGGAAATCCTGCGCAGTTATACCGATATGCAATAATCGTTTCCAAAGGAGGAATATACTATGAATTTACCGAAAGATCCTGTCATGCTTCTGTCTGTTGTCAACACACAGCTGCGTGATCATTACCCGACACTTACCGAACTTGCTGCCGCATATATGACAGATGCAGATGCAATTACAGAAACCCTTGCTGCCATCAATTATCATTACGATGAGGGGCAGAATCAGTTTATTTAACAGGCAATTGCCTGATTCACTACATAAAAGGAGGGGAACTTTTGTATGGCCAGTTGTGATTTTTGTGCATACAATGAATACGATGAAGAGGACGAAGCATATTACTGCTCCGTCAATATGGATGAAGACGACATGGCTCGTTTTGTCCAGAGTAATTACAAAGAATGTCCCTTTTACCGTTCCGGGGATGAATACAAAGTTGTACGGCACCAGATGTAACCTGGTGCCGTTTTCGTAAAATACTAATTATATTATGTTTCTGCCCACACATCCATGGATTTCTTTCCATGCTTTCTTCCCCAGAGATACAACAGCACGCAGGCAGCCAGGAGTACAAGATCGGCAAAAAACGTTCCCTCAATGCCAAAACCAACATTATATGCGAAACTGTCTCTTGCTGTCGCTGCATTCAGTTTAAATACCGAATACGGTACGTTGATTCCGCTGTTTGGCAGCCCAAAGAGAATGTTCTGTGTGAAATTCCACGCAGTATGTACGGCAAATGCGCACCAGAGACTGTCCATATAATATACCATGAGAGAAAATAAAATTCCCACAAGAAAAATATTCAGGACAGAAAGAATCGTGACCCCATGATTTGCCAGATGCAATAATGCAAACAACAGCGAATTTCCGACAATTGCAACAACCGGATTTTTATAACTTCTGCGCAGTTTCTGGTATAAAAATCCTCTGCACAGCAGTTCCTCCGCAGAAGACTGAATAAACACGGTTAAAAACACAACCACAAACCACAGCGGATGAATGGCATCGTAGGTCAGCACAATATCATGGTGCAGCCATGCAATCAGAATACAAAATCCATTCAGTGCAAATCCCAGAACCAAACCGAAAAGCAGATATTTCCAGTTATTTCCCTGTGGTTTCGTGCCGACTGCCTGTAAAATCGGACGATTCCGTTTTCGGATACCGATCCAGAACAATGCCACGGCCCAGATTCCCCAAAAGATCACATACATCAGTGTCGTATTCAAAAACGCAGAATTTAGTATCTCAGGGTTTCTTGCATAGGCAATCCCCACCGGGATTCCGAGAACAAAGTTTCCTAGAAATTGTCCTAAAACCATGAGAATCACAGTTTCAAGGTAAAGCATCGGAAGCGTATCAACAATTTTGTTTTTCAGCAATTTTTTCTTTTCCATTTGACTGAAACTCCTTTTCTTTTATCTGTTTCCCATTATATCTTTGTACGCTTAATGTTTTACCTGTTGTATCTTAACGCTTCCTTAAACTGCCGTTTAACGAAGACGGAAGTCTATTGGTTTTATCCACACTATTTGGTATCTTTATTTCGATGTACCAATTTTGCCTGCCGGTTGATCAGACGTCCGATCAGTTCTACCGACTCATCAATTCCGTAGCATGCACTGTTGATACACAGATCATAATTGATCGCATCGCCCCAGCGCTTACCGGTAAAGGAATGATAATAATCCTGGTGCTTGTGATCCATCTTGCGCACCAGATTAATGGCCTGTTTCAAATCCAGATTTTTCAGTTCCATCATACGGCGCACACGGATCGCAAACGGTGCCGTAATATAGATACTGATATGCGGAATATGCTGTCCGGTCAGTACGACATCCGCAGCACGTCCCATAACAATCATATCTTCCTCTTTTGCCAGCTCACAGATTAAGGCACTCTGCCGGAAGAAAGATGCGTCTTTCTTTGACAGACCATGATAACGCTTAAAATCGCTGACTTTTGCCGCATCTGCCCCGAATTCTTTTGCATCTCTGCGATCTAGAATCTGATTCAATACCGATTCATCATAATAATTGATATGCAGTGCTTCCGCCAGTGCAAATCCAATATCAGTACCTGCACTTCCATGGGAACGGCTGATACAAATTACCAGATGATCCTTCTCAGAAAACTTCTTGCTCAGAATCGAAGAATTCATATCTGCCAGATCTTTATCCACAATATCTACCGAGCCAAAGCTCATCGGCAGATTTGCTATTTCTTCCAGAATATCATTATATTCAACCAAAAGGTCATGGCGTGCTTCTTTATTCCGGATACTTCTCGCCATGTTTCCGATCAGAGCCAGTTCACTTCGAAGCAAATGCCCCTGTGGATTGGAAACAATAAGCATGGTCAGGTCATCCAGCACACGCGCTTTTTCTCCGGTAAATGTCTTTCCGAGTCCAGAACCGGAAGTCTTGTACACCTTTTCATCCAGTTCATAGATGCGGTTCGCCAGCTTTCTGCATTGTTCTTTGTTGTCCATAGCCTTCTACCTCCTATAAAAAGAATACCAGTGTATCAATGATAAATACCGGAATCAAAAACTTCAGGGAACATAACATATAGCCAAAGAATGACGGCATCTTGATACCGTTTTCATCCGAAATGGATTTCACCATAAAGTTCGGTGCATTTCCGATGTATGTGTTGGCTCCCATAAATACCGCACCACAGGAGATTGCCATAAGCATCTTGAATGCAACGGTTCCCACGGTTGTAGCAATACCACTGGTTGCGCCCAGTGTTCCTGCCGTTGTAAGGAATACCAGATAGGTTGGTGTATTGTCCAGGAAACTGGAAAGTGCACCGGTCGCCCAGAACATCTCTAAAGGTTTTGTCAGTCCCAGTTCCGCACCTTTGCTCTTTAAGATCATGAGTGCCGGCTGCATGGTAATAAAAATTCCGATAAACAGTACCGCAACTTCCTCAATGGCGCCCCAGGTAAAATGGTTCTTTGTGCGCACATCGGATTTCGTTGTCTTAAATGACAGAAACGCTGCAACCAGAATAATAACAATCTCGATCAGTGTCGGCACTGCCAGTCTTACGCTCCGGAAAATCGGAATACTGATGACGCTTCCGTCTGTATTCTGGAATGCTTTCATTCCCGGAAGAACGCCGCTTAATACAACACCTGCCACAATCATAATCATAAAAATGATGTTGTGCAGACCATTGACTTTAAAAGTAGTCGTTGGCCTGGAAATATCCGGACGCATGCCAAGTGCAATATCTCTGCGGTATGCACGACGGTCGATAAAATAAAATACGGTCAGGAGAATTACCATATTAAATACCAGTACCGGGAACAGACGTAAACTCCAGGTAAACGGTACCCCTCTCATAAATCCCATCAGAAGTGGCGGATCACCGATTGGTGTCAGACATCCACCCATATTGGAAATCAGGAAAATGAAGAAGACCATAATATGACTCTTATTTCTTCTCCAGGAATTCATCTGAATCATCGGCCGTACCAAAAGCATGCTGGCACCGGTTGTACCGATACAGCTTGAAAGCAGAGTTCCGATCGCCAGAAGTCCGGTATTCATACGCGGTGATCCGACAAAATCTCCTTCCAGATTAATATTTCCGGAAACACAAAACAGACCAAACAGCAATACAATAAAGGAAAGATAATCATTCACTATACATTCCAGAACTGTTTCTGCAGTCTCGCCTGCGCCGTATTTTACTGCAAACGGAATAATAAATAAAAGTGACCAGATGAGTACCGCCCAGCCTTTATTTTTGTCCCACCATTCTCCTTTTACCAGCGGGAAAATTGCGATACATAATAAAAGGCCGGCAAACGGTATGCACAGCCAAAGCGGTATGTTACCCATTTTCTTGTACCTCCTTATAATCTCTGTATATTTTACACCTCAGCCCCCAAAAAAGTAACCGCTAATTCGTCAAATAATTAACAAAGTTCCAATCTCCATTTCACTTATTTTTGTATATTTTCTCCATATAAAGAAAGCCTGCATCCACACGGTGTATTTTATTTCACAGGCAGCATTTTGTCACAAAATGAAGAGAAGCCTCTCCGTTCCCGGATCGGCTTCTCTTCGAGGAGTTTAGTTATGAAAATGTTTATTAAATAAAAAGGGAATAATGTAAAGGAATGATTTCCGTTTACATTGTCTAGTATATGCAAAAAATGTGTCCATATTATGTCCACTTCAAAAACAAATTCTAAAATCATATTCCAAAAATTTTAGAGACATTTTATATATTTAACAATTTCTTACATAATTCGATCTTGCTGTCATCGGTCAGACTGTTTTCAAATACCACCTGTCCACGTTTCTGCCGGCCGCAAAGCAGATCTTTCTCCTGCAGTCTTCTTTTCATCTCGCGTGCGGTTCCCTCGCCTCCGTCAAAAATTTTCACATTCTCCCCCAACACCTGCTGAATCTGTTTTCTGGCAAACGGATAATGTGTGCAGCCGAGTACCGCTGCATCCACCTGGTTTTCCCGGTAAGAATAAAGCAGATCTTCCAGATATTTATGAAGATCCTCTCCGTCGAGATCTCCCCGCTCAATAAAATCCATCAGCCCCGGACACGGCAACGGAAGAATTTGTGCTTTCTCTTTGTAGCGCTCCATCAGCACATGAAACTTTTCTTCATGAATTGTCATCGGGGTTGCCATTACAAGGACTTTGGGATGTTCCATGCAAAGTGCCGCCGGTTTCAGTGCCGGTTCAATCCCGACAATCGGAATATACGGATACATCTCGCGCAGTTTCCGGACAGCAGCACTGGTGGCTGTATTGCAGGCAACCACAAGACCTTTTGCCCCCTGGTCAAACAGCTTTCGTGCACATCCGATCGTCAGTTCCCGTACTTTTTCTTTTTCTTTTGTTCCGTATGGCGCATTTTTAGAATCCCCGAAATAAATAAAATCTTCCTCCGGCATAATCCGGATCAGTTCCCGCAGGACACTGATTCCTCCCACTCCGGAGTCAAATACCGCAATTGGGTTTTCTCTTTGTAATTGATATTCCACAGATCTGTTATCCTTTCTTAATTGAAAAAACATGGTTCAGTTGTTATAATAGTAACTAGTAAATAGCAATGGAGAGTGACAACTATGCTGACTGAAAAAAATACTTCCGATAAATATAAATACTGTGAATTTTGCGGACGCACGCTTCCAAAACATTATGAAGGAACGCTATGTCCCACTTGTCAGGAAGCACAGCTTTTCCGGAATGTGCGGGATTATATCCGCGCTAACACTGTAAATGAATATGAAGTTGCAGAACATTTCCATATTCCTCTCCGGCAGATCAAAGAGTGGATTCGGGAAGGACGGATCGAATATCATGAGGTCGACACAGCTTCCACTATCTCCGGCATGCACTGCCAGCGCTGTGGTGCTCCGGTTTCTTTCGGTACCCTGTGTCCGAATTGTCTGAAACTGATGAACACACAGGGCAGATCCGTTGCCCCTGCCATTTCACCGGATTCACGCATGCACTATCTCGATACCCCTTCTGACAAAACGAAATAAGAACTATCCACTCACAGGAAAGGGATGCCGGATTTCGGCACCCCTTTTTCTTACGCCTGTGTACTTCTGCGAATTACTTTTTGTCTGTATTTAAACTCCACTGCTTCCAGATATTTATCATCCGGTTCAAATTTGATCAGCAGTGTCTCGCCTTCCTTTTTCAGAACCATATCATAATATGCAGTATCTTTGTCATGAGAGGTATAATCAATCACCTTGACACCCTCTCTCTCGTATTGTGATACACTGCGATCTCCGGCCGGTGCAATCTGAATTACATCATCCATCGAATAACTTCCCAGTGACTTTCTGCGGTTCTTGTTTAAAACTTTTGCGAAGCGGACTTCCCCGTCAAAATAAGAATACTCAAACTCCTTGGAGTTTCCCATCAGAACAAACCAGACAATTCCGCATACCAGTGCAACCGGTAATGTAATGCCACTGGTCAGACATGATGCAAGCAGACTCACTACTGCAAGTACAAGCATCAATGTCCCCACTACTTTTGCAACCACGGTCTTCCGGACCGGTACTAATACATATACTTCCAATCTTCTATCTCTCCTTCATTTGTAGTAATGTTAATTATACTCCATCCCACACTTTTTTTCCACTAGAGAATATTTTTTTCATAAATACAGTAGATTTTTTGTTCCCCAGCCCTTACAATAAGAGATATTATTTTTCGTTTATTTTCGGAGGTGCATATGATACATATTCCAACAGAAAAACTTGCAGATTTTGAAAAAAACATCCGCCGTGAATGGACCATGACCAATGGAATCGGCGGATACGCGGGAGGCTCCATCATCGGTGCCTGCAACCGGACACATCAGGGATATCTGATTGCCAGTCTGCATCCCCCGGTCGAGCGCTATCTGGTATTTTCCAAAACCAATGAAAAACTGACACAGGGAACCCATGTTTACAATCTGGAAACTTCCCAGCATGCCGGGAAAGGACATTCTCCCATCCGCACGCAAGGACAGCGTTTTTTAACGGATTTCTCCTGTGACGGAACTGTCTGCTTTTCCTATGCCGCCGGCAATATCCGTATGGACAAACATCTGGCCCTGCTGCGGGAATCAAACACAGTTGCGATCTCCTATACGATTACAAACCAGGGAGAGGAAGCCGGACTTTCCATCACCCCGCTTATGAATTTCCGGGAGCACAGTGCATCGTCTGCCGTTTCTGACCTGCAGTTTACCTGTGAGCCAAACACAGTGGGCGGTTTCACTCTGATCCCGGCTGCTGCACCCGGACTCTGCATCGAGCTTTCCTGCAGTGCCGGCAGACTTTTTCCACGTGAAAACCAATACGACGTGGATATGCAGTACCAGACGGAAGTAGACAACGAAACGGCGGGACTGGATACACATTTTTGCCCATATGATCTGCGTTTTACACTTCCTGCACACAGCAGTACAGAGATTTCCCTGCTTTGCACCGTCCACCCGGTACAGGATTGCCCTGTGCTTTCCCGCCCGCAGGCAGATACCGCAGCAATCGAAATCGCACACGTACAGGAATATTATGATTCCTTAAAACAACAGGCGGGATATGGCGATGATGCTTTTGCCAATACACTTGTCGTGGCAGCAGACCAGTTTCTTGCCCGGCGCGATTCCACCGGACTTATGACAATCCTTGCAGGTCTTCCGTGGTTTACCGACTGGGGCAGAGATACCATGATCGCTTTTTCCGGGCTGACACTGGCCACCCGGCGGTTTTCGGATGCCCGGGAAATTCTTTCGACCTTTGCGCAGTATGTCCATCACGGCATGGTCCCGAATATGTTTCCGGATGACGGGCAGGACCCTCTCTATAACACTGCAGATGCCTCTCTGTGGTATTTTTATGCCGTGGACGCATATTTGAAGGTTACCGGACAACCATCGGATTATGACTATATACAGCGGCGTATTTACCCCGTTCTGTGTGAAATTATTCATGCCTATGCACACGGCACGGATTTTTCCATCTATATGGATGATGACGCCCTCATCCATGCCGGAAGCGGATTGGACCAGGTAACCTGGATGGACGTCCGTGTCGGTGACTGGGTAGCTACCCCGCGTCACGGAAAACCGGTAGAAATCAATGCACTGTGGTACAATGCGCTGTGCGTGACTGCGGAACTGGCAGAACATTTCAAAGAAGATTCCTCCGTTTACCGCCAGCTTGCCACTCGTGTATCTGCTTCTTTCCGAAAAGAATTCTGGAACGAAAAAGACGGATGTCTCTATGACGTTATTGAAGAAAACGGCAAAGATGCAAGCATCCGCCCCAACCAGATCTATGCCGTCAGCCTTCCACATACCATGCTCACGGCCAAACAGGCTCTGCAGGTGGTAAATACCGTAGAGGAAAAGCTGCTTGCCGGCCCCGGCATACGCTCCCTCTCTCCGGAACACAAAGACTATCACGGGATCTACTGTGGCTCTCTTCCGAAAAGAGATGCCGCTTACCATCAGGGAACCGCATGGGGATTTCTGATGGGCGGCTTTCTGACCGCTTACATGAAAGTCCACCACCACTCTCCGGAAGCAAAAAAACAGGCAATGGCATATCTTGCACCGGTACAGACCCACCTTTTGGAAGAGGGCTGCATTGGTTCTATTTCCGAAATTTTTGACGGTGATGCCCCGCATACCTGCCGTGGTTGCTATGCCCAGGCATGGAGCGTTGGAGAAATTCTGCGCTGCTACACACAGGATATTCAAAAAAATCAAAAATAATGATTTTTTTCTTGACAAGAAGATCTCACTCGGATATAATACTAAATGTTCCGCGTGAGATTTTCAATTAAGAAATCCACTGCAATGCCTAGTTAGCTCAGTTGGTAGAGCAGAGGACTGAAAATCCTCGTGTCTCTGGTTCGATTCCGGAACTAGGCACTTTTAATTGTATAGAGAACATATTGGTATAATTGGAAACGACACATGTGTGCATTACTCACTGATTAACGAACAACACGCGTGTGTTTTTCTATGCTCAAATTTATTTATATTAAAGGAGGGCAAAATTATGCCAAAGAAGAGTAGACTCGAAAATATTTTATTTACACTTGTTATGGCGTTTGTCATGGTGTATGCCATGGTATGCTATAACATCGCAATCGACAAAGGCGGAATGACAAACGAAGTTTTTCTGCTGGCGTTTCATGAAATACCGATTATGTGGCCGATCGCATGTATCCTGGAGTATTTTGTAGTGGAGAAACTGGCAACGATGCTGGCGTTTCGTCTGGTAAATCCGAAAGAAGACAAGCCGGTCTTTGTGACACTTGCAATCTGTTCTATGATTGTATGTCTGATGTGTCCGGTAATGAGTCTGATTGCCACAGTTTTGTTTGCACATCCGGGAAATCAGGTGATCGCAGTGTGGCTGCAAAAATTTGCATTAAACTTCCCAATGGCATTATGCTGGCAGATCTTTTTTGGAGGAGTATTTGTAAGAAACTTATTTATATGGGTGAAAAAAGCGATTCATCATAAATAAAATCATCATGAATAAAAAGAGGGTGCGCATAATGCGCACCCTCTTTTTGGGGGTAGGAAAATAATGAAAAATGGTAAAACTGCTTCCGGCACAAAACCGGAAACAAGAATTACTGTGATTAAGTATTAGCCCATAACCACTTCGACAGAGACTTCTGTCTTGCCGGTTGGTAATGGAATCGTATTTCCGTCTACGGCAATGCCATCAACGGTCATGGAAGCAACGCCCTTTTCTACGTGTTTTGGGTTACGGACGCTGATGTGATAGGTCACACCACGGAAGTCACGTTTTGCTTCGAAACCATCCAGAGTGGATGGAATACATGGATCGACGGTCAATCCGTCGTAATCCGGACGAATTCCGAGAATATACTGGGAAACGTCCAGGAATGTCCACGCTGCAGTACCGGTCAGCCAGCTGTTCTTGGCTTCTCCAAAGTTTGGAGCATCTTTTCCGGCAATCATCTGCGAATATACATAAGGTTCGGTACGGTGAATTTCGCTGATATCTTCGATATATGCAGGACAGGTTCTTGTATATACCTGCCATGCACGGTTTCCACGTCCGACAACGGTTTCTGCAATGGAAATCCAAGGATTGTTGTGGCAGAAGATACCGGCATTTTCTTTATATCCTGGTGGATAAGAGGAAATTTCACCAAGTTCTACATGGTATCTGTGATAAGGTGGCTGAAGAAGTACAATACCGTATTTAGTATCCAGATATTTTTCTACGGATTCCATGGCTTTCAGACAGTTTCCTTCTTTCAGACCGATCTCTGCCATAACGCAGAAGCCTTGTGGCTCGATAAAAATTTTACCGTCTTCACATTCTTTAGAACCAATCTTGTTTTTGTAATGATCGTATGCCCGCAGGAACCATTCTCCATCCCAGCCGGCATCAAGAACCGTCTTTTCCATTTCTGCGATAGCATTTTCTGCCAGTTTTGCTTCATCCTCAAGCCCTCTGTGACGGCAGATCTCTACATAATCTTTACCGTAACGGACAAACATACCGGCAATGAAAACAGACTCTGCATTTGGTCCTTCGGATGGGCCGAATGTCTGGAAGGATTCTCCCGGTTCTGTGGAGAAGCAGTTTAAGTTCAGGCAGTCATTCCAGTCTGCACGGCCGATCAGCGGAAGTTTATGCGGTCCGAGATGATCGATGGTGTAGTGGAAGGAACGGCGTAAATGCTCCATAAAATCAGTTGCCTTGGAAGGATCACTGTCATACGGCGTTTTTTCATCCAGGATGGTGTAATCCCCGGTTTCTTTGATGTATGCTGCGGTACCTGCAATCAGCCAGAGCGGATCATCGTTGAAACCGCTTCCAATATCAGAATTACCTTTCTTGGTCAGAGGCTGATACTGATGATATGCACTTCCGTCTTCAAACTGTGTTGCTGCAATATCCAGAATACGCTCTCTTGCGCGGTCCGGAATCAGATGTACGAAACCAAGCAGATCCTGACAGGAATCACGGAATCCCATGCCTCGTCCGATACCGGATTCGAAGTAGGAAGCAGAACGGCTCATATTAAATGTGACCATACACTGATACTGATGCCAGATGTTTACCATACGATCCAGTTTTTCCTCGGAAGAGGATACCGTAAAGTGAGAAAGCAGTTCATCCCAGTATTTTTTCAGTTCAGCCAGTGCTGCTTCTGATTTTTCTTTGGTATCAAATTCTTTCATCAGAGCTTCCGCACGTGTGCGGTTAATCTTTCCATCTTCGGCGCGTCCGATCCATTTTTCTTCAACCGGATTCTCTATGTATGCCAGAATAAATACGAAAGTTTTAGACTCGCCGGGAGCAAGAGAAACTTTCAGATGATGGGAGCCTACCGGAGCCCATCCGCTGGCAATGGAGTTTTTGGACTGATCGGACACGACAACTTCAGGAGCAGAGTTTTCTCCGTATGCTCCAAGGAAGGAATCGCGGTCAGTATCAAATCCGTCTACCGGGGCATTCACTGCATACAGTGCATAGTGATTACGACGCTCACGGTATTCGGTCTTATGATAAATTGCAGATCCATGAACTTCTACTTCACCGGTAGAGAAATTACGCTGGAAGTTGGTCATGTCGTCCATTGCATTCCATAAACAGAATTCTACATAAGAAAAAACAGAAAAATCTTTCGTCTCTTTACTGTTATTGGTAAGAGTCAGCTGATTGATCTCACAGTTCTTTCCAACCGGAACAAATGCGGTCAGCTCTGCCTGCAGATCATTTTTACTGCTCCGGAAGGTGGAGTAGCCCATACCGTGATGACACTCATAAGCGTCCAGATCGGTCTTGGCTGGCATCCATCCGGGATTCCAGATGGTATCGCCCTCTTTAATATAGTAGTAGTGTCCATTGCTGTCGAAAGGAACATTGTTATAACGGTATCTCGTCAGACGAAGAAGCTTTGCATCTTTATAGAAGCTATAGCCACCGCAGGTATTGGAGATCAGAGAAAAGAAATTCTCAGAACCCAGATAGTTGATCCATGGGAGTGGTGTCTTAGGAGAGGTAATAACATATTCTTTGTTCGCATCATCGAAATATCCAAATTTCATGTGTGTATCCTCCATATAAAATTATTTACTTGTGACATAGTAGATGAAAGTGGAAAGAAGCATTTGGTGGAGTAATCAATCCATCGTGCTTGTTTTAAATGCCACTTATCTATGAGAGCGAAAACGTTTAAGTGCTCTCTTTTATAAATAGAGTATAGTCTCTGAAATTTAAAAAATCAACATAAAATGGCTTAAAACAGGCAAATACAGCAACTTGAACAAAAACGAAAACAAAAAATATAAGAAAGCAACAAATGCGTGCGCAACATTAAAAAACCAAAAAATTGCGTAAACGTATAAGAATAAAACAGCGTGCGCATGCACGGACACAAAATACACATACAATATGCACAAAACAGTCAAGAATAAAGTGTTTAAATTGACGAAATGACAAAAAAGTATTGCATTTACAGGCATATGGGCGTATATTAAAGCTACGAAAACGATTAAGAAAATTTCCCGAAACATTGGAGGAATGATATGGTATCTTTAAAAACAATTGCTGAACGATGTGGTGTTTCTACTGCGACCGTAAGCAAAGCACTGAATGATCATAAAGATATCAGCGAAGAGACAAAAAACCGGGTAAAGCAAACGGCGCAGACACTTGGATATTTTCCGAATGCAGCGGCCAGAGCGCTTAAGACGAACCGTTCATATAATATCGGGGTACTCTTCGAGGAGGAAGCCGGAAGAGGCCTGACCCATGAATATTTCTCCGGTGTGCTGAACGGACTTAAGATTCAGGCAGAAAAGTTAGGATATGATATTACATTTATCAACACCTGCTTTGAAAACCGGAAGATGTCCTATTATGAACATTGCCGGTACCGGAATTTTGAGGGGGTCGTAATTGTATGTGCCAATTTTGACGACCCGGATGTGACCGAGCTGATGAACAGTGAAATACCTGTAGTTACGATTGATTATGTGCATCATAACTGCACCGCAGTTACTTCCAACAATATACAGGGTATGGAAGATTTAGTAAAGTACATATACAGTCAGGGACACAGAAAAATTGCATATATTCATGGACAGGAAGGATCAAGTGTTACGCGGGACCGGCTCGCAAGTTTTTATCGGACAATTGATGAACTGGGGCTTGAAATTCCCGATACCTATGTCCGCTCAGCTGATTATCTTGAGACAAAAGGATCTGCAAAACAGACAAAGGAACTGTTGAATCTGGAAGATCCACCAACCTGTATTATTTATCCGGATGATACTTCTTTAATAGGAGGAAGAAATGTCATTATTGAAATGGGACTTCGAATTCCGAGAGACATTTCGGTAGCCGGATATGACGGTACGATGATCTCGCAGCTTTTATATCCAAAACTTACAACAATTCGCCAGAACACAGAAATAATTGGAAGCGAAGCTGCAATAAGGCTCGTCGGAACCATTGAGAAACCGAGAACAACTCTCGTCGAGAGAGTCGTTATAGAAGGAAGTTTAGTACCGGGACAGTCCGTAGGCGCAATTCAGCCGAAAGAATAAAGCCGGCAGATTTCTTCAAAACAAACTGACCAACAGGTCAACAAATATTAAGGAGGGTTTTATATGAAAAAGAAAGTCGTAAGTGCACTGCTGTGCGCAACAATGGTAGCAACAATGTTTGCTGGCTGCGGAAGTAAAGAGAGCAGCGACAATGCAACAACACCGGATACTTCAAAGGCAGATACCAGTTCTGAAGTAACTGCTCCGGCAGAAGATACCGGAAAGGTTTTAAACATTTATTGCTGGAACGAGGAGTTCAAGAGCCGTATCACAGCTCACTATCCGGATTATCAGGAAGTTGATGCAACACATGGAAAGATCGGTGATGTTGATGTTGTCTGGAACATTACACCAAACGATGACAATGCGTACCAGAACAATCTGGATGCTACCTTATTAAATCAGGCAGATGCTCCAGCAGATGATAAGATTGACTTATTCCTGGTAGAAGCAGATTACGCATTGAAGTATGTAGATACCGATTATACGATGCCAATTAAGGATCTGGGAATTACAGACAGCGATCTGTCAAAACAGTATCAGTACACAAAGGATATCGTTACCGATTCCAAGGGCGTTTTAAAAGGCCTTTCATGGCAGGGCTGCCCAGGTGTTCTTTTCTATAACAGAGATGCAGCCAAAGAAGTTCTCGGAACAGACGATCCAGATAAGGTTCAGGAATATGTAAAGGATTGGGATACATATAACGATACCGCAAAGAAGATGAAGGATGCAGGTTACAAGATGACTGCTTCTGCAAACGATACATACCGTGTATACTCCAACAATGTAACATCTAAGTGGGTAGACGGAAATAAGATCAATATCGATGACAACATTATGAAATGGGTAGACGATTCTAAGGCTCAGGTAGATGCTGGCGAGACAGGTACTTGTGATCTCTGGTCAGATGACTGGTCAAAAGGATTCTATCCACAGGGTAAAGTATTCTGCTACTTTGGACCTGCATGGTTAGTAAACTTCTCTATGGCAGCTGATACAGAAGGATCTATCGGATACAACGGCGGATGGGGCGCAGCTCAGGGACCGCAGGGCTTCTTCTGGGGTGGTACATGGATCTGTGCAGCTCAGGGAACAGATAACGCAAATCTTGTAAAAGATATTATGTTAAAGATGACAACAGATGACGACATTATGAAAAATATCGTTGTAGATGATGACGATTTCGTAAACAACAGCACCGTTATGAACGGATTGGCAGATGGATCTATTAAGGTTAAAGATGATAAAGAATATACCAGCAAGATTCTTGGTGGACAGAATCCACTCCCAATGTACTGCGCAGGTGTTGAGACACTTGACTTAAGCAACCTGTCTTCTTACGATCAGGGATGTAACGAAGAATTCCAGAACGCTATGAAGAACTACTTCGAAGGAAAAGCAAGCAAGG
>ERZ772858.766-NODE-766-length-39168-cov-10.460819_pt1 | contig 39168 bp, 44 predicted proteins | sample MGYA00512136_ERZ772858 | MGnify/ENA primary metagenome ERZ772858 (study PRJEB29015, sample SAMEA2737726) | human gut metagenome | biome: human gut; feature: human-associated habitat; material: faeces | place: China | collected 2012 ...
ATTCATACAATTTCTTAAAATAAGCAAAATGTTTTTCATTTTCATTCAACAGTGCACTCATAAATAATGCATTGAGACCTTCTGCCTGTACCCACCAGACTCTTGTGGTATCATCCACACCGCGCTCGCACTCATTCATCAGCGAATGATTTTTGTATGCCGTGTTGTAGATATTTTCCGCAATCTCTCCGGTGATCGGCAGCAGTTTTTCCCGATAAGCCGGATCGCCGAGCACTTCTGTACCCCGGTCGATCAGCCAGGAAGTCTCGATATCATGGCCATAAGAATACAGATCAATCAGCGTATTCCATGTCCGGTCGAAGAATACTTCCTGACGGCCTTTTTCTTTGTTGTATACTTTATCCGCGAAGAGATCCATCATAAAGCGGAGACGGTCACCGGTAAACGGATCCTTTGTCACGCGGTACAGCTCGGTATATGCTTCGAAAACATGCAGCAGCGTATTCATGGTCTTCTCTGCCATGACGCCGTTCTCCGAGAGCTTTTCATTGCTTTCCGGCTTGAAATCGCGGGTAAATGCCTCGAGATAACCGTACTCGTCGGTGCAGTGTGTCTCGATGATCTGCTGCAGCGATTTTGCCAGCTCCAGCGCCTCGGTGTCGCCCGTCGCATCAAAATACGTAGACAGCGCATAAATTGCAAATGCCTGATTGTACGTATGCTTTGTCGTATCGAGCGGTTTTCCGTCGTAGGTGACAGACCAGAACACGCCACCGTACTCGCGGTCCACACACGCCTGTTTCATAAAGCGGTACGCATGCTCCGCATCGGCGCGCAGCTTCTCGCCCTTTAAGGTCAGGTACGCATTCGAGAAAAACCAGAGAATTCTGCTGTTTAAGATGCAGCCCTTCTCATACGTTTTCTGCACGTTCAGATCAAAGTCCTGATAGCCGTAAAATCCGCCGTATTCCTCATCTCTTAAGCCCTCCCAGAACGGAACGATCCGTCCAGTAAGCTCCTGCTTTACTTCCTTTGCCAAAGACTGCATCTTTTCTTTCCTTCTTTCTTATCTTCTTCCAATTTCGGTGTCAGACTCGCGTACGACACTGTTTTTCTTGATATAATCTACAATCAGATCTACGGTTGTGAATGCCAGTCCTACATACGTATCGGCTGCGCCGTAGTAGATCGCGATCTTTCCGGTCTCTGCATCGTGAATGGTTGCGCACGGGAAGGTTACGTTCGGAACGAAGCCTCTCTCCTCATACCACTCTTCCGGTGTCAGAAGGAAGTTCTGGCAGCGGTATTTTACGATGGACGGATTCTCTTTGTCGAGGATTGCGCCGCCGATGCTGTATACATAGCCATTGCAGGTGCCGCTTACGCCGTGGTAGAACAGCAGCCATCCTTCGTTGGTCTCAATCGGAGCTGCGCCGCCGCCGATCTTTAAGGACTCCCACCACTCCGGGCTCTTGCTCATGACGTGGCGGTGTTTGCCCCAGTACAGCATATCCGGGCTCTCGGACAGGAAGATGTCACCGAACGGTGTGTGGCCGCTGTCGCTTGGACGGGACAGCATCACGAAGTTGCCGTTGATTTTTCTCGGGAAGAGAACGGCATTTCTGTTGAATGGAAGGAATGGATTCTCCACACGTACGAAGGTTTCAAAATCTTTTGTTTTTGCCATTCCGATGGCTGCACCGTAGAAGTCCTGGCACCAGATGATGTAGTAGGTATCTTCTACTTTTACAAGACGCGGGTCATATGCGTAAACCGGCATGAACGGTTTGCCTTCTTCGTCAACGAACTGGATTTTGTTCTCATCGAAATTCCAGTGGATCGCATCTTTGCTTCTTCCAAGGTAGATGTACGGGATTCCGTTTGTCTGCTCACCACGGAATACTCCGATGAACTCGTCGCCGTACGGCATAACGGCGCTGTTGAAGATTCTTGCTACTTCCTTCACCGGATTTCTTCCGATGATCGGATTCTCGCTGTATCTCCATACCGGTGCACCGGAAAACTCAGCCGGGCCTTCCTGCCATGGCATATTTTTGACAGCATCTCCAATAATTTTAACTTCGCTCATTTTTTGAAACCTCCATGAAAAATATTGTTTGTTTATGAGTTGTACTTTGTTTTTTTAAGTTTCTGTTAGTGGACAGAATCTTGTTTTTTAATTCTTTTTTCTCCGAACCGCCGTGTTTTATCACCCTCACGCCCAGTCCTTTAGCTTAATTTTAACATAGATGGTTAATTTTTCAACTGGAAATCACTTAAAAAATAAGTTCCGTTAGATACTGTCAATTTTTAAGTGACTTTGTTGTGTAATATGTACAAAAACGGGGCATTTCAAAATGCCCCGTTTCTTAATTTATAATTCAGTTATAAAAATCAAAGCTTTACGCTCTCTTTCGGCACCAGCTGTCCGGAGACAATTTCCATATTTTTGCCGGATGCCGCGCCGCGGATCTGCTTCAGCGCTTTTTCGAGCGCTACTTTTACCATCGCCTTCGTATTGATCTCATACGAAGTGATCTTGAGATCCGGGAAACCCGGATACAGGTAATTGTCGAAGCCGACAACGGAAACGTCCTCCGGCACGGAGATGCCGCGTTTTTCCAGCTCGAGCATCAGAAGGCCGGCGGTCAGGTCGCAGTTGCAGACGAACGCTTCCGGCATCTGTTCCGGGAGATGAATTTCGATCTGGCCCCGCTCATCACGGTCCTCCAGAATCCATTCCGCCGGTGTCACATCGCGGTGTTCCAGAACAGCCTTGGAAAAACCGCAGTACCGATCCATGATACTGCTGGAAAAATGAATCGAACCGACAAAAGCCAGCTTGGTCAGGCCATGCTCATACAGGTATTCCGTCATCAGATACATTCCGTGAAAGTTATCTGCGATCACGGCATCTTTTGCCAGCTCATTGTCGTAGAAATCCAGAAATACGATCGGAAGATCCACGTTTTTCTTCAGATAGTGGATGTAATCGCGGCTCGTGTCTCCCATAAGGATCAGCGCATCGACGGTCTGCTCCTTGGCGATGCACGGCACGATCATCTCATCTTCCATCTCCTGTTTCAGGATCTCCACGGTCACCATACAGCTCTTTTCCGTCGCCGCCAGTGCCATCTCCTGATACATTTTCCAGTAAAATGTCGTATACTCTGCCAGATACCGCTCCGGAATCAGCACACCGATGCAGCGCAGGCTCTTTCCCTGTGCATTTTTTGGACCGCTTCCCGGCTGGCGGTATCCCATTTCCTTTGCAATTTCCAGAATCCGGGCGCGCATCTCATCGCTGACCCCTTTCTGTCCTGTAATCGCGTTATGCACGGTGACGGCGCTGACGCCCGCCACCTTTGCAATATCTGCCAATCTTACTTTTGCCATATCCGTTGCTCCTTAGTCTACTGCAACAAAGTGATACAGTCTGCTGACGAAATCGCCCCAGAAATCTTTCATGCGGAATCCGGCATTCATCAGCATCTCGCCGCTGTAAACCTCGTCGGTTCCTTCCAGACGGTATTTTTTCGCCGGATCGAAGCCGCGCAGGCGTACCTTGCGGGACGGCATATTTACCTGTGCCAGCACCTGTACGTAAGTTACAAGCACTTCGTTTTTATCCTCAGAAGCTACTGCCCAGCAATCGGATCTGTGGTTTTCACGGTAGGAAAGAATACGATAATACTCTCCATCACGGATCAGTTCATGATATTTGTGATACATCGCGGTCTGCTCCGGAATCAGCTTTCTCTCTTCTTCCGGCAGTTTTGTGATATCAAGCTCATAGCCGAACGTTCCGGCCAGTGCCACATGGCCTCTCGTTGTAAACGGAGTTACACGGCCAACCGTGTGGTTCGGGCATACACTGACGTGTGCACCCATTGAGCAGAGCGGGTAAATGAGGGCGGTTCCCTCCTGGATTTCCAGACGCTCAATCGCATCGGTGTCGTCGGAGCACCAGATCTGCGGGCTGTAGTAAAGCATTCCAGGATCGAAACGTGCACCGCCGCCGGAGCAGTTCTCCAGAAGCAGATCCGGGAACTCCTGTACCAGACGCTCCTGCATCGCATACATACCGAGCACGTAGCGGTGGAACAGCTCCTGCTGGGAATCTTTGTCCAGGTAGGTGCTTCCCAGGTCGCTTAACTGACGGTTCATATCCCATTTCACGTATTTGATGTTTGCACTGCGCAGGATTTTTGCCACACATTCATACGCATAATCCTGCACTTCCGGGCGGGAGAGATCCAGCACGTACTGGCAGCGGATCTCAGTCGCTTCTCTTCCCGGAATCTGAATCGCCCATTCCGGGTGCTCTCTGTAGAGATCAGAGTCCGGGGAGATCATCTCCGGCTCGAACCAGATACCGAATTCAAGACCGATTTCATTCACTTTGTCAACCAGATTTTTCATCGGGGCGCAGGGCCCTGGCCGATACGAGAAAGGAGTCGACATGATCGACCAACCCACACTAGCCGAGCGCGGGACGGAGGCAGCGAAGCGTTTCATCGAGCGCTTGGGCTACGTCATCCTTGCCGAGGACTGGTCGGACGGCCAGTGCCGCAATGTGAGCTTCGTCGCTGAGGTCGGCGGCAAGCTGCATTTGGTGGACGTCGGTGTTCACCATTTTGGGTCGCATACATTCGAGCCCTTGAGCGAGTCGGATGCCGCGCAGGTGCGCGAGACGGCCCGCGCCTGGTCGCTGGATGACAAGGTGCGCTTCGAGTACGACCAGATCACGGTATACGTGTCCGGAGGGGATCGCGCCTTCATCAGGACATATTACGACGTTCTGAACGATTGCGGAATCGCAGCTTAACCCAAAGAGGCCGGGGCCGCTCTTGTCGGCGGCCCCATGAAAGGAGAACATCATGACCGCAGAGTACACCGCCACCAGCAAACAGGGCTATCCCGTCATCTACCGCGGCAAGAAGGCCGTCGTGCTCTTCCGCCAGACCACCCATCAACCCTACGTTGTCGCACACGGCTACGACGAGGAGCAAGGCGATTGGAGCCATGGCAGCTACCTTGGCGACCTCAGGGAGGCCATGACTGAGGCGGACGGTGAGGATGCCCCCAACTGCGAACTATGGGCGCCCGATGCAGACTTTTTACGTCAGGCAGCGGAAGCCCTTGTTGAATCGACCTGGACGCCCGGCTACTACCACAAACGCTATCTGGTAGCCGCGACCGAATGGTACGCCTGGCACTATCTCGACAACCTGAGTGAGATTAGCGCGTCTTTAGCCAACGATGCCGATGTAGATTGGGACGACCTGGACGATTGGGCACGCACGGGCGTTCTCGCCGGAATCGCCTTCAATCACGCGAAGGCGGACTGGGCCTGGATCAATGGGAAGGGTGATTTCGAGAGCCGCTGCTCAGCGTGCATCGCAGACGACATCGCCAGCGACCCAGAGAAGTACATCAACTTGATCGACAATTAAATCTAAGCCCACTTTGGAAACAACCGGGCCGCGACAAAACGCGGCCCCTCTGAAAGGACTCGAACATGGCCTATCAGACCATCAAGAGCGACCGCAGCGTTATCGACTTCGATAGCATCGACTACCCCAGCCTTCTCTTCGACATCCCGGAGCCTCCCAAGCGCCTCTTCGTCGCGGGCGACCCCGCGGTTCTCTCCCTGCCCTCCCTCGCGATCTCCGGATCGCGCCGCGCCACGCCCTACGGGCGCAACATGGCGTCACGTTTCGCCACCCTCGCCGCGAACGCGGGCCTTTCTGTCGTCACGGGCGGCGCCAGGGGCGTGGACTCCGTGGCCACCAAGGCGGCGCTTGACGCCGGGGCCAAAGTCGCAGTAGTTCTGGCCGGGGGGATCGACAAGGCGTATCCCCAGGAGAACATCGGGCTGTTCCAATCGGTGGTGGACTCTGGCGGCGCCGTCGTCTCCGAGCAGGAATGGGACTTCTATCCCGTTCCGTACCTCTTCCGAAAGCGCAACCGAGTCATCGCGGGCCTCTCTCGCGCCCTGCTCGTCGTGGAGGCCGGGCTCCCCTCCGGCTCCTATGTCGCTGCGGAGTACGCAAGGGAGGCAGGGCGAGTTGTCTGGGCCATCCCCGGCGCGATCACCTGCGACAACGCGGCGGGAGTGAACCGCCTGATCTACCATGGCGCAACGCCGATCATCAGCGACGACGCGTTCGCCGAGCAGGTGGGCGCAGTTTTCGGATCGGCGCCGCGAGAGTAGGCCCCCGCCCACGACCCGGGCGCGTCGTAAAACCGCCCGCCCCTCCCCAGCTGCTCAGAGCAGCCGCATCGGGGCGGGGCGTCGGGAAGGGACGCAGCGCCGGCTTCCCTTCCCGAACCTATCCCTTCGGCCCCCTCAGTCGCCGGGGAGGCTCAGGGGCGCGGCTGCTCGGTTCGCCGAATCGGGGCTCACCGCGCCCCTCGGTGCGGCAAGGCGGAAGCGCATCGTACCCCTCCTGCAGCGTCGGACGTTACGACTCGTTCCTTTCGTCTGCAGCGCGCATTGCCACTTGCTCCTACGACTTTCGTACTGGGCTGCTGCCCGTCTCCCCGCGGCTGTGCGTGCGCGATCCCCCGATGAGCCAGTTTCATCCCTCCTGGCGAGGAGCCGCCCCGCGCGCATCCATCGATCATGCAGCTCGACGCCGCCTGTCCCTGATCGCCTCATCGGCTGCCCGCGAACTCGATAGTCCCTTCTGGCCGAGCCAGTGCTAATCCCCGTCGCGGGTGACGTTGCCGTCTTTCCGGTACGTTTCCATGGCCATATCCCTTCGGCCCCGGCACCTGCGCTCTCCCTTGAAGTTGAATCGCTCATAGTCGCGCCGCCCGTCTTATGCGGGCGCAAGGCTGCGGAAAACTTTTCCCGAGACGCTTCGCTGGAAAACTTTTCCTCGGCCCTCCGGGCAACCTTGACGCCCGCGACGGGCGGTTCCCTCCCCTCGCCCGAAGACCGCGGGCGAGTATCGGCGCAACGTCGGCGATGTCAACAGGGAGGCGGCAGGAGCCTCCCGGGAACCGAAAGGATGATCACCATGTCCATCAACATCACCATTCTCGACGGCAACGTCACCCGCGACGCGGAGCTCCGCACCACCCAGTCCGGCACGAAGGTCCTCTCCTTCGGGTTCGCGAACAACCGCCGTCGCGGCGACCAGGAGCACACGACCTTCATCGACTGCACGATCTTCGGCGAGCGCGCCGAGAAGCTGGCCCCCCACATCCAGAAGGGCACCGGCCTCGTCCTCCAGGGTACCCTCACCTGGAGCCAGTGGGAGCGCGACGGCCAGAAGCGCAGCAAGCACGAGCTGATCGTGGACCAGCTGTCCTTCATGCACGCCCGCAAGTCCGAGGACGAGGGCGAGGCGACTCCCGAGCCCGCTCCCGTAATCGCAGGCGACCTGTACGACGACGACATCCCGTTCTAGCCGACACTCCCCCGAAGGGGCCCGTAAGGGCCCCTTTCCTTTGCTCGCCACGCAGTCGCTTTTGGCCGCCGCGAAACCGTGCGGCGCCCGCAGGGGACGCTCCGCTTGCCGCTCCCCTGCACCCTTGGGCGGCTCTTATGCTCGCATCCGCTCGCACGGCTCGCCCTGCGGGCTCGTTATGCCGCCCTCGGCTCGCGCCTCGGGCTTTCGGGCCCTGCGTGCCCCTTTGCGCCGCCCAAGATTGTTTTATCGCTGCGCTCAAAAACAACTCGGGGCCCCGGCGCTTATACCTTCGCATTCGCGAAGAGCGGCAGATTGTAGCGCCGCGCCGACGCCCTCCCAGGACGCCTCCGCGAAACCTCCACAACCCGCAAGGGTGGCGGGTGGTGGAGGTTGCGGCGCTCGTTCCTCGCGCCTTCGCGCAGGCGCCCTCCGGGCGCGGCCGCGGTGCCCTCGCTGGCCGCTCCTCCTCTCGCCTTGGGGCTCGCTGCGTCGAGGCCGCTCGGCGCTCATCTCGCCGCTGCCTTCGGCGAATCCGAGGGACCGGGGCACAGGGGCCCTGGAAGCTACGGACGAAAGGACATGACCATGAAAGCACTGCTCATCCCCGTCGGCGAGGAGCCTCGCGAGGTCGAAGTGGAAGGACTTGCCGACCTCCAAGAACTCGTCGGCGGCACCATCGACGCGGTCGGCTGGGTGTTCGACGATAGCCCGGCGATCTACGTGAACGACGAGGGAAAGGTGAACGGGATGCTCCCCAACCGCGCGGTTTACGTCACCGAGAAGGAAGACGGTTGCCAGAAGTGGGACGGGGGCGCCTGGACCGAGGGCGAGGTGCTCGATATCCTCTTCGGACCCATTGTGGCTATCGGATTCGATCCGAGAACCGGAGAGGATCGCGACATCACGCCCGAGGAGGCCGACCGCGTGCGCGAGCGGTTCTCCGGTTCGATCGAAGCCGTGAACTCCGGCGCCATCGAGTACCTGAAAATCGTCAGCCGCGGCCGGTAGCCGCAAGACCCGGGCGCGTCTCCAAACTGGCCCCCCTTTTTTTCAAAGCAGACCCATGGAAAGGCAATCCATCATGCAGAACTTCACTTACGACCCCGAACTGATCTCCGTCCTCGCACTTGAGATCGTATGTCCCGGCACCTTGGAGGCCAAGGGCCCTTGGGCCCGCTACGAGATCGCGGGCATCGAGGCCTACTCCGAGATGTATGTCCAATGCCATATGGAGGACATCGTCATGGGATGGGACGAGGCGCGCGGCGAGCAGCCCGCATGGGCCGATCTGGACGACCGGCAGCGCCACATGGTCATCGCCAATGTCGCCCACTACCATCAAACAGCCGACTCCGATTATTTCGATGACGAGTGGCCTGGCCGGATCGCCTCGGTCTTCGAGGACGACATAGTGGGCGATCCCGGCTTCGTCTTCCGGAATTATTAGCCGCAAGTCAAGGGAAGCAGAAAACTATTGGATTGAACACATGAAAACAAAGGAGGAGCAATCATGAATGCAAAGGAAGCGCGAAACCTGTCGATAGCATCCGGTCGCAATCTCCCAAAATACGAACAGGAGAAAGAGAGGGTGCAGAGCGCCATCGATGATGCCGCACGTTCCGGTCGTTGCTGGGTCGATCTGCACTATATGAGCATCACGAACGAAGCCATCATAGATGAACTGAGGACGAATGAATTCATTCTAACGTTTATGGATGGTCGTCTACACTTTGTTCGCTGGTAAATCAACGAGAACGAGACCCGGGCACGTCTCTAAACTGCCCGCCTTCTGGCGGCGGCAATCGGCCCGACCGGGACACGTTTGCGGAGTTTCCCGGACTCTTCCCCGCCCTCTCCCTCGCGCTCTCGCGCTCGGCTTCCGCGCTCGCCTTGGCGACGGCTCGCGCATGTATGTACGCCTCGCTCCCGCTCGGCTCATTCGACCTGCCACCCGCTCAGCCCCTCGCGCCAAGGGCCCCCGCGAAAACTCGCACAACCCTCGCGCGCTCGGGATTGTGGAGTTTGCGGCGCTCGCTTCTTTCGCGCCTTCGCGCAGGCTCCTTGACGCAGGACCGGCGGGCGGCGCTTCGGCGATCAGCCGAAGCAAGCGGCGCTTGCATTCGGCGGCGCGAATCGCACCCCATGGTGCGGGCAGGGATCGGGCCTCGCGGCCCCAGACGAAAGGATTGAAAATGCGGTACACCCTCGAAGAGATCATCCAGCAAATGGGCCAGGCGCGCGAGGTGCTTGAGGAGTCCGAAACCAAAGAACTCTATCTGAGCTGCCTGACCGAGATGGCCGACGAGGTTATCTCGGATTTGCTAATCGGGGGATGGAGCGATCCCGGTCTGTTGGAGAAGTGGAGCGGCACCCCCTGGCACTACAAGCGACTGAAGAAAGCGCTCGAAGCCGCTGCCCTTGACGTTTTGCCGGAAGGCTCCACCGTGCAGATTAACGCCTACTCTGAAATTTGGACGACGGCGACGGTCGTCGCCTTCTGTCCGGTTCCCGGCGATACGACGGAGCTCGGCACGAGGCTGCTGAATACTTACGCGCCACGGCCTCTCATGCGCCGCGTCGATGGGGTTAACACGTTTCAACTTGTGGGAGAGGATAAACACGCGCCACGCGAGCTCCCGCCGTTCAACGAGCTCTTGGGTGTCTGCTGCGATGTCGCGGAAGTCAAGCGCGAGCGCGACGCTGCGATCAAGGCGGCGACAGAGAAGGCCAGGGCGCTCCGCGAGGAGCGCTCGCTCGGGCTGAATACACTAAATGTCGTCCTCGACAGCATCAGCCACAGATTGTAGCAGCGCGAGGCGCCGATGCAGCCGCCACCTGTTCCGGCGCCTCCTCTCGTCCAGTCCGTGAAGGAACCAGTTCCAGAGACAAAGCAAGTAGTTAGGAGCAAGAAATGACAGGGACAGCGACAACTATGGGGGCATACATCAGCGGGCTGGACGCGTTTCCCGCAGCGATCAAGGCCAGCATCGAGGCAGGGCTCCCCGGACTCTTCGTTGAAGGATCGGGCAACCCGATCGAAATGCGCGAGCGCGTGCGCTGCGCGATCAGAATGTCGGGGTACGCCATGCCGGAGCGCGTGCGCATTACAATTATCATGGAGCCATCCTTGGTTCTCAACACCGTTCCGTCCACGCTTGATTTTGCCGTGGCAGTGGCTATTCTTGTGGCTTCCGGGCAAATTGCGCCCGAGTACTGCGAGGGGCGGCTCTTTTTCGGCACCCTCGACCTCGCAAGTCAAGTATCGGCCAAGCGAGGTGTCTATTGCGCATCGAAGCTGGCAGCAGAGACGGGCCACCTGCTCGTAACTCATGTCGGAGCCGAAAGGCTGCGTGCCGGTTGCGACTATTGCGATATTCGATCCCTTAAGGAAATCGCCGGGGCCTCGATCATGCGCGCGAAGCGTTTTGCGGCAGCGGACGACAGCGACGTATGGGCGAAAGATCTCTTCTCGCGCGGAGAGGTGATCGCAGCAGCGGGGAAACTGGGAGCCGCCATAGTCGGCGAGGGCATCAATTCGTTGACGTTCAGCCGCCACGTCAGGGCGCTCATGCCCGCCATGGACGAAGCCGAGTGGGATTGTGTCAATAGCGCGTATTCCGTTATTGGAGAGCCCGAGCCGATGGGTCGTCCCGTTTGCACGATCAAGCGCGGCGAAAGCCTCCCTGGCATCATAGGCGGCGGTCTCCCGGTGCTGCCTGGGGAGGTCACGCTTGCCAGCGGCGGCGTTCTGATGGTCGGCGATATAGCGATGATGCCATCGACAACGGTGAGCGCTCTGAAGCGCGTTGCCGAGGATGGGCGCGTGCGCATCGTTCGCGTCAATGGATCATACGAGTTCCCTGCGGATTGCGTCTTCATTGCGGACGCCAATGGCGCTATTCCGGAGGACATGTCCGAGAAAGTCAGCCGCGCTTACCGCAGCAAGGCGATGAGCCGGGCGAGGGAGATCGCGGACATCGTTATCGAGTCCAACGATGGCGTGTACACTTACGATCAGGCACGCGGCATGGTGGAAACCGCTTGGGGCATTCTGCGCGAGCGACCGCGCCCATCGAAGGCGGTTGACCGGATCGCCCAAGCAGTGGCGGCATTGGACGGGAACGAGGTGCCCGGCCCGCAGCATTACCTCGAAGCCCAAAGCCTCAGCCTCGATTCGGTTTTCTAACGCGATAAGACCCGGGCACGTCTCAAAACTGCCCGCCTTCCGGCGGCGGCCTTCGGCCCGACCGGGACACGTTTGCGGAGTTTCCCGGACTCTTCCCCGCCTTCCCGGCCTCGCTCCCGCTCGGCCCTTCCGCGCTCGCCTTAGCGACGACTCGCGCGACTTTGTACGCCGCGCTCCGCGCGGCTCATTCAACCTAGCCCCCGCGACCGTCCCGCGTCAAGGCTGCCGCGCGAAAACTCGCACAACCCGAAGGACACGGGTGGTGGAGTTTGCGGCACTCGCTTACGCTCGCGCCTTCGCGCAGCTTCCCTTGACCCGTTCCGGCGCGGGGGCCTTTCGGCATTCAGCCGAATCAAGCGGCGCTTGCATTCGGCAAGTGCGAATCTAACAGAAATGTTCGAGCAGGACGGAAAGGACGCATCATGAAGTGCACGATCGATCAGATCATCGCCGAGATCGGTGAAGCCCGCAAGCGCGCCGATATGGCCGACAAGATTTTCAAGAAGGCCGTTGATCAATACATGGAGGCCGAGGACAGGGAACCGCTTGAGGAGGCGCTTCAAGTCGCTGACAGCATGAAAACGTCCCGGAGCCTCTACCTGAAATGCCTGTTCGAAATGTCCGCCAAGATCGTGACGGCGGCGCTCTGCGAAGCCTGGACGGAGCCCGCATTCCTGCAGAAGTGGGAGGGCACCCCGTTCCACTACAAGCGCCTTCAGAACGCCCTGAGCCAGATCGCCCTCGCCGTCCTTCCCGAAGGCTCGCGCATCTTCATCTACGTCAGCGAGCGCGACACCTGGGCGACTCCGAGCCTCAAGGTGTACTGCCCGGTGCCGGGTGATCCCAAGAATCGCGACACGGCGCTCCTGGATGCCTATGTTCCCTATGCCCTGTCCCCGAGCGACGACGACGGCAAGCGCGTCTTCCGTCTCGTCGAGGACGAAGCTGTACCCGCATCGCCCGACTTCCCGGCCTTCGCAGAGATCATGGACGCTTGCGACAGCACCTACGCCAGCAAGCGCGAGCGCGACAAGATGCTCGAGGACGCTATCAGCGCAGCCCGCTCCCTCACCGCCGAGCGCTCCCTCGGATTCACGACCCTGCGCAACGAGATCGAGAGCAGGCACTTCGAGTTCTAGCAGACCCTCAGCGAGCCTGCACCCCGCAGGCTCGCCGCACCCTCAAGCGAAAGGACGGATCATGAAACTCAAGTACGAGACACGCACCTACGGCGAGAACCACGCGGGCACAGCCGGATGGACTGTTTTCGCGACTGCAGCCAAGACCCGCGCTGGAATCGAGAGCGCCATGCTCAAGCACGCGAAAGATGCATACTCCCGCCATCTGTCGATGATTGAGCGCGGCTTTATCGAGCCGTGCGGAATCTGGGAGTTCCACTCCTATGCTCCAGTCTCCTGCGGCGTTCTCCGCTACTTCGTCTGGATCGAGGACGGCGCGCCCTTCGAGACGGCGCGGATCGTCTCCTGGCAACCCTCCGACGGCGATCGCGCCTGGACGAAAGCAGCAGAGACGAAGGAGCGCACCTTCGCATCCCTTCTGTCCTAGCAGATTCTAATTGCAGACCGACCGGGTGCCGCTAAAGCGGCACCCGGTAAAGGAGGCTATCATGCAGATTCAATACACCGTCGGAGAGTACGAGCGCTACGGAACAGGCTGCACCAGGTCGTTCATGATCGTCCACTTCCGCGATGGCCGCGAATCGGTGTTTAACGTCACGAAGCAGGCTGATCCCCTGGCGCACGTCGCCGCCGAGCTCAAGAGCGGAAAGCGCGGAATGCTCGTGGGCGATCTGGACGACCAGTACGTATGGTGCTTCACGCGCATCCCCTGGAAATCCGCCGAGATCGACCTCGATCCCCGCTAGCGAATCACCGGCAAGCCCGACCCCCGGCTCGCCGGTTCTCTTTGCCCTTCAGGCGGACCGGGACACGTTTGCGGAGTTTCCCGGACTCTTCCCCTCTCTCTTAGCCTCGCTCCCGCTCGGCCTTGTCAGCGCTCGCCTTAGCGACGGCTCGCGCAGATAAGTACGCCGCGCGGGGCGCGGCTCCATCGACTTAGCCCCCGCGGTCGTCCCGCGTCAAGGCCGCCGCGCGAAAACTGCCACAACCCGAAGAGCGCGGGTGGTGGAGTTTGCGGCGCTCGCTCATCGCTCGCCCCTTCGCGCAGCTTAGCCTTGACCCATCCCGTCGCGGGGTCGCTTCGGCATTCAGCCGAAGCAAGCGGCGCTTGCATTCGGCAAGTGCGAATCGCACCCATGGTGCGGACAGGATTGAAAGGATATGACATGGCAGCAATCGAACTGAACGACGGGCAGATCGGGGCGATTCTCAAAGCCGACTCCCGCATGTGCGGCAACTTGAAGCCCATCGATGCGACAGCATCCGACAATCTGCTCCACAGCATCGCGATCAAGACCATGGAGGCCGACGGGTACACGTTGGAGTTCGCGAGCGAGGGCGTTTTCGATCTCGTGTTCCGCAAAGGAAACGAACTCTCCTTTGTCAAAGTCGCTCAGGTGAGCGAGTTCAACGAGGAGAAGACGAACTTTCTCGTGCCGCTCGATACATGGCTCGAGTTCTTGGAGGGCGCCGCAGCGGCCGCGAAGGCACTCGGAATCTTCGACGAGGCCGTCGTCAGACTGGACGAGATCAAGATGATCTTCGCCAAGGACGGGAAAGTCGGTATCCAGCGCGTACTCGGTCATCATCCGTTGGAGCAAGCCGCTTAATCGTCAGTCGCGGGGCTTGCGTAAGCATCGCAGGCCCCGCAGAAAGGAGAACCGCCATGAACAAGCAAGACCTCATCGACCTCAACGAGCACATTCAAGCTTTTGATTTGACGAGCGATTTGACCCAATGTACCTACATCTGCGAAGGAATCATTGGAATCCTTCGCAACGCGCTCCCAGAAGAACCCGAATGGGACACGGAGGTTGAAGATGCGGGCATCAAATTTCTTTGGCGGCGCCTCGGCGATGTCGCCATTGATGAAAACGAGTGCATTGACAGCAGCTTTTACATTTGGCCGGAAGGCACACCGCGCGAGGAAATCTGGCGCTGGTTTGACGCTAAGCACAGCAAGGGTGTCGCGCACCTCATGGGCATTGCAGATTAGACAACCTGAAACGAAAGGAGTATATGATGGGATACCGCAGCAGCGTCGCATTCGCAACGACCGAAGAGTTTCGGCGATCCGAGAATTGACGCTCACGTTCAGCCTCGGTGTGAACCCGTAGTCGTTATCGAAGCAAAACGCGGAATCGTTACAGCACAAAGTCTCCGCGAGCAGCCCCGCACAAAATAGTGTGGGGCTGCTCGTTTTTTCGGTTCATGCAAAATCGGGTTTGTAGATTTTGTTGACTTTGATTCTAACCCCCCATTTACTTCGAATAGTACACAGCTGCTTCAAACTTTTGCGCACCTCACAAGCGAGCTTTATTTTATCGCGCTACGCTCGTCAGCGAGCGCTCAACTTCAAGCAAATAACGACCAGAGAGAGATGGTTTACTATGCCGAAGTTGATGCAATATTTTCGCACGCAGTTTTCGCACATTCAATGCAGCTTCTCGGCGACGCTTAAGGCCGTCGCCGCTACGCACTTACGCGAAACGGTCTGCACCTTTTGGACAAGTGCAATTTCGCACTTTGTGCCGGTCGTTAGGATCGGCCCGGCCAGTATCTCGGCAACGTGCCGGCCGATCCCCTCTCTTACGGGCTAAAGCCCGTTCCTACCGGAGGTGCCCTACGCGGGCGCGCCCCTCCCCTTCGCTATCGCTCTGGGGAGGGGTAACAACCACATCTATCGCATTAGCGATGGCTGTGGTTGCGAGAGCCGTCTGTTGTACGACAAACCAGTTATCAACTGTTTTTGCCGTACAACACACCACAAAGCGTCAATTGTCTGTATGACAATATTACACTTTGTGTCTCGCCCTCCTGTGTCGGGTCTGAAGGGCCTAAGGTCACGGATTGGCGCTGCCGCCGATCCGCATTTCGTCGCACTGCTGCTCCAAATTATTGCGGCCTCCACTACTAGAGGCCGCAAGGCGAAACCATAAAGGAGACAAGCTTCAATGACAGAAAGATCTATGAAATTCAACCTAAGAGTAACGCCGCAAGAACTTCGTCATTTTGCAGATGAAGCTAAGGCTTTGGGCTTAACCATGTCACAGCTCATGCGCATCATCATGCAAGCTGAACTCTCGAAAAGCGACGCGGTTCGCACAACGGCGCAGGACAGTAAAACTGTTTTAGAAATTCGTTTCATCGAGGAACGGTCTTTCGAAATTCTCACACGACAAATACGACGGATTGGAGTACTCCTGAATCAGACCACCCGCGCGCTGAACGACCTTCGCCGGCGCAAAGGTATGTCAGCGAATTACGTCGCCGAACGGTTAATGCCAATTAACGAGAAGGTCAATACCGTCAGCGAGGATTTCGAAAACTTCCAAGCGGACTGGGGACAAATGAAACTCGCTCTCTTAGGGCGCGATCTGCTGGTGCTTCGAAGCAAGCAAGATAAGAAGGAGGGCGAGTAACTATGCCTATGCTCCTATCATCAGCAGTCAAAGAAAGCTGCTGCCGGCGTCGTATTAAAGATTACCTCGATAACGAATTCGGACGTTCGCGCGGCCGGGCCCTCGCTTGGGATTACCTCAACCTCAGCGAAAAGGAGGCAGCTCACTGGGATCAGGTCATGGACGCAACTCGTAAGGATTACGGGCACGACAAAGATTGGCATGGCAAAGCTTCCCGCCAGTACACGCATTTCATCATTTCGCCCGACCCGCGCGATGCCGTCGATCTTGACACGCTGCGCGCGCTGACAACACGTTGGGCGGCGGAAATGTTCGGCGGTCCCACGGAAGATGATTTCGACAACATCGGGGTGCTTGGCGATTATCAGGTTGCCATCGCCTACCACGACGACAACACCAATCATGTCCCGCATGCGCACCTTATTGTAAATGCAACTAATCTGCATACGGGCAAGAAGATGGAGATCAAAAACGACGTCAACGAGCATCTAATGCCGGAACGCCTCCAGGAAATCGCAGCGGAGCTCGGGCTGTCATATTTCGACGACGAAGGATTCAATGTCGTCCGTACCGAAAAGAAACTGAAGAACAAGAACCTGACTTCCGCAGAGATCCGGCTCATCAAAGAATCCAAGTTCTCCTGGAAAGACGAGCTTCGCAGTCGCATCGACATAGCGAAGTGCATTTCCGGAACAGAAGAGGACTTCATTAACGCTCTTGACGAAATGGGCGTTGGCGTCCGGCAGAGCAAGGAGCGTCAAGACGATTGGGTCTTCTACGACAACCGAAACCCGAACTACTGGGAATGCCGCGGTTACAAGCTTGGCCCCGGGTACAAAAAGACCGCCCTTGAGCGCTATCGCAACAAGCTAAGGGGCCAGAGGTTCGTCACGGACTTCGACAAAGCCGAAATGCTCCGGGAGCGTCGCGATGTCCTTGAAGGATTCAAGAGCGCAGTGTACGTGCCCGACAAACCGAAAGAGACGGCAGGCGAGATCATCGACCGCGTTGCGGATCAGTTCGCCGATCAAATCACTGGACGCACTCTCATCAAAATGCGCGAGCACGTAGACGTGAACGATCTCGCAGAGGCCCTTAAAACCAATCGTGAGTACGACGTGCAGTGCTTCGAGGATTACGAATTGCTGCTCGAGGGCTTTTCGCGATGGGCGCGCCTCGAGGGCGCTTCGCTTGATGACCCCGAGAACTCCAACGCGATTGCGTATCGCAGGCTCATCCAAGCTCGCGACATTGCATCCAGGGGCGATCTTTTCGCCGGCGTTGAGATCAAGCCAGCGCTCCCCCGGCCGACAACTAAGCGTAAGTACGACCCGAGCCATAAGGAAGAGGAGCGCCGGCGCAGGTCGTCCGGATCCTCCAGGGGCAGAGCGCGAGGCACCGGCCAGACAAAGCGAACCAATCGAGCGAGATAGGAGACAATCATGGACTACATCACAAAAACGGTTTTCCCCGATGGCAGGATTCGCGTCAGCGACGGGTCCACCGTGCGCACGCTTCGTTTGGACGAGCTGCTGAACGCCGACAATCCTTGGGGGCTGCGAGTCGAAGTTTGCAAGTTCGAAACAACGGAGGAAGATGCCTTTTATGATTCCGAAGCGGGCACGTACGGCCTCTATGCAGAACCGGTTTGGTGGGAACTCGTTGCAAGCAAAGAAGAGCTTATGCAATGTCCGGACATCTACTGGTTTGGGGAAAAAGTCATTACCTTCGTAAAGGGCGAGATGGTCGTCTTGCCCCTCCTCAGCCGTGCTGGCGAGGCATTCAGCGGCACGCAAGCTGAAGGACTCCTGGAGTGCATCGGGGCCATCTCCCAGGCATCGAGACGTTCATGCCTGAGCAGTTGGGACGACGACCCAGACGAGGAAGACGTCGATGAGAAAACGGCGCGAGAGCTCGGAATCACGGTGAGACTCCTGAAGGCGGGTGAGGATTACTACCGACAGCTGCAGGAGGAACGAGTACATCTTTTCGAACCACAGCCGCAGGAGGAACGGGGGCGTTTTCTCGAACCCTCGGACGATTATGAGGAGTACGAGGAGGCATGACGGACGCCGGGGCCCTTCGCCCCGGAACCCCGCGCAGGGGGATACATCCCCCTGCACCCCCGCTTATGCGCGGCCTCCTTTGATTCCGGCCGCGCGGGCCCGGCGCTTCGCGCCTGGGCCGTGATTAAACCCGTGATTCTAACAGCGTCACCGAATCGCGCAATTGCCCGCACCGCACATCCACAAACCTTCGGTTTGTGGATGTGCCGAGGGCTTTAGGCCCTCTCGTTGCAGGCCCGCTTGCGCTCTCTCGGTTCCGCAATTTTCACGCAGTGAAAAATTGAATTGTCCGACCGAGGTGACGACGTATTTAGCGAACGGAGGTAATCGAAATGTTTGTTCTGTACCTGATGAAGCTTGTCTTCTATGCGCTTTGGTTCACGGCCCGGCTGGCATGGTCGCTGGCGAAGCTCGCCGGCCGTCTACTCCGCTCTCTCGTGCGTGCCGCTGAGGAAGCGGTGGAGGTTGACGATCGGAGGTTCCACTGTCGGCGTCGAAAGACGTACGCGTGAAAGGGGGCGGTTCAGATGCCTAAGAAACGCAAGATCGTAAAGATCGATTCCCGGACCGGACGAACTCTGTGCGTGTACAAATCCCTTTCAGAAGCTGCCGTATGCACCGGGCAGACGCGCGATCAAATTTACCGGTGCGCGGAGCGCAAGGGTTTTACCCGCGACTCGTTCTATTGGCGATGGCCGGAAGACGTAGGCAGCGCCCCAAGCGGTCGCCCTAGGAAGAAGACCATTTCCTGCCACAACGCCCTGACCGGGGAAACGAAAGTATTTTACGGTGCGCAGAAGGCTGCGATTTACATGCTCTGCAGCGTTGACAGCGTCTACAAGGGTCTTGCGAGAGGAAGACGCGTCAAAGGCGTCTACGAGCTGAAAGCAATCGGCGAGTGCGCGTGAAGTCATGAGCAAGGGAGATGCATATGGACAATAACCCAAAACATAGCCCATTGCTTTTGCCCGAAGGACGGGACGAGGGCTTTTCACAGCGCCGTCCGCCCAAGACTCACCCCAAAAGGAAATCCGCGAAGGAGATCGATGAAGAGGTGCGCAAGCGGCGTAAGCGGGCATCTGCGCGCGCAGCAGTGAATCGTAGCCGCGAGCGAGGCTTGGCTCAAATGCTCGTTGACCCAGATGACCCAAAACACGGCACGGCGACGGGATACATATACGGCTGTCGCTGCGATCGATGCCGCGACAACTGGAACTCCATGAGGCACGCCCAGGAGACAAAGAAGAAACGCGAGAGGGGTCGCCCGCGGAAAAAGCAAACGAGAAAGAGAGGTTGTAAATGAAAGAGATCGACCGTGATACCGAGAACCAAATCATTCAGACGGCCTTGTTCATGACCGAGGCCGAGCATCAAACCAAGAAGATGGAATCCCCGTTCCAGCAACGCCTCATGTTAAATGTGGCCTATGCGCGCAACGCGTTCGCCGAAGACAGCGCCGCGCGCCTGGCGGCACGTTCCGTCGCGATCAAAGGGTACGTCCTGAATGTCGAGTTTGAGGAATCGTCCCAGCGATACATCGTTGAATACCGCGCTTACAACACCGATGGCGACAGCGAGCGCGTTAGGACCCCTCGCGTGGACGCATCCGAGGGTGCTTATTTCAAGGTGCTAGCACCCAACCTCAAGGGACGCACGTGCATCATTTACAAGGCTAGCCAGCCCATGGGCGACAAGGGCCGCACTGTCCGCATTGCGCCGTGCATCATCCCCCTCGGATCAAAGGAGCGATAGGAATGGTGTACGCCGAGAAACAAAAGACGAGAGGTTTGATTCCTCTGCTCGTCACGCTTTCTGTTGTCGCCCTCGCCGGCTTCTTGGGACTAATGTGCGGTATTAACACATTGGATGTAATGGAAAAGCCCTATCTGATCCAGGTCGATTTCGACGGCGACAACTCCTGGGACGTCTCGTTTCTAGCTGACAGCTACGATTCCGATGGCAACCAGCTCCTTATGCGCTTCAGCGATGAGCGATACAGCATCGAGTATTCGAGCTTCCTAGCCACCAGGCTGGACATAGCCCGCGACGACCACGAGCCCGGCCCCCTCAGCGACGAGCAGGCGGAAAAGCTCTTGGAGCTCTCAAAGAACAAGGAGGGGTCAGAATGGTAATCGATCCCAAGCAGACTCGCGACTACACAGGCGAGACTTTGGATATCCGCTCCCGTACCCACGTTCGGAAGGAACTCGACCGCCGCATGAGCATGGAACCGTGGAACCGGTGGTGGGTCAAGGGCATGAACTATGTGAGCCGCGCTAAAGTGGCCTACGAGCTCACTGGAGACCTCCACCAGTGGTGGTTCGGCCGCAACGGCGAGGAGGCGGCGTGCTTCTCGTTCCCGGCGGTGATGGAAGAGGTGGACTACTACCTTCCGAAGTGCTTTTGGAAGCACAAGCGCAAGAAGAACCGATCGTCCGCCAAGGTCTGCATCGATCCTGACTGGGACACCTTTGCAGACTGGCAAGTCGCCTTCCCGGAAACGATTATGCGGCTTGCCAACGACTACCAGATCGATCAAGACCGCTGGTCAAAAGTGAAACCCTCAAATAACCGGGGCGCGAACCAAAGAGAGGCTGAGTGGGAAAAATGAGCAACGACGAGAAGCTCCTCACGGTAAAAGATGCCATGTACCGCACCGCAAAGGACTTGGAAAGCGGCGCGCTGTGGACAAGCCAGGCTATAGCCAGCATCGCCGAACTGGCTGGTATCGATAAGCGTTGCACGCACTCGCAGGCGCTGATTGCCCTTTCAAGCAAATTGGATGAGGAGAACGAGCTTGCCTACGAGCAGGGCCTTCGCGTTGGCGCAGGCATCACCGCTCTGAAAGCTGCTTACATTCTGGCGAAGGGCCATTGATGGCCCGAGCCCGACGATGAGGATCAGGGCTTCGGCAGTTGGATCGATCGCTGCTTCGTCCCCCGCCCCTGTCTTGATGGCGTTCCGGTTCAGATGGGCGACGAGTTCACTGCGGACGGCAACGATGAAGTTTATCACTGCAAAGGCTACGCATACCGCGCGGGGGGCTGCATCGACCTCATCAACGACGTTCTCATTCGGATCGACCTCGAGAGATGCGCACGACCTGCCCCCGACTACGTCGGTGCAGGTAGCGAGCTCTTCCACGCCCTTGATACCGTTTGGGACGTTGAGACTCATGAGGAAGGCACGGTTGATGACATAGACAAGAACGGAGTACACGTGCACTGGGTAGACACGACAATTGGCGACTGTTACGTGGATCCCGGGCGGTTGACGCACGAGATGCCACTTCTTGCAGCCGACGGAGTACCACTGAAGGTTTTCGAGCCGGTTTTCGATACAGAGACCGGAATCGCTTACGTGGTAGCAGAGCTGCCTGTGCCAGACATATGCGACAAGGTGCGCCTCTACCGTTGCGGAGCGGAAGACGGTTTCTCGTGGTACTTCGATGCGTCTCAACTCACTCACTCTCAGCCCTGCGCAAAGGAAGGTGAATAGCCATGGATTCCACCGTAATTGAAGAAATCGCCCTTACCTTCGAGATATAAAGGAGATAACGATGCCTAGCTCAATTTACCGTATCAACAAAGCAGGTGCCTATGCAGTGGGACACTTCAAGTTCATTGGAATGAGGATCGACCTCGGAAATCCGAAGACTTGCCGACATATCGACATGAACAAGAAAGAGGTCACCAGCTTGCTTGAAGTTCTGGGCATCGACTGGGAAGACGGCGACTTCCTCTCCGATCTGCTTGTTGGCCAAAATGTCCTTGTTGTTGACGATATTGACGGCTACCCGCTATCCATCGGAGACCCGTACGGCAATCGCAACCTAGAGCTCGAGGAGGCCCGCCATGCCTAAGCCGTTCTACATTATCGGGCCGATATCTGATTACAAGGATCGCAACCAACCCGCGTTCGAGCAAGCGCGTTTGCGCCTCGAGAAGGCCACCAACTCCATGTGCGATATCCCGCATGACCTCATACCAGAGGAGGCATCTTGGGAGACGGCGATGCTGATAAGCATCAACAAACTCACTGGACGTTCCTTTCCCAGCATGGCACCGACCTTCCGCATTGCCCTTCTTCCGGGCTGGGAAAATTCGCGGGGCGCTTCCTTCGAGAAAAAAGTTGCAGACATCTGCGGCATCCCTTGCAAGACCGTAGACGAGTGGATCGAGGAGGCTGAATGTGCAGCTCTCAAGTAAACATATTGACCTGATGAAACATTGCATCGGTTTGCACAGACGCAAGCCCTACCGGCGGCATGGGAAGCTCTTCTACAAGCCGTACCGCAATTACTTTGATTGCGGCCGGCATGACGACCCGGATTGGAGTGAATTTGCAGATTGCGGCTATGCCGTGGACTACTACGGGAAAGGGTGGTACGAGCTTACGAAAGCAGGGTTCGAGGTGCTTTCATCCGCCACTGGGATTCATATCTACGACGACATAGCCGCTTTTGTTCCTGCTCTCCCTAAGAGACTGTATGTGATTGGCCCAGGCATCATCGATTCCGCTGGGGATGAGGCGGTTTTCGAGGAAGCAGCAGAAAAACTTGAGGGAGTAGATCATCTCGTTCGTATTCCGAAGGATCTCGTAGTCGAAAACATCGATGAGCCGACAGCTATACGGAACGGAATTCACGAGCTCACCAATCCTTGGGACTTCTTCGACGGGATAGCCCTTCTTCCCGGCTGGGAATCGTCAGACGGAGTGAAGCTCATGGTCAAAGTAGCCAAGGCCTGCAACATGACCTGCAAGACAGTGGAAGAGTGGCTAAATGAAGGAGCGAACGATGCTGCGTGACATGAAACCTCCTCTACAGGTGCAGCTCCGCCGCTTTGGTAGGAGACCCAACTGCAAGCTAGTCCCCATGCGTTGGTGTTATGAACTTATCCACAACGGGCGATGTGACGGCTGCGGCACCGAGCGTGATGACGAGACTTGCGAATGTTGCAAGCATTGCCGCTACCACTACGCAAACCAAGAGGAGGCAAATTAATGAGTTATAGAAATGCGGAAATCGCCGTATACAGTATTCTAGCGGTCGGTTTCCTTGCCATAACGATTTTGGGGTATTCGGGACATGTTCAAATCTCTCTAGTGGCGCTATTCATCACTTTACTTTTAGCCCTTATTGTCTGTTGCCTTGCTCAGGCTAAACAAACTATTCAGGTGTGCGACGATGAGGATTCCTGCGAGAAAGCCAATCCATCGGGTTCCTCAAACCGGTTCAACAATATTGCTCTGCCTTCAACCCTGGAGGGCGCCGTCAACCTTTCCATAGGTACCGCGTCTGGTATCTGCAAGATCAAAGTTGACAGCCCGAAGCTATTCATGGCTGCCCTGAACGACTCTTCGGAAACGATTACCATCGGCGACGATCGTTCCTCAACCGTCATTAGTAAAGACGCAATCGAATGGATCAACTTCGAGAACGCAAGCGTGCAATAGAGAGAAGATGAGTCATCATGAGCAATAAGGCCACGAAAACCTGCCTGAACTGCGGATGCGCCTTGCTTACGCCCAATTATCCTGAAGATGGCGCATGTGCCGCCTACCCAATCGACAACGCCTCGAAAGAAGGGCCGTGCTGCGGGTTCGCCGATATCGACATGAGCAACTTTGGCACGGTTGACTGCTGCGACAAGTGGGTGCCCCGCAAGGACGGCGCCATCATCCAAGGCGCAGGCCCTTGTCAGCCTGCGGATACCCTGGAAGACATCGCTCGCGACATGTACGCCCTGATCGGATCGAGCCTGGATATACCCCATGATGTCATGTGCAAGCTGAGGCGCCGGTTTGACGAGAGGCTAAGTGCAATCGGCGTGAATCTTTCAACTCAACCATATGTTAAGCGCACCGCAGAGGGGGTTTCAGATGAAAACTGACCCCTCCCCTCTTCCCTGCACATGCGGAACAGAACCTCAGGTGCTCGTAGACTCCCGATGGCGGGTGTTCGTGCACTGCCCGAATTGCAGTCTGCGCTCAGCGTATGTTGAGACAGACTCAATCGCTCATCCCCGAACAGCTATTGAGCTTTCCTCCCTTCTCGAAGCGCTCTCGGAGGATGCCGTAATGGCTTGGAACAGCATGATCAAGACGGGCACCCGCTTTCCCGACAAACAAGTGGATGGCGCGGGCCCTTTTTGCGGCCAGTGCTCAAGTTTCATCGGCATGGGCGATTGGAATCTGTCTTGCATCAAGAAATCCGGCATCGTCCACGCCGACACCGATGCTTCTAACTGCGATGATTTCACCTGGAGAAAACCCCTTTGCACAGGAGATGACTTTTAACAATGGCTGCACTTACACCCAACCAGTTGGACATGATCCGAGCAATAGCATCGAACGACATGCCCCGGGCCCGCAAGGCCGCCCAGGCGGCGCTCGCCGAGGACGAGTCGAAGAAGAACTTTTGGGACGTGGGCGAGCTCAAAAGAATGCTCGATCCCTCGATGAACCCGCAGCTCACTGATGTACCCCACGAGATCAGGGGACTTATCGAGGTGGAGCGCCCCACAGAGTCCTTCATCATCGAGCGCTACTATCTCTCTCCTCGAGAGAAGGAGGCGTTCGACCATATCTTGACCATGCAGTCGGTGTGCGGGAAGCTTGCCCAGATGCGCGTGTCCTACCCAAACTCCACACTGCTCTATGGACCGAGCGGTACCGGCAAGACCACTTTCGGGCGCTACGTCGCCTGCAAGCTCGATCTCCCCTTCTACTACATGAACTTCGCTCGCGTCATGGACAGCTACCTGGGTGGCACGCAGCGGAACGTCGCCAAGGTGTTCGACTACGCGCGCTCTGCGCCCTGCGTTCTCATGCTGGACGAGATCGACGCCATCTCAACGCGGAGGCGCAATGCCGGCAACGTCGACGGCGAGCTTAACCGCGTGACCATCACGATCATGCAGGAGCTCGACAAGTGCAACGGCCACATGGTGCTCATCGGTGCCACCAACCGCCGCGACGTGCTCGATGAGGCCATCCTGAGGCGGTTCAGCCTGCACCACGAGGTCACGCCGCCCCAATCGGCCGAGGAGGCCGCCCTGGTGATGAGGGCATTCTTGAATGACTTGCCGCTTCCATCATTCAAGATGGAATACGACGAGGATTTCGTGACGAATCTCTGCGAAGAGAACCCGGGCAAGCCCCAATCCTGGCTCGTGAACAAAGCGATTGAGGAAATTGCTAGGAAAATCGCAAAAGAGACGAGGGAGGAATTGCAGCAGAAGGACCGCATACGCTAAGACTCCGCGGGCGAAGCACCCGCAGAGCATCGAAACTGATTGCAGCCAAACGCACCAGTTAGGAGAACGTGAATGAATAAAACAAAGCGCAACAGCAAATGCGCAGCCAACAGACTCACACGTATTTCCGTCGCTGCCGTTTTATTGGCAGGGTTGGTTTGCATGACGGGTTGCACTAAAGCCGTTGAGCCCTGCGGTTTTTTCTCGCAGGAACCATCGGACGCAGCATCCCCCATCGCGGAGGTTTCGAACGAGGCAAGCATTGAATTTGGCGAGATTGAGACTTTTGATCTCGGCTATAAAGACCAGTCGTTCCGGTACCGCGAACTCACTATTCAAAACTATTCGGCCACCTCCCTTATAATGAAGGTCAGGGAATTGAACGGCGGGATAACGCTAGTGTTCGGCAATGCGCAGTCGCCTGTTTTAACTGCCGATGGCACGCCCGACCTAAGCGTTAGCCTGGAGGATATTCCGTTGCGGCTCCGCGCCGTCACGCCTCCTAGCAGCACGAAGGGATTTACTTACTCCTATTATTTGATCGACGAGTCTACCGGCGTCGGTTACTTGGTGGAGCATATCCCGTATCTGTGCCGCATCACCCCCATCCTCCCATCAGCCGCTTCTGCCGCAATCGCCGACTGACGACGCGAGGATGGCACCCTTCATTAGGCTGAAACGAACCTCCACACGGCATCGTCGGCCCCGTGCTCGATATCCTCTTGGGTCAGCAGCGCGGGGCCTCCGTCCGGTACCTTCATCTCCACGTACCAGCGGTTCTCGTCGCGCCAGAGAAGCCTCTCCCGACCTCCCACCATAACGGTGTAGCGGTAGCCCCGGCCCCCGAGCTTCATATTGGCCGCCCAGCGCCCATCGACTACCTTGTCCACCAGGAACCGGCGCCCGTCGTCCCATACGATCTCGAGCGGGGTCACGCGGCCGTCCTCTGAGAAGTCGGCCACCACCTCCACGTATTTCTTCTCCCTGCGATCCACGCCCTTCACTGCCACCCGCCCCCTCACCTATGGAAGAAGCTCACCGGATGCACGGTGTTATCGCGCTTGGCATCGGCGGCGAGAGTGTCAGCGCACCAAGCCTTCGGGCCCCAGACGACGCAGTTGTTGCCGAATCGGCGCCTCAGGTCGTCCACCGCCGCATCCACGGCCTCAAGGCCGGTCCGCCTTGGCTCTGGATCGAAGAGGGGCATCTGCAGGGCATCGTCCGCGGGAATCAGGTTCTCCCCCCTCACGGAAACCCCCCGCGCCGGGAAGTCTTCTGAGAACCGCCAGATCTCGCGAACGAGAGCCCAAGACGCCTGGGCGATCTCCAAGGTTATGTTCGTCGCGCAGGGCATCTTCCGCTGCCGCGAGAACGTCCTGAACGTGCCGGCATCGCGCACGCCGACCGCAATAGTGCGGGCGCGGGCCCTCCCCTCCCTCATCCTCTGGGCCACCGATTCCGCGAGCATCCACGTCACGGCCTTCGCGGTGGCATCGTCTGTGATGTCGCGCGGGAACGTGATGGAGTTGCCGTAGGACTTCGCCTCGCGCTCCACGTCGCACTTCTCGGCGTTGAGCGCTTTTACTTCACTTGCGTCCTCACCGCGGGCGAAGGCTCTGAGAACCAGCCCCATCTTCCCGAATCTGCGGGAAAGATAGTAGTCGCTGCAATGGGCGAGATCCCCTATAGTGGCCACGCCGGAAGCCTTGAGCTTCCGCTCCGTGGCATCGCCCACGTAGAGCAGATCGCGCACAGGTGCGTTCCAGACGATATCCGCATAGTTCTCCCGCGTGATCTCCGTCACGGCATCGGGCTTCTTATAGTCGCTGCCGAACTTGGCGAACACCTTGTTCCAGGACACGCCCACCGATACCGTGATGCCGAGCTCGGCGCGCATCCTCTCCGATATCTCCCGCGCTATGGCCACGGGGCTCATCGCAAGGCACCTTGTGCTGCCCGTCACGTCCAGCCACGACTCGTCGGGGCCGAAGGGCTCCACGAGATCGGTGTAGTCGTAGTAGATCTTCCGGGCGCGTCCGCACACGTCCATGTAGAGGCGGTAGTCTGCTGGTACGACCACGAGACCCGGGCACTTGCGGCGCGCATCGACCAGTGTATCCGCCGTGGCCACGCCCCAGCGCTTCGCCAAAAGGTTTCGGGCGAGCACGATGCCGTGCCGGGCCTCCTCATCCCCTCCGACGGCGACGGGGCGACCCCGCAGCTCGGGATGCTCCTGGCACTCAATCTGCGCGTAGCAGCAGTTGATGTCGCTGTGCAGTATCGCTCGCTCTCTTGTCATCATCCACCTCTCTTGTCAGGTGAACGATTCTAAAACAAGCGAACAGATGTTTCTATCGAACAAACTGTGTTTTCTCGAGGACGGCCTCTTATGAATCGGATCGAAATGAATGCATAAAGGCCAACAAGAGCTCGAAAAGTAAAGCACCGATGATGTTGTATGTGGACACCATGCCAGTGTTTTGCTGATTGTTAGGATACGCGCCGCGCTGCTGATGCGGATTGTCGATTACCGCTCTGCGCATCAGCTATCCGAACAGGCTCCGTTCAGAGGCGGCATCCTTCACCTTCTGCACACGTGACCTGCCGTCGTGCTCGACTACGTAGGCCAAAAGCAGGATGAGATACAGCAGCTCCTCGGAGCGACTCGAATGAGAAAGCACGTAATAGCCGCGATTCTCCCAAATGTTCTCATCGACCCTGGCTATTTCATCGCCGTTTGCGTTAACGATGTACATTTGCAGGTTTGTCACCTTGTTCCTGAGCTCCCAGCCGTTATAGTCGAATTCGTAGCACAAAGTCGTGAATCCTGGCTCGGCGCGGAATGCGGCAAACGGATCGAAGATGGTGCCGATAGTTTTGTTTCGAAGCAGGCCGAGTCTACTCCCCGCAACGGTAATCTCGTAGTCGAAGTTGTCACCCTGCGTTTGGTCGAAGGGCGATCGTATTGAGACAGCCTTCTTCTTGAAGTTTCCAAGCTCTACGCCATCGGGCGAATAAAACACCACTTTGGGAGTCATCGACGTTAGGCTTCCTATTGCCACGTAAACGTAGTTCCCTTCGTCGTCGTAGACCTCCCGTCGCCCGCCAGCGCTTTTGAGGTCCCTCAGCACCATCAGCTTCCGATCGCCGAACTCGTCGGCCATCAACTCAGCATGGCGCGATTTGGCTTTGTTCTCAATTGCCTCCCCGGCTTTGATAATGACAGCCGTTTCCGCTACTTTTCCAACCTCTTTCGCGGCAGCCTTCGCCGCTGCTCCGGCTGCTTTACTCGCAAGGTTGCCGACGAGACCCATATGCACCTTTCGATTGGTATCGGAATGCAGGAATGCAGGCCGTCCAGCCCAAACTAACCATGATCTTCAGGACGGCCCGTCATGTGCAGCCATTCTAGCATGCGCCGTCAACGCTCAATGAAACGATCGGGCAGGCGAGTGACCCTTGGTCTTTCTCGGGGCGAATTCGATCCGACAGGTCTTCCGATCGAACACAAGCTCCGCCGATTTACCCTTCTCCCCCTTCCAGGACAGACCTCCGACCTTGACGCGCTCGCCCGCGAGCAGCCGGCGCACCTGGTTCTCCGTGAGAGTCTTGCCGCATAACACGGTGAACACCTTGAACCCGCACCCCTCGGCGTCGATCCACTCCCCTTCTTCGGTGCGGTGGCGCTTGTTCGACTCGCACGAGGCAACTTTGCCGTGGTACAAAAGCGACTTGCCGCATACGGGACATTGGCCGACTCTGGGCCTACCCTCATCGAGCGATACGCCTTTGTAGGAGTCATCCGCCATATGTCCCCGCACGGTTTCCGCTACGGCAAGCTGCACCGCGTCGGCGTCCCGGCGGCCCTCGACCACTTCCTGCTGGATCAGCCACCACTTTGCAGTGAGATCGGGTCCGGAGATGTCCTGGGGCACTGCAGCGTAGAAGCGCCGTCCCATAGGCGTCGATACGATGGACTTGCCCTTCCGAGAGAGAAGCCCATGAGCTATGAGCCCTTCGAGGATCTTCGCTCGGGTTGCAACGGTGCCGATACCGCCGTGCTCTCCTTCCTTGCCAGCGTCCTTCGCCTTCAGCGCCTCTTTCAGCACGGGATCCTCCACGTATTTCGCAACGTAGGCCATGTCCGTCACCAAGGTGCCCTCTGTGTAGCGCTTAGGGGGCGCGGTCTGCCTGCGATCCCTCAAGGTATCGCAGATCACCCCTACAGCTGATCCAGGGCGCTCCAGGGGCCGCGCGGGGCCAGTGTCCGCCTCTCCGTCCCCAAACACCGCGGTGTAGCCCGGATCGACCACACTGCGCGTCATGTGGCGCAAGATGCCTTCCTGGAGCTGAGCTATGGCCACGGACTCATCGTAGACCACCGCGCCTGTAAACTGCATGGCATAGCGCCCCACGATCGCTCGGTACACAGCCCGCTCGGCTTCCGTCAGCTGGGCGAGGTCCACTGGCGCATCTTGCGGGATGATCCCATGGTGCGCACCAACTTTCTTATCGTTGAAGGCGCGCGACTTGATCTGAAAGTCAAGCTCCCACATTTCCCCCAAGTTGCCCATGGCCCGTGCCAGCACGCGCGGCGCGGCCGCATGGTGCTCGGTTGGGAGATAGGGGCAGTCGCTTCTGTTGTAGGTGATCGCCTTCCACTTGTCGCGCAGCGCCTGCGTTGCCTCCATGGTCTGCTGCAGAGTGAGGCCGAACCTCTTGCTCATCTCGGATTGGAGAACGGTCAGGGTGTAGGGCATCGGCGGCAGCTTGCGCTTTCGTGCCTGCGTTATCGAGAACTCCACCTTCCGGCCTTTGAGAGTGCCGGCTACCGCCATGGCCTCGCCTTCGGTGGCGAAGCGCCTTACCCCTCCGTCTCCATCGTTCGCCCTGAGCTCGATCTCAAATTCGACGCCTCCCACTTCGACATAGCAAAGCACCGCCCAATACGTCTCGGGAACATGCGCATCAACGGCAGCATCACGCCTCACCACCAAACCGAGCGTCGGAGTCTGCACACGGCCGACTGAGACGCGTTTTCCGATGCGCATCGTCGCTAGGCGGGACTCGGACACGCCCAGGCACATATCAGCCATCTGGCGGGCATAGGCGGCCTCAGACAAGCCCCTGAACTCATCGTTGGGACGCAAGTTCTCGAAGGCTCGCCGGATATTCTCAACGATATTGTCGTTGACGAGAACTCGCCAGACTGGGCCGCCGTAGCCAATGTAGTCGATGAGCTCATCGACGAGAAGCTGGCCCTCGTCATCTGGATCGCCCGCGTTGACGATGCAGCTGCACCTTTTGGTCAGAGCCCGCACTGACTCAACGATGCCCTCCTTGCCCTCGACGGGCTCCTTCGGCCATCTCTGAACGCAAATGGGCAACATTTCCTCCGAGAACTCAGCGCCCCATTTCCATTCCGATCTGATCTCGGCAGGCTCCATGAGCTTGAGAACATGGCCCGCCAGCGCACACACGCACCATCCGTTGCCCTCGATAGGCAGCCGGTCCCGCTCTCCCACGGGTCTTCCGCACAATGCGCGCGCTATATCTCTGGCAAGCATCGGTTTCTCGGCTATAACGAGTTTCATCAAGCCTCCTTAGAAAAAAGAAATGGCCCCCGCGTAATCAGGATTGCGAGGGCCCGGTTGACGGCGGTCGGTTTTCCATTCGAAGATGAACAGCCCGATCGAGTTTTGCAGCGAGCACTGTTAGAGAGATGGTCCGATCGAGCCTTACCCGACTTTGTTTGAGAGGCAGAGCAACAGCCGTCGAGATGATGATATGCCCCCTTTGTTGACATATCCGGACTAGCGTTTCGTGCGCCATTTCTCCACAGCTGATAGCTGCAAAACCCTATTCTGCGCCCTCTCCCCAGGAGAAGCCGGAACGCTCTTCTCCCTGCACTCCTTCGCTCTTTGCGATGGCAGCGTCATCATCGGCCTCCTCTTCAATGCTTTCGGATGTTGTCGGCACCTGACGGGCACTGCTCCGGCGACCGAGGCTATGCGTTGTCTTAAGCTCGAAAGCCGACGCCCCGCCGTCTTTCGTCGTGCAGAAGCACTTAACTGCCCCGGCAGAGTCCGCGTAGATCTCCCAAATCGCCTCACAGGCGCCCCAAATCCCTGTTGTGGGATCCTTCACGCAGAACATGTTGCGCTTAGTCAGCGGCATCAACACGATAATGGCGCAGCCTGCGCCCTTTCCTTTGCGATTGAGCTCCGCGAGTACGGTGGATAGCTTCTGCCTGCCCTCGCATCCCACATAGGCGCCATCAATGACAACAATGCCACACTCCGCATCCTCGGCGCTCTCGCCGACAGCCTCAGCCATTTCCATACTCATCTTCCCTGGCCAAACACCAGCCAGAGCACCCTCAGGAGCATCATCCTCGAATGCCGCGCGAAGACGACGCGACATTTTTTGCTCCGAGCCCTCCAACTGCACGTACAGGATCGCTCCTTCGCGTGCTTGATCCCCTTCCACTTCCCCCATCTCGGCGTATTCAGTGTAGAGATCAAGGGCTACGGTCTCGAGCAATTTTTTCGAGCAAGGCGCCCCAGCAATGCCCGTAACGAGAGTGACGCCCTCGGGCAGCCGATCCCGACACACCCAGCTTCCCTCATCCGATCCTTGGGTATCAGGGATAGATCCTACAGGCGAGTAATTCAACTTAGTCATACTGCTCCTTCCTCAAGCAGCTCACTTTTGCAGGAAGGGCCGCCTTGCGGCGGCCCTCAACCTGAGCAAAGCAAACAATCGCGTTCGCATTTTCAACGGCGATGCAAAGCCCTACTTCGCAGCTTCAGCGTCCTCGGCCTGCTCCTGCGCAGCCTGGCTGACCGCTTCGGGATCGACCGTCTTCTTCTCAGTTTCGCGCGTCTCGCCGCACGTCGTGCAGGTCTCGCTGGTGCTCACGAGCTGCGTCTTCTCCGGGACAGTCTCCTTGACCTCATCAGAGGCTTCAGTGACCGTGCGCGTCACAGGCACAGCCACATCCGGCGTGGCACCGACATGCCCGGTCTCCGCAGAATGCTGCTCGGCGATGCCATCCACAATGGCCAAGCACTCGTTGCATACGGTGTGATACTCGATGACGTCCTCCGTCACAGCTTCATGATGGATTGTCTCGGTCTCGGCGGGAACCACTTCGAGCTCGTAATTAGGAATCCAGATATGCTCATGCACAGGGGCCGCCTCAAGCTCCTCGGCGGCAACATCCTCGCCGGAAGACCCGTCAGGAGCCTCTGCGGTGCCGTCCGCTGCCTGCTCCTGCGCGGGCCCGGTATCAGGAACCGGCGTCGCCTCATTAGAGGCGCATCCGGCAAGGCATCCACCCGCAAGGCATGCCGAGAGCGCCAGCGCGCCCAATTTAGCTAATTTCATCTCTAACCTCCTGAATGTATTTCCTCTTCGAGTGCGGGGCGGCGCTTCCACCACCGCCCCGCGAGCAGAAGGAGGACTACTTATCGACGCCGTCCAAGACGTTCTCTTCGATCGCGTCAATGGCGTCGGCCTGCTTGCGGCGGCGCGTCACGACCAAGGCCACAACGCCACCAACAATGAGCGCCAGTGCGGTCAGCATGGGAACCATGGTGTCCACACCGGTCTTAGCGTACGACTTGCCCGCAGGAGCAGGCGTATTCGTTCCCGTGGAGGGCAGAGGCGTCACGACCTCGACCGTCTGGGCCTCGTCGTCGATGTCCTTGTGCTCAGCCACAGGCTCGTCGTTCTTGTAAAGCTCCTCGAACACCACGAGCTTCTTTCCGCCGAGCGCCGAAGCGTCGAAGGTAAACTCAAGGGAGACGGTGCCGTTGGCGCTGTTGGGAGTGAAGCGCATTTCTGCGCGCACCTCGCGGTCTCCCGCGATGACGGGTTTGCCAGTCTCCTTGTCCATGAGCACGCCCTTCAGAATGTACTCCTCGCCCGGCGTGAGGCCGGAATAGGCGACCTCATCGACGATGACGGCAGAGCGCGAGGCTAAAATCCGATGGTCGCCGTCGGTCTTGTCCGTTGCGGTGGTACCGATCTTGGGCTCGGTTACGTGCACAGTCTGATCCTCGTCCTCAGGATCCTCATGTGTGGCGATGATCTCGCCATTGAGCGTAAGCTGCTCGTACATCACAAGGTCGGCTCCGGCAAGCTCGGTGGAGTCGATGGTCACAGCCACCACGGCAACACCGTCGGCAGCCTCCGGCGTGAATGCCACCTTCGCCGTGTAGGGCTTACCCTCGGCGTCCAGAAGCGGAGTCGCGCCAGTATCGCCCTTCTGCATCACAGTCAAGTTCAGCTCGTACTCGCGTCCGGGAATCAAGTTCTTATAAGCAACAGCATCGTTGATGGTGACGGATTTCGCAGCTTCGATCTCGTGATCGCCGTCCTTGGCGTCGGTGGCCATGGTGCCGATTTCGGGCTCCACAACCGTGACAGTCTGAGAGGGGTCCTTCGGATCCTCGTGGGACGCCACGACCGTGCCCAGGCGCAGCACCTGCTCGTAGGCAACAAGGCTCATATCTGCCTCGATGAGCTCACCGGGGAACTCGAATACCACATCGACGGTACCGTTGGCCTCTCCGGGCGTGAACACGGCAGTAGCGGTCACGGGATTGCCCTCGGCGTCGCAGAAGGGCTCAGCGCCCTCGCTCTCGCCGGATACCTTGTAGAGAGTACCGGTGACGGTGTGCTCTTTCTCGGGCACAAGATTCTTGTAGGTCACAGTGTCGACGAGCTTGATCGTCTCATCGGAGACGATGGTCTTGTTGCCGTCCATGCCGTCCACAAGGGTTGTGCCGATGGCAGGCTCGTAGATCTTCACCGTCTGGTAATAGTCATCAATGTCCTCGTGCTTGGCCACGACCCCCTCTTCGCCCTCTTTATAAAGGGTTTCGAACACAACCACGTCGCCCTGGACGGTGGTGGCATCGAAGCCGAAGGCCAGCTCCACGAAGCCCTTGACATCCTCTGCCACAAAGACCTTTTCAACGGTGATCGGGTTGCCCTCGGCATCGCGCACAGGCTCGCCCGTGCCCTTGTCCATGAGCGTACCGACCATGCGGTACATATCGCCCGCATCGAGGTTGGAATACTCAGCACGGTCGATCACCACAGCCTCAGGGTCTCGCACCAGCAGACGATCGCCGTCGGCGCCATCGCGCGCAGAGGTGCCGATCCAGGGAATCTTCACGTCGGGCCGCATATCGGTGATTGTGCCGAGATCGATCGAGGTATCATGGTGACGCACGGAAACGTCGAAGCTCACGAGCTCGAACAGGCGGTTCGCCGGAACACGCAGCTCCTCCACCGTGTAATCGCCATAGGGAAGTGCCCCCAGCTTATCGTTCGGCTGTGCCGTCATATTGCCATCGACGTCATGGCCGAACCAGACGCCAGCATAGGAATCAAGCTTGGTAGCGTCGACAGCGGCCTTCTCATCATCCGTGAAAACGCCGTCGCCGTTGGCGTCTACAGCTGCATCGTTGCCGTTAGTCGCCGCAGTGTGAGCGTTCCAATTGGCACCAGTCTTCGCTTGTCCGTTGGAGTCGGTCACTACAACGTGAGCCTCACCAGAAGCCTTGTTAGTGATAAGGAAGGGAACCCCGGCCAACCGCACGGGATTGCGCTCGGTGATCTTCACGAACTCAAAATCGCCGCGCTTGACCTGGTTGTACACAGCGTCATCTCCGTCGAGCACGACCATCTGGCCCTGCTCGCGGATCTCGAAGGTGCGCTCGTTGGTGTCGGACATAACGTAAGCGTCGGAGGTGGATACCTCGCGGATTCCGTAGGTGCCGTATTGCAGCTTCTCGGGGCCAGTCGTGGCCATACCAGAGTCAACAGCGGTCTTAAGGGTTGTCACGACACCGCCCACGGGCACTTTCACGCCGTCATAGGTGATTTCCGCAGCAGAACGGTTGACGATCTCGAAGGCTACGCCGTTCCAGTCAGTGCCAGGTTGAGGCACGTCCTGCTTGGTCTCGGCGTCACGCTTGTAGATGGTTACGCCGCCCCGGAAAGGCGCCTCTTCTGCTTGAGTCGCCTCGTCACCAGTGTTCGGATCGTAAATCACGACATCGCCTTCAAGGATTCCTGCGCTATGATCCGAGTTCGGAACAACGCGAACAAGATATTCCTTCGGAGAGATGTTGTATCCTTCGGGTGCTTTTGTCTCTTTAATTCGAATAGTACCGAGGGGAACAGTGACATCACCGGCGGCATTATAGAAGAAGTCATCCCCTGAGACTTTGTAATTGTACTTTTGGCCTTCGTATTCAAATGAGTCTTTGCCATACTGCAGATCGGTGTAGCCGTTGGCGTTTGTGCGCATAACCCAAGTGCGCTTTGCTTTCGCAGTCGGCTTCATTCGATCGAACTGCTCTGCGTTGTAAGCGTAGCCGTCGATATACTCGTAAGTATATTCCGCAAACACCAATTTAGTGTCACCAGTGGGCACAAACGCCCCCGTTCCCTCATCGTATTTGCGTACCATGACGCCCGCAGGGTCATCTAGCGGCTCATCTGTTACCTCGACCTTCACCACGTCCCCGCTGGGAACCACAGCAGTCGTAACAGTGTCGGAAAGGGCGTAAGAGCCGTTAGTGCTGATCTCCTTGATGTAGTAGGTGCCCTTCTTGATTTCTTCGGACTTGGCATAGCCGTTGGCATTGAGCGTCATGGTCGTGGCCAACTTAGTGCACCCGGCATCCTCGTACACACCGTACTTGATGCCCTCGAAGGTGTAACAGGAGTTGCCCGCCGTAATGGACTCGTTGGCGGACTTCTTCTGGATTTCTACCTGACCTTTGGACTCATACTTGATCTTGTAGACCGCAGCGCCTGTCTGGGTGTTGATGGTCGGCAACACGAAACCGAGCACCAGGTAGTCGTCTGCCTTATGCAGCACGCGCATGGTGATACTACCAATATAGTCGGAAGTATCCCCATTATCCACCTTCTCCACCCAGCCGTTCTGGCCCACGTGCGCGCACATGGCCACGCCCTGCCAGCCGCGTTTGTAGCTGCTGTTGGTCTTCGGGAACCCCGTCCAATCGACGCCTCCGATGACGTTGTTGTTGGAGTAGACAGGATCGCCGACCTCGTCATATTGACCGTAAGCGCGGTTGGCATTCGGCCAGTCGAACGTGTTGACAAGGTCGTAGCCGCCATGACCCGAATCTCCGAGAACCTGGTCGTAGCCCTCATCCTTAGGGCTCCAGATCGAGCCGATGACATCGCCCGATCCGCTAATCAACTTCTCCTGGACGTCGCCCACGTACAGGCTATCCCAGAGCGTAGTCAACACTTGGTGGCGCCGCTCCGTAGTGTCGGCACTGAAATACTGGATAAAGCCGGTGTAGGTGAACGCCTGGCCAACGGACACCTTATCGGGATCGAGATTGGTAAGAACGGCCTCCTGGCCGTCCATCCCTTTCATTGCACGCATGGAGTCTGCGGTTACAGCGTAGGCGCGCTCCGGCGCGAGAAAACCGCGTGGGTTGATCTTTACGTCAACGCTGGCGACAGTGGAGGCGTTGGCAGCGATGGTGAGCACGCCGGTCGCACCGTCGTAGGACATGTTCTCCCCGCCGGCCGGATCCATCGGGTCTTCGGAGCCATTAAGGTAAACCTCGATCTCGGACACGTCGATCGCGCTAGCAGTCTCGGGCGTGGCCACGGGGATATTCATGGTCACATCCATTGGCTCAACCTCAACAGATGCCGCCTGCGAAACGGCTGTGACGTCACCGTTGCCGTTCTGGATGCGCACATCCACCAGGGAGGGCGAAGCGTTGAAGTCGTAGGCGCACAACAGCTGCAGCTGCACGATATGCGCAGGGTCATCGGCGTAGAGCGACTTCGGCACATAGGCGATACCCGTCTCGTCGTCATAGACGACACCATCGATCAACTCACCCATGATATTGAACTCTGCCGCCTGCCAGTCAATGACTCGGGCCGTTCCGCTCATCCCGACGGTATCGACAAAAGCAACGTAGTAGTCGGACTCAGAGCCCGGATCGTAGAGCTGCGCGACGGACTCGAACTGCCCCAGCAGAGTAGAAGAGATGCTCTCTTCCGAAGCGTACACCTCAGCGAACCCATCGCCTTCTCCAATTGCAGAGGCGGCGGCCATCGTGTTCTTCACGACAATGGCCTTCCCTGCAAGGTCTAGAGCCTCGCGATTCATGCCGACAAGCGAGCGGAGCATCGAAAGGAAGCCAGAGTCCTCCTTCTTCGGAGCCAGGTTCTGATCCAAATTGTCGACGATGTAATCGCCGATTGGAGCATTCCTCGTCCCGTCGCTTTCGTCAGCATACGCTTTTGTCGTCGTGCCGAGCACTCCTGTGGGTATCAAACCAACCGTGAGTGTCGTTGCGACGAGCCAATTGAGGGCCTTGCGGCCCCGGTCGCCATGCTTGTTCATGGCAAAACTGAGTTTGGGCATGACTATCCTCCTTCGTCCTCAGTTTCTCCTGCGACATGGAGGTATTTTTGCCGGGTGGAAGCAAGACAAAGCCCCATGTCACGGCATCATTATGGTGCCGCAAATTCAAGGTTAGAATTTGTAAAAAACTTTGCGCAAGCCCTTATTAGAAAATTTTTGAAAAAATTTCAAAAGGGCCCCTTAAGTCAGGAAAGCGGGCCGACTTATAGTCGACCCGCTTCGAAGGAGGAGGCTATGCTTGCCGCGGCTTATCATAAATCGGGTTCTCTCAAGCTGTTACTTGGTGGCGCCTCAGGAGCACTTGTAGCCAGTGGTGATTGTCTCGTATTGGCCCTTTACCTTGGTCACGGCGTTTTACTCGAATTAATTCGACAGGAGATGGCCGCTGCTCTCAGAACGGTATCTCCAGGACATCACCCTCTTCCCCCGGATTCTCGGCGGGTGGGTAGCCAAGATCGTACACGCTCGCCGTGCACACGACGCAACCCATAGAGTCACAGAGCTCGTTGATGTCCCGAAGCTCCGTCTCTCGCTCGGGCAAAAGGGTCGCCGGGCACCATCCCACGTCGACGATCTCCCTCGCAGACACATCGCAGGACAGCCCTTCGGTCACATTGCTCATGCCGATACCTCTTCCACAGCAAGAAACGAATACCAGACGGACTAGTATTTCGGCCGATGCCAGAGCTACTTGGTGGCGCCGCAGGAGCACTTGTAGCCGGTGGTGGCCGTCTCGTATTGGCCCTGGTCCTCGGTCACGGCGTCATGGTGCTTGGTGCCGGTCTGGACTTTTTTCGTAGAGCTGCTGTGAGGAGAAGTGTCGCCCGCAAGCATCCGTTCTTCGCGGTGCGCAGCAGCCGCAGAACCAGACGAGAATTCCTCACCGCATGTGCAAATTTGCTTGTACTCATAAATCGGCTCGTCGTACGCGGCCTGCACCGTGACGATGTTGGGCACCCACTGCTTGTCCGTCACCGGCTGCCAGTCGTGCTCATGGGCGGGCTTCGACGCGGGCTTGGAGGAGCTCCCGGAGGAAGGGGACGATCCGCCAGAGGAGCTGCCGCCCGAGGACGCACTCGACCCCGAGGAAGAGCCCGCGCTCGAACCGGAGCCGCCCGAGGGCTGCTTGGAGCCGGATGTCGCGCCGCTCGAGGGATTGGCCTGCTCCCCTCCATTGGCGGAGGTTTGCGAGCTCCCCTCCGCCGCGGCCGCCGCGGGGTCGGCTGCCGCCGCCTGCCCCGCAGCGGTGTCCTCGGCCTGCTCGGC
>ERZ772858.769-NODE-769-length-39094-cov-22.213786_pt1 | contig 39094 bp, 39 predicted proteins | sample MGYA00512136_ERZ772858 | MGnify/ENA primary metagenome ERZ772858 (study PRJEB29015, sample SAMEA2737726) | human gut metagenome | biome: human gut; feature: human-associated habitat; material: faeces | place: China | collected 2012 ...
CACTACATCGTAATACCAGGTTTCCATGTGTTTTCCTCCTAAATTTCATTTTCTATTATAAATCTGTTACATTACAGCCTCCTGCCGCATTTGGGACAGAATTCAAAGTCCTCTGTAGTTGTATATCCACAATTGCTGCATCTTTTTATTGTGTTTCCACTTCCATTTTCAAAGCCGTAACCATACTGCGGATTTACACGCTGCAAATGCTGTGGCAATATCTCCACGTCCTCGCCTCTTGCTATCCTGCGTCCTATTTCCGGATCAAGCTCGTAAAGCGCATTACAGCATGTGGTCTGCACATAGTAGTGCCTGTTCCATTTAAAACACGGAATGAAGAACAGTGACAGCACCATGTATGTCATATACACCTGATACCTGCCATACCTGCCACATTTATCGCAGGTAATAACCTGATTGAAGTCAAAGTCCTTCCTGCCGTCCGTTATTCCCATCATAAAAAACATATATGATGCCTCCGTTTATCTGTGCCATAGTCCCCAGAAGTCTCCAAGCGATTCTCTCGTATGAAATCCTCGCTCATCTTCAACCACCGGTATTGATTTGGCATCCATTTTCTCTATATTTACATAAGTACCCTGACTCACCATTGCAAATACCCTGTCTATCTGCTCCTCTGTGCCCTGTATTTCCATAAATACCGAGCCGTCAGGGTCATTTCTCACCCAGCCTGTTGCGCCAACGCTTTCTGCCGCGTGCTCTGTTCTGTAGCGGAAACCTACTCCCTGCACCGAGCCGTACACTCTTATCTGCTTTCTGATGATTTTGCTGTCGTAATCACTCATATGCTCTCACTTCCCTGATACACATTATTTTCCGTCTACAACAGTCCTGCAAACAGCCGCATAATTGACTGCCCCAGCCTTCGTCTTGCACTCCTTCCGGTCCTGTACTTCTCCGTCACCTCCGCTGACTCAGCGAAAAGCCTGATAAAATCATCCCTGATTTCATGCACCACTTCACAATCCGCCATAAAACAGCCATTTTCAAAGTGATGATAAAGGCTTCTGTAGTCAAGATTTATAGTACCGCAGGTTGCCATTATATCGTCTGCCACACTCATCTTTGCATGGCAAAAGCCCGGTGTCCACTCAAAAATCCTCACACCATGCTTCACAAGCTGGTTGTAGAAGGAGCGTGTCACGCTGTATATTGGTTTCTTATCAGGTATGCCCGGCGTGATGATGCGCACGTCAACTCCACGCTTGGCGGCAAGTGTCAGCGCATGGCTCATCTCATCGGTAATGATAAGGTAAGGAGTAATAAACCAGCAATAACGCTGTGCCTTGTTTGCCATGCTGATATAGACATCCTCCCCCACCTGCTCGTTATCGAGAGGGCTGTCTGCATATGGCTGGATAAATCCACTCTGTTTTGCCTCATAATCATAGTGCAGCAGATATTTCGATACATCCACCTCGCGCGGCACCTTGCGCTCTGATGCATTCCACATCTCGAGAAATGCGATGGTAAACGACTTGACAGCATCTCCCTCGAGCCTGATTCCCGTATCCTTCCAGATTCCGTATGGGTGTGTCACGTTGAAGTACTCATTTGCCAGATTATAGCCGCCGGTATATGCGATTTTTCCATCAATTACCGTGATTTTTCTATGGTCACGATTGTTTAAAAACATGTTAAAGGCAGGTGCAACCGGGTTGAACACCCTGCATTTGATGCCAAGCTTCTCCATCTTTTCCGAGAAATCCCTGTCTATGAAAAAGATTGAGCCCATATCATCATAAAACACCCTTACCTCGACTCCTGCCTGCACGCGCTCCGTAAGCACCTTCTGGATACGGTGCCACGATTCCTTGTCCTCTATGGCGTGATACTCCATGAAAATAAATTTCCTGGCCTTTGATAAATCGCTAAGCTGCGCTTCTAGTCCCTTTGATGCCTGATCATAATATGTCACATCAGTATTCTGATATACCGGATATAGTGCATTTTTTGCCAGGTATGTTGAAATCCCCGCTGCCTGTGGCACCTTTTCATACATATCAGATAGTATGTCTGCATTTTCCGGCAGGCATGGAAGAAGCATGGAATCCACCTCTTCAAACCGTGCACGCATCTTATTCGGTGCGCCGTTTAGTCCGACTAACAGGTAAAGCGACACTCCCATTATCGGAAATGCCAGTATCAGTATAATCCATGGTGTAGTCATGGATGCGGTCTGCTCACGATTGTACAGTCCGAGCACAAGTATGATCGCCAGGACGCTTGTGGTCGTATTTATTGCTGCCGCATATTCATTTAGCCTTGTAAACATATAGACCATGAAAACTGCCTGCAATAATATCGCAAGCGCTGAAAAAAACATTCTCTTTAAACCATTCTGTGTTTTTTTAGTTCCCTCGTAGGTTTTTTCCTTCATCTATTATGCCTCCATTATCTTACTGTCTGTAATGCCAAACCTCTCCATACATTTTTAGCCACCTTCTTATTTAAGAAGCCATTCAATTTCCTCTTTATAAGGAGGAATAGTCTTCTTCGCAGAGCCCTCCTCACAAAGCCATGGTGTTTCCAGAATCTTTGGTACATTTGCAAAGGTCTCATCATGCACCAGGCGGTGCAATGTATCATAGCCGATGGTTCCCTTTCCTATATTTGCATGCCTGTCCTTGTGTGCTCCGAGAGGATTTAAGCTGTCATTCACATGAAATACCGCTATCTGCTCAAGCCCTATCACCCTGTCAAACTCTGCAAAAACATCATCATAATGGTTCACAATATCGTATCCTGCATCATTTACATGGCACGTATCAAAGCAGACACGCAGCCTTTCTTTCCTGTCCACTCCATCATAGATTGCCTTAAGCTCCTCAAAGGAACGGCCTATTTCACTGCCCTTTCCTGCCATCGTCTCAAGTGCGATAAACACATCGTCATCATTCTGATTGAGCACTGTGTTAAGTCCCTTTACAATCTGTGCGATTCCAGCCTGCTCACCGGCATTTACATGGCTTCCCGGATGAAGCACCAGTATATGGCTCTTCATTGCCGCAGTCCTTACTATCTCCTTTTCCAGAAACTCCACTGCCAGCTCGTATGTCTCAGGCTTTACGGTGTTTGCCAGATTTATGATGTATGGCGCGTGGACCACTATCTCATTTATCCCATGCTCATGTGCATATTCCCAGCCTGCGTCTATGTTGAGCTCAAAGATTTCCTTTCTTCTCGTGTTCTGTGGTGCCCCGGTGTAGAGCATAAACACATTCGCGCCATATGACGCTGCTTCCCTGGCTGATGCCAGAAACATATCTTTTCCTGCCATGCCTACGTGACAGCCTAATTTTATATCACTCATATTTTTCCTCTGTTTCATTGAATCTATATATCTATTATTTCTACTATAACACTACATCCCTGATAACTCTATCTAAATATTCTAAATTTTTACTAAACATAGCAAAAGTCATTGACATAGTATCAAAAACTACATATACTATCCTTTGCAACCACATATATTAATGGAATATAATTGCAATGTATGTGATGCATAACTACAGTTAACCAATTATTATAGAAATACGAGGGTAAATATGTTTGAAATAATTGTTGACTCTGCGGCAAACATTCCTGCAGAGCTATGTAAAAAATATAAAATCAAGGTGCTATCATTTGTAAACCTTGTCAACGGAAAGGAAATGACCTGCTTTGAGCCTGACCTCACACCGGAACAGGAGCGGGCAAAGGGAAAGGAATACTATGATGCTATAAGAGAAGGTGCCGAGGTAAAGACCGGACTTATCAGCAGCGGAATCTTTGAGGATACCTTCAGGGAAATCATTGAGGCTGACAAGGATATCCTGTATTTCTCCCTCAGTAAAAACATAAGCGGCAACTACAACTCAGCCCGTGTCGCAGCCGATGCTGTCCTTGATGAGTGCAATAACGGCAGGAAAATCCGCCTGGTGGATTCATTAAATGCTTCCCTCGGACAGGGGCTTCTCGCAATATACGCCAGCGAAATGCGTGAAAAGGGCATGAGCTTTGATGAGGTGGCTGACACGATAGAGACCTATCCTGCCAGATTAAACGGTGTGTTTACAGTGGGCAATTTAAAGTATCTTGCCAGAACCGGCAGATTAAGCGGAACCACCGCATTGGTTGGCAACATGCTAAGTATCAAGCCTATCCTAAGGGGCAGCAAGGACGGATATATTGTACAGTTCAGAAAATGTCGTGGCCGAAAAGCCGTATTAAATGAGCTTGTCAATCTGTTATGCGACAACATTACAGCCCCTGAAAATCAGATTATCGGAGTGGCACATGCTGACGCATATGAAGATTCGCTCTATGTGATTGAACAGATTAAAAAGCGCATAAAGGTGCGCGATGTGATAAATACCACCTATGATTTCTGCACCGGAAGCCATGTTGGTCCGGAAGCTTTAGCAGTATTTTTCATGGGAAAGGACAGAGAATTGGGAGCCTGATATCAGGCTCCCATTAATATTCTGGTTCAAATACTAAGCTGCAGCTTTCTCGTCTTTTGACTTCTCACAGAGCTTCTTCACACCCTGAATTGCAACAAGTACACCAAGGATGAGCAGTAATACTGCAAATATAAGCTGTAATGAATTTCCAAGGTCAAGTCCTACAGAGAATAATGCCTTTGTAAGCTTGTAGATTGTCATGCCAAGTGCAGTAAATGTAACTGCCATCATGAATACCATTGGAATCCAGAGCATGCAGCCCTGACGCTTTGTCTTCTTTAAGAATACTGCGCAGGCAACAAGTGCAAGTACTGATAAGAGCTGGTTAGCTGAACCAAACAGTGGCCATATCTCTGCATAGCCTACCTTTGTAAGCAGGAATGCAAGTACCAGTGTGATGATTGTTGCAAAGTATTTGTTTGTCATCAGCTTGACAAATGGACTCATATTGTCATCATCTGTGTCTGAATCAAGCCAGAACTCCTGGAATGACAGACGTCCGACTCTGGCTACTGAATCAAGTGATGTCAGAGCGAAGGCTGATACAGCAAGGTTAATCAGTGTGAACACAAGTGAGTGTGGTAAACCGAGTACTGACAGGAAGTTTGCGATAGCTCCTGCGAAAATCTGTGGCTGTGTTGTAAGTCCCTGAGCTGCTGCCTCTCCCTTACCGAATGATGCTACTGCGATAAGTGCAAGGATTGCAAGCATACTCTCCATAAGCATGGCACCGAATGAAACTGGAAGCATGTTCTTCTCATTCTTTATCTGCTTAGATGCAGTACCTGATGATACAAGTGAATGGAAACCTGAAACTGCACCACAGGCGATTGTTACGAATAAGATTGGGAACAGATACTGTGGGTTTCCGTTTGCATCAGGGATTGCAAATGCTGTGAAAGCATCAAGGTTACAAGCAGGATTTGCAACAAATACACCGATTACCGCACCTACGATCATGAAGATTAACAGGTAGCTGTTAAGGTAATCACGTGGCTGAAGCAGTGCCCATACAGGTGTAACACTGGCTATAAGTATATATGCAAATATAATTACGTGCCATACGCTAAGGTTTAAATACATTGGAAAATTGAGTCCCAGTGCTATAGCTACTATAAGTAATGCGATTGCAACAAGTGTGTTAATCCATTTGTTGAACTTAGAGTATTTAAGGAAGAAACCAAGTGCAACTGCTTCTATGATGAAAAGCATTGATGTAGTTGCAACTGCTCCGTTGGCTACAACCTTTGTAACCTCGCCTGCTTTATCAGCAGCAAAGCCATTGAAGGTTCCGGCTACGACATCTGCGAAGGCTGCAACAACAAGTATACAGAACAGCCAGCAGAATAACAGGAATAATTTCTTTCCTAATTTACCGATATACTCCTCGATGATGTAACCGATTGTACGACCCTTGTTCTTAACTGAAGCGTACATAGATGCAAAATCCTGAACAGCTCCAAAGAATACACCACCAATTAATATCCAAAGCAGAACCGGAAGCCATCCGAAAATAGCTGCCTGAATTGGTCCGTTGATTGGACCTGCACCTGCTATAGATGCAAACTGATGTCCGAATACTACATTGGTATCGGCCGGTACATAGTCCACTCCGTCCTCCATCTCGTAGGCAGGAGTCTTGGCATTTGGATCAATGCCCCATTTGTTTTGCAGATAACGGCCATATAATAAGTATGCTCCACCGAGCACAACAATGGCTATTACCATCATTAAGATTCCACTCATATTTTTACCTCTTTCTTTTGTTTATCCTAATTTTATTTGTATATTATATTTACTCTTTTTTTAACAAATTTCAATAAATATTTTATACATAATTTATTTTTAATTTCTATAATTTTTGTTTAATTTACCAATCGGTTATAATAGGTATTCATTCTCTTTATGCTGTCTTTGTCTCAGCGGCTTCTTCTGCCTTTTTAGCAGCCATTTTGTCCTTTAATGCAAAGGCTCCGGCAAGCAGTGTGCCTGAGATTGAATGCCATGTACATGACACTGCACAGATGATGGCTGATTCAGGTGTTGAAGCAAACTGTGCTGTAGTTGTGGCAAGGTTTGTGGCAAGACCTGCATTCTGCATACCAACCTCGATAGAGATGGTTCTCTTCTTGGCTGTGTTCATGCCTACCAGCTTTCCTGCACCGTATCCGAGCAGATATCCAAGTCCGTTATGTAACAGAACTGCCGCAAAAATTACTACTCCTGATGTAAAGAACTTTGAGCCCTGTGATGATACAACACCACCTACAACGAATGCAAGACCAAGCACCGCAATACCCGGCATGACCTTCTGAGCCTCGGCAAATGCCTTTTTCTTTCCAAGCAGGTAGTTGAGTAAAAATCCAACCGCTACAGGAAAGATTACAGTCTCAATGATTGACACAAACATCGGAAGCGCCTTGATTGAGACATGTGTTCCGCTTGCAAGAAATGATACCAGAAGCGGTGTCATAAATGGTGAGAGCAATGTGGAAACTGTTGTCATTCCAACTGAGAATGCCACATCACCACCGCAGAGGTATGACATAATGTTTGAAGAAACACCACCGGGACAGCAGCCTACGAGGATAAGTCCAAGTGCGATTCCGTCAGGCAGATTCAATGCCTTTGAGATACCAAATGCGAGAAACGGCATGATAAGATACTGTGCGATTGCACCTACACATATATCAAATGGTCTCTGTGCAAGTATCTTGAAATCCTGTGTCGTAAGTGTAAGTCCCATACTAAACATGATGATTCCGATAATGATTGACTGACATGTGAACTTGTTGGATACCGGATCCACAAACAGCATCTGATTTACCCAGGCCATCAGATTCGGAACCAGAAATGTGACTACGGCGATTGCTATGACAACTATCGATGTGTAGTCTGATAAAAATTTACTTACTTTTTGTAATGCTTTCATTGTAAGCCTCCTTAACATTTTTCTGCTCACTAAAACTCTTTTATGGAATTAAAAAATCCCTTTCCAGATTGACATAATCTGAAAAGGGACGAAATAATCCGCGTTACCACCCTGATTCCACAGTGTATTACTGTGACACTCTGCATACCAGCATATGCTTTCCATATAACGGTGGACACCGGCGAGGTTTACAGACACACTTAATGCTTTCAGCCCGCTTCTTAGAGAGGATATTCCAATCTGATCATTGCCTGTTCGCACCGCCCACAGGCTCTCTGAAAATAAATACAAATCGGACCTTGTTCTCATCAACGAATTTTGGTGAACATATTTATTTAAATCTTGTTTTGTATTATAGCCCTCTGACACTATATGTCAAGAGAATGATACAAATTTGTACTATAACATTTATTTATAGTTTTTATTCATGTGCTTTATTCTTATTATTTATTCGTAATCTTTGTTGTTATACTCATCATTCCATGACTGCTGTTGTGATGTACCGTAGGAATTTTGAGTATCCCCTCCCTGCGCTGCGCCGTTTCCATACATGTTCTGGCCGTACTGCTGATTTGCCCCGTTTCCGTACATGTTCTGGCCGTACTGCTGATTTGCTCCGTTTCCGTACATGTTCTGACCGTACTGCTGGTTTGCTCCGTTTCCGTACATGTTCTGGCCGTACTGCTGGTTTGTTCCGTTTCCGTACATGTTCTGACCGTACTGCTGACCATATCCGTTTGAACCATATGGATTATAGTAGTTATTATTACTATATCCGTTTCCCACATAAACAATTTTTTTGTTGAAGGCAATAATACAGACAAAAATCACATTGAGGAATATAAGTCCACAGGCAAATCCGGCTCCCTTGCCAAACGCATGTGACAGTCCGACACAGCAGAGGATACTCATAACCAATGCCACAATCATTGCTGCAATAATCAGGATAACCGCAAATATCAGCATGCCCATGTGAGCTCCGATGCGGCTTCCTGCATATCCATAGGTAGAATCATAATACGATCCCATATAATCGGATGTCATAACAGAAAGTCCTGATGCAATAATCTCATACATCAATATAATACATCCCACTATAATTCCGATAGTAGCCACAAGATATCCCCAGAACAGCTTCTTTTTCCCTGCAATCTTAAATCTGACGTATGAGCTGTAAAACGGTACAATAGCCGCCCAGCCGGGCTCTCCTGCCTTTGCATACATAATCCATGATGCAATAATTGTCAGTACCATAACTGCCAGATTGATAAACGCCTCAAAGCCGTCAATCATACTCATAATAATATAATATGCGCTCATTTTTTCTTCCTTTCATAACCAAAGTTTGTTTGTTATTCAAAGTATACATCACCATAGGTCAGAGCGCAATATTTAAAAAGCTTTTCATACACTGCTTTTTGCACCCTTGACAAACCCCTTCTTAAACAGCTATAATATCGTCAATTGAAGCACAATTACATTTCAACAGGCTTTGATGGGAACAAGTACATTTCTGCAATACTTACAGAGAGCTGCCGGCAGGTGAGAGGCGCAAGGAAACAGATCTGGAATACATCCCGGAGCTTTGCACCGAACATCATACCGGATAGTTAAATATCACCGGTTCGATTAATAAGCTGCAACGTATTGGCACACGTTATAGTGCCGGAGTGTTAGCAGAATCGGCTATTTTCACTATATAATATATGTCGAATAATGTGTGACAACTCACGGAGGCATTCCTGTGCGAGCAGGATGCAAATTAAGGTGGTAACGCGAGAAATCCCCCTCGTCCTTAAATGGATGAGGGGGATATTTTATTTTTCAGAATACAGATTCATCTTATCAGGAGGAAAATCATGACAATTTATGACGAATTAGTTGCCCGCGGCCTTATCGCGCAGGTAACAGACGAAAAAGAAATCAAAGAGCTTATAAACAACGGAAAGGCTACCTTCTACATCGGCTTTGATCCTACAGCAGACAGCCTTCACGTTGGACACTTCATGGCTCTTTGCCTTATGAAGAGACTTCAGATGGCAGGAAACAAGCCTATCGTGCTTATCGGTGGAGGTACAGCACAGATCGGTGATCCATCAGGACGTACAGATATGCGCCAGATGATGACAACAGAGACTATCAACCACAACGTAGAGTGCTTCAAGAAACAGATGAGCCGCTTCATCGACTTTGGCGAGGGAAAGGCTATCATGGTAAACAACGCTGACTGGCTGATGGACTTAAACTACGTGGATGTGCTCCGCGAGGTTGGTGCTCATTTCTCAGTAAACCGTATGCTCACAGCTGAGTGCTACAAGCAGCGTATGGAAAAGGGTCTTTCCTTCCTTGAGTTTAACTACATGATCATGCAGAGCTACGATTTCTACACACTTTTCCAGAAATACGGATGCAACATGGAGTTCGGTGGAGATGACCAGTGGAGCAACATGCTCGGTGGAACAGAACTCATCAGACGTAAGCTTGGAAAAGATGCATACGCTATGACAATCAATCTGCTCCTAAACTCTGAGGGCAAGAAGATGGGCAAGACACAGTCAGGTGCAGTATGGCTTGATCCTAACAAGACAACACCTTTCGAGTTCTTCCAGTACTGGAGAAACGTTTCTGATGCCGATGTCCTTAAATGTATCAGAATGCTCACCTTCCTTCCTCTCGAGGAAATTGACAAGATGGAAAGCTGGGAGGGCGCACAGCTCAATGAAGCTAAAGAAATCCTGGCATTCGAGCTTACAAAGCTTGTTCACGGTGAGGAGGAAGCCACAAAGGCTAAAGAGGCAAGCCATGCACTTTTCGCAGGCGGAGCCAATAACGCAAATATGCCTACAGTTACCGTTACAGCAGAGGACTTCCCTGACGGAGAGCTTGATATCATCTCTGTTCTCGTAAAAGCAGGACTTTGCGATTCAAGAGGAGACGGCCGCAGAAATATCCAGCAGGGCGGTGTTTCCGTTGCAGATGAGAAGGTAACCGATATCTCTACCAAATACACTCTCGACGATTTCAAGGGCGAGGGTCTCATTATCAGACGTGGTAAAAAGAAATTTGCCAAGGTTGTAGCTGAATAATTATATAAAAAACTTCGCATTTTAAGATGGTTTCTTTTAATGCGAAGTTTTTTAATATTTACTGCGGAAATCCAGTATGAACCATCATTTTTATTCTTTAGCATAATATTCCCCACACTAAATTAACATAATGTACAATAGCCATAGGTTGATAGCAGGCAGGCCTTGGGTAGCTGTAATCCATAAAACTTCTAAAACAGCACCCCAATCCAGCCCAAAAGCAAGAAAAATTCTGGAAAAAAGTAGCTGAAACTGCTGAAATTCCTAAAACAGCTACCCAAAACCAGCGAAACAGCCGGAAAAGGCCAGGGAAAAAGTAGCTGAAATCGCTGAAATCCCCAAAACAGCTACCCAATCCCAGCGAAACAGCCGGAAAAGGCCAGGGAAAAAGTAGCTGAAACCGCTGAAATTCCTAAAACAGCTCCCTAACCACAGCGAAACAAATGGAGACCATAAGCTCCACTTTTTAAGATATTGCTTCCATTTTTGACGCAAAGACTAAATCATCATCACATATCGCTATATTTATCAAAGTGTTTTCTTCCTTTACTGTTTTATTGATGCTATGTTTATTGTCAAATATAGCTTATTATCCATCATTTATATACATTAAGCCCTACTTTTTCCTCATCTTCCCTTGACTTCTCATTAATAAGTTAATATAATTTATCTAATTGATACATCAACGCTTTAAAGCGCTGACAAAAGGAGGAATTATCATGAAAAAGAGATCTAAAATTTTAGCTTCACTTGTTCTTGCCGGAACAATGGTTCTTGGACTTGCCGGATGCGGAGATTCCGGTTCAGCAAACAGTGGCACACAGTCAGGTAAGAACTCAGATGCCAAATATCAGGTAGGTATCTGCCAGCTCGTACAGCACGAGGCTCTCGATGCCGCTACAAAGGGCTTTGAGGACGCATTAAAGGACAAGCTCGGAGACGATGTCTCATTTGACGAGCAGAATGCCGCAGGAGATGCTTCTACATGCTCTACAATCTGCACCAAGTTCGTCACCAACGACTATGACCTTATCCTTGGAAATGCCACAGCAGCTCTTCAGGCCGCTTCAGCAGCCACAGACTCTATTCCGATTCTCGGAACATCTATCACAGACTACGCTACAGCTCTTGATATGTCAGACTGGTCAGGCACTACAGGAAAGAATATTTCAGGTACAACAGACCTCGCTCCACTCGATGAGCAGGCTAAATGCATCAAGGAGCTCTTCCCGGATGCAAAGAACATCGGTATCATCTACTGCTCATCTGAGCCAAACAGTATCTACCAGTCAACAACTATTACCAAATACCTTGAGGACGAGGGATACACTGTAAAAGAGTACACCTTCTCTGATTCAAATGATGTCGCTGCAGTAACACAGAGCGCATGTGATGCATCTGATGCAATCTACATCCCAACTGACAACACTGCTGCTTCATGTACAGAGGCTATCAACAATGTAGCTTCACAGGCTAAGAAACCTATCTTCGCTGGCGAGGAAGGAATCGCTAAGGGCTGTGGTGTGGCAACACTTTCTATCAGCTACTATGACCTTGGATACACAACAGGTGAGATGGCTTACGATATCCTTGTAAATGGTACAGACATCAAAACTATGGAGGTCAAGAGCGCTCCTAAGTTCACTAAGGAGTACCTTCCGGACCGCGCCAAGGAGCTTGGAATCACAGTTCCGGACGGCTATGAGGAAATCTCAGCTGAATAAACAGCTGCACTATGGAGGTATTTAATAAAATGATTCTAATGAATTATTTTGCAACCTTAAATCCGGTTGCATTCACCAATGCCCTTCCGGGCAATATAGCCCAAGGTCTGATTTGGGGTATCATGGCACTCGGTGTTTACATCACCTTCAGACTGCTGGACTTCGCAGATCTGACGGTTGATGGCTCATTTGCAACAGGTGGTGCCGTAACCGTTATGATGACGATTAACGGCTACAATATCTGGGTTTCACTGCTTTGCGCATGTATTGCCGGTCTGCTCGCAGGACTCTGCACAGGTCTCTTACATACAAAGCTCGGCATTCCTCCGATTCTGGCAGGAATCCTTACACAGATAGCTCTCTACTCTATCAACTTAAATATCATGCAGCGCCACGCAAACCAGGCACTTAGCGCAGATAAATATAATCTGGTGCTTTCATCACGTAATCTGACACATGCGATAATTGTCGGTGTGATTTTCTCGATTGTAATTATCGCGGTGCTTTACTGGTATTTCGGAACAGAGCAGGGCTCTGCTATCCGTGCCACAGGCTGCAACCCTGCAATGAGCAAGGCTCAGGGTATCAACATCGACAACATGAAGCTCATCGGTCTTGCGCTTTCAAATGCAATTGTAGCGCTCTCAGGTGGCCTGCTTTCACAGTACTCAGGCTTTTCCGATGTAAACATGGGCCGTGGTGGAATCGTCATCGGTCTTGCCGCCGTTATCATCGGTGAGGTGCTCGGCGATGCAATCCTCGGAAAGCACATGAATTTCATGGGAAAACTTATCTTTGTCATATTTGGTGGAATTGTTTACTACATTGTAATCGGAATTGTTCTGTGGCTGCAGATGCCAAGTGATGACTTAAAGCTCTTCACTGCAATCATCGTGGCAATTTTCCTTGCAGTGCCTTACCTGAAGGGCAAGAGCAAGGCCTCCTTCAAAAAGGCCGGCAAACGCTCTGCTGCAGCACTTAACGCAAAGGAGGGCAAATAAATGCTAGAGATTAGAAACGTACATAAAACCTTCAATCCGGGCACAATCAATGAAAAGCATGCCCTTAATGGTGTAAACCTAAAGCTTGAGGAGGGCGATTTCGTCACTGTTATCGGTGGAAACGGTGCCGGAAAATCGACCATGCTCAATGCCGTTGCAGGCACATGGCCTGTGGACGATGGTTCAATTCTCATCGATGGAGTGGATGTCACAGGACTTCCTGAGTTCAAGCGTGCATCATTTCTGGGACGTGTATTCCAGGATCCAATGACAGGAACTACCGCAACCATGCAGATTGATGAAAACCTCGCACTTGCAGCGCGCCGCGGAAAGCGCCGTGGTCTTGGCTGGGGTATCACAAAGGCTGAAAAGGAGCATTTCCACGAGCTTTTAAAGGAGCTTGATCTGGGACTCGAGGATCGAATGACCTCAAAGGTTGGTCTGCTCTCAGGTGGACAGCGTCAGGCTGTTACGCTGCTCATGGCTTCACTCCAGAAGCCGAAGGTGCTGCTTTTGGATGAGCACACCGCTGCTCTCGACCCTAAGACAGCCGCAAAGGTGCTCACTCTCACAGACAAAATCATCAAGGAGAACAGCCTGACAGCCATGATGGTCACACACAACATGCGTGATGCCATCGCTCACGGCAACAGACTCATCATGATGAATAACGGACAGGTTGTCCTTAATATTTCAGGCGAGGAGAAGAAAAACCTTACTGTGGAGGATCTGCTCATGAAGTTTGAGGAGGTTTCCGGCGAGGAATTTGCTTCTGATAAAGCACTTTTAGGATAATAAAAAACGTGCAGCCCAAAAGGGTTGCACGTTTTTTATTTATATCCACAGCCGCTTCGCCCCGGCATATCCTCTCCGTGCACATACCTGGCATTGAACTCCATATTTATCTCACGAAGCTCCTTCTTTCCGTCAATATAGTCCTGATACATCTCGGCAAGCCCCGACATGCAGCCATCGCAGGTAGCCTCGATATTGCCAAGCGACTCAGCCACAATTGCCTCGCGTTCCTCTTTTGTTGTCTCACTAATTAAATATCCCATTTCGTATATTTCCTTTTCGTATGTTTCTTATCCGTATGTTTCCTGTCCGCGTATTTCCTGACCGTATGTTTCGTTTCTGTATAATGCATAAAAATAATATGAGGGTCAATATATTAAAAGTCGTAACTGTTCAGTACCTTCACAGTTGCGAGCCGCAAGCGCATAAGAATCAGCTGCGCTGATGGGCGCTTGTTCCTACATAATATACGTTTTCTTACGAAATATGCGGTACCGCATATTTCTGTACTGAACAGTTACTAAAAGCCCAGATTCTCATCCACAAGAATAATCTGGAAACGTCCCTTCACCCTTGAGAAGCGTGTGGTCAGAATCTGACAGCAGATACACTGCGGACTCTTGCAGTCAAAGCAGGTGCCATTCTTAGAGCATGGTGTGTCGATGCCAAAGCGCTGTGCGTTTATTGGCGCAGCCTCATTTCTCGCACGGCTCATAGCGTCTGCCTCAGTCTTTACGACCTTGTTCATGCCCACTATAAGAAGCACATGTTTTGGTCCGTAAGCATATGCCGCTACGCGGTTTGCATTTCCGTCAATATTGATAAATACGCCATCCTCGCTCATCGCATTGACACTTCCAAGGAAATAATCCGATGTAAATGCCTTTAACGCTATCTCCTGCTTCTCCTCCTGCGTAGACACCTTGTCCCTGTCATAAAACTGATATTCTCCGTTTGAGAGTGCCTCATACAGACCACACTCCTTCACCGATGTGGCACCGCCCATATTGATTGAGCTTCCCTTTGGAATCAGCTCCAGTGCCTTCTTAACAGCATCCTCCTTTGTCTCTACATAATATGCCTCCATGTTGCGCGACTCAAGCGCAGCCACAAGGCGCTTTCCTAGTAATTCGTTTCTCATTTTTCTAACGTCCATAGTGTAAACCTCTTTTCATGCTTATTGCCAATTCCTGTTTGTGCAATTAGCTGTATTAATTGTTGTTATTATACTACTTTACAGGGGGTGTCTGCAATTTATTCGGGAATAAATAAGCTTATTATAAATTTTTCAGGAAAAATTTAGGCTTCTATGCAGATAGATATTTTTCCTGTCTTCCCCCGCACATTTTATGTTATAATCATCTGACGGAGGTACATCATGAAAATAACTACTCTATGCTACATAAAACACGATGGACAATATCTCATGCTTCATCGTATTAAGAAAGAAAATGATATAAATGAAGGAAAATGGATTGGTGTTGGCGGTCATGCCGAGAATGGTGAATCACCCGAAGAATGCTTGCTCCGCGAAGTCAAAGAGGAAACAGGGCTCACACTCACATCATACCGTTTCCGCGCACTCATAACTTTTATAAGTGATAAACAGGAGCCTGAATTGATGTGTCTTTTCACCGCTGATGAATTTTCCGGCAAGCTTATAACATGCAACGAAGGTGACCTCAAATGGGTGGATAGAACTATCGTGCCCACACTTCCTACCTGGGAAGGCGACGCTATCTTCTTAAAGCTCCTGCTTGAAAATGAAGAAAATTTCTTCACACTTAAGCTTGTATATGAAGGTGAATCACTGGTTGATCAGAAGCTTGAGATTTATTAGTATTATCCTGCCACAAGGCTATTTACAAGCGTCTGCATATCTGCCTCCCAGTTTCTTTCCCTGCTATAATAAACACAGCCATATATTTCCGGGTATTTGAGATTCACGCTGGAGCAGAGAATTACAGGTATTGTGATTTTGTTCTTAATCACTCTGTCAATCAGAGCATCTCCCGATTGTCCCTCTCTGCCGCCCGGCTCGTCGGGATAATACATATCAGTAATTATCAGATCATACGGATTATTACTATCTATTGAGTTTTTAATCTGTTTCCACCCATCCGCGAGATTATTCGACCATTCGATATCTTTAATCCCACATTCTGACAGGGCTTTGCAAATGTCATTGTGTTTAAATGTATCATCTTCGATATTCAGTACTCTCATGTGAATCCTCCTGACTTTATCTGTTTAAGTAGCCATTCCATCTTGCATTCGTTTCCTCAAGCTCATGCTTTTGCATTATGCGATTGCGGTCGCTGAGTATCGCAAGCATTTCATCAGCGATTTCTTCCATGGGAAGCTTTTTATAGTGTGACAGATATCCTATCATCCTTTGAGCTGTCCAGTCGGTATTTAGATTTTTCGTTATCTCATCGCAAAACGGCTCCGGATACCCGCGCCTAAGCAATATATCATATAGCTCCATACTCTTTGCTGTCCTTGGTTTCATATAGTGCCTCTCCAATATTCCTCATCTTTGATAACTAACCCTATACTCTTAAGATTTTCTATCTGTTCCTCAATTGTCAAAGGCGGCTGATGCTGTTTCATATCTCCCATTTGACATTTCTCCTTAAAATTAAAAGACCCAACGTGGTCCGCATCGTTGAGAGGCGTGTTGGGTTCTGTTAATCTTATTATATTCATCTCTCAGGAAAAAAACAATCTCTCAGAAGCAAAATTTACATTTTATTTACAATTTATGTTTCTGTCAAAACACAAGCTTGATACTAGCTTAATACTACACGTATTGTTTCCTTAATATCTTAATCTCCTGTGTATTATTTTGTAATATAAAAATCATCGCCACCCACGTTCAGATGATACTGATTCCCCAAAAATGCAAAACCTGCCGTTGATATAAACCACTTTCTATCTGATGCACAAGAACATTTCGAGACCAACCATTTTGCGCTGATTTTTCAATATACCATTTACGCTCCTCTGGATTGGCTATCTTATCCATAAGAAAAATATTGTGTCCCCATGGAATTTGTGCAACAACCTGTTGCACAAATTCACAATCCGGATAAGTCTCAGCGAATTTTGCAATATACTTCAGATTTCTGACGGAATATCCCATGCTCTTTGCTGTCCTTGGTTTCATATAGTGCCTCTCCAATCTTCTCAATCAATGTCACATCCGCCGGCAGCCACTTTACGTCTGCCAGATGCTCCATTATCTCGCGCTTTAGCTCCTGCTGCGGCGTCTCACCAGACTCAATCTTACCTCCCGGAAACTCCCAGCCCTCATTTAAAATCTCGACGGAAAATATGTAATCCAGTGGCTGCATTTTTCCATCTGCTTTATCTATTTTCTCTGTTCTTTCCGTGTCAAATATCTGATCTGCATTAGTTTTGTTAGTGGCATCTCCATTTAATGCAATTGTACGGAAAAATCTGCCTGTCTCAGGATTTATCATCTGATTAAACTGATTCGATAATTCGACTGATTCATCTATCCTGCTGCAAACGAATCTCATATGCAATCTGATAATTAAAAATCTTGCAGAATTTTACTTTGACCATTATGTGTCAATTCCTCATGGGTAATGTATTTCCCTATACCGACCAAACCATAAACAATTGAATTTGTATCATTTGCATAATACTACTAATTACATTTTGTTGTTCATCAAGCGATCACTTTTTAGCGACCGCCTCTTCTATTATTTTGCTCTATATCCATCTTTCGATTTGGAAAGAGTTCCATCCATATATCTCTTTGTGAAGATTTTTGACTGTACGTATCAGATATAATACTTATCCTGTTCTACCTTATCCAGCAGCTCACCTTCCTTGAAATTCTTCAAGGTCATTACTCTACCACAATGGTGACATTTCATCATAACTCTCGGCAGTACCGGATAATTTCTGTTACCTGTAACCATGTATGAAACTTTCATACTCTTCTTGCACTTCTTACAATAAAAATCTATAACTTTTAACTCTTTGTTCAATTCAGTTCGCTCCTTATTCATACAAAATCATCAATCTACAATTCTGTACTCGTAAAGGAAAGGAAAATAAATATCTGCTGCATATCCGGGACAGTGTTGGAATTCCTGGTCACTAAAAAACGAAGAATGAACAGATCAATAGAATAGCAAAGGAGAATAGCATGAAAAAAGTATTATACGAAGAGTTGCTTCCAGAAGAATTTGTCCAGAGAATGCAAGCATTGAGAAAGAGTACACAGAAATAAAAAACAGACAGAACTTAAAAAATCTCCATTGGCTGACAAAACCAATGGAGATTTTTTATTTTTTAAAGCAATACCTGAGAATTGGTTCCGTAAAAGATATCATCATGAAAAGCCAGTTTCTTCAAAATGGACTCCATATATTCCCAATTATCATCTACATCAAATTCATAGCTGTGTCCCCAGATATATAACAACTGTGGTTCATCCGTATCCATATTTAAAAAGCGGTCAATCCCACTCATAATATCTGCATCTGCATGATGGAAGCTAGGCTTAAACCTCAACAGGTCGGATTGTAAAGCAAAACCATGTGTATCTCCCGAAGTTCTTGCATACTGTATTCCGCATTCCTTTAATATTCTGAATGCCGATTCATCATAAGTGCCAAAGGGGAACACGAATCCTGATATTTTCTGTTCATAGAAAGCTTCAAGATTCCTGATATCTGTTGAAATTTCATTGTATACAGTTTCCTCGTCAAGACCCTTCAGATTGGCATGGGTCAAGGTATGCGATGCGATTTCATGCCCTTTGTAAAGCTCCCTCATATCTTTCTGATTCATCCTGTGGACCACGATATTTCCCTGAGTAAATGTATCGGCTCTTGTCTGGATTCCACTATTCTGGTTAAATGTTGCTTTCATTCCATATTTGTTAAACAATGCGATCAACCGTCTATCCTGTTCTACTCCGTCATCATAGCTGAAAGTGACCGCTTTCTTCTTACCATTCCACATAATAATTACCATACCTTTCTATAACCTGCAAACTTTTCTGTTTCATTGAAAAATCATCTGCGCAAAATCCGCAAAGCAATGTCTCCACACATTCCAGTCATGCTCTCCGGGATAAATCCTTCTGATTTCATGAACACCCTTTTCCCGGATAATTTCATCCTCTGCCAGAAACCTGGGAAGGAAGCTGTCCTTATCCCCTATACAGCGCAAAAATGTATGGAAATAGCTGTTGAACGCCGGATTATCCATTGCCTTTAAATGAGTCTGCTCATAAGGCTTTCTGTTAACTACATCCCTATCCGGGTTTCCTTCAATAAAATCCCTTAAAAAACCGGAGAAGATTCCGACTTCGCTAAACAGATCTGGGTGATCGCATACAGTTCTTGTTGTCTGTACAGAACCCATGGACAATCCTGCCATGCCACGTTTTTCCTTGCATCCACCAAACTGATACTTTTTTTCTACCATCGGAATAATCTCTTCTACCAGCATCCGTTCCAGCAGAACATGGTTTAATCTCTCTTCTAAACCAAACTTTTCTTTTACCATGCCATCGCACATGACAAGGGCAAATGGTTTTATTTTTCCCATTTCAATCAAATTATCAAGTATGATATTTGCTTTCCCTGTTGTTGTCCAGGAAATCTCACTCTCACCAAATCCATGCTGCAGATACAGGACAGGAAGCCCCGCAGACGGTACACATGGCGGAAGATAAACAATAAACCGTTCCCAGTTATTGGAAATATCTGACATATAAAATTCGTGTACCAGTGTTCCATGTGGAATATCCCGTATTTCCGTCAGCTCATTTCCATCCGGCAGTTCAATATAATTATATAAATGGCAGTATCCATGCCCGATGGGCAGTTCAGGAAGCAGAACCTCCTGTCCGTCCACGCAGATCTGTATATAATTCACTGCTGTGGAGAACGGAAGCTCCAGAATCCATTTTTTCCCATCTTTTGTAAATGGATATGTTTTCTCCCCCAGTTTCATAGAAAGCTCTTTTGCATTTTCACAGTCCAGCTGTAAATAATTTTTTCCGTCTTTTTGGAAAAGCATGCTGCTTTGTTCCATAAATACCCTCCTTGCTGCAAGTAATAAAACCATCTCTATATGGTGATATTCTCAGAATTTCATCTGTCTGCATGTTCTGACACCATTGACATAAATGTCATTTGCCAGTTCTGTAACAAGCCGCATATCCTGCCAGGTTTCACACTTATTCCCCATAAAAGTAATGTTATCAAAATGGACATCATGGACACGTACTTCTTCTGTCGGTGTCTGATACCCCCGGATCATGGAGACCGGGATATCTCCGTTCAGCACCTGGATATTATCAAAATAAATATCATTGATTTCTCCTTTGGCAAGCTGTTCCGTATATCTGCAAAGCAGAACCTTAATATCGAACAGTTTCTGTTCTGCCTGCTCTACTCTGATATTTTTATAATGTATATCATGAACATGGCCGCCATCTGCCTGATGGATGGAAATCGCCGCACCACCCATGTTTCCTTCATACTGGCAGTGTATAATATCACAATCCTCAAATACTAGGTCGTGGATTTCGCTCTGGAGGGCATAACCAAGCTCTATGGCATTACCGGGTTCTGCATTCCAGATTACGTTATTGTGAACACGCACTTTTGTTACGTCACGTACCGTTGACGGATCTTCAAACAATCCTTGGGATTTGATGCAGATACTGTCGTCTGTGGAACGGATAAAGCAATTTTTTACCTCTACGTCCTGGCTGCTCGTAATATCAATACCGTCTCCCGTTACAATCCTCGACATAATATTCATATCATCAATCACAACATGGTCACACGCCGCAGGAACTACATGCCAAGAAGGACCGTCTACAGCAGTAAAGCCTTTTAAGAGTACATTATTACACCACTTGGCATAGATAAAGAAACGGTATGCATTACTGTCCGGCAGATGCCAGCAGGCTCCGTTAATAATTCCGTTTCCTACAATGGAAATATTGTCACAATGGTCTGCGTATACACACCCTGATACAACAGCACCTTCCTCTATGTAAACCGTATCATTGGACTTTAAGGTAAGAACTCCTACATTATATACCTTGCCCTTTTCAAAGCAGATGGTGGTATCTGCCGGCTTCTCAATCCTGTGCGAGCAAAGCACAAACAATGCATCATGAAGACCACCATCTGTCTCTACAGTAAACTTTCTCGGTTCATCAAGATGGATATGGACTGTTCCTCCTTTTACAGAAGGAACTATGCCAAAGCTGGACGGACGGATTTCAAGTTTTTCATATGGTGTATGGATTGAAATCTCCAGATCATACGCTTCGTTATCTACTACTACAACATAGTCAAACGAATCTGTATGGTATACCACACGCTCTGTTCCATTGCAGGTAACACTGTATTTTGTTGATTTTTCCAGTTCATCTACGGATTTTAAAATAAATCTCGGTTCCTTGACCGGGTCCGGATTAGGATAATAAATCAAATCATTTTCAAAATCCTTCATGTCTCTTTCCTCCTATGCTTGTATAATGTTCTCAGAAACAAGGTGGTCACTGCTGTTTCCAATACTAATACGCAGTTTCATTCCGCTGCTGACGGTTTCCATGTTTTTGCCATAATATGAGAATTCTTCCTGGTCAATAAAGAAATCTACATCCTTCTTCTCCCCCGGTTTCAGGAAAACCTTCTGAAAACGGACAAGCTCTTTCTTGGGACGTACTACAGATGCATATAATGTTTCATAATAACACTGGACTACTTCTGCCCCCGCAACATTCCCTGTATTGCACACATTACAATGTACATGTACTTTTTTATCCTGTCCTATCTGCACATCAACGTCCGAAATATCAAACTCTGTATAGGACAATCCATAACCGAATGGATATAACGGCGTATTCGGGATATCCATATATCTGCTGGTGAAACGGTTTTCTGAATTATCTTCTGTAAGTATATGTCCGGTTTTTACATCCCAGTAGCTTATGGGCACCTGTCCCACACACCATGGAATACTCACAGATAATTTGCCGGAAGGGTTTATTCTGCCATACACAATATCTATGATTGCTTCAGCTCCCATAGTTCCTGGTCTCCAGGCCATAATGACAGCCTTGGATTTTTCTGATATCCTCCGCAGATCCAATGGTCTTCCTGCAATTACCACAGTCACGATATTACTTGTACGTTCTGCTATTTTTTCAAATAACACCTGCTGCTCTTCCGGCAAAGTCAAGAACGCCCTGCTGGCAGCCTCTCCTGACTGGGATTCATGTTCCCCCAGTACACATACGACCGTATCTTCATGGGTTATCGTTTCCAGCCACTGCTCATCCCTTGGCTTGCCAGACAATTCCTGTTCCACCTGCCATACCTTACACTCTGCATCAGAAAGAATATTACATCCAGTAATACATTCTACTTCTATCTGCTTTTTTTGTAAAACATCTTCTATTGTTTCAACTGCCTCATGTTCTCCAAAAATTGACCAGCGGCTTAATAATTCTCTTGACGCTGTATAAGGACCTGCCCATATAACTTTCTTCTTCATGCTTAATGGCAGTATCTTATCATTTTTCAAAAGGACACAGCTTTCGCCTGCCAGCTGATATGCCTTTTCCCGGTTATGCAAAGTCAGTTTTCCACTCTTTCCAAGACCGGCAAACGGATTTTCAAAAAGCCCCAGCTGATTTTTCATCATCAGGACTCTGAATGCACTTTCATCAACAAACGCTTCCGGAATTTTGCCGCTTTCCACCAGTTTTTCAAGACACAGCATATAAGCAGGACTCATCATATCAATGTCTACACCGGCTTCTGAAGCCTGGATTGCTGCTTCTTCCATATCAGCTGCCACTCCCTGTTCTTCCAGCTGGCCTATGGAGCCCCAATCTGAAATTACAGTTCCCTCAAATCCTTCCTTATCCCGCAGAAGCCCTTTAAGAAGTTCCTTATTTCCGCTTATCGGTTTACGGTCAATAGCATTAAAAGCTGTCATGACCATAGCAGGCTTTGCTTTTAATGCCATACGGAAAGGTTTTACATACTGCTCCAGAAATGTCCGCTGGGATATTTCAACATCATTATATTCCCTTCCCGCATTCACAGCCCCATAACCTGCAAAATGCTTCAGGCATGCCGCTATTCCGGTATCAGCTTTCTGCTGATAGCCATCTACCATTGCTTTTCCCATGATTCCGTTTACATATGGGTCTTCTCCAAAGGATTCCATCATCCTTCCCCATCTGGGATCTCTTGAAACATCAATCATAGGAGAAAATGTTGCCCTTAGCCCTTCTGAAGATGCCTCCGAGGCAGCTATAGAAGCCGCCTCAGACACCAGTTCCGGATGAAACGAACAAGCCTGTCCCAAAGGAATCGGAGCTATAGTCCTGCACCCATGTATGACATCTGCCATAAACAGCAATGGAATATGATGGGGATGCTGTTCCATATATCTGCTCTGGATATCATAAATTTTATCTTTACCGATCACTCCAAGCACTGAACCGGCATATTGAATGATCCATTCCGGTGGCAACTGTTCGCCAACAACACCTGTGAGCACTGCCTCTTTATCGAAGTATGCGCCAGTGAGCTGCACCATCTGTCCTATTTTTTCCTGTAATGACATTTCTGACAGCAATTGCTGTAATTCATGTATTTCCATAAATACTCCTTATGTTTAATCCGTTTATTTCTAATGTTCATTTCTCCATAGATCAGCCCGAAGCATATAAGACCGTATTTTACTCAAAGTAGATTGTCTTGCCACTTTCTGCGGACTGGTAGATTGCTTCCAGAATACGTGTGACAACTGCAGCCTGTGCAGGCTTCACAACCTGTTCTGCCCCATCAACAACGATGTGGTAAAACAATTCCTGTTCATAGTCTGCTGCTGACTTTTCTTTTCCTGAGAAAAATGCTACTCCACCGCTTGATAATTCCGGTTTCTCTACTACCTGTGTATTATGGTGGATGTAATTGATCCTAAGGCCATCTTTCATATCAGCTCCGGCTTTGGTACCACACAGACTTGTTTTTGCCTCATCAACCTCCAGTGTGTTCAGTGCCCAGGCTGATTCCAGTTCGATCACTGCCCCATTTTTCATACGGATAAAACCAAAAGCAGAATCTTCTACACAGAACTTATCCGGATCCCAGTTACCAAATGCATTTCCCTGGTCTGTCTGATCAGACAGCTTGTGGAAGGAAGCTCCCGTAACAGACTGCACTTCATAATTATCCATCATCCATAATGTCAGATCCAGTGCATGTGTACCAATATCAATCAGAGGACCGCCGCCCTGTTCTTCTTCATTCAGGAACACACCCCAGGTCGGAACAGCTCTTCTTCTGAGTGCATGTGCTTTGGCAAAATAGATTTCTCCCAATTCATCACTTTTGCACATTTCCTTCAGATACAATGAATCTGTACGATAACGGTTCTGATATGCTATGTTGAGAACTCTGTGTGTTCTTTCAGCAGTTTCGACCATCTTCTGTGCTTCTGCATAATTTTTTGCCATTGGCTTTTCACACATGACATCTCTTCCTGCCTCCATTGCTGCTATAGAGATTTCTGCATGGGAACGGTTTGGGGTAGTTACATATACAACATCCAGATCTTCTTTTAGAAGTTCACGGTAATCTTCAAATACTTTTGCATCTTCTGTGCCAAATTTTTCTTTTGTCTCCTGCGCACGCTCTATGATGATGTCACAAAAAGCCACCACCTCATAGAGACCACTTTTCTGCATAGCCGGGAGATGTTTTCCGTTAGCAATCCCTCCACAGCCTACGATTCCTGCTCTTAATTTTCTCATGGTATTTCCTCCTTATTTGCACTTTTCTGTGTTATATAACATATTTCTCCAGATATCTTTTACTGAGAATTAAAGACTTCTCCACCTTTTCCTTGGAATCCTCAAATGCTTTATCTTCTATTTCGATACATGTACAGCCATCATATCCTATATCAGTAAGTGCTGACACGTATTTTCCCCAGTCCACATCGCCAAGTCCCGGAATCTTAGGTGACATATATTCCAGCGGATAAGCCATGATGCCACAGGACTCTAATTTATCCCTGTATATCTTGATATCCTTGTAATGAACATGGAATATTTTATCCTTAAATTCATAAAGCGGGCGGATATAGTCGATCATCTGCCAGATAAAGTGGGATGGATCGTAATTAATGCCAAGATTATCACTGTCCAGGATCTTGAAGACCTCTCTCCAGATTGGCGGAGTTGTCATCAGATTCTGTCCTCCGGGCCACTGTTCCTCACCAAAAAGCATCGGGCAGTTTTCAATTGCTATTTTTACGTCACATACCTCTGCCAGTTTTATGATTGGTGGCCATATTTCTTTTACAAGTTCAAGATTTTCCCGTACATTTTTGGTCTGATCCCTTCCGATAAATGTTGTGACCATGCCAACACCTAACTTTTTACTTGCACGTATGACATTCTTCAGATGTTCAATAGCAGCATTTCTTTTCTCTTTATCTGCCGTCATTACGTTAGGATAATATGCCAGTGCAGAGATTTCTACTCCCGCTTTTTCTGCATATGCCATAATATGGGTTGCATATTCATCATCCTGGTTTACCCGTTCTGCATCTATATGGCTTACACCCGCATATCTTCTTTCTGCTTTTTCTTCTGGCCAGCATGCCACTTCCACACATTCAAATCCCTGCTCTGAAGCAAAATCCATCATTTGTTCATAAGTCCATCCGTCAAGGATTGATGTAATAAACCCAAGTTTCATTGAAAAATCCTCCTGTATCTGTTTTCCCTATTTTGCCCATGGAGTTGGTGTAAAATCTCCACCCCTGCACCATTTCAGATAATTCAGTGCATGAAGCTGTCCGGTCATCTCCAGTTCTCCGGAATATACAGGATCATGGTATCCCTCAATGCAGATATCGTCCTCATATCCGTTACTTCTTAAAATAGAAATGATATCTCTCCAGTTCGTGTCACCAAAGCCCGGCATACGATGCCATACAAATGGGACTGCGCCTGATATGCCACTATGTCTTACAGCATCCCAGTCTATTGTTGCATCTTTTCCATGTATATGTACTATTTTTTTGCACCATTTTCTCAGCTCTGTTACCGGATCGATAAGCTGTACCATCTGATGTGTCGGCTCCCATTCCAGTCCGAAGTTATCATTCTTTACTTCCTCAAACATCACTTCCCACGCTTTAGGGTTAAAACCGATATTACATGTCGCATGTTCCCATGTTCCATCCATAAGGCAATTCTCAATTCCCAGCTTCACTCCCTTTTCTTCTGCAAGATCAGCCAGTTCCCGGAATACCTTGCCAAACTCTTCATATGCGGATTCTACCGGCTTTCCTTCCCACGCTCCTGCAAAAGTACTCACATGTGTAGCTCCGAATTTTCCGGCAGTGCAGATTACATTTTCCAGTGTTTTCCTATGCTCTGCGTACTGGATAGGATTGCAATAGTATCCAATTGTCGTGATTTTGGAATCCGTACCTGCCAACAGTTTTTCCGTGCTCAATGCCAGCTTATCAAGGTCAGTCCCTTCCAGTGACATATGGAAATTAAGAGAAAATGTCTCAAATCCTTTTCCAATAAATCCCTTTAACCATTCTTCTGCCTTAGCTCCAGGAACGCATGTTCCTATTTTTATCTGTTTCATACTTATTTTCTCCTGTTCCTTCATAAATACTTATGATTCATACTGTCTATAATCAATCACCTGGTTTGTTTCTGCTGATTGGAAAATAGCTTCCATTAGTTTCATTACACGCATCACCTGGAAGAGCTTAATCTCCGGCTCTGCCCCATCTCTTATAACTGCTGCTACATTCCTATGGAAATCCGCAATATCTCCGGACACATGTGGCAGCTCTTCTTTCACGATTGTATCTTCCCGTCTCGGAGCCATGGTTTTGGTCAGACCTGCTGCTGTCTTTACCGGCACTACTTTCTCTTCGGTTATGCCTGTTTTCCGTATGATCTCACCATTTAACTGCCAGTCCCTGATTACCGCAGTACCATCTTCACCCAGTACATACCATCTTGGCAGGGAAATATAATTATTGGTACCTACTTCAACTAAGACTTCCGTTCCGCCTTCAAATGTCAGGATTGTGGTGAACCCATCATCCACTTCCTGATTGGTAATATGGGTAAGTGATGCATATACAGTTTCAATTTTTCTATCTCCGTAAAGATACAGAATCTGATCCAGCAAATGTACACCCCAGTCAAGAACCATTCCGCCACCATGTACTTTTTCTTTTCTCCAGTCACCCGGAATACCCCTTGAACCATGCACACGGCTTTCTATCCGGAAGACATGCCCCAGCTTCTGTTCCTCTACAAGCTTTCGTATGATCAGGAAATCATCATCCCAGCGCCTGTTCTGGTGTACTGTCAGGAACTTTCCGGTTTCTTTGGCAACATTTTCCATCTCCTGAAGATCAGAAGATGACAGAGTCACCGGTTTCTCTGATATCACGTTTTTCCCCGCATGCATAGCACGGATTGCAATCGGCTTATGGCAGTCATTTGGAGTGGCAATCAGCACGACATCAATATCCGGGTCTGATAACATTTCCTCTTCCGAGCCATACACAGAAAAACCTTTTTCTTTTGCTTCTATTCTCTTTTCTTCCTTGATATCATAGATACCACCAATTTCAATTTCCGGTACATTTGACAGGATTTCTGTATGCCATCTGCCCATTCCACCATATCCTATCAGCCCGTAGATTACTTTGTTTTCCCGCATTTTATACCTCCAATTAAGGAACAGCGGCTAATGAACACCATCAGCCGCCGTCTCTTTTACTTACTTAATTCATCGTTAATTTCTTTAAGAATCTGGTCACCACCCTGACTCTTCCAGTTTTTAACGAAAGTATCGAATTCGCTGATATCTGCTTTTCCCGTAATGATCTTTGCGAAAGTCTCTTCCTCCATCTTCTTCAGGTTTGCCCATTTGGCTTCCATGGTTTCTGTCTGACCATTATATGCATTGTAAACCGGTACATATTTATCATGTACATAGGAATGTCCTCCAACCAAAAGTGCTACAAGTCTCGGGAGATTAGTTTTTGCAAGGTCACTGTCCAGATTCCATTTATCCAGGCTGAAATCATCATAAGGTTCTTTTTTCAGTTTTTTAACTGCTTCCATATCACTCTTTAACAATTTGTGCTGTGAGAAATCGACATCATCCATTGTAATCTCTCCTGCAAGATATTTTTCAAGAGTCTCCGTGGATACTTCAATCTCATCTGCATTGTCGTAGCCATTCCATAACGGATAAAAATCCGAAGCACCCAGCCCTGATGTGGAAGATATGCCATCATCTACCCACTGCTGCTCATTAGCAATCAGATAGTTAGCAATCTTAAATGCAGCCTCCGGATTCTTACAGTTTTTGCTTGCCACTACATATTTACTTGTAGGATTTGGCATATGGGTATAATAGTTTCCATCCTCGGCCAATGGTGTAAAGTATGCTCTCCAGTCTGCTTCTCCTGCCAGTGTAGCATCTGCCACTGTATAACCACCCCACCATGCATTAAAGAAAATTCCCACCTTTCCAGCCAGAAGAGGCTCCTTACAGTCATTTCTGACAAACATTTCCGGATCAATCAGTTTATCTTTATACAATTTCTGGATTTTTTCCAGGGCTGTTCTGGTCTCCGGCTGAATTGAACCATACTTTACAGTTCCATCCTCATCCTGCAGCCAGTACTGTGGATAAGACTGGCAGCTGCTGAACAATGGATCCAGTCCAAACTGGTTTGCTACAGTTGCATTCAAATGATCTGAATTGCCTGGTCCAAGAATTCCAATGGTATCATCTTCTCCGTTGCCATCCGGATCCTGGGTCACGAATGCTTCTGCCACTGCTGCCATTTCATCCCAGGTTCTTGGAACCTCCAGCCCAAGCTTATCCAGCCAATCCTGACGAATCCACATTTCGTTCATTTCTCCTACCATCATACTCGGAGCCGGGATTGCCATCATTTCTCCCTTATCATTCGTGATACATTTTTTCAGTTCTTCCCCACCGGATTCTACATATCCTTTCAACGTATCTGAAGCATAGTCATCAAAATACTGATCAAGCGGCTGGATCATATCATATTTCAGAAGTGCCCTATACTGTGTAGCATTGACATTCATCAGATCAGGAATCGCACCACTTCCGATACATAGGTTCATTTTCTCCTCAAAGTCAGATGAGGATGCAACCCAGTCGTATACGACATCGATATTTAAGTCTTTCTTCAAAAGTCTTGTATAGGTATTATCCTCATAGCTCATTCCGTCAGGAATCTTCGCATTTGGATTCATTGAACCGCCCAGATGGACCTTTACTGTATCTGCATATTTTGAAAATGGGAGATCTTCCTTGGCTGTTCCTTCTGCCTCACCTACTGCTGTTTTCTGTGTGTTTTCTTCTGATGTTTTGCCGCATCCTGCCAGCGCAGTCGCAACCAGTGCTGTCGCACTTACAAGTGCGATAATCTGTTTCTGTTTCATACTTCTTCTTCCTCCTTTTTTTATCCTTTTACTGATCCAAGTGTAATACCATCTACAAAATATCTTTGCAGGAATGGATATACAATCAGTACCGGTATCATAGCTATAAATATCTTTGCAGCATCCAATGAGAGATTATTTAATTTCATCGTCTGTGCAATCTGTTCTACACTCATTGTAGAATAATCCAGTGTTACAGCCATCTGCTGGATATAGGTCTGCAATGGGTAACTGCTTTGTCTTGTACTCAGGACCATTCCCTGGAAGAATTCATTCCAGTACATGACCATGGTAAAAAGTGCAATGGTTGCCACCATCGGTTTTGCCAGCGGTATGTATATGGATATCAGATTCCTCCACGGTCCGCCGCCATCAATAAAACATGCTTCTTCCAGCTCTGGTGGAAGATTTTTAAAAAAGTTCACTGCAAGGATTACATTAAACACCTGTAGTCCTGTTCCCAGCACCAGTCCCCAGATACTGTCCGTCAGATGGTAGCTTTTCATAGTGATATACCATGGAACAGTACCACCGTTGAATAACATACAAAATACAAGAATCCACATGAAGATTTCTTTATGGGGGAACTGCTTTTTCGTTCTTGACAATGGGAACGCTGCCATAAGAATACATACCATGCTGATAGCAGTACCCAGTACTACTCTTTTTATAGATATCAGGAACGAACCCAAAAATCCACCTTCTCCCAAAATCTTCTGGTAGGAGAGCAGATTGAAGCCAACCGGCCAGAAAGCAACTTTTCCTGCATTAACGGCTTCCCTGCTGCTCAGGGATACACAGAGGACATACCATACAGGCATAATACAGATCAACATAACTATAACAAGGAACACCACATTCAAAACATCGAAAATCTTGGATCCGAGGCTTTTATTCTCAATCATAGATACCACCTCCTAAAACAGTTTATAACCGGTAAATTTATCTGCAAGCCGGTAACCCAGAGCAATCAATATGACACTAATCACAGACTTGAATAATCCGACTGCTGTTGCCAGAGAATACTGCAGATTCTGTAAACCAGCCCTGTATACCCATGTATCAATAACATCTCCTGTTGAATATACCAATGGGTTATACAGATTATATATCTGGTCAAATCCTGCATTTAATACATTGCCAAGAGACAGGATAGCCAGAAGTGCTACTGTCGTCCTTATACCCGGCAGCGTCACATGCCATATCCTCTTAAACCTGCCGGCACCATCTGCTGCTGCCGCTTCATACAATGATTTATCAACACCCAGGATAGCAGCAAGATAAACTACTGTATTATAACCGAACCCTTTCCAGATGTCCGTACCAATCACCAGCGGCTGGAACAGCTTTGCTTCCCCGAAGAAATTAATCGGGTCACCGCCAAACAGCTGTATCAGATGATTTATCGGTCCTGTATAACCGAAAATGTTCAGCACGATCTTTGCAAGAATAACCCAGGACAGAAAATACGGTAAGTATACGATTGTCTGAATCGGACGCTTCAGTCTTTTCAATGCCAGTTCATTTAATAATAATGCAAAGATCAGTGGGAAAATAATATTTCCAATGATCTTACCCACAGCAATAGTTACTGTATTACGTAAAACCTGTATAATGTCACTCATCTGAAACATATACTTAAAATTAGCCAGACCAACAAATTTGGAATGCAGGATGCCCTGTCCCGGATTATAATCCTGAAAAGCCATCACGATTCCAAACATAGGCACGATACTGAAAAAGAACAGCCACAGGAAAGCCGGTACCAGCATTATGTAATAATGTTTCACAAACCTTTTAATGTACATGAGTAAACCTCCCTTCCTTTTTGTTTAATATACACTATGATACCTCCCTTTCTTTTTTTAATTATTTTATCTTCTTCCCCCATATCCTGCTAGATGATATTGTTTCTAATTTTACCAAATATTTTTTATCACAAAAAAAATGTCCGATGAAAATCAGACATTTTTACTCTCTTTTCTGTATTCCGAAGGCATACACCCATGCTCCCGTGCAAATACTTTTGCAAAATAATGAAAATTATCATATCCAAGTTCTACGGCAATCCTTGTAATGCTATTCTTTCCCTCCTCTATCCATTCCGCCGCAGTCTTCATTTTCCTTTGTATCACATATTGGTGAAATGTTTCCCCCGTCATCTCCTTAAACCTTGTACTAAAATAACTCCTGCTCATCCCTATCCGTTCTGCCACGTCTTCAGATCGAAGATTCTCCCCGATATGTCCATCCACATACTTGATAACCGCTGCAAAAGCACTGATATCATTTTTCTGTGATGAGCTAAGACTCTCTTCATAAATATGTTCCCTCCAGTGGTGCACCCAGTCCAGCATCTCTTCAACCGTATCCATCGATGGAAATTCCCCTTCTCCATCTGACAGGAGCTGAATATTATGAAAACTCTTAACAAAAATCCTCTCCGCACTCCGCAGACTGATTTCTTTTGTTTTCTGACAGAGATCTTCAAATTCTTTCTCACTGAAAATCCATCTGGTGTGCATCCATCTTCTGTTCAGTTCTTCAACTTTTTCCTGTTTTTCCTCCTCAACTTTTTCCTGTTTTTCCTCTTCTGCATGTCCATCTCTGCATGTCTGCATGTACTTTGCACTGACCCGTTCCAGTATCGTTCCACACTCTTCCGGGGAAAAACTGATCTTTGAGATATAGTCTAACGCACCCATACGGATTGCCGTCTGTGCATAACTGAAATTCTCATATACAGAAAGAATTACAAATTTAATTTCCGGAAATTCCTCTCCGCATATCTGCATAAGTTCCAGTCCATCAATTTCCGGCATATCTATATCGGTAAATACAATATCCACCGGATGATTTCGGAGAAATTCAAGGGCTTTTCTCCCATTCTGTACATCTCCCACTACCTCGAATCCATACTTTTCCCAGTCAATAATAGCAACCAGACCTTTTCTGGCAAGTTTGTCGTCATCTACAATCAATACGTTCATCTGTCTGTCCCACCTTATTTTCTTCCAATGTAACCTCTTTGTCTTTCTCTTTTTTTTCTTCCGGTTTCCGGACAGGAAGAAGGATCGTAATTTTGGTTCCGAACCCTTTTTTGCTGTTTACAAACAAACTCGTCTGTCCATCATAAAATGATTCCAGCATAGCCTTGACGTAGCGCAGTCCGATACCTCTGTTCTCATTCTTCCAGTATTCCCAGTCATAATCAAACGGCTGGTTGATCTCATCAATCTCCTCCTGATTCAGTCCCTTTCCGCTGTCAGAGATAGTTACAACAGCAAAATGCCTTGCCACATCTTCAAACACCTGGATGCTGATCTTCTCATCATCCCCAAGACCATAGCGGATCGCGTTCTCCACAAGTGGCTGAAAAAGCATACGGACCGTTGGCTGGTCAAGATAACTGCCATCTTCTATATTCATCTCAATAATAAAATCATACCGCATCTGCTGAAGTGCAATATATTCCTTTACAATCTCCAACTCCATCCGCAACGTTGTCTGGCGGCCTTCTTTGCCCAGATTATAGGAAAGAAGCTTCTTTAGCCTCTGTACAAACTCACTGATCTCTCTTTGGTGACTCATTTGTGCCATCCACTGAATCGAATTCAGTGTATTGAGAAGGAAATGAGGATTAATTTGATAGAGAAGTTTCTCAAACTCTATCTTCTGTATGCTTTTTTCCTTTTCTACCATATTGCTGATAAGATTCTCAATCTGTCTCTTCATCTGTTCTACTTCCCTCATCAGGCTGTCAAACTCTGCAATGTCCGACTCTTCATGTACTGCCTGAAGAGTGCCATCCCCAATCTGCACCATCTGTCTGCGGAATTGACTCAGTGGTCGGCAGATCATACGATAAAGATAGAGGACAGACATGGAAAAGAGCAGAAACGTTACAACTATGATGAGTGTCATCATCATTCTCCACTGGTTACTCTTCTTGTGATATATATTGTCCGGCAGTGCCACTGCATTAATGTATCCAATCTGACTCCGGTATGCCATGATCTTATAGCCCTCTCTCGTCTGGACTTCATACTCCCCCTTTGAGAGTGATGCAGAAAACAGTTTCTGTCCATGTATAATGACAGGATTTACGCTGTATTGTGCAACCCCTCTCTCATCCGTCTGAATATAAGTGTAGGGATATCCTTCCTTATTTATTTCTTCCGGGGTCTTCATATCAGCCTCTATTTCTGCGTAGATTTCCAGTTTTTTCCCATTGCCAAAAACTACTTCCCTCATGACGGAAAAAACTGTTTTCTCACTACTCCCAAGAAAAGACGCATGGGCTGCCTGCATAACATTTCCCGCACACTTCACAACCTTAGGCAATGCGTTCTGTCTTCCGTCCAGTGTTCTGACATTCATACCGCTGATAAGTTCCTTTTTCTCTTCCTTGTCATAATAGGTAGCGCCTACCAGTTTTGTGTTGACATATCCTAATCCCGAAAGTTCTTGTCTAAGGGATTTCTGTTCAACAAACCTGTCAAAATTATCCACAGCATCAAGATAACTGTCCGTTACGTTTCCGATCAGACCGCCCGGTCCCATATAGTTCACAATACCGATCATATCATAATAGGCTTCATCCGTATTCTTCGTAATCTGATCCAGATACATTTTCATGTTATCCTCTATACTGTCATTCTGTATCATTCTCAGTTCCATATAGGATACAATTACCGCAGCCAGAAGGCTTGTCATCGCACACATCGTCAATATGCCAAGCATTTTTGCCTTCAATGTTTTCTTCTTTTTTTTCCGAGCTATCCCCATATACCTGTTTCTCTCCTCAACTGCATCACTAAAAAAGACTGCGCATCGGCAATATCCCGCCAACGCGCAGTCTGTATTCTCTGTATACAAAACTCCTGACAAACGCCTGTCATCAGATATCCGTGACAATTGTCGAATTTTATATAGTATATCACACGGTCTGAATAATGTAAAGCAGTTGCCCTTCTGACAGCAGTAGAAGGAGAACTAGCATGAGCAAATATATTCCCGGTAATCAAAAACATCTTACTCTCGAAGATCGCAAATACAAATAATGACTTTCACAGTCCAGTGCCGGTATAAACATGACCAGACACGAACTGCATCAGGAAGATATGGTCATCACGCCCCTGATTTTTCAGGGCCAGTCTCCATATCAGATTATAACGAATCATCCAGAACTCGATATGTCCGTGAGAACTCTATATTCTTACCTTGATAAAGGAATCCTGTCCGCAAGAAACATCGATCTGAAACGTCAAGTAAAATTCAACCCCCGCAAAGTACACAAGACCCAGATCAAAGACAGATCCGTTTTTATCAGACGTATGTTTTCTGATTTTCAAGCCCTTGAACTTGACCATTTTGCTGAAATGGATACCGTTCACTCATCACAGGACTCAAAGCGTGTCATCCTGACATTCTTCTTAACCCGTGAAAAACTGTTTCTTGCATTCATTATGAACAGATGCACCAAAGGTGCCGTAAAACTTGTTTTTAACAAGTTGGAACACCAGCTTGGCACATATGATTTTTTAACCTTATTCAACACGATTCTTACGGATCGCGGATCCGAATTCGGAGATCCGGAGTCTCTCGAAAACGGCATTAATGGCATTATGCGGTCAAGCATCTATTACTGTGATCCGATGAGAAGCAGTCAAAAAGGCGGCATCGAACAGACACATACCATGCTTCGAATGATTCTTCCTAAAAAGACTAGCTTTGAATATCTCACACAATGGGATTTAAGAACTATCTTAGACCACATAAATTCAACCCCAAGAGAAAGCCTTGGTGGTCGAACACCGTATGATGTAGCACTTGCTGTCCTTGGTTTCATACAATGCCTCTCCAATCTTCTCAATCAATGTCACATCTGCGACAGCTACTTTACATCTGCGTCTACAAATATCTGCATTCTTATATCCAGTTAAAATCGCCACCTGTCACCGCAAGCGATAACAGCTTATCCATCTTCTCTACCTCTTCAACGCCTCTAACCATCTGAATAAGCTTCGCAGATTCTACAACTTTTGGTATCTCCTCATCAGGTCCTATCTCCATATCTGCCTCTTCTCCACAGTATGGACATACCAATGTTGGTGCAATTTTTAAATCCAAAAACCGGCTTCCACACTCTTTACACTCATAATAACCGCACTGCTCTGTGCCATCCGGTACATAATACATATATAATTTCCTGCCTTTCATTTTCTTTAGTTTTATTTCCATGTCTTCCATACATCCGGCCGGTACCCGATTGTTGACTGCCTGCCGTTTCTAACCACCGGTGTCTTAATCACCTGCGGATTTTCAAGCACTTTATCCAGCTTGTCCTCATCTGCTATGTACTTTATAAGTGCCAGCAAATCCTTATCTTTGCCATCCCAGTTAATCATATTGTCAAGACCGCCATTCACCTGAGCGACAGAATTAAATTCGCCCTTGCTCATGCCTTTTTCCTTCATGTCGATAAACTGAAACTTTATCCCACGCTCCTTGAAAAATCGCTGTGCTTTCTTTGTGTCATTGCATTTCTTTGTTCCGAAAATTTGTATGTTCATGCTATTTTTCCTTATATTTATTGTATTCTGGTAACTTGAGAAACATCTACATATAATAGTTATCCAATTTTTGCAATTGTCTATGATTTTGCGAAATCATATGCCGGTTGCAAAATCTTGTGATATACTATCCACAAATGGAGGTGTTTTCATGGAATTTAAAGAGAGATCCGATAAAAAAATACTTGATGACATAAAATCAGCCGGTCAGACATTTTTAGGACTCCGAATGGAGGACCTGCTTCTTAGAATCAACGAGCTGGATGATACTGATATTAAAAAGCAGCTCATTCAGGAATACTATGAACATCAAATTGGAACTCATGACGATAAATTTGACGGTACCAGAACCAGAGTGAATTCAGCAATTCGTATAATTGCAGCTAATAAAGTTTTATTTGCACTTAACGTAATAACCAATTCTAATTTCAGGGTGCCACCAGATGCTGTGCTTAAAGCCAGTGAAACTATAGCAAAAATAGAGCGTGGAGAAATAAAACTACCTATTTTATCATAGCTCTTCGTCACCGATTTTTATATCCAATATGGCTTCTTCAATTACCTTCACACACTCATCAGTATGTTTCTTTATGTCATTTCCCCAAAACCGGATTACCGTCCATCCCATAAACAACAGTTTTTTGTTTACTTCGTCATCCCGTTCCTTGTTTCTGGATATCTTGCTAATCCAATATTCACTGTTATTACTATTTTCCAGCTTAGGTTTAAGAACCTCCCAGTCTTTACCGTGGAAAAATTCTCCATCACAAAAAATTGCTATCTTATATTTTGTCAAAACAATATCCGGTTTTCCTGGAAGCGCCTTATAATTTTTTCTATATCGATACCCTCTCTCCCATAAGGCTTTTCTAAGCAACACTTCAATTTTTGTATTACTAGATTTGATATGCTGCATATTCTTATGACGCTGTTCCTTTGTCATATCATCCGCCATATTAAGCTCCTTGAAAAATAACATCATTATGATATTCAATAAATTCTTTTCCTGGCAAAAACTTATCTGGCAATACTATTTCTTTACCATTATAATAATCAAACCATTGCCTCGTGTTTTCATCCATTACTGCCTCTTCAAGATATCTTGAATTTATAATATGAAAATCCTTATCAATCGTTATAAGCCCACGATCAAATGCCTTATCATGCATTGCATTAAGACATAATCCATTGCTTGGATTTGTCCGCTCCGTCTTTTCATCGCTTACTCTCCATGGTTTAATATGACTAGCAACAAGGAGTTCCTTATTTCTTAGACCTGTGACACAACATGCATTTCCATATGACATAAGACCTGACATTCGAAAAAAGTACTGTCCTATGCGAATTTTAGCCTGATAATCTTTATCTACACCCGCTGGAATATCATATAGCTGTAACTCCGATAACAAAGTATCTACTGATGTATGCTGCATATCTGCTAAAATACTCTGTGCTGTAAAGGACAATTCTTCTATATTATTTGAATACTCATCATAAATTATCTTATCTAATTTGCTTGTATGAGACATACCAGAAACTTTTCTTGCCTGTAATTCTGAATCGTAGTGAGCCAAATTTGCCATTTTTAACGCTAGTGCATCTGGAGTTCTATTTATAATATGTGATAGCTGTATTATCTCTTGATTGTTCTTTCCTATTTGCGAAAATGGAATCCTCGTATATAAATCCATTGCCAAAATGGTTTCTTCTCTTGTCCAGTTTCTCCTCGCCATATTCTCACCACCTATAAAAATATTATAATACTTTCAATTATTTTTACAATACAAAAGGATGACACATACTGTGCCATCCTTTAAACAATTAATCAGTACATATTTGAGCTATTTCATCTGCAATTCGCTTTATCACAGAAACACAAACAGAATTACCAGCCTGCTTATACAATCTTGCATCACTCATGTTATCAGGAAGCTTAAAGTCTTTTGGAAATCCCTGCGCATTAAAACACTCTCTTGGTGTCATTTTTCTAATGCCATTGCTTGTCTTTATTAAACATACATTATGACCACCTTCACCTTGATTAGCAGTTAATGTCGGAACAACCCCTGATTGATTTTTTCTCACATATTTACGGCGCCATTGATATACAGCCGGGTGCTCTGGTTCATCATCCTTCATGCCCTCTACAAGAGCTTCATAAATATTTCCTTTATACTTTCCCTGTGTATAATAATATTTGTCATCAACTTTGTTTTCAAAATCAATAATATCCTTAACTGTTGATGTTAACGGAACAGATAGTGGCCAATGAAATTTCTCATAATCAGCTTCATCTCTAAATGCTACTATATATATTCTTTCTCTGTTTTGAGCCACATTTCCATAATTCATTGCATTTAAAACCTGATATGTATATTTATAACCAAGGATATCCAGTTGTTGGCAGATAACTCTAAATGTATTCCCATTATCATGTCCAACTAAATTTTTAACATTTTCAAAAAAAGCAAATCTTGGCTTTTTATCTGCAAGAATTCGAGTTAATTCAAAAAACAGTTCTCCACGACCTTTTTCATCATCAAAGCCTTTCCTATAACCTGCAATTGAAAAAGCTTGGCACGGAAATCCGGCAAGCATTAAATCAAAATCTGGTATCTCATCACTTTTTACATCATGTATATCTCTGACATCAACTTTTATATCATAATTTAATTCAAATGTCCTTGCAGGATAAGAATCAATCTCGTTCGCATATACCGTTTTAAAAACTCCTGTATTCTCAAATCCATAATCAATTCCACCAACCCCTGCAAAAAAAGACGCGCACTTTAACATATTATCTCCTCACTATAATAGGTCATTTTTTATAATTATAGCATAAATCGCGGCGCGCCGCAATTTAATATTGTAATTTTCTACATTTTTTTTGGGTAAAAAACTTACTAAATTTCTGATTATCTTTTCATAAGTTGGTAAATGCCGATAT
>ERZ772858.773-NODE-773-length-39038-cov-13.633763_pt1 | contig 39038 bp, 30 predicted proteins | sample MGYA00512136_ERZ772858 | MGnify/ENA primary metagenome ERZ772858 (study PRJEB29015, sample SAMEA2737726) | human gut metagenome | biome: human gut; feature: human-associated habitat; material: faeces | place: China | collected 2012 ...
AGCCCCGCCGCAGCGGCGGGGCTTTTTTTATTAGGAAATTTTTATGAATGCAACCTGTTTTAATACTATCTATGAATCTTATATGCAATATTTTTATTTTATGAAACCGACTTCTTTTGCAATTTTTTCATACGCGGCATCTTTGCGTTCATTGAAAATAACTTTATTTTCCTCAAACATGTTATTTCCCTTTGTGTCGATTGATACGATAAGAGGACCGAACTCCTTAACGCGGCAGTTCCAAAGTGTCTCAGGCATCCCCAAATCTCTCCACTCGGCTCTTACAATTTCCTCAACCTCTGTTGCTGCAACTACAGCATTTCCGGCAGGAAATACACAGTGAATGGCACCGAATTCTTTACATGCACGCTCTGTATTTTCTTTCATTCCGCCTTTTCCGATGATAACGCGTACACCTGTGAGCTTTACGAATTCATACTCAAATTTTTCCATACGCATGCTTGTTGTCGGACCAACCGATACCATTTGGAATTTATCATTTTCAAGAGGTCTGATAATAGGACCCGCATGGAAAATCGCATTATTTCTTACATCTACCGGAAGTTCTCTTCCCTCTTCAACAAGTCTTCTGTGGGCAACGTCACGGCATGTTGTCATGCTTCCGTCAAGATAAATAATATCTCCGACTTTAATATCTTCCAAATCCTGTGCCGTAACAGGTGTTATAAGTACCTTTTTTCCGTCTCTGATTTCTACCATTATAAAGTCACCTCCGAATGTGTTGTAATTGTATAATTAAGATCTTTATCAAAAATAATGTGTCCTCTTCTGTGGCTCCAGCATCCGACATTTACAGCCACACCGATTGCAGAAGGATGACGTGCCGTATTTTCAATGTTTACGCCCATTACCGAATATTTACCGCCCATGCCCTGTGGTCCTAAACCGATTGAATTAATACCATCTTCAAGAAGTCTCTCCATTTTTGCGGCTCTTTCATTTTCATTATGTGAACCGATAGGTCTCATGAGTGCCTTCTTTGAAAGAAGTGCCGCTGTCTCCACAGATGTTGCAACGCCGACGCCCACAAGAAGCGGAGGACATGCGTTAAGACCGTAGCTTGTCATTACATCAAGGACAAATTTTGTTACGCCCTCGTAGCCTTCGCCCGGCATAAGAACCATTGCTTTTCCTGGAAGCGTACATCCGCCGCCTGCCATATATGTATATATTTCGCATGAATCACTATCTGGTACAATATCCCAGAATACTGTAGGAGTTCCTTTTCCGACATTTTTTCCGGTATTATACTCGTCAAATGTTTCAACGCTGTTGTGTCTTAAAGGTGCTTCAAATGTTGCCTGCACAACCGCTTCTTTAAGAAGTGTCTCAAGTTCTCCAATCAACGGAAATTTTGTTCCGCATTTTACCCAGAACTGAAGCACACCTGTATCCTGACAGCTAGGTCTGTTAAGTTCAACCGCAAGTTTCTGATTTTCAAACATTGTGTTATAAATTGTCTTTGATAAAGGACTGTCCTCCTTATCTCTCAACTCCTGAAGTTTTGCGATTACATCATCAGGCAGTTTCTTTGCCGTATAAGCAATAAACTTAGCCATGTAATCTGTAAGCTGTTTTACCTGTTCTTCCTTTGACATAATAAATCCTCCTTGTTTTTATGAAGTAAAAATCCGAGCTCCAATGTGAGGAGAGGATTTTAACCTCCTTGTTTTTACGAAGTAAAAGTTACATTTTCGACTTTTATATTGATACTTTTTTACTTAATCCGCAAAAAGCATTTGTTTTTACGGAAAAAACGGATATAAAATCGGTAAAAGTATCATACTCACTATCGTTGAAACTATAATCAACGGAATTCCCGATTTTGCATAATCCTTAAATGTATATCCGCCCGCTCCTATTACCATTGTGTTTGCAGGCATTCCTATCGGTGTAGCATAAGCACATGAGCCACCAATTACGCAAGCCATAAGTACGGCACTCGGGTCAGCCCCGATTGCTTCCGATATTGACAAGCATATCGGAACCATAAGTGCTGTCGTTGCTGTGTTACTCATAAAATTAGTGAGCACACAACAAAGAATAAATACTACAAATGTAAGTAAATACGGTGACGGGTTATCTCCAAGAAAGCTGATGACTTTATTTGCAAGAAGCTCTCCCGCACCTGATTTCTGAAGTGCTGACGCAAGCGAAAGTGTACCGCCAAACAAAAATATTGTTTTTAAATCTATTGATTTTAATGCCTGCTTTTCAGAAATTACACCCGTAACTACGAGAAGCAGTGCTCCGATACAGCCTACAATGCAAAGCTTAATTCCGATTTTTTCTTCAAAAATCATTCCGATAAGAGTTAAAATCAAAATTATAAGAGACAGCCACTGTTTCCACTTAGGAACATCTGAATAATCTTTCTGTTCGCCGTACACCGAATCTCCCGACGGCTTTGTGTCAGGCAGAAGCTTGTATCCTATCAATGCGAAAAATAAAATTCCCGTTATAAGAATCGGTAAACCGATTTTTGTATATTCAAAAAATCCGAACGATTTTCCGATTTCCTGCATTGCCGATTGGGCAATCAGATTTCCCGGTGCACCTATAAGCGAAAGATTTCCGCCCATAGCCGCCGCAAATACAAGCGGCATAAGAAGTTTTGACCTTGAATATCCTGATTTTGCCGCAATTCCTATAACAACCGGAATAAGAACCGCCGCTGTTCCCGTATTTGAAAGCACTCCACTCATCAATCCCACAATCACCATAATTGCGATGATAAGCTGTCTTTCCGACTTAGCAAAATGTGTAACCACTCCTCCGATTTTGTTTGCCATTCCTGTCTCAAACAATGCTCCTCCGACAATGAACATGGCTACGAATAAAATTACATTGCTGTCAATAAATCCTGAAAAAGCTGTTTTCCAATCAAGCACTCCCGTTATGATAAGTCCGATACAGACAATCATTGATGTAACACCAAGCGGAAGTTTTTCCCATATGAACATTATGATTGCAAACAGCAAAAATACTAATGTTATTGCTGCATGACTCATTAGCAACCCTCCTTATTATTTACATCATATCTTTAGTGAAATAACACGGCCGTTTGTTTATTTCCCTTTGCTTGATTGCATTATATTAATAACTTATGTTGTTGTAAATTTATAAAAACTAATGGTTTTATAAGTTTTTTTTATGCCTTTTATATAAATTTATTCATTTTCACCAAAAATATGGTATACTGAATACAATATTAAAAAACATTATCCGCTGAACAGTGCAATAAAGCACTCCTACGGATTTTTACAAAATGAGGTTTTTATGAAGATTGTACAATTAGAATATTTTTGTGCGGTTGCAAGACTGCACAGCATAACGCAGGCTGCAGCCGAGCTTTATGTTACACAGCCCGCTGTTTCAAGTGCAATTAAGGAACTTGAAAAAGAATTTAACGTCAGTCTGTTTAACCGTTCAAAAAATCATCTGACGCTTACAAAAGAGGGTGAATTATTTTACCAGAAAGCTCAAAAGCTTCTCGCCGAGTACAAACAAACGCTTAACCAGCTTCACGACATAGGCAGAACTATTTCAGCGGTAAAAATAGGAATCCCACCTCTTTTGAGCACAATATTTTTTCCTGAAATGATTAATGATTTTCACAGGGAATATCCCGACATTCCTTTTGAATTATTTGAATATGGTTCAATCCGTGCTGCCAATCTCGTGCATGAAGGCATACTTGACGCAGCATTGGTAAATATGCACTTTTATGAAATAGATAAGCTTAATTCCATACAGATTATGCAGGATAAAATCGTTTTTTGTGTATCAAAAAATCACCCCTTTGCCAAAAAGAAAGAGGTGACTTTTGACATGATTAAAGACATGCCACTTATTATGTATAACACCGATTCTGTACAGAATGAAACTCTTGATGCAATATTTAAAAATTCGGCGATAAAGCCAAATGTCATACTGCACGCAAGCCAGCTCTACACAATAAAAAGCTTTATCTGCGAGGAATGTGCCGGAGCATTTTTGTATTCGTCGCTTTTAAAAAAGCTTCCCGGTGTTGTCGGAATTCCAATTACTCCCACAATACACCAAAGCATCGGTCTCGTATGGAAAAAGGGCAGTTACACAACCGACAGTACCGATAAATTTATTTCATTTGTAAAAAAACACACTATTTTATAGGAATTTATCAAGTTCAGTCTCAACACGCTTATTGATTTTAACCTTAGGATTTTCCGTAATCGTTCCTCTTGCGACAACCATTTTTACATGGCGTAATGCTCTGAGGTCATCGAGCGGATTTTCCTCGGTTACAATCATATCTGCACATTTATCTTTTTCGAGCGTACCGGTAATATCACCGATTCCCGCCATTTCGGCGGCTCTTGCAGTTGCCGTATACAATGCAAACGCATTGGAAACGCCCGTATATTTGTGGAAATAATACAATTCTCTCCAAAAATCATACTGTGTAATCCACGGACATCCGACATCATTGCCAAGAACGACAGGTATATCATTTTCAAGTGCCGCTTTCGCACATGCAATTATTCCCTCAAACACAACATTTCCGTTAAACTGTTCAACTTCAGTTGCGTTGGTAATCGAACGATCAAACAATGCATACGGAAGTGCAGGTGAAATTGTTGTACAAAGAAATGCCTTTCTTTCCTTGAATAACTTAATTGTATCATCATCAATTTTTGCACCGTGTTCAATTGAGTCAACACCATTTTCAAGAGCAACACGCACCCCCTGCGGAGATTCGACATGTGCAGCAACTAAATAGCCATTTTCATGTGCCTTGTCACAGACTACCTTTACCATTTCCGGAGACATTTTCAGTTCACCCGGAACACCTTTTTCTTTTGCGTCCATTACGCCGCCAGTAATCATAAGCTTTATCAAATCAACCTTTTCTTTTTCCGATTGCTCCAGATGTTTTAATGCTGTATCTATACTATCCGCCGCAACAGCAACAGAACCAGCCATATGTCCGCCAGGCACGGAAATTCCTTCATTAGCGGCAAGTATTCTTGGTCCCACCTTTGTTCCCGCATTAATCTCATCTCTTAATTTTGTATCAAAACTTCCAAGTCCGCCAACCGTTCTTATTGTTGTCACACCGCTCATAAGCTCTGTTTTTGCAAATCCGGCAACCATACCGTATGCAATTGAACGCATAAGTGCATTTCCCATAAGTATTTTTACAAGTTTCTCATTATCACGCTGTTTTTTCTGCGGCTTGCCATTACCTGCAAGGTGAACATGCATATTTATAAGACCGGGCATAATATATCTGCGTTTTAAATCAACTTTTTCATATCCATTCAAATCCGTGCCTGCCTTGACAATATCCTCAATTTTATCATTGTCCGTAAGTATGACGAAGCCCTCTTTTACCTGCATATCTTTGGTTCCGTCAAGTATTTTTCCGTTAATATAAGCATATTTCATATTTTTATACTCCCTGTTTTTGAGATTTTTATTTAATACCAATTAAACAAAATCTTACGCACTGATTGACTTTCCTGTGTAAAGCTGATAATATCTGCCTTTTTCTTCCATAAGCTGATCATGTGTACCACGCTCAATAATTCTTCCCTGTTCCATAACCATAATACAGTCTGCATTCCGTACCGTAGAAAGACGATGAGCGATAACAAATGAAGTTCTTCCTGTCATAAGTGCATCCATACCACGCTGTACAAGTTTTTCTGTACGTGTATCAATAGAAGAAGTCGCCTCATCAAGAATAAGAACAGGAGGATCTGCAACTGCCGCCCTCGCTATTGCAAGAAGCTGACGCTGTCCCTGACTAAGGTTCGCACCACCGCCGGTAAGCACTGTGTTATAACCATCAGGAAGTCTTTTTATAAATCCATCAGCATTAGCAAGCTTTGCGGCAGCTATACATTCTTCATCAGCTGCATTGAGTCTTCCATATCTGATATTGTCCATAATCGTGCCTGTAAAAAGGTTGGTATCCTGTAAAACAATGCCCAGGCTTCGGCGTAAATCGTCTTTTTTAATATGATTAATATTAATTCCATCATAACGGATTTTACCATCCTGTATATCATAAAACCTGTTAATAAGGTTGGTAATTGTTGTCTTTCCGGCACCGGTAGAACCTACAAACGCAAGCTTCTGACCAGGTTTTGCGAACATTTTTATATCGTGAAGCACGATTTTGTCAGGATTATATCCAAAATCAACTCCATCAAATGTAACATCACCCTGAAGTCTTGTATACATTTCATCTTTGTTTGCAGCATTTGGTTTTTTCCATGCCCACATCTCTGTCAGTTCTTCAGTTTCATGGATTTCACCATTTGAATCATAACATATATTTACAAGTTCAACATCACCTTCATCTGTCTCTGGTACTTCATCACAAAGGTCAAATACCCGGCCGGCACCTGCCATAGCCATTACAATACTGCTTACCTGCTGGCTTATCTGTGTTACAGGCTGTGTGAAACTCTTGTTTAATGAAAGAAATGCTACAAGTGTACCAATTGTAAGTCCTGAAAAGCCGCTTAATGCAAGCACACCACCTACAAGTGCACACAAAACATAACTTATATTTCCTATATTTTCATTGATAGGCATTGTAATATTTGCAATTTTATTAGCATTGTTGGCACTTTCTCTTAACTTGTTATTAATCTGCTTAAACTGTTCAAGACTTTCCTGCTCATGACAGAATACCTTAACAACCTTCTGCCCTTCCATCATTTCCTCAATATAAGCATTTACTTTACCGATATCTTTCTGCTGCTCAACGAAATATCTGCCGGATGCAGCGGAAAGCTTTGATGTCACAAAAAGCATAATTGCAACCATAATAACAGATACAATTGTAAGTGGTATATCAAGAACTATCATACTTACAAATGTTGATACAAGTGTTATAAGTGAATTAAGAACCTGTGGAATACTCTGGCTTATAAGCTGTCTTAATGTATCAATATCATTTGTGTATACCGACATGATATCTCCATGTGCATGTGTATCAAAGTATCTGATTGGAAGTGATTCCATATTAGTAAACATCTCTGTACGGAGCTTTTTCATAGTACCCTGACCAACATTTACCATAATTCTGTTATATCCGTAGGAACATAAAACACCCACTGCAAATATTGCTACAAGTTTTAAAAGAGCCTGTGCAAGCGGTGAATAATCAGGAACTGCCATCTGTGTAAGCGGCACAATGTAATTATCAATAAGTTTCTGTATAAATAAAGTTCCACACAATGTCGTAATTGCCGAAACCAATATGCAAACGACCACCATGAAACATGCCAATTTGTAATTTTTTACTATATAAGAAAGAAGTCTTTTTAATAATAAAAGCGGATTCTTCTCTTTGTTCTCATTTTTATTTTTCATGTCTTCCTCCTATTCTCACTATTCTGCCGATTCATCGAAATCACCGCCGCCCTGCATCTGGACTTCACAGATTTCGCGGTAAACTTTGTTATTTTCCATAAGATTTTCATGTGTATCAAAGCCACTGACTTTTCCATCTTCAAGAACAATAATTCTGTCGGCATCCTGAATACTTGAAATTCTCTGCGAAACTATAAGCTTTGTTGTTCCCGGAATTTTCTGGGCAAATGCCTGTTTGATTTTTGCGTCTGTTGCAGTATCTACAGCACTTGTCGAATCATCAAGAATAAGAACCTTTGGTTTTTTAAGCAATGCTCTCGCAATACAGAGTCTCTGTCTCTGACCACCTGAAACATTAGTACCGCCCTGTTCTATCCATGTATCATACTTCTTAGGCATTCTCTCGATAAATTCATCAGCACATGCCTGTTTACATGCCTCAACACAATCTTCATATGAAGCATTGTCATCACCCCATCTGAGATTGTCAAGTATTGTTCCTGAAAACAGGACATTTTTCTGTAATACTACAGCCACCTGATTACGGAGTGCATCCATATCATAAGTTCTTACATCTTTTCCGCCAACACATACAGAACCTTCAGTAACATCATAAAGACGGCTTATAAGGCTCACAAAACTTGATTTTCCGCATCCTGTACCACCAATAATACCAATTGTCTCACCTGCATTAATATGAATATCAATATCATGTAAAGTATCCTCTGTACTGTTTTTTCTGTATGAAAAATTAACATGATTAAAATCGATTCTTCCGTCTTCCACTTCTTCATAAGGTTTTTCCGGATTGGCAAGGTCCGCTTTTTCATTAAGAACTTCTGAAATACGCCTTGCACTTGCCGCACTCATTGAAACCATTACAAATATCATTGAAAGTATCATAAGTGCCATAAGCATGTTCATTACGTAACTGAACATTGATGTAAGATTACCAGTTGTAATTGAACCCGACACAATAAAATGTGAAGCAAACCATGACAATGCAACAATACATCCATATACAACAAGCATCATAGTCGGATTGTTAAATGCAAGAAATGACTCGGCTTTAACAAATGTTTTATAAAGATTATCTGCCGCCTTGTTAAACTTTTTCTTTTCATGGTCCTCACGTACAAATGCCTTAACAACACGGATTCCTGAAATATTCTCCTGAACGCTCGCATTAAGTTCATCATATTTTTCAAAACCTGATGTAAAAACCGGTGTTACTTTATATATAATAAAGAAAAGTACAAATCCTAAAAATATAAGTGCAACAAGAAATATAATACTTAATCTCGGACTTATTATTACACACATTGTAATACTGCAAATCATCATGAGAGGTGCTCTCACAACACTCCTTATTATCATCTGATAAGCATTCTGTACATTAGTTACATCAGTTGTCATACGTGTTACAAGACCTGCTGTACTGAATTTATCAATATTAGAAAATGAAAATGTCTGTATATTTTCATACATTTTCTCTCTAAGATTACACGCAAATCCTGTTGATGCCGCCGCCGCATACTTTCCTGCCTGTATACCACAAAAAAGACTCAAAAATGCTATAACAAGCATTATTCCACCGTAAATACCGACCTTTCTCATATCTCCGGCCTGTATTCCTTTATCAATTATTGAAGCTGTTATAAATGGAATAAGAATTTCCAAAAAAACTTCAACTGCAGTAAATATTGGCGTTATAATTGATTCTTTTTTATATTTGCCCATACATTTTGCTAATGTTTTTATCATATTTTTATCATTCTCCCTTCGATTAAATTCACCTTATCAGTCTACAGTCATCATGACTTAATACTGTCATATACTCTCTGCAAAAGATTTCTAAGCTGTTCTTTTTCATCATCATTAAGTGTCTTTAAAAGTTCCCTCTCATTTTCATCCATTGAAGCTCTTGCCGTCTTGCATATCTCCTCACCTTTTGCCGTGAGCTTTACATGTTTGATTCTTTTATCATTTGAATCATAAAACCCCTCTATCATCCCATTTTTTTCCAGACGTGCAGCAATTCCTGCCATCGTTGCCTGTTTAACTTCAAAATGCTTTTCAAGTTCTTTTAGCGTTATCGTCTCATCGGCTGCCTCGCTGATAGTTGCGAGGACCTTAATCTGCGAAAGGGTGACATCATCGCACATCAACGTATTATTAGCCTTTCTTCCAAGTGCATCGTTAAGTCTCTTTATAAGTTCACCGCAATGCAATGTTTCTCCAAACATATGCTCATTCCTTTTCATAAAATTTGATAAATAGTTTCTTCTAGATATTCTAATATATTACAAAAATAACAGCACGCTGTCAATAGCGTGCTGTTGATTTATAGTTTTTTAACATTTGTTGATTTACTTCTAATAATTTTCCGCTTTTTCCTTAACTTTTACCGGATTTACTCCATCAAGGCAGTTATCATATACCCACTCTGCCAGTTCATCTGCATTATTACTTTCATAATACGAAACAAGCATCTGTTTAAATGTACCATCTAGTTCAACCGGAACTTTAAATATTCCTTTTCCGTTTTCTATTAATATTTTATTAATTGCAAAACTTCCGATTCTCTTGTTTCCGTCTTTAAATATCTGGCTCCTCATAAGCCATAAACCTGTTTTTACTGCCCTGTCTGTAACATTTGGATTGTCAAGCAGTTTCATAATTTCTTTATGATAGTATTCAGCACCATGTACCTCAGGTCTCCAGTTTGTTCCGCTTATAATAACATCATCAGTCATTATTCTGCCTAAATACTAATATGGTACATCAAATCTTGCAATAATTTCGTGGACATTCATTAAATATTGTAAATCAAGGCTGTCATTAATATGCTCAATCATATACTCCCATGCGTCTCTCAAACAGCATACCTTATTTATCTCAATCGGTGTAAGTTTTGACACATTTACATTATTAAGAATATCCTGAGTCTGTGCAAACGTAACCGCTATTTCCTAAAGATTTGCTGAACTGTAGACAGCATCAACAAGAAGCCTTTTTGCTATCCATATGTTTTCGTGAACCGCTATATCATATTTATCATGTAAAATCATATAGTTTCACCTCAAACATTTTATATTTGCGACATATTCCAACACGGCTTTTCATCTGTTTACTAATTTTCGGCTTCTTTAATTTTCTTTTGGCAAAGAAGTGGATAATAAAATCCATTCAAAATAACATACTCCTAAAATCCATAGTCAGGTGAACATCCGCCAGACACAGTTTTGTTACCATTCAAAATAACATACTCCTAAAATATCTGCTTTTTTCATGCACTTTGGAGCAATGTTTTGTTACCATTCAAAATAACGTACTCCTAAAATACATATTCCTTATCCTGTCGGCATGTGTGAGTTTTGTTACCATTCAAAATAACATACTCCTAAAATCTCCCTTACGTTTAAGCTGCTCTTTTAACGGTTTTGTTACCATTCAAAATAACATACTCCTAAAATTTGTGAACATCTGCCTTATGAATATATCAGGTTTTGTTACCATTCAAAATAACATACTCCTAAAATACGCCGGGCGGTTGGTAATGACAGAAGAAGGTTTTGTTACCATTCAAAATAACATACTCCTAAAATGTCAAATTCGTATATTATAACATTATACAAGGAGTTTTTGGGACTATAGCAACTAATCTCTACTCTGAATGTCAACTACTATTTAATTATTATACATCATAATTTCATCATAATCACTATCTACAAATAAAATTTTTTCATTTTTAACACATTCTTTCTCATCTCCTGTTTCTAACAAAAGAACCATTACTTTTTTATACATGATATATTTATAAACCTCTTCCAATTCTTTTTGAGACAAATAAAGTTTTAAATTAGTAAAAACAACTAATTTTGCTATTCCAAAATATTCAACAACATCAATTATCATCAATACAATATCTATGATTTTAGAATCTCTGTCACCCATTGCAATTTTTAAACCTAGAAGTTTAAGATATTCCTGCACTCCGATACTGTCTTTGTATTCAAATTCAAACGGTAAATCTTCCCATACATCCATAGCATTTATCTGCAAACTTTGAAAATGTGTCTGAAAATCACTCAATCTTTCATACTCTTGCTGATATATTTTTTCTATTTTCTGAAACAAAGCACTTTGTATTTTCTTTTGATTAAAATCAAAATTCCATATATCAGTAATAAGCATAATATCTTTGGAAGCCTTCATTATTTTTTCATCCTCATCGATAAAAATAATTTTTTCGTTTAGCTCCTCAACTCCGTTTATAAGACTGTTAATGCTTCCTATTATTCCTGCAAACAATGTACCGTTTTGTATATGAAGCACACTTATATAATTTTCAGAAAAAACAATATCATTTTCAAATGAAGGTATTCTCATTATCATATTACAATCAGTCGCTCCTCTCCATCTATAACACAGTTCTGTTCTTCACCAGATATGTATTCTATTCCGCTAAATTGCTTTTCAGTTATAATAAGCATTTCAATTAAGCCTTCAGGCGGTTTGTTCTTTCTAACTTTCTTTCTTATCAGTTCGGCAACTGTTCCATTAAGTGCAAGTTTTGTATACACAGATTCCTGCATCATAATAAATCCTTCCTGTATCAGAAACTTGTGAAATTTTCTATACTCGGCACGATTCTTTTCTGTAATTGTGGGCAAATCAAAAAGTACCATAACTCTCATAAATCTTAAACTCATGCAAATTCATATAATATTGATGTATCAAAACTTTCATGTTCAATAGCATCAAATATCTTATCAAGATAAATCTGAATTGCATTTGTAAGATAGTATTCACGCCCACAATACATAACTTTCCTATTAAGAACATCAACCAACAACAGTTTAAAATCTTTATCAAATGTTTTTTCTATATTATTGTATACTTTTGCAGCATGCCCTTCACGGTTTGTCGAATCAAAAAATTCCATTTCTCGTACATATCCTGATAACTTTTTTAATTTCACTCAGATGTATCATTTTAACCTCATCACCCCGAACAATCATAAAATCATTTTTATAGCTCAACTTAACATGACTTTGTATTACCACCGTTCTCCAACTCAAAGCATGTTCTCCTTTCGTAAATTCCTGTCACTGACTTGTCAACTATTATTATTTTATCCTTAAAAGGAAGACTTCTTTTCCTTCCGAGCCCATCGCTTATGCCGGCAATATTGAATTTTGATACAGCTGGACGGCTACTGTTAGCCTGTACTATTTTATATATTTCATTAAAGTAATCTATTTTTTTATCTATATCCAGCTTTGATGTATTTGCTCCTATAACTTTATCTATATCCTTGATATAGCCTTTAAACTCATTATGTATCTTATTCTGAAGCAGCTTAAAGAACTCATCTATTTCTTTTTCAAGTTCATCCGTTCTTATATAGTGCCAGTTTTCACTATTAATATATGAATATAATCTGTTAAATTTCTGATACCTGCTTCCAAGAACAAATTGTTTTGCATTAGCAACTTCTGTAGGTCCAACAAGAAAATATCTATTACCTTCTTCATCCATAAGTTCTTGATATTTGCAAATTTTATTTCTTAATATTTCCACAGTATTATTTTTTAACTTATCACATATATATTGTTTTAAATTGATATTTCCTTTATTAATCTCATACGAAATATATGTAGGAATACCCACAAACTCCATTTTCCACTGCTTTTCTTCTGTTTTCTTTTTATTTTTAACAGTATAATATTTTACAAGAACAAAATATGCACATTCGCCCCCCTGGTATCCGCCATATTTTTCTACCGAAAGTTCTTTAAGTCCCTCTTTTCCTCTTAGATTATTTCCACTCTTTAATGGAATAAGTTTAGTTTCTTTCTTATTTCCATCCAATTTCTCTTTTGGGTATCTTGTCTGATTATAAAAACTACCGGTATTTTCTTCTGTTTTTTTAGAAATCATTACATCTCTGTAACAAAAGATTTTTCTCATATACTCAATAATTTCTTCACCGTTCCACCCTGCTTTTTCATAATTCTTTGTAAATCTGTTAAGCATTGAAATATATATTTCCTTTTTTGATTTGGTATTATATTTCTTTTGTTCTTCATAATACTTTTCAAATTCTCGTCTGTACTTTTTGAAATTCAATTCATTTTTCCATCCCGGATATACTTTCTGTATATAAAGACCTATTATGCACGCAAGGTACGCATCATGTGCATGATGATAATCATTTAATCCACGATTCTTAAAAAACATTGCATTTTCTGTATTCTCAATCCAAAATCCATCATCATCCTTTTTTTCTTGCGTAAATTTGTTGCGTATATATGAACTTAATTGTGCTTTTACCTCTATTACTTCAATCTTATCATCATAATAATCACTTATTAAATTTGCCACATTTTTTACAATCTGTCTTGTCTCTACAAGCTGTCTGTTAATAAATCCTTTAGAAAATACTTCATCAAGTGATTTATTAAGATTATTATATTTTTTCTCAGATATTAGTCCTGCTTTATATAACATCTCCCAATAATTTTGCATTTCCTTATAATCAGCTTTATTTCCAAATGCGTCTGAAACAATCCTATTTCCTTTGTTCTGATTTTCAATCTTTTTAACAAGAACTTTGTTATCCATACTGTCATCTTGACTGATTGAATAAGGTATAATATGGTCTACATCATACTGATTGAGATTATCAAGGCTTAATTGATTACTTGCACTTGGAGCAGAATACAAACTCTTGCCGTTCTGTGAAAAATATAACCTTACTTTTTCCTCATCAAGCCTTTTCTCATTATCTTTTAATTCTTGTTTAATATCATCATTATAATAGTCTTTAAATTCTTGTTTTAACTTGCCTATAGCTTTATCCAGCTTATCCTTTACCTTTTTTGTCTCTACTTTTTCCCCCTCTTCCCTTGCAAATTCAATAAATATCTGTTCAGGTTTTCTGCCCATATACTCTATTATTTCTTCAATAACTTTCATACATTGCTTTATTCCGCGTTTATTTGCAGGCGACGTATGCAATTTATCAATAATATCCGGCAAATCATCTTCACCGTTATACCTTAACCTGTTTTCCTCAATAACAGTTTTTATGTTTTCATCTCTATTAATAATCTGAATCAGATTAGGAATTTCTTTCCATCTTAAATCGCCCTCTTCAAGCATTTCTATAATTGTATGTCCTGTATCACCTTTAATTCCTGTAAGGAATTTTTTAGACAACTGTCCCCAGCCTGTATACTTAATTTTCAATATTCTCTTTAACTGAGAATCATTTATTTTATCTTTGTAATTCTGTTCAATCTTTCTTTTAATGATTTTTTTGTCATCAAATATTGTAAGCCAGTAGATAATCTGTTCAATCATATCTATATTAGACATATTTATTTCACCGAATATCTTTTTAAATGTTATATAACTGCTCATAGAGCTTGCAAAATTGTCTCCCCCCTGATAGCCCTTTATAACCCTGTTATCAATATCATTATATGTACCAGATTTTTTTAAATGTTCTTTTAAATTATTCCCCGATACAGAAACTTTCTTCAAAAAAAGATTCTGTATTATATCATCTCTAATTTCTTTTCCAAACTTTATCTTATCAATACTTATTTGAGAAAGTTCTGTCAAAACCTCATACCACTGATAAATTATCGAATGTTTCGGAAGTACCTTTTCACACGGCAAATAGGTACAATAATTAGTCATTCTTGTTATAAATTTTTCTGCCGTTTTATCAACATCAACAACCTCTTCTACATTCCACGGATATACTGATTTATTTTCCATTCCGGCTTTTTTGCTCATCCATGCAAACCTGCTGCCAGGATTTAACGGTCCCACAAAATACGGTATCTTTGAAGTTAGCATTTTCAAAATTAACTCTTTGTTCTTCTTTAATTCAGGATAAAATTCCCCCTGAATATCCAATATTTTCTCCATTTCCATTTCGTTCAACTGATATGGTATAACTGAATTACTTACATCATTAATCTTTTCAAGATATGAATCATTTTCCATTTCAGCACATATTCTTATATATCTTTCATCATCTTTTGCAACATCACCTAATAATGCCTTAATACATTTATACAAATTTTCTCTTGCCTTTGATTGCGTATCACCGCATCGTTTCATTCCCTTAATATAATTGGCATAATTAGGCACATACTCTCCTTTTTTAATCTTTCCGAAACTTTTTAAAAATGCCGGACTCATTTTACCGTCTTTTTGTTCTGCTTTTAATTCTTTATGAAAAAATTCACTATATTCTTTCTGTGTTTTATAATCTCTGAATAATTCTTTTAGTTCTTTCAATTCCGCATGGTGTTTTTCGTATTTTGCGACCATTGCTTGTGATAAATAATTTACACGATTTTTGTCACTTCCCTGCATAATCTGTTTTATCACATACCAGCTATACAATCTTTTCAAGTTTTCTATAACAGAAAATTTTTCACCAAGTTCATCTGATAATTTTTGTTCTTCCTCTTCATAATCTGCTGATGCAAAACTAACACTCATTTCTTTACCATTTTCATCACACAGATTCTTATCATTCATAATTGTTGCAACATTGAATTTATATCCTATAATCGCATTTGCTACTGCTTCTGCATACTTTTTATCTAATCCAAGTTTTTTCAATATTTCCGATACTTCATTATTTTTTTCTTTTTTAGATTTTTTTTCTTTTAATTTTTCTTCAATTTCCTCACAAGAAATTTGATCATAATTACACTCTATCTCTAAATATTCCTTTAATGAAGTTAAAAACTGTTCATAAATGATTTTAAAATCATCAAGTTCCATAAATTTTTGACCTTCATATAAAAAGTTTCCTCTATACTTGAGCATGTGATGCAATGCAAGATATATAAATCTTGCATCAGCTTTTTCTGTCGTCCCTAATAAGTGTTTTCTTAAATGATATATAGTTTGATATTTCTCGTAATAATCTTTGTCTGTACAATCCTTGTCTGCAAATAATATGTAATCAGATTTTGCCTTATCACTTTTATCCTCTTTCCACAAAAATGATTCATCCAATCTTGCAAAGAAATTTTCATCAACTTTGCATACCATATCCGACATTATTTTTCTTAACTCTAAAATTCGTGTATGTGTTCTTGAATATCTTCGTCTCGTACTTCTGTTTATACGGCAGCCTTTTGCAGGCTCTCCTGACTTGAATGTCCGTACTCCCCATAAACTGTTCCTTTTATTATTTCCGTTATCACCTTTTCGGTTAATTTTAAACAACTTTCCATTTTCATCTATAACGCAATACCCCACGCTTGCTGTTCCAACGTCAAGCCCTAAACAATAATTTTCACTGCACTTTCTGTTAAAATTCATTAATTTTACCTCCACATTCTTACTTTAAAATAATTTTATGTTTATTAGCTGTTACTATCTGGTAAAAGAGTAACCCATTTAATATATATTGTCAATATTTTTGTCCGTATTAAATGACATTATTTTTTATATTGATTTGACATTTCAGTTTGAATCATGTATATTCTCTTTTAAGTTATTGTTTGACATTTGTCATTTAATAATTTTAGGAATTATGTTATTTACTATTGACATTTATAATAATAAATATTATTATACTATTGTTATTACCATTCAAAATAACATAGCAGGTTAAAATAAATTTTTAAACCAAATGACAGCGGCTGCGTATGGCAGCCCTTTTTTTATACCAATTTGTCCCCAAAAAAAATACAAAAACACCCTCTCCTTACATCTGTCTGCTTTCGCAGATTCAATATCGGGAGGGGGTGTTTACCCTGTTATGGGATTATAATTTTATTATCTGTTTTTACAAACAGTTTTTATTTTGCTCTTTTTCTGTCGTATACGACTACTCCTGCCATTCCTGCCAATGCAGCAGCAAGAATTATCATATACATGAACATGCCTAAGCTGTCACCTGTTGAAACTGATGAATCCGGTGTTACAGTTGAGTCCGGTGTCTCTGTTGTACCTGGTGTCTCTGCTGTACCCGGTGTCTCATTATTTCCTGGATTTTCAGGTGTTGACGGTGTTATATCGCTTCCTGAATCCTTTGCTGCGTATACTACAGCATATGGGCTGAATGACTCTGCCTCGAATGAGAAACCATTTTCATCCGCTGTAACTGCTACACTTTCAAGAACTCCGTTGTTATTCATATGGAATACATACAGATTGTAATCTGCTGCATTGATTCCTTTTTTGTATGACATAGTAATCTTAATCTTACCGCTTGAAAGCTTAACGACTTTTCCGTCTGTTGTTTTAAGTGAAATATCATAATAATCCGCATTCTTTGAATCGAATCCCTTGATATTCTTTTCAGCAATAGCCGCATCAATCTTTTCAGATGTCGAAGCTGCTGTTTTCTCAACATTTAACTTAATTTCACTTACTGTAAGGTCTTTGCCTTCTTCATCTTTAACCTTTATGTCACCTACTGATGCAATATCCTTGAAATCAGCAGTATCTTCATTTCCATCAAGGTCAACTTTGATGTCTGTCTTACCTGGATCGTCAGGTTCAACAACAGGCTGCTTTTTAACAAGACCGTTGATTGCATCTGTTATTGCCTTTGCCATTGCATCTACCTTTGCCTGGTCTTCTGATGTAAGTGTTCTGTCTACTGCTTCGATTGCCTTTGTTACTGCTGAAAAATCCTCATAATCATCTTTGTTGAGGGCTTCTGCTGACTTAATAGCCTCATCTACTGCTGTGTAGTCTGCTGCAACCGGTTCCGGCTTAACATCTCCTGATTTATAGTATGCAGGTGTCCAACCCTCAAAGTAATCTTCAAGTTTTACTGCTGATGCTTCTTCATCAGTCATCTTATTAACGCCTGCAGCTCTGCTTGAAGTGCTTACCTTTGTTCCGTCTGCAAGATGTGTATTATATTCATAATACTTAGCCTTTGCAGGTGTTACATTACTCATTGAAGTAAATCCTGCAGGAGCGATAGTATTAGCATCTTCAACTTCTGTATTTAAGAATACAACCTTTGAATCTGCTCTCCATGGTCTTGCAAAATATGTCTTTGTTATACCGCTGTTAATTCCCGGATAAGAAGTCTTTACAACTTTACAGTTGTTGAAAAGATAACCTAACTGTGAAAGTGCCTTTGACGCAACAATGATACTTCCTGAAGCTGCTTTGTCACCGTATCCATACATGCTTAATGTACAGCCGTCGAATACCGCACTACCATCACCGCAGATATAATCTGTTGTACCTTCGATGACACAATTCTTAAAATATGTATGCTCTGTATTATTTCCTGTAAACATTGTATCCTGTGAACTTAAGAACTGGCAGTCCTTGAATTCGCTCTGGTCTGCTTCAATGAAAATAACACATGCTCTTTCCTTATTTTTATAAAGTTTGATATCGGCATCTGTTGCTTTAGAACGGTCAACCTTAGAGTTATCTCCACCTTTGCCTACGCCATCTGCAACTTCTTCTGTTGTCATATATCTGTTGAATGAACTTTCATATATAACACCTTCTGAACGGAACGCTGTAGCTGTAGGAAGTACATTAACTGTTGCTCCCCAGTGGCCTGTACCCATTCCGATTTCAACTCCTTTTTCATACTTATCAACTGCTCTTGCTTCACTGTAATAACCGTTCATATCGGCACTGTAATAAGTATAACCTGAACCATAATACCATGTTATTGTTGAGCCTGCTTCACTTGAAATAGTAACATAAGGAGTATCAACCATAACCTGCTCTCTGTATAAAGCATCTGTAAGAGTAATTGTTACTCTCTCTGTTGTTCTTGTCATTCTGCCTATATACTTAACTGCATCTGTTATAGTCTCAAACTGCTGGCCCTTACCCACTTTTACCTCAGCCTGATATTCAACAGGTGATGTATCTGCTTCTGTTTCAAGATAAACATCATTCAAAACATCTGCACTGCCGACACTTACATGGTCATATGCGGTATACTTTTCAGATATAACTGATGTATCGTACTCGCCTGCTCTTAACTGTGCTTTGTATCCGTCACCTGTTACATCGAATGAATAAGAATAGCTACTGTCTGATTTGTTTGTAAATGTAATCTTTGTAACATCTGAAGCTTTGTCGTCTGATGTTACGAACTTACCTGAAACATTAACCTTTGCTCTCTGTGTTGCAGCGATTTTTACATCTGTATAATCTCCTGCTGCCTTGTTTAACTTTTCTGTAACTTCATAATCGTCAACACCGCCTAATACTACTGAATAGTTTGAGCTTGAATTAATACTTACATTTGAAAAACTGTAAGAACCGTCTGTCTGTGCTTTTACATCAACCTCAATCGTTGAAAGCTTTGAATTATCAGGTACAAATTTAACTGAAACTGTTCCTTTTACAGCATCTGCCGGAATTCCCATAATACTTCCTGAAACTGTTGCAACTGCATCGGCAACTGCTTCAAAGTCTTTAACAGCCGTAGCATCTTCACCTGTAAGTTCGAGAATATTGCCGTTATCGGTATCATTAATCTTAAATCCTACAGCACTTATTGATACTTCGTACTTGGCACTGCCGTTTACTCTCTTTAATACAACGGAATACTTGCCGTTGCTGTCAACCTGTGCAGTAACCGTCTTTGCAGAACTGTCTGTAAGACTGTCAAACTTAATCTCTGTAATTCCATTTTCTGCTGCATTTGCCACTGTACCTGTAACTGTGACATTTATAATCGGATTATATTCTGTCAAAGCCATTGTTCTGACCTTAACATCTCCGCCTGATATAACAGGAAGATACTTCTGTCCTTCTTTTTCAACAATATAACCTGTAATATCATCCACTGTTACAGACTGTGTTGTTGTCTTCATCTGAACAGAATATCCGCTGTCAGCACTGCCGATATATACAGGTCTGTCAGTTGCAGCATTTGAACATAACTGCTCATATTTTACTTTTGTTGTGTCATCTTTTACCGGAAGATATAATACGCTTCCCTGTCTGAAACGAAGTTTGTCACTGTCATATGTAACACCACTGTTTCCTGCATCCCGTGACACATACAAAATGCCGCCGGACTCTCCGGCTGTTCCATCAAGAATTTCCCCTGCTGCAGGTGCTTTCTTACTTGAATTCGCTGAAAACGAATACGTAATTTTTCGTGTCTGAGTATCCGCGGCCTTTGCCGTAACGCCTAATCCTACAGGCATCCCCGATACAATCAAAGTAACCGCAGAAACTGCCGCAAATACCTTTCTAAATAATTTGTTAAATCGCATAAAACCCTCCGAACATTTTACTAAATTATATTTTTAACCACACACTTCCTTTCATTATCACGCTTACCATTAATAAAACACGCAGTGAACTAATAACTAAAAATACCCATAAGAAAAAGAAAAGACTTTTGCGTATGTGTTTTATTAAAGTATGTATAAATAATACACTTATATTATAAATGTGTCAATGGATTTTACTGATTATTATATTTTTTTTTTAGTTTTTCACAAAAACTCTCATTAAATCTTTACTAATATCTTCCCCTTACATTCAAATGTTTGAAGCTGTATGCAAAATATGCTATTTCTGCTATAGCTGTAATTGTCCACGAAAATACATAGACAAGATACAATGATGGTATAGAGTGAAAATATGCAAATATTGTATATACCCATGCAACCCTGAATACACACGAACCGCTTATAACAATAATTGTAGGCCCAACACTCTTTCCTATACCCCTCGATGCAGCAATTGATGCATCCATAAATGCAGATACCGCATACGAAAAAGCCATAATCTTTATTCTTGCCATCCCGGCGTCTATAACTGCCGGCTCACTAGTAAACAACGACAACAACTGGCGTCCAAACACAAAAAGTACAGTTCCAAGAATTCCTGCCGCACAAAATGAATATGTAATGCTTATAAAATAGCTGTGAAGCATTCTCTTTTTATTTCCAGCGCCCATGTTCTGCCCCATAAAACTTGAACACGCTGTATAAAACGCTGACATTACATTATATATAAGTGCATCAAAATTGGCAGCTGCGGAATTGCCCGAAACCATAACAGAATCAAATGAATTCACACCTGTCTGGATAAAAAGGTTTGCAATCGCAAATATTGCGTTCTGGATTCCTGCCGGGATTCCAAGCATAAGAATCGCTTTCGCTGCATTCTTGTTTATTCTTACCTGTGAAAGACGAAGCTTGCACACATCATTTCTTCGCAAAAGATTAGTCATAATAAGTGTTGCTGAAATATACTGTGAAATAATACTTGCCATTGCTACACCCTGTTCTGCCAGACGAAATCCGATAACAAATATAAGATTAAGGCATACATTTACTATTCCTGCTATAAAAAGATAGAGTAACGGACGCTTTGTATCTCCTCCGGCACTCATAACAGCATTACCAAAGTTGTATACTGCCATGGCAGGCATACCAAGTGCATATATTCTGAAATAAAGCATCGCACCGTCTATAAGTTCTTCTTTTGTATTTAATAGATTCAGCAATAAATGTGCACATGAAATACATATAATGCTTACAATAATTCCAACAATCAGGCACAGAATAAATGCTGTTTGAATTGTATCTTTCAAATCTTTGTGCTGTCTTGCACCAAGCTGCCTTGCCACTATTACATTGACACCACAACCCATTCCTATAAGAAATCCTGTAAAAAGCGTCACTAAAATTGTAGTCGAACCAACCGCCCCAAGTGCCTCATAGCTTGCAAATTTACCGACAACTGCCACATCGGACATATTAAAAAGAACCTCAAGAACCTGCGACATCATAAGCGGTATACTGAAAAGAACTATCTTTTTCCACAAAGAACCGCTTGTCATATCCATTCCACAGGACGTATTTTCTGTTTTTATTCCACTCATAAAAAATTTCCTCATATCAGGTATAATTAACTTTAGTTTTTGCACGTAATACGGCCTTTAAATCACGCCAAATCTACGCAGCAGTTAATTATACTAACACCTGATATGAGAAAATGCAACATATCTTATATTAATTTTTAATATTATTAATTTAAAGTTTTAATTTCAATATAATAACGTATCACTATAATAATCTGCCTTATGAACTGTAAGCAGTTTTTATTACATCTTAAAATATGACACACTCTCAGCTAGCTTGTCAGCAATCTCCCTAAGCTTGACGGCTCCTGAATACACTTCCTTGAACGTATCTGTAACCTTCTGCGTCTCCTCAAATGTTCTCTGAGTGCTTTCCATATTTTGTCCCGCAATTTCTGCAAGTTCTTCAACGGCATCAGACACCTTATTTCTTGAACCTTCAAGTTTAACCGTACTGTTCATTATTAATTCTATGCTGTCCTTTGAACTGCGTATATCATTAAGAACCTGTCCCACAATAATACGGGTCTCTTCCATGCTTTCGCTCTGACTTATAACTATATCCTGCATTTTCTGCATAATCTCGACAGATTTATACGAATCCTGCATAAGAACCTTTGTTATATCGTCAATCTGCTTACTTGAATCATTAGACTGCTCCGCGAGCTTCTTTATCTGCTGTGCAACAACAGCAAAGCCTTTTCCGGCTTCACCTGCTCTTGCCGCCTCTATAGACGCATTAAGGCTCAAAAGATTAGTCTCTTCAGCAACCGCCGAAATAAATGAGATTGCCGAATTAATTTTGTTTACAGACTCATTTGTGCGGTTTGTCTGCTCTTTTACTTCTTCAATTATATCTTTTACATTATCATTGATATTGCACAATTTAAAAAGTGTCTCAGAAACCTTTGTCCCTGACTTCTGCATAGACACGGCTGATTCGTTAAGAAGAGCCGCCTCTGATGTAGTCTCGCTGATGTTGTTTTCCATAATCTTCATATGGTCAAACGCAGCTTTGGAATTGGCTGACTGTATTGATGAATTTTCAACCATCTGATTAACGGTTGCACTTACTTCATTCATTGTCTTGTCGGTATTGTCCGCCGCCTCGCCGAGAACACCAGAAGTTTCAAGCAAAAGCTTTGAATTACTCGATATTTCGTTAATTACCGAGTTCATCGCATTGCTAAGCGATACTGTGCCTCGTGCCAAATCACCTATTTCATCTTTGCGGTTTAACAGCTTTTTGTCAACGTCTATATTAAGACTGCCTCCCGCAACCTGTTCCACGATTCCTACACTTCTCTTTATATCTGAACTTATAGAATATGCAATCTTCATGCTTATGCCGATACATATAGCCATAACAATGACAACAGCGGTGCATATCATTGCAATAATTCTGTTTAAAACAGTGTCCTTGTCCGCCTTGTTTGTTCCGACAAACACCATTCCGATTATCTTATCATTGCTTCCATTCTGATATACAGGCATATAATAGCCATAATTCATAACTCCATCCAGCGAAACACGGCTTGTAAAATATTCTTCTCCATCATTTAACACTTTCTGCGTTATGACATCTCCAGCAGGCGAACCGAGAATTCTTTCCCCGTTTGCGTCAAGTGCCGATGTCATCACTCTTTTTGTTCCGTAGAAAAATGTAACGTCCATACCTGTATTTTCTTTTATTCTGTCAACGAGATTTTCTGACTTGGATACATTGTAACTTCCTTTCCATATATCTCCGTTTGTTGTCACAATGTAATCTCCCGCATTTTGGTCATATGCCGCCAAAGTAGACGATGCCGTTCCTTTTAAAGCTTCCTCAACCTGTTCCATAACAGAACTTTTTACCATAGTTACAGTAAGGATTATGGAAACCATGCCCAAAACAAGTACAGGAATGATTGTAACCGCCAATATTTTCTTTTTAAGATTCATGCTGTATTCCTCCCATTATTCTCTTACTGTACTACTGTCACGGTTTTGAAATACCAGTTAATATTTCCCGTAATATCCGAATCTTTGAGTGTTTTTCCGTTCTCTCCGACTGTCGTTCCCGTATTGGTCTCTATAACTCCGTCAAATATTCCGAGTTTTCCCGATATAATATCCTTCTTTGCCTCATCAACTTTTTGCTGTGTTCCCGATTTGCAGAAATAAGCGAGCTGTGTTATGCCGACAAGATTTTCATTCATACCGCCGTAATAATTGCTTCCATCCCATGTTCCGTCAATAACGCTCTGTACAGCCGCCGTATAATATGCACTCCAGTTCCATATAACGCTGCAAAGGCAGGCATTGGGTGCATCTTTACTCATATCAGAATTGTATCCTATACTGTATACATTTTTCTGCTGTGCAAGAAGCTGCGGATATGTAGTATCACAATGCTGTGTTATAACATCGCAGTTCATGTCAAGAAGCGTAGAGGCCGCAGCTTTCTCAGCTTCAGGGTCATACCAACTGTTTGTCACCTTTACATATATCTGAGCCGAAGGATTCACAGAATAAACGCCCAATGCAAAAGCATCAATTCCACCCGTAACCTCTGAATTTTCCGAACCCATTGCGGCAACATAACCTATTTTATTCGTCTTTGTATTCATTCCTGCAACTATTCCGCTAAGATATCTCGGCTGATATATTCTTCCGAAATAATTGTTAAAATTCTTTCCGTTGCTCATGTAACCCGTGCCGTGAGAAAAATAAACATCAGGATATTCTTCTGCCATCTGTGCCGTTGTCTCCATATAGCCCCAGCTTGTTGAAAATATTATGTTACAGCCTTCGTCAATACATTCTTTTATCGCTTTTCTCGTAGCCTCCTTGTCCGAATCATTAACATTAATCTTTCTTATAATCTGACTGTCCGACAATCCGAGATTCTGCTGCATACCCATAATTCCAATATCATGCGTATATGTATATCCGCTGCCCTCGGCGGGATCAGACAGATGAATTACACCAACCTTTATGCTGTCTTTTGATACTCCTGAAGAACTTTTTACTGTATCGGAATCACCATAGCCCGTATTAACCGCGTAATCATCAATATTGCCATTCACGCCGCAGCCTGTAAACGAAGCACATAAAACAAGCATACCCAATATTTTAAAAAATGATTTAATTCTTTTCATTCGCACCACCTCATATTCAATTATCATTTACCAAAACAATATATAAATTAATTTGATAATATCATACACATGTTTATTTTTACAATAGGAAACAATAAAATTTTTGTAATATATTACATTTTCTGAAAATACGTCTAAATTCACACAAAAATACACAATTTTAAAAAATCACCAATTATACAGATTTGAATTTTAATATATATTTTCCGTCTGTGCAGTTTTTTATTTTAACAGGTTTAAATCAACGCCGGTTTATGATATACTTACTTTAATTCAATAAAGTAAAAATACAAAGGCGTATTGACTCACATAACAATGAGTTGATATGCCTTTTTATATTTTGTTATTTAACAAAATATTTATTTAATTAATGGAGGAATTATTATGAAGCTTGAAAATTATGAAGTACATCTGCCGAGTTACTCTATCGGTAATGCAATTTATGATAAGATTGGTCCCGTCTGTGAATCATACGGCAGAACGGTTCTTGTAATCGGTGGAAAAAAGGCTCTTGCAGCTGCACTTGACAAAATTAAAGAAGCAGTATCTCACACAGCACTTGAAATTATCGGCGTCGAACTTTATGGAAATGACTGTACATACGAAACTGTTGATAAACTTCGTGCATTACCTCTATATAGCGAAGCTGACATGGTATTCGGTGTAGGCGGCGGCAAAGCACTTGATACAGTAAAATGCCTGTGCATAACGGATGACAAACCTGTATTTACATTTCCTACAATTGCATCAAATTGTGCTGCTTGTACATCTGTATCAATTATGTATAATAGTGACGGAACTTTTTTAAAGCCTAACTTTTTTATCCGCCCTGCAATGCACGCTTTTATTGATACCGAAATCATTGCAAAAGCCCCTGTCCGCTATATGTGGGCAGGTATCGGTGACACATATGCCAAATATTACGAAGCTTGTATTTCATCAAGGGACGAACGTCTTGAACATTTTACGGCACTTGGTGTTTCTATAAGTGTTATGTGCCAGAAACCGCTCCTTGAATATGGTGCAAAAGCATATGAAGACCACAAAAAAGGATTATGTACATATGAAGTTGAACAGGTAACTATTCGGTTTCTATTTTTGCTGAATATGGTATTGTCTGTATCTTTGTAAAGAAATATACATATTTGAATATTATAAGAAATACAATAAACACTCTTCCATATATGTTCGACATTGCAATCATTGCAAGAACAAGCATACATGATGCAGGTATCAATATACAAAGCTTTGTTTTAAGCGTCATTGCACGGTTTTTCACAAAACTATCCAAATGTTTTTTATAAAGCTTTGTTTTTGTAAACCACTTATGAAAACGCTCTGACCCTTTTGCAAAACAAAAGGAAGCAAGTAAAAGAAACGGCGTAGTTGGCAATACCGGCAGAATAACACCAATCGCACCAAGTGCCATTGAGATAAATGCCGCTGCAAGCCAAAGAATTTTAATTGGATTTTTTATAATATTTTTCATTTATAATTATAATACCTTTCATTTATAATATTGTTATGCATATCTAAGTTGTATTAGTCACAGCTAACTATTGGCATTATAAACAAAAAAATATACATATGTCAAATGGTAAATTATATTACTCATCTGACATATGTATTTTACTCATTAAAATTATCACATCAAATATAATTATTATTAATCAAGAAGCTTTGCGAATTCTTCTTCAGGCAGCGGTTTTGAAAAATAAAATCCCTGAAGATAATCGCATCCATATTCTTTAAGATAGTCTGCCTGCTCTTTTGTCTCCACTCCTTCTGCGACCACTTTCATATCAAGTCTGTGTGCGAGTTCAATAATTGACATTACTATATTATTATATTTTTTATTTTCACCAAGTTTTTGCACAAACCCCATATCAAGCTTTATAACATCAAAATTGTAATCTCTTAATGTGCTGAATGATGACATACCACTTCCGAAATCATCAATAAGAAGCTTTACACCGTTATCGTGAAGCTGCTTAAGAAAATTGGTACCTTTACCGGAAACATTTGCATATGCCGACTCAGTTACTTCATAATTAACCATCTGTTTTGAATAGTGTTCATCTTTTACATCATCAATAATCAAATCCATGATTTCACCATCCATCAGGTCCATTCTTGATAAATTGACTGCGACACGAACAATCTTTTTTCCGTTTTTATATCTATTTTCCATAAATCTACGGACGCTTTTATGTACATATGTATCAAGCTTTGTTATGTGTCCGCTTTCTTCAAGTGCAGGAATAAATTTACCCGGTAGTATTACGCCTTTGGGTGAAACCCAGCGTACAAGAGCTTCCGCCGATGCTATCTGCTTCGTTTTTGCATCATATATAGGCTGATAAAACACTTTTATCTCACTATTTTTTATAGCATCATCCAGCTGAATCAGAGCAAGACTTCTTTGCTCATAATCATATTTCATGTCTTCATTAAATATAGCATACGGCTGTACATACTGATTAGGTATATATAATTTTGCAAGCTTTGCCCTGTCACACATATCAGAAACACTCAAATCCGTGTCTTTCGGTATATAATAAATGCCACATCTTACATATATATCTACTTTCATCCCATCTTTATCATAAACACGATGAAGTATTGATGTGAGCTTTTCAAAATCCAGATTGTTCTTATCAACCAGCACAACAAATCGGTCTGCTTCTATCCTTGATATTGCAAGCGGTTTCAAAAAAGAAATCTGTAAAATATTAACAGCCTGATGTAATACCGTATCTCCTGCTGCATAACCATATAAATCATTAATCGCCTTAAACTTCTGAATATTAAAATATAAAAGTGCAAAATCTTTGTCAGGATTATTTTTAATTATATTTTCTGCTTTATGAACAAATCCTTCACGGTTTAATGCACCCGTAACACTATCCGTCTCAAGTTCTTTTGTCATATCTTCAATAACAACAAGAATAATACCTTTTTTCTTATCAAACCAGTGATAGCTGTATCTTTCAACTTTATTTTTTATATTATAAACATTAAACGAATACACTCCAGCTATATTCATGTTATCATTAAGGTAATCAAGTGCCGTACATTTTAAGAACTGCTCTTTACTTTCATTAGCAATTCTTATCTCACTCATCTGCTTTACTATATCATCATATACATATGACTTCTGTTCTTCAACTTCCATGCCCTCAAAATGAGCAGCACGCATATACAGATTTCCTTTACAGCTGTCTATAATTCCGATTCCTATATAATCATTGTTATACAGAATTCTACTTATCTCTTTGTCAATATATTTTAATGTTCTGTCTTTCCAGACCGCATATGCTTCTATATGACCGTTGTACGGATTTTCTATAAGGCTGACACGCACTTTGTATAATTTCAAATTGCCATTTTCATCATAATAACTATGATAAAATTGTATATTACGTTCACCTTTTTCAAAGCCTTCCAACAGAGCTTTTCTGGTGAAACCGTTCTTAAACTCTTCCAGATTATATCCATCAGAAATATTAGGATATATATATTTATCAAGCCAGCATCTCACAGAAATATTATTTAATTCATTGTAATTATACTTATGCTTACGTGTTATAATAGCAAGCATCTTATTATCCGTAACATCTATATATATAGAACAAACCCTATCCTTTTCTCCCGTCAGCAAAAAGTTCATTCTTTCCTGATATAGCTTTTCATGATGCCCTGTATCAATACTCAATGATTTATCCATACGCATTACCTACCATATTTTACACGTCTAATATATTTCACATTAATAATGATAACACAAAAAAGCCGGAAATCAATATTAATTTTCAATAAAGATTTCCGGCATAAAACCATTTTTTATTTATTTAGAAAACAAGTCTATTATTATTTTGTACCAAAAATTCTGTCGCCGGCATCACCAAGACCCGGACATATATATGCATTTTCATTGAGCTGTCTGTCAAGATGTCCTACATAAATCTGAACATCCGGATGAGCCTTATGAAGCTTCTCAAGACCTTCCGGTGCAGCTATAATACACATAAACTTAATCTTTTTACCACCATGCTTTTTAATCTGATCAATTGCATCTACTGCTGAGCCGCCTGTTGCAAGCATTGGGTCTGTTACAATAATAAGCCTTTCTTCAATAGGGCTTGGAAGTTTGCAATAATATTCATGTGGTTCATGAGTTTCCTCATCTCTATACATACCGATATGACCTACTTTTGCAGTCGGTACAAGGGCAAGAATACCTGAAACCATACCAAGACCAGCTCTAAGAATCGGAACAACTGCAAGTTTACGTCCGGAAATCATAGGAGTCATGCATTTTTCAATTGGAGTTTCAATCTCTACATCTTCAAGTTCAAGATCTCCCATTGCCTCAAAACCTTCAAGCATGGCAATCTCTTCTACAAGCTTTCTGAATTCATTAGTTCCTGTTCTCTTATCTCTCAAAATTGAAATTTTGTGCTGAATCAACGGATGTTCAAAAATTGTAATATTTTTTTCTTCTTTAAAATTCATCATAACTTAACCTCTGTTTTTCCATCTATATAGATGTATTATTTGCTTTTTAATTATTTTTCATCATCTGTGTTGCTTACATATACACCACGGCTTTGGTCTCCGCTTGGATTTACACCAAACCTGTAATCATTACCCGGTAAAACAGCATTGAGGATAATACCTGCAATAGCTGCGATAGCAAGTGCTGTGAGTGTAATATGCGTTTCACCTATTGTGAATGTAAGTCCCTTTGAAAAACCAAGACCGCATACAAAGATTACACCGGCAATTATAAGGTTACGTGACTTTGTAAGGTCTACCTTATTTTCAACAACATTTCTTACACCAATAGCTGAAATCATACCATAAAGCATAAATGATACACCACCGATTATGGCTGCCGGCATTGTAGAAATAATCTCTGAAAACTTAGGTATAAATGAAAGTATCACTGCAAGACCTGCAGCAATTCTTATTACTCTTGGGTCATATACCTTTGAAAGTTCAAGGACACCTGTGTTTTCTCCATATGTAGTATTAGCCGGTCCACCAATAAGACCTGCAAATGCTGTAGCAAGTCCATCACCCATTATTGTTCTGTGAAGACCCGGATCTGCTATAAAATTCTCATCAACAGTAGCTGATATAGCTGACATATCTCCAACATGTTCCATCATTGTTGCAATAGCGATAGGTGCCATTACAAGAATTGCTGTAATATCAAACTTGCAAATCTGGAATTTTGGAAAACCAATCCAGCTTGCTGATGAAACAGATGCAAAATTAAGTATTGCTGAACCATCAGGATTTGTAACTCCAAATGCATTAAGAATCAATGCAAAAGCATATGAAATGATTACACCCATAAGGATAGGAATAATCTTAAACATTCCCTTGCCCCAGATATTAAATATTATTATTACAGCAAGTGCAACTACGGCAAGAAGCCAATTAGTTGAAGCATTAGATATTGCTGATGAAGCAAGTGAAAGACCAATACAAATAATAATTGGTCCTGTAACTACCGGTGGGAGGAATCTCATAACTCTGTTCACACCGACAAGCTTAAAAATTAAAGCTACAACAAGATATAACAGACCTGCTACAACGATACCGCCACATGCATATGCAGCTTTCTCGTTAGCACCCATATCGGCATAAATTCCTGTATTGAGATTGGCTACTGTATAAAATCCACCAAGAAATGCGAATGATGAGCCAAGAAATGCAGGAACTTTAAATTTTGAGCAGACATGGAAAATTAATGTTCCAATACCGGCACAAAACAGTGTAACAGATACTGTAAGGCCTCTTGTTATTGGTTCGCCACATGCATTCTGAAAATATCCTGCTACAAGAATAGGTACCAGAATAGTAGCTCCGAACATGGCAAACATATGCTGTATTCCAAGAATCAGCATTTTCGGAATTCCGAGCTGTCGTGCATCACGAACAACTTCTTGATTTTTCTCGTTCATTAGTTTTTCTCCCTATTAAAAATAATTTACATAATGATAACATATTTTACCCAGTTTTTAAACATGCTTTTTCATTTAAAAAACAGCAATTTAAAAAATAGCAAATATATCTGTACTTTCTTGAAGTGTCTTTGCTATAGCCTTATTTTCTTTCATTTTGCTACTGATATTAACTATATCTTCAACAAGGTTCTGTGTATTTTCTGCCGTGCTGTTGACACCCTCCGCACCTTCATCAACCGCAGCCGTAATAGTGTTAATAGAACCTGCTATCTCATCAATGTTTTTCTTTAAAGCGTCAGTTTTTAATACAAACTCATTCATAGCATCCTCAATATATGATGCATTATTTTTATATGAAGCACCACTATCAACAAACCTTTCAAATTCAGGGAGTATCGTCTGCTGCATATATTTAACAAGATTGTTAGCGTTATCTGATAAATTAGATACTGCTTTAACTACAACCGAATTTATCTGCTGTATTCTGTTTGCTGTTTCTCTGCTTGAATCTGCAAGCTGGCGTATCTCTTCTGCAACAACCGCAAATCCTTTTCCTGCTTCTCCAGCCCTCGCTGCCTCAATCGATGCATTCAATGCAAGAAGATTGGTCTGGCTTGATATACTTAAAATATCATTAGTCAGATTATTAACCTGGTCAACACTTTTGCTGTCTTCAATCGCATTATTTAGTACTTCCAGTATCTCACCAACCTTTTCACTTGTCTGTTCCATATTGTTTCTGGCATTACTTTCCATATTATCAGCATCTTCTTTCATCTGCTTAGAAAATGTATTAATTTCATTTGACTTTGATGCTATTATATCAACATCTTCACGTACATTATTCGCACTGTCATTAATAACATTAACTGATTGTCCTACATCCTGCATAGTTGCAGATAATTCTTCTGTCATTGCTGATAAATCAGAAGCACTATCATTAGAGGCAGCCACACTTTTATCTACGGCCTCTACAACGCCTTCCATCAGGTTTGTATTCTCAATAATCAGTTTAAGTATTCCTTGAAGTTTTTCCATAAAAATATTAATTCCATTACCGAGATCAGCAATCTCATCATTAGACAGTATTGTAACTCTCTTAGTAAGATCACCTTCTCCATTATCTATTCCACTTATAATTTCCCTAATATCTTTATTCGTTGCAAGTATCGGTTTTATAATATATTTCATAACACAATACAATGCTGTAAGCAGTAACAATATACTTATTGCAATAATAACAATACTACATATAAGAGAACCGGTATATACTGCCGAAAGTCTTTCTCTTGCAGTTGAAGCTGTAGAATTAGCATGTTCTTTTAATACATTTATATTTTCCTGTATTGCACTGCTGCTATCGCTTACTACTCCGTTTGCCAATGCATATGCCTCTTCTTTCTTACCAAGTGCACTATATGCCATAATACTTCCAAACTCTTTTTTCATAATTTCATAATTCTGTACAAGTGAATTATAAACTTCCTGATCAGAATCACTGACATACTTCTTATAATCTTCAAGATTATTTTCAAGTTCTGACTGTTCCTTCCTTATATTTTCCACTACAGAAATCATTGTATTAAGGTCAGTTGCAATAATATGAGACACCCCCAGCTTATGTATTGACTGTGTTGCACTCTGGATTTCACCTAGTTCTGATATACTATTCATACAATCATCCGTAATATCAGATGCATTTGAATTAACCATTCTTATATTATTAATAGCCATTATATTGGATACCACAGATAATATTCCAAGAATAAATACGGGAATAAGTATCAGTACCTTTAAGCTTGTTCTTTTTTTATTTACCATAAAAGTCTCCATTCTGCTTATCTTAATATCAGCAATGTAATATCATAAAAGCCATCACTTAATAGTTGATGCTGTAATACCATTAACAAGTTTATCCATAAGCTCCTGGTCTGTCATTCCATTATTAGTTCCACTCAATATCGTATCGCCAAAATCTTTGCATGCATCCCAGAAACTGTTGCCAACTCGCTGCAATGTTCCATATTTAGACTGTTCAATTACAGCTTGTATTGCTGGAACTTTTTTCACTTCATCTGAAGCTGCCACATTTATGTTTGACGGTCCCTGATTACGCTCTTTAAATCTCAGTTTTTGATTATCTTCATTAGTCATCCAGTCCGCAAGTCTGCATGCCCAGTCCCTATTCTCTGAATATGCATTAACCCCCATCATCTTATATCCGGTAAAAGAAGACATCTGTACTTCCTTGCCTGCAACAGTATATGTCGGAAGTTTACATGCACCATAATTTTCGCCATATATTGCTTTTACATTCATAACATCCCATACACCGCTTATACCTGCTATAACATCCCCTGACTTCATTGCAGCCGCAATATCTCCATTAGGCATGCTTACAAAACCAGGATTTGATGCTATAGCTGAAAGTGCTGATTTAATATCCGTTCCTTTAATATCACCAGATTCAGAATTCCAATTACATTTATTAGTTACGCCATCAGGATTAATTGATAAATTAAGTCCTGTATTACCAAAAAATGTATACATGTACCACCCCGAATTAAATTCCATGGCAAACTTCTTTCCTGATGATGCCGCTACCGACATCATTTTATCCAATGACTTTACATCATCAGCCGAAAAATAATTTTTATCATAGTACATAAAATAACCGTTATCAGCTGTCATAGGATATGCATATATTTTATCATCTAACGTAGCAGCTTTCACCGATTCTTCAATATTAGCAGATTTTACTTTTTCAGCATCAGGTATCTCAACCAGAACACCACCTGCAACAAGTGATGTAAGCTGATCATCAGGAAATGAAAAAACATCTGCACCATTATGTACATCTGTAAGCATTACATCTCTTACTTTAGCATCTGCCTGAACATCAATTGTAATATCAAATTGTGCCTCATCTTTATAATGTTCTTTAAAACTCTCCACCATTTTTGATGTTGTATCAACATTATCTTTCTCGCTCCATACAGTAAGCTTTACAATATTATTATTTTCGTTGTCCTCTTCTTTTTTAACGTTATCTGTTCCATGTATACCACACCCTGAAAACAGAAGTGCAGATACCATAAAAACTGACATAACTTTCCTTATTTTTTTTTGCATAACAAAATTTCTCCTTTGCCAATTATTTACCCATATACTTTATTATTAAACCTGTACCCGAGCTGTTTCATAGTTGTACTCACAACACTTAATGTCTTTCCGTAATCATGTGTCTCAAAATTTTTAACATTTTCCATAAAAACAATTTTGGGTTTTTTTCTTTTACTATACGTGCGACATCAAAAAACAATGTTCCCCTGCTGTCTTCAAATCCGCGTTGTTTTCCACTTATTGAAAATGCCTGACAGGGAAAACCTGCACATAATATATCATGTTCAGGAATTGTTTTTTCATTTATTTTTTATTGTAATCACTTAGCACCTCCTGTTTTTATTTTTTTACCATATTCATGTGCGTTATTCCCGTGATTCTGTCGTAAATCATATTTCTGGTATCGCTGAAAAGGCATAATACCAGATCAACGACAAAATATGCCGCTATTATTATAAATATCCCGCATCCGATGCCATAAAACACATATTCCCAGCCGGTGGCTGTTTCTGTCAGTTTATATAAGCCATATGCATATATAAGTGAAGGAAGCTCTATCATATATAATATGATGTATCTGAAAAACAACCTGAAAATTCCAGCTTCTTTAAAATTGGTGCGGTCAGCCATAATATTTTCATTTGTGCCATTCACAAGCCTTATATTAACAAGTGCTTTTCCAACAGTCCGGCCTTTTGATGCAGCTGTAACAACAGTAAACACAATTGTTACATACGCCGAAATGCACATGATATAACGTGAATCATATATTATATTAATAATTATTTCTTTGTTAAATACAAAAAAGCCCACAACAGGTGCAATTATCAATGCAATATCAATAATCCACGCAACAATTCTTCTGAATTCTGATACAATCTCACCACGACTGTATGCCATCTCATCCAATCTTTCTCTTTTGGGTATAAAAAATACAAAAAGCGGCGTGATTAAATATCCAGTCATTCCACCAAGAGTATTACATATAAGGTCATCAATCTCAAAAAATCTGTATGGATATCTATATACTCCATACAGACCAGATAACTGTGTAAGCTCAAAAAAGAGGCTGTACGCGAATGACATTATAAGCACCTGCCACCATTTTCTTCTGAAATAATATCTCAGATACACTCCAAATGGCAGTAATAAAAGTATATTAAATATTATCTGCCAGAAATCAGCACAGCTGAATATATTAATATATGTTGCCGGACTTTTAAAATTAATATGTGAATTTACAATCACTCTTTTAACCGCATCAAACGGCACAAGCAGCATGCACGCTGAGTCAGATGATACAGAATCAAGCGGTGGGAGCGGTAGTATTGTCATAAAATATGACGTCAGCATATAAAATATAAACGTATATATAATTCCGGTTCTCAACACAAGTATAGAACCATATTTGTGATATTCATACAAAATATATGGTATTGTAAAAAGCAATGCAAGAACCGGAAAAACATAACACGCTGATATTATAGGTTTTAAATATATCTGCATTTTTTTAAACTTCGTAATCAAGGCATGATCTTATTGCTGTATATGGTCTTACTTTACCGTCTGCAACCGCAACATGCTTAGGATTAACAGCATATGCTTTTAATGCATCAACACTCTCAAATGTTGTATCAAGCATTACATCAGCTGTCGATGACTCAAGCCCGTTAATATTTACATGAACATCAATAAGTCCCGGAATCTGACCTGCAAGTCCCTCAAGTCCTTCCTTTATACCTTTTTTTACACTTTCTTTTTCTTCTTTACCAAGTTCATCTTTTAATTTCCATAAAATTACGTGTTTAATCATACCTTTTATCTCCAATCTGTTTTTTACTGATATTTTAATATTATACTATATTTCGAGCTGTTTTGGCAGAAATATCAATATTTTTATTTCACAATCAGATAACTTGTAATGCAATAAAGAGTCTGTCCATTGTATACAACACGCGACCAGCCAACTTCATTGTTATAACCTGTCCTTGTAAGAATCGTTCCATTTTTAACCGACGCAACAACAACCGAATCCGAATCCGTATAACTTGGCTTCGACCTCAGATTAACTTCATCTTTTGGAGTTACCTCATCATTGCAGCTTACAAACTGAGTCATAAACTGCTGTGTTTCTGTCTGCGTCGGTGCGGACAAATCGGTTGTAAGATAGCTTGATACAGCATAAACATTCTGACCGTTATAGTTAAGCCTTGACCAGCCGCTGTCACTGATTCCTGTTCTTGTCACCGTCTCACCATTATTTAATGTCGCAATTATTGTTGAATCAGTGTCCTGACTAGGTTTATTTCTTAATCTTACATATTCTTTTGCTGTAACAGTATCATTTACCGATGTAAAATTCATATTTGCTTCAACATCTGCACTTGCAGCCGCAGCCGTCTCACCGCTCATCGTTCCCGCACTCTGGCTGTATCCGAAATATGCAACATTTATATCAACATTTGTGCTTATTCCGCTTACATTTCCATTACTTGTATACTGCCACATTGCACATGCTCCTGAATAAGATGTTGAGGATGTATCCGGATAAGGAACTGACGGATATTGTGCAACCCACATTTTATAATTATTTTCAAGTGTTGATGTATTCCATCTGCTGTTTCCTGTAAGATGCGATGCTGAAGCATAAAACATCGGCGTGTAACCTCTTGAATATATTTCCTGTAAAAATGCATCTGCAACATTAGTCCTGTCATCATTAGACATACCATTCTGCCTGCTGTCCGCCGAGTCAAAGCCCTCACAATCAAATGCCACAGGATAAGTTATATTATAATTTGCAATATAATCTGCAACCCAGCCAGCTTCTTCAATTGCTTCACTCTCATTTACCGCTGATGAGAAAAAATATACTCCGACTTTTATTCCGTTGGCTGCTGCCTGCTGCATGTTATATTTTGCATTAGTATCAGCATATATTACACCGGTTTTCTGTGTTCTGTAACCGACTCGTATCATTGCAAAATCAACGCCGGATGATGCTACTTCCGCCCAGTCTATAGTTCCCTGATATTTAGAAACATCTATGCCGATTGTCGTATCTGCCGTTTCATTGCCTCCCGCCGAAAGAGTGACCGAAGCACCGCTTCCTTCATCTGACATTCCCATGTCGGCCTCATACTGAGGGTCTTCCTGCTTTTCTTCATCAGAAGAAAGTGTTGCCGTATCAGAAGCACTGCCTGTCTGCGTCACACTCTGTGCAGTTGTAGTCTCTGTTACAACATCAACCTTTCCGGCTGTCTTATTCTTTTTGCCGGAATTTATCACAACAACTATAACAACTGCAATTATTGCCACTGCAAGCAATGCCGCAACAGGAATGATTTTTCTTATGTCAAACGGCTCGTCTGTAAGATATCCGAACTCGTCTTTGTCTTTCTTAAATAATTTTATAAATTTATTCATAACATAAGCTCCCAATATTCATATTTTGTGATTAACCAGTTATCTGCTAAAATCGGATAAATATCTCCTAATCATAAACCCACAAAGATACAGAAATATATCCCTGTAATCTTTTCTTGATATTGTACCTGTTCTCTGTCTGTCATTTAGATTATTATTCACAGCATCATTATAGTTCCCTTTCTGTATTTGGGCAATACATTTCTTAACTGCATCATGTATGCAGCATTCTTAGCATATTCCAACCATCTATTAGAATAAAATTCATACCCTGTTGTCTCATACACTTCATGCCATAAAGAATATTGGTTCGCCTTTTTCATATTTGCTTGCGAATTAACAATTTCATTGTCTGCATCATGCATACAAATCCACGCATGTGTCCATATATTTTTCGCATTATCCCCTTCATTCAGTAATGTTTCTATCTGCGATAATGTATCTCTATCTGCATTTCCCGACACCGTTAGTTGATATGTATATGGGTCAATAGAAAATACCAAATCTGCCTGTTTTGATATTGATATCCCATTCTTTGAAAGTAGATTTGAAATTTGCTGATTTACAACACTTCTGGCATACTGTTTTTCCCTGTCAGTATTGCGTACATAACCAACACTTCTTGAACCACCTGTATATACATCCTTGTAATTCCTTAATGCATAATCATACCGTGCAAATCCACCCACAGGTTTTCCTCCGGATTGTAACATTCTTTTCTCTGTACGGTAAGCTATGGAACGCTGGTCTTCTGTCATATATGAGCAAAAGTTAGGTGAAGTCACATCACAATATTTCGATATGACATATGCCATTGGATCAGAATGCGACATATTTTCTTTGTACATTTTATCATAATGCTCCCGCAAAACTTTTTGTACGAAACGATCCTCCTCTGTAAGTCCATCATATTGATATCCTACAGTTGTACCAGCGCTGGAAGTATTGGGCAGATTGTTTAAATCCCTGCCCGCTGGAATGTTATTATAATAGTCAGAATTATTTACAGTAACCATATTATCCCCCTGCCTTATATAAGTCTTATAATCTGTATCTTTAAATTCCTCCCGGCATTTTATTCTCTTATTTTAGATGCCAGTACGGTATAAA